>Ga0181529_10002287_pt1 | contig 23221 bp, 17 predicted proteins | sample PEATcosm2014_Bin_36_FD_119763 | JGI IMG/M metagenome (GOLD analysis project Ga0181529, IMG submission 119763) | Peatland microbial communities from MTU Mesocosm Facility, Houghton, MI, USA - PEATcosm2014_Bin10_30_metaG | ecosystem: Environmental > Terrestrial > Soil > Wetlands > Peat | place... | reverse complement strand
CGCGCCGGAGATCGCGGTGGAGATCATCGCCACTCCTGGCGACGCCGCGCTTGGCGCCGGCGAGGTGGCGACCGGACCGACCGCGGCGGCGCTCGGCAATGCCCTGGCGCACGCGTTGGGTGTTCGGGTGCGGCGCATGCCGCTGACACCGGACCGCATCTGCGCGGCCATCGAGGCGGGCTGACCGAGAGGCAAGGCAGCAGCCGGCTTGTGCCCGGACACCTGGCCTGCAGCCGGTACTCGCCGGCAGGGGCATTCCCGGCGTGATCACGATCATGGCCGGACTGAACTTCCCACAGTCACGAGGTCGGCAAAGAACATCCGCTTGAAGGGGGGGAAGACGAGGGTGAGGCCGGCGGACAGCCGGCATCACGAGTGATAACTCAACAGAAAGTTCGACCCTCCCCGTCGGCACCAGCAATTCAATAGCTTAAGGCAAGATTCGATACCGTATTTTGTTGAATGTGGGCCGTGGGGACATACCGAAGCGGCGATGTGGTACGCCATGGTGTTGCGCTATGAGCGTCCGGATCCCTTCAGCGCCGGTTGATTCGAAAGACGTCGCGCTGCCACGCACCACCCCACTGGGCGCGTCGCCCGAACCGAAGCCTCGCCGCAGCAACACAGCGTACGGCATCCAAGTTGCCATCACGGTACGACCTCCATAGGTCGAACCTGCACGGCCCTGTCCTCCGCCGGCATCACCCGTGCCAACACGCCGGCCAGCCTTTCGCGGGTCGCCGGAACCGCGCGGGTCAGGGGCAGGCGTACCTCGTCGGTGCACAGCCGCAGGCCCGCCAGTGCGGCCTTCAGCGGAATCGGGTTGCTCTCGACGAACAGCGCCCGGTGCAGTGGGTCGAGAAGGTCGCGCAGCCGCGCGAAGGCCACCAGGTTGCCCGCGTCCCAGGCCCGGTGCAGCGCCGCGCACAGGGCGGGCACCACGTTTGCGCTCACCGATACGCAGCCGGCTCCGCCCATCGCACGGTGGGCCGCCGCGCTGGCATCCTCGCCGGTGAACTGCGCCAACGCCGACCCGCACAGCGCGCGCAGGCGGGGCGGGCGTGCCAGGTCGCCGGTGGCATCCTTGAGCGCCGCGATCAGGCCCTGCTCGAACAATCGGGCCACGGTTTCGTCGGCAATCGCGACGCCGGTGCGGCTGGGCACGTCGTACAGCATCACCGGTCGGTCGGCGGCGTGCGCCACCGCGCGCACATGCGCGATGATGCCCTCCTGGGTTGGCTTCACATAGGGTGGTGCCGCCAGCAACAGCGCCTCCGCGCCGGCCCGCACGGCCTGGCGCGCCAGCGAGGCCGCAACTTCGGTGGAGACGGCGGTGCAGCCGGCCAGCACCGGCACCACGCCGGCGGCCTCGCATACCACGGCGAGGACGCGGGCCTGCTCGGCTGCCGACAACGTAGCCGCCTCGCCCGTGCTGCCGCACGCCACCAGGCCGGCGGTGCCGCGTCGCACCTGCCGTTCGGCCAGCGCGGCCAGGCCGGGTTCGTCCACCTGGCCGGCACGGAACGGCGTGGCGAGCGCCGTCACCGAGCCGCTCAAACCATCAATACGTGCCATGCTTCAGCCCCCCGCCGAACCGTCGAACGAAACCGACATGTGCGCCCTCGCCAGATGTGGTGAGCGAAGGATGGGGTGCGGCGAATAAGGATTCGACTGGAGCTGGAGGGCCGGCGCATAGGAATCCAATAGGTGAAATCGGCTGCCGGGCAAACGAAGCGGACGGAAGGGGATTGCCGCCACACAGCCATTCCTTGCCCTGCACAGTGGTTGTGACCGCGGCCACTCGGCTGTAACCCCATGTCCAGGCCCACAATCTGGCAAACTTCCCACGCACGCCGGTCCTGCTCGTTGAGATAAAAGGCGTGGTCAATCACGACGTTGCGGGGTCGGCTGGTGGAGACCAGCCATCAGAGGCGATCGTGCGGTTTCCTCGGAATGGTCTTCCGGCGAATCCCGGTGCCTGTTCCTATGCTTTCCCTATGCGCAGGTCAGCGTTGGCTATGCGGTTCACATGGCGCGACGAGCAAAGCGGCAGCAGTTTCCTACGACTCATACCCGATTCGGCTATTACATTCCAATCGACACCGTTGCAAACCGGACCTAGCGTTTTGTCCGATCCGCCGAGAGCGGTGTCGTAGCGCGATCGCATCGCGCCGACGAGTCCTGTACCAGGAACGCGTCTGTTTATGGAGAGACTGCCATGAACCTTGTTGTGTGGCTGCCTGGTCTTTTCGCACTGGGTTTGCTCAGTCTGGCTGCCTGTCTGGCGTTCACCGAAGGTTGCGCGCGAATTTGAGGAGGCTTCTGTGATCTACCTGACCGCCGTGATCGCCACCTTACTGTTTATCTATCTGGGCGTCGCGCTTGTTCGACCAGAGTGGTTCTGAGCGCCGCCGACCCGCGCCATCCCCTGAAGACCTTATAACGACCGGATGAAGACCATGTGGACGCTTCCCTTCCTGCTGATCGCGGTGACGATCCTTCTATCGATTCCGCTAAGCCGGTATTTCGTTTGGATCATGGAAGGCCGCTACAAAGCGCCGCGACCGCTCGCCTGGTTCGAGGCGCGATTGGACAGCGGTCCGCAAAATTGGAAGCAGTACACGATCGCGTTGCTGGTGTTCAACGCAATGCTGTTCATATTCGGCTTCGTCGTGCTGTGCCTGCAGCCGATCGCGCCGCTGAACCCGCGGGGGCTCGGCATCCTGGCGCCGTCGACGATCTTCAACACCGTCATCTCGTTCATGACGAATACCAACCTGCAGCACTACTCAGGCGATCAGCACCTGTCCAACTTCAGCCAGATCTTCTTCATCCTACCGAACATGTTCCTGTCGGCGTCGGTCGGATTCTGCGCGCTGGCGGCGATCATCCGCGCGTTCCGCGGCCAGCCGACGCTTGGCAACTACTTCGTCGATATGTGGCGGGTACTGGTCTACATCTACCTGCCGGCGGCGCTGATCTCCGGTGTCATCTTCATGCATGAAGGCATGCCGATGACCTACGCCAGCCAGCAGACGGTCACTACGCTTGAGGCCGGTGCCATGGGCACCGACGCCCAGGGTCAGGCCAAGCCGCAGAACATCGTCGTCGGCCCGGTCGCCGCCGTCATTCCGATCAAGATGCTGGGCACCAACGGCGGTGGCTTTTATGGCATGAACTCCGCCCATCCGCTGGAGAATCCGACGGCGGTGTCGAACTTCCTCACCACCTTCGACATGATGATCTTCCCGTTCACGTTGGTGCTGATGTATGGCCGAATGCTCGGCCGCGTGCGCCACTCCGTCGTCATCTACGCAGTCATGCTGTCGATGTTTATCGGGCTGATCGTCTGGTCGGTTGTCTTCGATACGCTGCGACCAAACCCGGCCTTTACCGGCACCGCAATGGCGCGTGACTTCAAGATCGCGATCGCGCCGGGCCAGGAGCAGACGGTGACGCTGCCGGCGGTCGCCAGCCTGCCCGTTGACCAGCGTCTCGGCAACCTCGAAGGCAAGGAGCTAAGGTTTGGCACCTCGGCGGGCGCGGTGTTTGCCGCGATCACGACCGACGTGACGTGCGGCGCGGTGAATGCCGAGGCCGACAGCCTCAACCCGATCGCGAGTCTGTCGCCGTTGACCGGCATGTGGCTGAACTGTGTGTTCGGCGGCAAGGGCGTCGGCATGATCAACCTGCTGCTGTTCCTGATCGTCGGCGTCTTCCTCGCGGGTCAGATGGTCGGCCGCAGCCCCGAATATCTCGGCCGCAAGGTCGGCGCGCGGGAAATGAAGCTGGCGATGATCGCGCTGCTCGTGCACCCGATCCTCATTCTCGGGCCGAGCGGAGTGTTCGCCGCCACGGACTGGGGCACCAAGGCGATGAGCAATCCCGGCCCGCATGGCCTCTCGCAAATCGTCTATCAGTTCTCCTCGTCATCCGCGAACAACGGCTCGGCGTTCGACGGGCTGGGCGTGACCTACGGCTTCAACGACGCCGCCGCCAACAGCACGCCCTCGCCACCGGAGGCGGTGCCACTGGATATCGCGACCGGCCTGGTGATGTTGTTCTCGCGCTATCTGCCCATCATCGCGCCGATCGCCATGGCCTTCTATCTGGGACGCAAGAAGGTGGCGCCGGTGTCGCTCGGTACCATGCGCGATGACACGGCGACGTTCGGCTTCCTTCTACTCGGCACCATTCTGGTTATCGGCGCACTGCTGTTCCTGCCGGTTGCGGCACTCGGCCCGCTGGCCGAGCACTTCGGGCCGATTCCCTTCGGTGGCTAGGCGCGGCCTGCCACAATTTTTTCTGGAGCATCGCAATGGACGTTGCAGTGGATCTGAACCGGCACGAGGAATCCAACCGCCCGAACCAACTGTTCTCTGCGAACCTGGTACTGGCGGCGTTGAAGCGGTCGGTCGTCATGCTGCGCCCGGACATCCAGTGGCAAAACCCGGTGATGTTCGTGGTGGCGGTGGGCGCGGCACTGACGCTTGTCTTCATCGTGCGTGCCGTGCTGGGCTTTTCGACCGGTCCCTTCTCGCTGGGCTACTTCATCGCGTTGGACGCCTGGCTTTGGCTGACCGTGCTGTTCGCCAACTTCGCGACGGCTTTTGCCGAGGCGCGGGGCCGTGCGCAGGCGGCCTTCCTGCGCCGCTCCCGCGTTTCCACCCCGGCGTACCGCCTGCGCGCCGACGGCGGCACCGACCGCATCAGCTCCATCGACCTGAAGCCTGGCGATCTGGTGGCGGTCGCCGCCGACGAAGTGATTCCCGGCGACGGCGAGATCATCGATGGCGTCGCCTCGGTCGATGAAGCGGCGATCACCGGCGAGTCGGCCCCGGTGATCCGCGCCGCCGGCGGTGACCGTTCGGGCGTCACCGGCGGCACCACGGTGCTCTCCGACAGCATCATCGTCCGCATCGTCGCCGGCTACGGCGAGTCCTTTCTGGACCGCATGATCGCCCTGGTCGAAGGCGCGGTGCGCCAGCGCACGCCCAACGAAATCGCGTTGACGCTGGTGCTGACCGCCTTCAGCCTGATCTTCCTGATCGTCGTGGTGCCGCTCTGGCCGATGGCGTTCAGTGCCGAGCAGTACATGACGTCCTATCTCGGGCTGAGTCAGCCGCTCGCCAGTCTCGGCACCGACGTGCCGACACTCGTCGCCTTGCTGGTCTGCCTGATTCCGACTACGATCGGCGCCCTGCTCGCCGCCATCGGCATCGCCGGTATGGACCGCGCGCTGCGCGCCAACATCATCGCCAAGAGCGGCCGCGCGGTGGAGACGGCCGGTGACATCGACGCCGTGCTGCTCGACAAGACCGGCACGATCACCGTTGGCAGCCGGCGGGTTTCGGCGTTCCTGCCGCTCCGGGGCGTCACCGAGCACGACCTGGGCGTGCTCGCCGCGCTGGCTTCCGCGACCGATCAGACCCCGGAGGGGCAGAGCATCGTCACCGCCGTGCTGGCGAGCGGCGTGGCGGCATCTGCAATTGCCGCGCCGGCGGGGGCGAACTTCATCGCCTTCACCGCGCAGACCCGGATGAGCGGTGTGGACCTGCCCGACGGCCGGCAGATCCGCAAGGGCGCGCCGGATGCCGTCATCGGCTATCTCCAGGCGCTCGGTACGACGCCGCCGGCGGAACTGGAAGACCTGGTAGCGAAAGCGGCGGCGCAAGGAGCGACTCCGCTGGTGGTCGCCGACAACAAGCGGGCCTTCGGCGTGGTCGTGCTGCAGGACATGCTGAAGCCCAACATCAACGCGCGCATCACACAACTGCGCCAGATGGGCCTGCGCACCATCATGGTCACCGGCGACAACCGCCTGACCGCCGCCACCATCGCCGCGCAGGCGGGTGTGGACGACTTCCTCGCCGAGGCGACGCCGGAGACGAAACTCACTTTCCTGCGCCAGGAACAGGCCGAGGGCAAGCTGGTGGCGATGATGGGCGACGGCACCAACGACGCACCGGCGCTGGCCCAGGCCGACGTCGGGCTGGCCATGAACTCCGGCACGCAGGCGGCCAAGGAAGCCGGCAACATGGTCGATCTCGACAGCGATCCGACCAAGCTGATCGAGGTGGTGACGATCGGCAAGCAATTGCTGATGACGCGTGGGGCGCTGACCACCTTCTCGATCGCCAACGACGTCGCGAAGTACTTCGCTATTGTGCCGGCGCTGTTCGCGGCGACGCTGCCGTGGCTGAAGATCCTGGACGTGATGCACCTGCATTCGCCGACATCGGCCATCCTGTCGGCGGTAATCTTCAACGCGGTGATCATCCCGATGCTGATCCCGGTGGCGCTGAAGGGCGTGCGCTACCGTCCGGTGGGCGCCGATGCCCTGTTGCGCCGCAACCTGCTGGTCTGGGGGCTGGGGGGCGTGATCGCGCCGTTCATCGGCATCAAGGTGATCGATGTCATCATGGTCGCTCTGCACCTGGTCGCCTGACCGATCCAACCGAGGATGTTCTCCATGTTGCGTTCAGTTTCCAAGAGCCTGTGGCTGCTGGGTTTCAGTGTGGTCCTGCTGTGCGGGATCTATCCGGCGATCCTGTGGGGCATCGGGCAGGCCGCCTTCCCCTTCCAGGTCAACGGCAGCATCGTCAACGGGCCGGACGGCAAGCCGGCTGGTTCGCTGCTGGTGGCGCAGCCTTTTACCAAGGACGAATATTTCCAGCCGCGCCCGTCCGCCGCGTCGTATGACGCCACCGCCTCGGCCTCCTCGGCGCTGTCGGTGTCCAACTATGCGCTGCGCGACCGCGTGGCGCGCAGCATCGGCCCGATCGCGGTCTACAGCGGTGGGCCGAAGAAGGGCCAACAGGTGGCGCCGGATGTCGAGGCGTGGTTCCAGGCCGACAAGTTCGATGGCCAGCCGGGCATCGTCGCGCAGTGGGCGGACGCGCACAACGCCCTGGCCCAGGCCTGGGTTCCGGCGGACCCGACGCACGGCCCCTATATCGACGCCTGGGCGAAGGCCAATCCCGACGTAGTGGCGCAGTTCGTCAAGGACAATCCCGGCACGCCGCCGACGGCGGCCAATCTTGCCGTGGTGTTCTTCGACCATTTCTCGAAGGACCATCCGGGCATGTTCCCCTCGTCGGTCACGCATAACGGGCCGGACGGCAAGCCGGTGCCCGAAATCGCGCCGGTGAAGGACGGCTCGGATGTGCAGTCGGTTTTCTTCGAGATGTGGCGCTATGACCATCCCGACGCCGCGCTGGCGGACGTGCCGGGCGACCTGGTGACCGCTTCCGGTTCCGGGCTCGATCCGCACATCACGCTGCAGAGCGCCGAGTTCCAGGTCGACCGCGTGGCTGGCAAATGGGCGCAGGATCTCAAGCGCGACCCGACGGATTTGCGTCGGGAGATCGAACAGATCCTGCTGCAGGACGCGTTCGCGCCAGGCGGCGGGTTGTTCGGTGAGGCAATCGTCAATGTGCTACAGGTCAACCTGGAGCTGCGCCAACGCTACGGCGCTCCGACCTGACGGGGGCGCGGCGCGCGCGGCAAACATGACGGAGACTGTCGCACGTCAGCCTTCGTGGCCGCAAACCGCTCTCGTCGGGCGCGCCTCGGTGTTGGTGATCGACGGCGACGCCGGGCGCCGCCGCTTCATCGGGCGCATCCTGCGTGCCGCCGGCTGCACCGTTACCAGCTTTGCCGAGCCGACGGCGGCACGGTCGGTCCTGAGCGAGAATCGCTGCGATGTCCTGCTGCTTTCGCTCGAGTCACGCCAGGAAGATTGGATGGCGGCGGTGCGCGCCTGTTGCCCGGAAGGCTCCGTTCCCGTGCTGGCGCTGCTGGAGGACGACAGTTCGGAAGCGGTCGCGCGGATGCTGGACATGGGCGCCGACGATTGCCTCACGGCGCCGTTCGACGCGTCCGATCTGTCGGTGCGGATCGTCCGGCTGATGCGCTTGGCCTGGCGGCGGCGCGGGATGGCACCGCCGGACTGGGTCACCGGCTTGCAGCTTGATTTCACCCGCCCGCTGGCGCGCCTGGGCGGTCGCGAGATCCCGTTGACCAAGCTGGAATACCGCACGCTTTGGGTGCTGGCCCAGGGCAAGGGCGGAGTATCGCCGTTCAACGACATCGAGTTGCGCGTGTGGGGCGACACCGGCAGGTCGCACCGCTGGGTGCTGCGCCGGGTGATCCGCAATCTGCGCCGCAAGCTGGGCTGCGGCGCGTCGGGACATGTGCTGCTGCTTGCCGAGCCGCGGATCGGCTACCGGCTGGTGGGCTCCGTATCGCCGCCGTAATCCGGTGGGAATCATGCCATGTTCGACGCGCTGATGATCGCCCTCATCGTCCTGGCAGTACTGGGTTCGGCCGGCTATGCTGGCCTGTGTCGACGGATCTGACCCCATGACCCTCGCCGGCACGGCTCAACTGCTGATTTTCCTGGCGCTGCTGCTGGCCACGGTGCGCCCGCTTGGCGGCTACATGCAGCGGGTGTTCGCCGGCGATGCCACCCTGTTGTCGCCGCTGCTGCGGCCGGTCGAGACGGCGCTCTACCGCTTGGCCGGAGTGCGCCCGGCCGAGGAGCAGGGCTGGCACCGTTACGCCCTGTCCTTCATGGTTTTCCATCTGCCCGGCATGCTGGCGCTGTATGCCCTGCTGCGGCTGCAGGGCGTGCTGGCGTTCAACCCGGCGGGCCTTGGCGCCGTCACGCCCGACCTCGCGCTGAACACCGCGGTCAGCTTCGCCACTAATACGAGCTGGGAGTCCTATAGCGGCGAGACCACGCTTAGCTATCTCTCGCAGATGGCTGGGATCGCGGTCCAGAGTTTCCTCTCGGCCGCCGCGGGCATCGCGGTCGCGATGGCGCTGGTGCGCGGCTTCGCCCGCCGCGGAAGCACGACGATCGGCAACTTCTGGGCCGATGTCACCCGTGCCACGCTGTATGTGTTGCTGCCCATTTGCGTGCTGGCCGCCCTGGTATTGGCCTGGCAGGGCGTGCCGCAGACGCTGGCCGGGCCGGCGACGGCGGTGACGCTGGAAGGTGCGAAGCAGACGATCGCGCTCGGCCCGGTCGCCTCGCAGGAAGCCATCAAGCTGCTCAGCGGCGACGGCGGCGGCTTCTTCAACGCCCAGTCCGCGCATCCGTTCGAGAACCCGACGGCGCTCACCAACCTGCTGGGCGTCCTGCTGATGCCGCTGCTGGGGGCTGCATTGACCAACAGCTTCGGCCGCATGGTAGGCAACGAACGCGAGGGCTGGGCGCTGCTGATCACCATGCTCGTGCTCCTGCTGGCCGGCGCGGTGGCGCTGCACGTGGGGGAGGCCGGCGGCAACCCGCTGCTGGCCGCCGCCGGCGTGGATCAGCATCTGGGCAACCTCGAAGGCAAAGAGGTGCGCTTCGGCGTTGCCGGGTCGGTGCTGTTCTCCGAACTTGGCACCGCGACCTCGTCGGGCGCGGTGAACGCCATGCACGACAGCTACCTGCCGCTCAGCGGCTTCGTGCTGCTGTCCAACATGATGTTGGATGAGGTGATCATCGGTGGTCCCGGTTCCGGCCTGTTCGGCATCCTGCTGTTCGCCGTGGTCGCGGTCTTCATCGGCGGGCTGATGATCGGACGAACGCCGGAATACGTCGGCAACAAGATCGAGGCGCGCGAAATCAAGATGGCGATGCTGGCGATCCTGGTCGTGCCGGCGGCCCTGTTGTCGCTGACGGCCCTGGCGGTGGTCATCCCCGCCGGGCTCGCCGGCCTGGGCAACGCCGGACCGCACGGGTTTGTGGAAGTGCTGTACGCCTATACGTCGGCCGCCAACACCAACGGCAGCAGCTTCGCTGGGCTCACGACCAACACGCCGTTCTACAACCTGACGCTGGCGCTCGCGATGGCGATCGGGCGCTTCCTGGTGGCGATTCCGGTGATCGCGCTGGCAGGCTCGCTGGCCACCAAGCGGCGCATCGCACCCTCGCTTGGCACACTGCCGACCACGGGCGTCGTGTGGATCGGGCTGCTGCTGGGCGTGATCATCATCGTTGGCGGGCTGACCTATTTTCCGGCGCTGGCACTGGGGCCGGTGGCCGAGCACATGGCGATGCTGCGGGGCACCCTGTTCCAATGATGTATCGCCAACCGGCTGCACCACGGCGTCGCTACCGGGGGACGACTGGGGGCTCTACTTCAGCGCGCCCGCGGTCAGGCCGCTGACGATGCGCCGTTGCAGGAACATGTAGAGTACGATCACCGGGGCGACGAATACGGTCGCGAAGGCCAGCGCATCCGGCCAGTCCGCGAAGTCCGCACCGACGAACGAATAGAGACCCACCGGACCCGGTTGCAGCTCCTTGTGGTTCATCAGCGACAGCGGATAGACGAATTCGCCATACGCCAGCAGGAAAACCAGCGAACTGACCACGATGTAGCCGGTCCGCGCCAAGGGTAGCGTGATATGGAAGAAAGCGACGAACCGCGGGCAGCCATCCACGCGTGCCGCTTCCTCAAGTTCGACCGGAATCTGCGCGAAGCTCGTGCGCAGCATGATGATCGCGAACGGAAGCACTTTGGTCGTGGTCGCCAGGATCACCGCGAACTGCGTGTTCACCAGCCCGATCTGGCGGAAGATGACGAACATTGGCGTCACCAGCAGTGGCGGCGGCAGGACCTGTACGGCCATGATCGCCACCACCATCGCGGCGGTCCAGAACGTGCGGATGCGGGCCAGCGCATAGGCGGCGCCGGTCGCCAGCACCAGCGTGAGCGCGGTGACGCTGAAGCTTATGATCGCGCTGTTCTGCAGGTAGAGCCCCACGTTCTCGCGGGCAAATATCCAGCGGAAGGCGGCCAGCGTGGGCGCGTGCGGATACAGCGTCGGGGTCGCGGCGAACAGTTCGGGATTGGCCTTCAACGACGAGATGACCATCCAGTACACCGGAAACAGATACACCGCCGCGATCGCCACGCCGCCCGCGGTCAACAGCCACGGCCGCAGCGGCGCCAGCGCGCGCCGCACGCCACCCCCGGCAGCACCCTGCCTGCTCACATCGGGTGCTCCGCGTTGACGCTGCGCACATAGGCGAGTGCCACCACCAGCACGAGCGCGAATATGGCGGTGGCGATCGCGGCGCCACCGCCGAAATCGAACAGCTCGAACGACATCCGGTACGACCAGACCGGAAAGATGTTGCTGCTGTCGAGCGGTCCGCCATGTGTCATGGTGTAGATGAGGTCGAAAGCACGCATCGTGTAGACGGTGGTGAGCGACAACAACGCGTAGATGGTCGGGCGCAGCAACGGCAGCGTAATCCAGATGAAACGCCGCACCGGGCCTGCCCCGTCCAGCGCGGCGGCCTCGTAGATGTCGGCCGGGATTCCCGCCAGCCCGGCGGCCAGCAGGATCATGTTGAAAGGCACGCCGAACCAGATGTTGGCGATCGTCACCGCGAGCAGCGACAACGACGGGTCGGCCAGCCAGTAGATCTTGCCGGAGATCAGCCCCAGGCTTTGCAAAGCGTAATTGACGAACCCGCTATCGGAGCCGAGCAGCCATTTCCATACCGCGCCGATCACCAGCGGCGGCAGCATCCAGCCCACCAGCACGAGCCCGCGCAGAAAGCTGCTCGCCGGGAAACTGAGCTGGAAGTAAAGCGCCAGCCCCAGCCCAAGCACGAACTGCGCCGCCACGTTGGCGACGGTGAAGACCAGCGTATTCTTCGCCACCAACAGGAACAGCGGATCGGCCAGCAACTGACGGTAGTTCTGCAGCCCGACCCAGGGTCGGCTGAACGACGGCAGGTTGCCGAGCGTCACCTCCTGCACGCTCATGACCAGGTTATAGGCAATCGGGTAGCCGACCAGCAGCAAGAGAAACAGCGCGGCGGCGCCGATCAGCAGTCCCCAGATCGTCGGTGAATCGAGAAAGCGGTCGCGCGACATCCGCCACGGTGTCGCATCCAGTGGGGGAGGCAGGGGTTGGGACATCGCGCGCCGCTTACCGTCGTCACATGCCTTCGATCGGATAACGCTGCAACAACGGCGCGATCGTGGCCTCGGCAGTGGCCAGTGCCTGTTGCGCCGGTTGCTGGCCGGTGATCGCCTGCTGGATCGCCCGCTGCAACGCCTCGGAAATCCGCGGCCATTCCGGCGAAGGGCCGCGCGGACGAGCATACTGCAACTGGCTCTCGAAGCCCGCATAGACCTCCGCGCGCGGCAGATCGGCCGGCGGCTGCACGTCCTGCACGGCCGGCAGCCGGCCGCCGGCGAAGGAACGCGCGGCCTGCTCGGGGGCCAGCATGTATTCGATCACCTGGAACGCGGCGTCGATGTTCTTCGCCCCCTTCGGGATGGCCCAGACATAGCCGCCAAGCGCGGTGGCGTGGATGTTCTTGCCCTCGCGCACCGGCATCGGAATGACCGTCCAGTTGAACTTCACGTCGCGCAGGATGCGCGGCAATTCCCAAGGGCCGCTGAGCGACATGGCCGAGTTGCCGGCGAGCCACGCGTCGGTCATTTCCGACTGGCGCTTCACCAGAATGTCGCGCGAAGCGTATCCCTTCTGCACCCAGTCGACCCAAAGCTGCAGGGCGGCCACGGCGTCCGGCGAGGTCAAGGTTTTCAGGCCGGCGCCCGACTGCTGCAGGAATGGCAGCCACTGGAACGTGCCTTCCTCGGTCTGGATCGCGGAGACGCCGATGCCGTATTTTCCCTTGGCCGAATCTGCAAGTTTCGCCGCTGTCGCGGTCAGCTCCGCCCAGGTCTGCGGCGGCTTGCCCAGATCGACGCCGCCGGCGCGCAGCATGTCCTGGTTCACGTAGAACATCAGCGTGTTCACTTCGCCCGGTACGGCGAACTGCTTGCCCTGGAGAATCGTGGTCGCCCAGGAACCAGGGAAGAAGCGGCTCTTGGCAAGCCCCTTCGAGGCCGCCACCCGGGCGCCGACTTCCTCCAGAACGCCCTGGCCGGCAAAGCTCGCGACCGTGGGGTTGTCGATGGTGATCAGGTCGGGCACGTCGCCGGTGGCGACCGCCTTGACCAGTTGTTGCGACAACTGCCCGAACGGAACGGACTTGCCGTCGATCTGCACATCGGTGCGCGTCTGGTTGAAGCGGGCGATGTTGATCAACCCTGGCTCGGTCGAATAGCCGAAGATGTGCCAGAGCGAGACCGTGGTCGCGGCCCGGGCCGGCCGGGCGCCGAGCGCGAGGGAGGCGGACCCCGCCGTCGCGAGAGTGCAGAAGGTACGTCGTTTCATGCGCTGATCCTCCATATGCGCGCAGGCAAAAGGCCGCGCGTCGCCATCAATGCGGTCGCAGTGCCGTTCCCGTCGCGGCATCGAACCAATGCAACCGGTTCGGCGCGAAAGCGACCGCCACGTCGCTGTCGCGCACGAGATGCGCGTGATCGCGCTGACTGGCGACCAGCGGCTGGCCGGCGAGATCGCACACCACGATGGTGTCGGCGCCGGTCGGCTGCACTTCCAACACGCGGGCGAAACCGTTGCCGCCGCCCGCCGTCACGTCGAACAGCACATGCTCGGGACGCACGCCCAGAATGACGGCCTGGCCGGGCGCCGCCGGCGCGAGCAGGCCGGCGAGGCGGAGCCCTTGTTCCAGTACGAACCCGCTGTCAGGCGCGACCGTGCCGGGCAGCATGTTCATCGACGGCGAACCGATGAAGCCGGCAACAAAGAGATTGGCGGGCCGGTCGTACAACGCCTCCGGCGTGCCGATCTGCTCGATGCGTCCGCCGTTCAGCACGACGATGCGGTCGGCCATGGTCATCGCCTCGATCTGGTCGTGCGTGACATAGATCGAGGTCACTTGCAGCCGGCGGTGCAGCGCCTTGATCTCGGTGCGCATATGCACCCGCAGCTTGGCATCGAGGTTGGAGAGCGGCTCGTCGAACAGGAACAGGACGGGCGCGCGCACCATCGCGCGGCCCATCGCTACGCGTTGTCGCTGACCACCGGAGAGCTGGGTCGGCCGGCGTTCGAGATAATCTCCGAGGCTGAGCGCCGTCGCCGCCTCCGCGATCGCCGCCTCGATCATCGTGCGCGGCTGGCGGCGCATACGCAGCCCGAAGCTCATGTTGCCGAACACCGTCATGTGCGGATACAGCGCGTAGCTCTGGAACACCATGGCCACGTCGCGATGCATCGGCGGCACGTCGTTCATGCGGCGGCCGTCGATCAGAATGGTGCCGCCGGTGGGTGTCTCGAGCCCGGCGATCATGCGCAGCAGCGTGGACTTGCCGCAGCCGGAGGGGCCGACGAGGGCAACGAATTCCTGGTCGACGATGTCAAGGTCGAGCTGCTCGATGACACGCAGGGGGCCGAAACGCTTTTCCAGCCCGCGCAGGCTCACGCTCGCCATTTCTCCTCCCGGCCGGGCCGAACCACGCTGCGCCCGGCCTTGGCATGGACGGTTGGGGCAGGCTGGGCGGCGTTGGACGTTTGCCCGATCCATAGGGACCCCGGCGCGTGTTGTCAACAGAATCGATTTTGGAGTAGTGTCGCTGCCGGGAAGGACCTTCCATGAATCTGGCCCAGTTCGCCAACACCATCGGCCTGTCCGCCAGTACCGTCTCGCGCGCCCTGAACGGTTATGCCGATGTCAGCGCGGAAACCCGCCGGCGGGTCGAGGAAGCGGCGGAACGGCTGGGCTATCGCGCCAGCGCCGTCGGCCGCCGGCTGCGCACCGGGCGCGCCGAGGCGATCGGCTTCCTGCTCGCCCCGCCGCGCGGATCCTCAGTGAACTTCTTCCAACTGGAAATGCTCGCCGGCATCGACGAGGCACTGCGGGCGAGCGACTACCACCTGGTGGTCGTCACGGCGAAATCCGAGCAGGACGAATTTGACTGCCTGCGCCGCATGGTGGAGCAACGCCAGGTCGAGGCGGTGCTGCTCTGCCGCACGCGGCGCACCGATGAGCGCATCATCTGGCTGCTGCGCCGGCACTATCCGTTTGCCGCGGTCGGCCGCAGCGAAACCCCCGAACCGTTTCCGTTTCTCGACATCGACCATGCCGCCAGCGCCCGCATGGCCTGCGAGCGCCTGATCGGCTTCGGCCACCAGCGCATCGCACTGGTCAACACGCCGGCCGCGCTGATGTACAGCGCCCATGCGCGCCAGGGATACGAACAGGCGCTGCTGGCGGCGGGACTGCGGCGCAGCCGCGCGCTGGTGCTGCATGCGGAAATGACCGAGGCGGCCGGCCAGGCCGCCGCGCTTGCCCTGCTGGCGCGCACGCCATCGCCCACGGCGCTGATCTGCGGCGACGACGTGCTGGCCCTCGGCGCGCTGCGTGCGCTGGAGGAAGCCGGCATGCAGGCCGGCCGCGACGTCGCGGTCATCGGCTGCGGCGACATTCCGATGGCCCGCTACGCGAACCCCCCGCTCACCACCTTCCGCGCGCCCTTCCGGGCCGCCGGGCGGCGGGTGACCGAGATGCTGATGCAGGCCCTGGCGGGAAAACCGGCTGCCGAACTACAGGAAGTCTGGACGCCGGAACTCGTCGTCCGCGCCTCCGACGGCCCGGCCCCGCCGCGCCCCGGCTCCCGTCATGCCGGCACTCCCTTGATGGCGGGATAAAGGTCCCGGTAGGCGGCGAGGCGGTTGGCGTAGGCCTCGGCGAGCGCGGGGTCGGGCGCGATCGTCTCCAGCCGCGGCTGCGGCGTGCAAACCGCGCCGGGATCTTCGCCGGTCACCGCGAGCCGCGCCAGCCGGGCGGCGCCGAAGGCCGCCCCGTGCTCGGACTCCGCCACCCGGTGCAACGGCATGCCGAGCACGGCGGCAAGCAGCACGACCCAGGCCCGCGAGCGGCCGCCGCCGCCGATCACGTCGGCCTCGGCGATGCGTGTGCCCGAGGCGATCAGGCTGTCCAGGCAGTCGCGCATGGAGAAGGCGACGCCTTCCAGCACGGCCTGGGTCAGCGCCGCGCGCGTGGTGTCGTGCGACAGGCCGGCGAAGGCGCCGCGGATGGCGCCGTCGTTGTGCGGCGTGCGCTCGCCGGACAGGTACGGCAGGAACAGGGCGGTGCTGGGCGTGTGCGGCGCGCCCATCTCGGCGATCAGCGCCGCCTCGCTGCGGTCGGTGATGCGCGCCCACCAGGCCAGCGAGGCGGCCGCCGACAGGGTCACGCCCATCTGGTGCCACAGGCCGGGCAGGGCATGGCAGAAGGCGTGCACGGCGGCCTGCGGATAGGGGGCGAAGCGGTCCGTGGTGGCCCACAGCACGCCCGAGGTGCCGAGCGAGACGAAGGCATCGCCCGGATGGATGGCGCCCAGCCCGACCGCGCCGGCGGCATTGTCGCCCGCGCCGCCGGCCAGCACGACGTCGTGCCGCATGCCCCAGCGTTCGGCCAACTCGCCCCGCAGCACGCCGGCCGGAGCGCTGCCCTCGACCAGGCGCGGCATCGCCTGGGGCGACAACCCGCTGGCGGCGAGCGCGGCCGCCGACCATTGCCGCCGACCCACGTCGAGCCACAACGTGCCGGAGGCGTCCGACATCTCCTCGATCAGGTCGCCGGTCAGCCGATAGCGGATCCACGCCTTGGGCAGCAGCACATGGGCGATGCGGGCGAACACCGCGGGCTCGTGGCGGCGGACCCAGAGCAGCTTGGGCGCGGTGAAGCCGGGCATGGCGAGATTGCCGGCGATCGCATGCAGGTCGGGGAAAGCCGCTTCCAGCTCCCGGCACTCTGCGGTCGCGCGCACGTCGTTCCAGAGGATGCAGAGGCGCAGCACCTCGCCGGCGGCATCCAGCAGCACCGCGCCGTGCATCTGCCCGGACAGGCCGATGCCGCGAACGGCGGCAAGCTCGGCCGGGTGGGCGGCGTGCAACGCGTCGAGCACGTCCAGCAGGGCCTGCCACCAGTCCCGCGGGTCCTGTTCGCTGTGTCCGGGAAGCGGACGGGAGAGGGTGAGCGGCGCGGCGGCGCTGCCGAGCACCTGTTGCGCGCCATCCACCAGCACCGCCTTCACCGACGATGTGCCGAAATCGATCCCGAGGAACATGGCCGCCACCTCCACGACGTTCGCATTCCAGCACGTCACCGGGGTGTGGGCAACATTCCGGTCCTGTGGCGCAACCGCTCGGAGCGACCGGCCCGGTTGACGGAGTCGCCGGTGGCATGCGATAGCCAGAATCGATTTTGGGGCGGGGAGAACGTCAATGGGCCCGATCTTCACCGAGCAGGAAGGCGCCCTGCTGTGCCGCTACAACGCCGAAACCATCCGCATCGACGCCTGGGGACCGGACGGGTTGCGCGTTCGCGGCAGCGTCGGCCAGGGCTTCCGCGACGAGGCGTTGTCCGCCCTGCTCGCCGAGGCGCGGTGCGGCGGCCAGGTGACGACCGGACCCGAAAGCGCGCGCATCGAGAACGGGCGGCTGGCCTGCGAGGTGTTCATCGTCAACACCCACGGCGAGCCGAAGCAGGAACTCAACCTCCGCTTCGTGGACCGGCGCACCGGCAAGGAACTGCTGGCCGAGCAGCGGCCGCACTTCGCCTGGCCGCCGCCGCGCCACTACAAGGCCGATTCGGCGGAGACCTGGCAGATCGAGGCTACCTTCCGCGCCCACGATGACGAGCGTTTCTGGGGTCTCGGCCAGCGCCAGCACGGGCTGTTCGACCAGAAGGGCTGCGTGCTGCCGATGCTGCAGGACAATGCCGAGGTGAACATCCCGTTCGCACTCAGCAGCCGTGGCTACGGGTTCCTGTGGAACAATCCCGCGATCGGGCGCATCGAGTTCGGCCGCAGCCTGACCCGCTGGCGCGCCGAATGCGCCCGCCAACTCGACTACTGGGTGACCGCCGGAAGTCCGGCCGAAATCATGCGCGGCTATGCCGATGTGACCGGCCACGCGCCGCCGTTCCCGGCCTGGGCCGCCGGATTCTGGCAGTCCCGCCTGCGCTACCGCAACCAGGAGGAGCTGCTCGCCGTTGCCCGCGAACACAAGCGCCGCGGCTTGCCGATGGCCTGCATCGTCATCGACTTCTTCCACTGGACGCGGCACGGCGACTGGAAGTTCGACCCGGTGGCCTGGCCCGATCCCGCCGCCATGGTGCGCGAACTGCGCGATCTCGGCATCGAGGTGATGGTCTCGGTCTGGCCGACGGTGAACCTCAACAGCGAGAACGCGCCGACAATGTTGCAGGAAGGCTGGCTCATCCGCGCCGATCGCGGCCTGCCGACCTTCAAGATCCAGCTCGATACCGATACCGGCGCACTCTACAAAGTGCCGCTGGCCTTCTACGATCCCACCAATCCCGATGCGCGCGCCTTCGTCTTCGACGTGGTGCGGCGCAACTACATGCAGTACGGCATCCGCGCCTTCTGGCTGGACGCCTGCGAGCCCGAGTGCCGGCCGACCCACCCGGAGGTGATGCGGCTCCATCTCGGCGGCGGCATGGAACTCCTCAATGCGTACCCGTTCTTTCACCAGCGCGGCTTCTGGGAAGGCATGCAGGCCGTGGGCGAAAGCGAGCCGATGTTTCTGTGCCGCTCGGCCTGGGCGGGCAGCCAACGGTATGGCGCGCTGGTGTGGTCGGGCGACATCCGCTCGAGCTTCGAGTCCTTCCGCGCGCAGATCCGCGCCGGGCTGAATATCGGCCTGTCCGGCTTGGGCTGGTGGACCACCGATATCGGCGGATTCTACGAAGGCAACGGCGAGGACCCGGAATTCCGCGAGCTGCTGGTGCGCTGGTTCCAATGGGGCGCGTTCTGCCCGGTGTTCCGCCTGCACGGCTTCCGCATTCCGAACGACGTGGCAAAGCTGAAGGACAAGCCGGCCAAGCCGTACGGCAAGGATTCCGTCCTCGTGTTCACCGACACCGGCGGCGACAACGAAGTATGGAGCTGGGGCGAGGAGATCTACGCCATTCTCTGCCAGTACCTGGCGATGCGCGAGCGGCTGCGCCCCTATGTGATGGACCTGATGCGGGCGTACAGCGAAACCGGCGCGCCGCCGATGCGCCCGCTGTTGTTCGAATTCCCCGACGACCCGGCTGCCGCCGAGGTGGACGACTGCCACATGTTCGGGCCCGACCTGCTGGTCGCGCCGGTGCAGCACTATCAGGCGAGGGAACGCGTGGTCTATTTGCCGGCGGGTGCCACCTGGACCTGCGCGTGGACCGGCCAGAGCTTTGCCGGCGGCCAGCGCATCACCGTGCCGGCCCCGCTTGAACGGATTCCGCTGTTCCTGCGTGACGGCGCCGACCTGCCGATCCGGGCGGGGTGAAACGGACCCTCTGCGCGCGCAAGCTGCCACGGCCGGCTCGCCGCAACCCGGGTCACCCGGGCGCGGCGCCGGCGTGCGCCATGGGCAAAGTGGCCGGTTAAGCTGTAATTCTCAGTCTTCGAGGATGTGGTATTGCGGCGGCCCGACCGGCCGTATGTCGAATGAAGCGGCGATCTCGGCGACCGGCAGTTCTATTGCGATGGCAAGGCGCTCAGGCCGCAGCCGGTGTAGGAGGACCATGACAGTGTCCCGGGTTTCACTGATCGTTCTGCTGCTATTGCTGATGGCGGCCGTGCCGGAGGGGCCCTCCAGGTCAACGACGCCCGAGCTGCCGCCCACCGTCGAGCTGCAGACATTCGCTCCGCGCGAGGCAATGCCCGTGCTCGGACATCGCGTTGTCGAAGCGGACGGCGAGGCCGTCGCGCGCCTGATCGACGTGCTGGTGGACCCCGGCGGGCGGCCGGTGGCCGCGGTACTCGACTTCGGCGGCTTCATGGGCGTGGGCGTCCGCAAGATCGCGGTGCACTGGAGCACGTTGCGATTCGAGCCTGGCGAGGGCACACACCGGATCATCCTGACGCTGGCGCCGGACGAGATCAAGGCGGCGCCCGAGTACAGGGACCCAGAGAAGCCGGCACCGGTGGTTGTACCGGCGACGCCAAAACCCAAGCCGGAACAGCAATAATCGATGCCACGCAAGCGTGCGACCAAAACCCGCGCCACCCGCTGCCTGGATCTGTTGAATTTCTGTATCGCCGGCGAGCAGACCGGCTTCGGGCCGTTCGTCGCGGTGTATCTGGCGGCACGCCAATGGTCGCAGGTGGAGATCGGCTTTGCCCTCAGCCTGGGCACGATCACCGCCATGGTCAGCCAGGTTCCCGCCGGCGTCCTGGTCGATGCACTGCGCGGCAAGCGCAACGCCGTCGCCGCCGGGATCCTCGCGATTGGGGTTTCCGCGCTGTTGCTGGCGGTCTGGCCGGCGCTGGTGCCGGTGCTGACGGCTCAGGTGGTGCACGGCTTCGCAAGTTGCGTGCTGACCCCGGGGATCGCCGCCGTCAGCCTGGAGCTGGTCGGGCGCGCGGCGCTCGGCGAGCGGGTGGGACGCAACGCGCGTTTCGCGGCGCTCGGCAACGGGCTGGCCGCCGGGGCGATGGGTTTGTTGGGAAGCTACGTATCGGACCAGGCGGTGTTCCTGCTGACCGCCGTGCTCTGCGTGCCAGCCCTGGTGACGTTGCCGTTCATCGATGCCAAGCCACAACCGCCACCGCGGCGCGCGGCCACACGGCACGCCCGGCGGGCCGAGCTGGTGGCGTTGCTCACCGACCGAAGGCTGCTGGTGTTCGCCGCGTGCGCCGCCCTGTTCCATCTGGCGGACGCCGCGATGCTGCCGATTGCCGCGGGTGAATTGACCAAGCGGGAGGGCGTGCACGCCAACCTGATCATCGCCGCCTGCATCCTGGCGCCGCAGGCGGTGGTGGCGCTGGTGTCACCCTGGGTGGGCCGGACCGCCGAACAGTTCGGGCGGCGACCGCTGCTGCTGCTGGGATGGGCATCGCTGCCACTGCGCGCCGTGCTGTTGGCGGTGCTGCCGAACCCGTATCTGCTGGTCGCGGTGCAAGCGATCAGCGGCGTCAGCGCCGCGGTGTTCGGCGTGATGGTGCCGGTGATCGCGGACGATGTGACGCAAGGGGCGCGCCGCTTCAATCTGTGTATCGGCATCTTCGGCCTGGCCGCCACCGCCGGCGGGGCGCTGAGCACCACGCTGGCGGGCGGGCTGGCGGACGCGGCCGGCGACCCGGTTGCCTTTCTCAGTCTGGCCGTTGTCGGCTTGGTGGGGACGGTGGTGGTCTGGCTGGCGATGCCAGAGACCGGGACCATCGAGGCTGAGGACTGACCCTGGGCGGCTTCTCACGGCGCGCCAGGCGCTGGCGGTTGGCGGAGCCGTTGCGGAGGCGGGAGTACTGGTTGCAGCGAGTGGGGCCGGCAAGGTGCCTGCCGATGGTGACCAGACGCTCGCTGTTGATGCTCGATTGCTTACGCATCGGTCAGCGCGGCTTGCATTGGCCGGCTTGCCATGCAAGCTGCCCGGGGAGCATGGAGACCGCGGCTGAGGCGTGAACATGGTCTGGCGCAGCGATGGCGGCTAGCGACCTCAAGAGAACATTCCGGTTGGTGCTGTACGACGCGCTCGCCAGCGAAGCCATGGGAGCGCTGACGACCGGGGTGTTCCTGGCCGGCTTTATGGTGCAGCTCGGCGCCAGCAATCTCGCCATCGGCCTGCTGGCGGCGGTTCCCTTTTCCGTCCAGTTTCTGCAGTTGCCGGCGGTGGTCCTGGTCGAGCGCATCCGCGCAAGGCGCGCCATTTGCGCCTGGGCGGCGGCGATCGGCCGGTCGTTCCTGCTTGCCGCCGCGGCGGCGCCATTCCTTGGCGCGAACGTCGCGATCGCCGTGCTGGTTGGGGCGGTGGCGTTGTATCAGGCACTGGCCGCAATTGCCGGTTGCGCATGGAATTCCTGGATGCGCGACCTGGTTCCCGAAACCGACTTCGGTCGCTTCTTCGGTCGCCGTTCCACGGCGACGACCGCGCTCGCGACCGCCATCGCGCTGCTCGGCGGTCTGCTGATCGATGGTTGGAAGCGGCACGTGCCAGGGGATCCGGCAGTCGCCTACTCCGCCTTGTTCGTGGCCAGCGCGGCGTTCGGCTTTTGCGGGGTCTGGTTGCTGTCGATCACGCCGGAGCAGCCGATGCCGCCGGTCACGCAGCGCACCCAGGTATTCACATTACTGATCACACCATTCCGGGATCGTAATTTCCGCCGGTTGATGGTGTTCCTGTCGTCGTGGAACTTTGCCGCCAATCTCGCGGCCCCGTTCTTTGCCGTCTATATGCTCAAGACGCTCGGCTACGCGATGACAACGATCATTGCACTGACGATGGCGAGCCAGCTCAGCAACATCGCCGCGCTCGGGCTGTGGGGCAATCTGATCGACCGGTTCAGCAACAAGGGCGTGTTGCAAATCTCGGCGCCGCTGTTCCTTGTCTGCACGCTGGGCTGGACCTTTACCGGCCTCGCCTGGATGGGCTCGGCGACGCTCTACCTGCTGGTGGTCATCCATGTGCTGATGGGCATCGCCACGGCCGGCGTGGCCCTGGCTTCGGGCAACATTGTCATGAAGCTGTCGCCGGCCGGGCAAGCGACCGCCTTCCTTGCGGCCAGCAGCGTGGTGAGTGCGACCTGCGGCGCCATTGCGCCAATCATCGGCGGGCTTTGTGCCGACTTCTTCGCCGCACGGGAGCTCACGCTCGCCTTCACCTGGACGGGCGGCGTTGGTAAGGTCACCGTCCAGGTGCTCAACTTTCATTCCTGGACATTCTTCTTCGGCCTTGCGTGTGTGGTCGGCCTGTATTCCCTGCATCGTCTCTCGTTCGTGCAGGAAGCCGCGGGAACCACCGACAAGCTGCTGGTACGCGATCTGATGCTGGAGGCACGCCGGTCGATCCAAAGCCTGTCGAGTGCCGCCGGTCTGCTGCGCATTGTCCTGCCGCAATCGTGGCTGGTGCAGCCGCGATCGGGGAAGCCTCCGGCAATTGGCGGGATCATCGAGTGAATCGAAGGAACGTGGTTCCCGATCGGCCAAACCGGTTCATCGGATGCGCCTCGGCGAAGTGCCGCAACATGGCGGCGGGATCGTGTGCGAAGGCGGCTTCGCGATGCAGCATCGGTGTGTCGATGGCACCGGGCAGCAGCGCATTGGCGCGGATACCGTAGGGCGCCCCCTCCAACGCAATGGCCCGCATCAGCGCGACCTGGCCGCCCTTGCTGGCGGCGTAAGCGGCGATCTCGCGCGAGGTCATGAAGGCGTGTGGCGAGGCGGTGATGACGATGACGCCCCGCCGACCGCGCGTGCGTCGATCGCATGGCCGCGCGGGCGCAGTGGAAGGTGCCACCAAGATTGACCGCCATCACGCGGTCCCATTCCTCCTCGGTGGTGTCCCAGATCGAGCGGCAGAGTTCCATGCCGGCATTGGCAT
>Ga0181529_10002286_pt1 | contig 23246 bp, 26 predicted proteins | sample PEATcosm2014_Bin_36_FD_119763 | JGI IMG/M metagenome (GOLD analysis project Ga0181529, IMG submission 119763) | Peatland microbial communities from MTU Mesocosm Facility, Houghton, MI, USA - PEATcosm2014_Bin10_30_metaG | ecosystem: Environmental > Terrestrial > Soil > Wetlands > Peat | place... | reverse complement strand
GCTTATCTTAAGAAAAGGTATTACCTGATCCAAACCAACCTTTGTGCATATGTCGTATCTTTCCCAAACTGATCCAGAAATAGCAGATATCATTGAGAAGGAACGGCTCCGCCAGACAAACGGTCTCGAACTGATCGCGTCCGAGAATCTTGTAAGCCGTGCGGTGCTCGAGGCTATGGGGTCAATTATGACCAACAAGTATGCCGAGGGCTACCCGGGAAAGCGGTACTATGGCGGCTGCGAGTTCCATGATATGGCCGAGAACCTTGCCCGTGACCGGTTGAAGAAACTCTTCGGCGCGGAGCATGCAAACGTCCAGCCCCACTCGGGCACCCAGGCGAACATGGCGGTTTATTTCGCGTACATGAAACTGGGAGAGAAGATCCTGAGCATGAAACTTAACCAGGGCGGTCACCTTTCTCACGGCTCCCCGGTCAGTTTCACCGGCAAGTTCTACCAGGTCGCCCAGTACGGCGTCGACCCCAAAACCGAGATGCTCGATTACGGTGCGATCGGTGAGATGGCAAAGAAGGAGAAGCCGCAGATTATTGTCTGCGGCGCTTCTGCTTACCCCAGAACGATAGAATTTAAGGCATTCCAGGAGATCGCCGATGATGTCGGTGCCTACTGTATGGCCGATATTGCCCACATTGCCGGGCTTGTCGCGGCCGGTATCCACCCGACTTCGGTCGGCGTGGTCAACTTCACGACCACCACAACCCATAAGACCCTCCGCGGGCCCCGTGGCGGCGCGATCATGTGCAACAGCGAGTATGCGCAGGCGATCGACAAGGCCGTCTTCCCGGGCATGCAGGGCGGCCCCCTGATGCACACGATCACGGCAAAGGCGGTCTGTTTTGAGGAGGCACTCAAGCCCTCGTTCAAGGAATATAACAAGCAGATCGTGAAGAACGCGAAGGTGCTTGCCGAGACCCTGATGAACAACGGCATCCGGCTCGTTTCGGGCGGCACGGACAACCACCTGATGCTCATCGATCTCACCAACCAGCACCTGACCGGCCTCGAGGCAGAAGTGGCGCTGGGTAAAGCCGCTATCACGGTGAACAAGAACACGATCCCGAACGAGACAAAAAGCCCGTTTGTCACGAGCGGGCTGCGGGTCGGCACACCGGCCGTCACCTCACGGGGCATGAAAGAGGCCGAGATGCGCCAGATCGGTACCTGGATCTCTGCGGTTGTCAAGGACATCAAGAACGAAACGCTGATCCAGAAGGTCAACCGGGAAGTCACCACGATGGCGCAGAAATTCCCGATTTACCCGACAGTATAATAATCTCTTTTCTCATTTTCTATTTACAGGGGATGCGGCAATGGTCACCATTCTTGACGGGAAAGCGGTATCGGAAAAGCGGCTTGAACTCCTCAAGGAGGCCATTGGAGAATCCGGTCTGTACCCCCGGCTTGCCACGGTCATTGTGGGCGGCGACCCGGCCTCGCAGATGTATGTCCGTATGAAGCACCGGGCCTGCGAACGGGTGGGTATCGGGTCGGTCGGAATTGAGATTCCGGGCGACGCCACCACGCAGAAGGTGCTGGAGACCATAACCCGGCTCAACGAGGACGCAGATATCAACGGTATTCTTGTCCAGCTCCCGCTCCCGAAGCAGATCGATACCGACAGGATCATCTCTGCAGTCAGGACCGAAAAAGATGTGGACGGGTTCCACCCGACAAGCCTTGGCCTCCTGATGAGCGGGAAGCCCCGGTTTGCACCCTGCACGCCCAAAGGGATCATGACCCTGCTTGAGGAATATAAGATCCCGGTAGCCGGTGCCCGGGCTGTCGTTGCCGGGCGGAGCATCGATGTCGGGCGTCCGATGGCTGCGCTCCTTACCAATGCCGATGCGACCGTAACCATATGCCACAGCAAAACCCGTGACCTTCCGGCTGAACTTAAACGGGCAGATATTCTTGTCTCCGCTATAGGGAAGGCGCATTTTATCACACCGGAGATGGTGAAACCCGGCGCGGTCGTGATCGATGTCGGCATCAACCAGCTTGACGGGAAACTGGTCGGCGACGTGGACTTTGCTGCGGTAAAAGATAGTGCATCGGCAATAACCCCGGTTCCCGGCGGGGTAGGCCCCATGACCATTGCAACGCTCATGGAGAACACTTTTGCTGCGGCAGCAACGAGGATGCCATGAAATCCTGCCGGGTCAATAAGATTGAGATCAGCGGAGATGCTCCACCCCGGCTGATGGGTGTCATCAACTGCAGCGATGAGTCATTTTACTTCGGTTCATATACACCAACCGAGAAGATCCACGCGACTGCAGTGGCGATGATTGAGCAGGGCGCTGACATGATCGATATCGGCGCACGGAGCACAGCGCCGAACACCCAGGCGATCAGCGGGAAAATGGAGGCAGACCGTATAGATGACGCACTTAAGGAACTTGACGGGAGTGGTATCACGCTCTCGGTTGACACTATGCACCCGGGTGTTCTCGAGGTCTGCCTGAAGCATGATATCCATGCCGCAAACGATATCAGTGGTTTTGTCTCCCCCTCATATGCGAAAAAGGTCGCGGACGCCGGGCTTCCCGCATTTTTGATGGCCACAAACCAGCAGCCGGGAGACCCGATCGGCATGAATGAGACCCTCGCCTCACTTGAGGGGGTCATGAAGCGGTGCGAGGCGGCCGGCGTGGACAACTATGTGCTCGACCCCGGCATCGGCATCTGGACCCCGGTGCGCTCGGTCGAAGATGACTGGGAACTCTGCCGGCACTTCAACGAGTTCCTGCGCTTTGACCGCCCGGTGCTCGCCGCAGTATCACGGAAGACGTTTGTCGGGATGCTCCTCGATCGTGATCCAGCCGAACGGCTGCCGGGTACTCTTGCTGTCACCATGGAACTCCTGGAAAAAGGCGCATCGATCGTCCGGGCGCATGATGTGGCCGCTACACGGGACGTGATGAAGGTGTACGAGCACATGGTGAAGGGGATATGAATACCTCGTTTACCGTAACCGGTCTTCCCACTGGCATTATCAGACCCCATGACCCGTTTACCGACAGGATTATTGCAGCAGCGACTGCAGCATGCAGGGGTTTTGCCGAGGGAGATATCCTCATCCTTGCTGAGACCTCGGTTGCCACAGCAGAGGGAAATGTGGTCAGGCTCGATTCGGTCACCCCCTCTCCGCGTGCACAGCAACTGGCAGAAAAATACCACATGGATCCCCGAACGGTCGAGGTCGTCCTCGCCGAGAGCGATTCGGTGGTCGGCGGCATCCCAGGTTTTCTGCTCTGCATGAAGCACGGCACGCTCCTCCCGAATGCGGGAGTAGACGCGTCCAACGCCCCACCAGGATGCATCGTGCCCCTGCCGAAGGATCCCGATGCAAGCGCTGTGCGCATCCGGGACGAGATCGCACACCGGTGCCACGTGAGGATCGGGGTGATCGTTGCAGACAGCCGCACCCACGCGATGCGCCTTGGTTGTTCCGGGGTAGCTATTGGCTGTGCCGGCATCACCTCAGTCATCGATGATCGGGGACGGAGCGACCTGTTCGGCCGCAAACTGGAAGTGACAAAAAGGGCGGTCGCGGACAACATCGCATCCGCGGCCGAACTCGTGATGGGCGAGGCGGACGAGTGCACGCCCGCTGCCATCGTCCGGGGCCTCGGGATGCCGATCGGCGATCAGGTCGGTGTCGATACCATTGATGCGGACGAATGCCTTTTCATGGGTGTGTTCCGCAAGAGCCAGACCTGAAAATGTGGCGGGGCCGCTTATCCGGCCCGTCTTTCACGCTTTTTTTGAACCGTCAGGGATTACTCCTAATGTGATCAGGTTCGTCCCGATTTGTCATGCGCAGGCCTCCAGAAGAGAGTCTGACTGTGCCAACGAGAGCCTAATTATCATCCGAGGTCACTGAAGAGGTGAAGTTATAGGCGCAGTCAAGGTCGGCAAACTCGGAAAAGGAGAATGTCTCCTTAAGTTTCTGATGGGGTACCATGGACGGGATCTTAAATGTTGACGACTGGGAATGGCAGTACGCGGTCGTCGGCATCAGGTTGATCTGGAGCTCGATGTTCTCAAATGTCCTGTTAGTGGGGTTCTCAATCTGGAAATCCGCGGTGTAGAAATCGACCGAGCCGACGTTTAATGGAGTGAAAGAGTCCAAGTCGCCACTCATGACCGTGATCGCGGTATTCGGAGTCCGGGATGAGACGCAGCAGGCACTAAATACGCACACGAACAACACCAGTACGATCCAGAAGTACCACCTCATACTTTTCATCATCCGCATTTTTTTGGTTTGCCGTTCTGCTGAAATATGTACCTGCACACAGAGAAAAACCAGACGGTTCTCGGGGCCAATGATATGGCGGGAGGGTACTCAGAAAACGCAAGGGGGCCCTGTGGTTCATCTGCGTTTTGCGATGATAAGGTGAACCGTTGACTCGTCGGTAAATTTCCCCGATGGTTCAAGATCGAGAAGGCGCCGGGTCAACCGTTTGCGGAACTCTGCATTTCGATCCGTAAGGAGCGCGGGGGCGGCATAGGATGTGCTCAGCTGGAGCCCGATAATATCGTCAACAGTCAGCTCTTCCCGGACCGGGAAATCATATTCCTCAATAACAGGAAACGGCGATTGTAAAAAGATCTCCTCGTGCCGATCCTGTTGTCCGCGTTTCAGGCGTCCCGAATAGTCCCATGCATCGCCGAGCATCTCATGGAGCACCTCTTTTACCGCACCGCCCCACCTGTTATCGAGATGCGAGAGAAAACTGTCGTTCCGGCTCAGGCACGCGATCCCGCCGCCCGGTTCAATCAGGGTGTCCAGCGTCACAAGGACATGAGGCCGGTCCATCCAGTGAAAACTCAGGCCCATCGTGCAGAGCCTGAACCGAGGGAGTGCAAGTTCTCCGAGACTTTTGTCTGACCCGAGCTGCCATGAGATCCCGCAGCTATGCGCCGCGGCCTCACACCTGCGTGCCTCCAGAAGCATCTCCGGTTCAGGATCGATGGCATGAACACAGAAGCCCCGCGCTGCAAGGGGGATCGCCACATTGCCGGTCCCGCAGCCGAGGTCCAGGATCTCGGATGACGGAGTAAGTGCGAACCGGGAAATAATGGTGTCAAACACCTCCAGGGGGTATCCCCTCCGGTACCGGGCATAGTAACTGGCTTTTCCCAAAAAAAAGCCGGCCTTTCCCGGATGTGATTCCCGTCCCGTTGCTGGATCGGTCATAGCGTACCCCGGGAAAAAGTGGTCACGGGAATTCCTTCCGGGTCTGCGCAGGGATTCTGCCCGGACCTCGCATAACTGACAGTCGTGTGACGTATAAAAAACAGAACATGATCCGTCATCATGAGTGAAACAGCCATCCGGATGTATTATTATGGGCATTGCAGTAGTAAAAAATTGCTCCGGGCCGGGATTGTTTTCTGACCGGTGGTACAGGAGATCATTCCCTCCTCCCGCATCGATCCCAGGAATCCGAGGATTCTTTCCCGGATTATGCCAGCAGGCATAATGTCCCCCACACGAAAACAGGTAATTGTTCGGTTGAGCGCCATGAAGATCGTGTTAGTTCTCATTGACGGGGTCACGTTCCCTGATGTTGCCGGGGCATATAACCCGCTCACCCGGCTCAACACCATGGGGTTGTTGCAGGATCCGGATGACCCGTATTATGCCCCGGCAGACGGGCCGGCACCGACAAGGTGATCCCGATGGCGGCCCTGCGTATCCGGACAGAACGGCTCGACATGATCCCGGTAACAGTGGAGATCCTCAAAAGCGACCTCCACGACCATGCAGCACTCGCCCGGCTGCTGGAGGCCACGGTGCCTGCCGCATGGCCGCCCGATGAGATGAATGACGAGGTACTCACCGAGTTCATCCGGATGATGTCGGCAAAGACCGATCCATTCTTTTCCTGTTGGTACTGGGTGCTGGATACACCGGGTAAGAACGGGCGCGTCCTTGTCGGGAGCGGTGGGATCGCCTCGGCATTAAACGCGCCGGACACGGTTGTGATCGGGTATGCGGTACTGGCCGGGTTCCAGGGGTAAGGGTACGCAATCGAGGCCGTACGGCATCTTATCCCGGCGATATTTGCAGACGAACGTATCGCACGGATCATGGCGACAACCTACCCGTAACTCGGGGCATCCGTCAGGGTTCTCGAAAAGAACGGGTTTATCTGCACCGGGGCGACTGCCCGTGGCCAAGGGTTTTCTCCGGGGACACTCGGATTTGTTCTGGAGAGGCGCAGGACGAAGTGACGGTAACCGGTTGTTTCATAGGGTAGCGTAAACGATTCTGTTAGGAAGAACCATGGGAGCTCCTGCACCCGAACCGCAAAAAGATCCGGAAAAGCCGTTTCTTACCGGCCCACCGTTTTACCTTGAGGAGTTCGAGCAGTCCTACCGGTACATCATCGACGAGTACGAGGTGGCACCAAAGGACATTGCGATCTTCATGCCCTGTGCGGTGAGAAAACCCTACAGCACGAGCCCGAGCCACCAGCTCATCCGGATGATTATCTCGCAGGTGCTCGATGAGTCCCGGTACCATATCGTGATCTTTGGCACCTGCGGGATCGTGCCATCCGAACTCGAAACGATGTACCCCTATGCCCACTACAAGTACATGCTCGGGAAGTGCAACGATGACAAGGTAAAGGAGGATTTCCTCACCATCGAGACCGACCGGGTGGCCGGGTACCTGGAAAAGACCCGGCACGTGTACAAATACCGGATCGCGTACTGCATCGGCCTTTTCCGGGAAGCCCTGATACGGGGCTCGGAGAAGTCTGGGGTAAAAATCGATCTTCTCCTTCCCACAAAGAACCTGATCAACCGGGTGATCGAGGAAGAGGAGTGCCGGTTCCAGGAAGGGAGCCTCTCGATGGACGAGTACCTGGGCGAGTTCTGCGACGGCCTTGTCCGGTTCCGGAACGCACATCCGGACCTTAATCAAAACGCACAAGGTGCGTAGTTTTTTTGTATGTGCATGCAGTAAAGGGATTTTTTTGCCGCAAAAAAAGTGGTGACAAAAACCCCGGGCCACAGATAGACATATGAGGCGACAAAGCAACTCTTGCCCATCACAGGAGTGCATATGAACCGGTGTCACCGGCAGGGCCGTTGACATACCTGGACAACCCGTGACGTGGTGGAGTGTGTAATCCCCCGACACGAATGCACTGCACCCGGTGCAAAAAGACCGGGAGTACGAACGGCTATTTGCCGGAATACCAGAAACGAAAATAAAAGATCGAGGTTTGAAATGTCACAACAGCTTGGCGGACAGCCAATTATTATTCTCAGGCAGGGAACGACACGGAATCGCGGCGAGGAAGCCCAGAACAGCAACATTGCCGCAGCAAAGGCCGTGGCAAACGCGGTCAGGTCGACCCTCGGGCCAAAGGGCATGGATAAGATGCTCATCGATGGCATGGGTGATATCGTCATCACCAACGATGGCGCAACCATCCTCAAACAGATGGATATCGAGCACCCGGCCGCAAAGATGATGGTCGAGATCGCAAAGACCCAGGACGATGAAGTGGGTGACGGGACGACATCGGCGGTTGTTATCGCGAGTGAACTCTTAAAGCAGGCAGAGGATCTGCTCCATTCACGGGTCCACCCGACCGTTATTGCGGAAGGGTACCGGCAGGCGGCCACAAAGTCGCTGGAGATCCTTGAGGGGATTGCCATTGCCGTAAAACCCACAGATACCGCGATGCTTGAAAAGGTCGCGGAAACGGCGATCAGCGGCAAGGGCGCAGAGGCTTACAAGAAACTGCTCTGTGCGATGGTCGTAAAAGCTGTCATCTCGGTCGCTGACCCTGACGGGACAGTCGACATCAAGCACATAAACGTGCAAAAGAAAGTCGGCGGAGCAGTGGAAGACACAGTCCTTATCGAAGGCATGGTCCTGGACAAGGAGCGGGCGAATCCCGGCATGCCAAAAACTGTGAAGAACGCGAAGATCCTTCTTCTCAACGCTGCACTCGAATATAAAAAGACCGAAGTCAACGCGAAGATCAACATCTCCCGGCCTGACCAGGTACAGGCCTTCCTGGACGAGGATGAGCAGATGGTGCACACCCTTGCAGAGAAGGTTATCGCGAGCGGGGCGACGGTGCTGTTCTGCGGAAAAGGCATCGATGATGTTGCCCAGCATTATCTCACAAAAGCCGGGATTTTTGCGGTCCGCCGGGTAAAAAAGAGCGATCTCGAAAACCTTTCCCGCGCCACCGGTGCAGCGCTTGTCAACAGCATCGATGCGATCAATTCCGCCGATCTCGGGACTGCGGGACTTGTTGAAGAGAAGAAATTCTCCGGCGATGAGATGATCACGGTCTCGAAATGTAAAAACCCAAAGGCGGTTTCTATCATTATCCGCGGCGGTTCCGACCATATCATCGATGAGATCGAACGCGCCCTCCATGATGCTCTCATGGTTGTAGGGGTTGTCGTAAAGGAGAAGAAGATCGTTGCCGGAGGCGGGGCACCCGAGACCGAACTTTCGCTCCAGCTGCGGCGCTATGCCTCGACCATCGGGGGCAGGAACCAGCTTGCCGTTGAAGCATTTGCATCAGCCATGGAGGTTATCCCGCGTGCCCTTGCCGAGAATGCCGGGCTGGATCCCATCGATATGCTTGTTGCGATCCGGGCTGCGCATGAATCCGGACACCGGACATTTGGTCTTGATGTATACGCGGGAAAACCTGTCGACATGCTGAAAGCCGGCGTCGTTGAACCCCTGAAGGTAAAGACACAGGCGATAACAAGCGCGACCGAGGCGGCAGTCATGATCCTGAGGATCGACGATGTCATTGCATCGTCAAAAGCATCTGTCCCGCAGGGTGGGATGCCCCCCGGTGGAATGCCACCGGGAATGGGTGATTACTAACATCACTCTTTTTTTATGGCTTTTCACGGCCAATACTGGTCATTATTGAGAAATTACCTAGTATCTACCATCATACTATACGTTAGGACATCCAATATCTAATACACAAACGGTTTTTGGGCATACCTATGATCGCACCCGTTCCTGATTACCAGGAACTGCGATCCTTCACCTCCCGGATGAAACCATTTTTGTAGTATCGAACGATTAAAAACCAGAGTCCTTTACCTTGTGCTCTGGCAGACCAGCACATAAAAGAACGAAACAAATGGCTAAACAATCCTTAAAATCGGTTATCATGGGAACACGCTCCGGATACGTTATCCGGTGGACCTGTCCTGACTGTTATGCAGAAAATGTGATCATCAACAGGACTCCGGCTGAGTTTTTCAAGGCCTCCCGGGATTCCTCATGCCGGCACTGCAGGAAGCGTTCAACCATATCGACGCCCTGCCTCCATCACTAACCGGTATTTCATTTTTGTTTTGATTTCTTTAGAATGCCGGACCGGGTAAATCCGGCGACTGTCAGTCATTATCCTTTTCGTGCACTTGCCTTCACCGGGGTCTGCACGCGGGTGACGAAAACCGTCCCTACTTCCTGTAAATACAAGGGAATTGTTCCCTATGACGGCAATGATTTTACGAGGAGGTAGAATGCGCAGAGTGCAGAGGCAAGGGCGGCTACGGAGAGACCCAGCGCGAGCGCTGACGGTATAGTTACCCCGTTATACGGCAGTATCTCTTTTATGCCAAACAAAAAGAACGCGATTGCAAGGAACCAGCCATAGGTCTTCTTCTCCGTGAAGGCAACCCGGAGCCCGTAGATTACCACGAGCACGTCAATGCCGATAAGAAGCGGGGTATACCATTCAGAAAGGGTCATCACGTACTGATTGACGCAGCACGTTTAAAGGGATGCGCTCCAAGGCTCCAATACCCTGTCACGGGTCAGAACTGAAGCGTTGGACCGAAAAGCAGGCTACAAACAGCAAAATAAAAGATGCCGTTACTTCACCACAAGCACCTTGCAGGGTGCAGAACGTATGATCTCTTCTGCCACGCTCCCGAGGAGCAGGCGCTCCAGTCCCCTCTTTCCCTGCGTGGCGATCACGATCAGATCGATCTTTTTTGCGACTGCGAACTTCACGATCTCGGCCGCAGGACGCCCCTCAAGAATAGATGTCTCAACCTTCACATCGCCGGCCTGGGATTTTATCCGGGCAAACGCCTGTTCTGCCTCGGTCTGGAACAGACGGTATGTATCACCGAGAGGGATATCCCCCGACATCGATGAGAACGTACCCGTGTCGATTACGTATACCGCATACACAACAGCCCCGGTGGCACGGGCTATTTTTATTCCCTCGTCAAGGGCAACACGGTTCTTCTCCGAGCCATCCGTTGCGATCAGGATCCTGCCAAGCAATAGTTCTGTCATCGTACGTTTCCTCCCTCTTTTCGTATCTAAACAGTTCCTACTTTACGTTCCCGCCAGATACCTCTTGCGGATCGTCAGTGCTGCTGCCACCATCTTTGCCCGTGCCATCGATCTCCACCACGTACTTCTCACCCCGCATCGCACAGAGCAGCGCGGCAATAAAGGAGATACCTGCCCCGATATAGAACGAGAGGGCAAGGGAGGGCATAAAAGCCTGCGCGAGCGTCGTCGGGAACCAGGCCACCCCGGTGAGGGTTGCAAGGGTCGCCGGCGCAACCGTGGCAAGCAGGGCCGGGGAGAGACCTGCCAGGATCATGTGGACCGGGTTATAGCCAAGGAATGCCGCAAACAGTGCCCCGGTCGGAGGAATCGCGCTCATCGCGGGGATGAGCGGCGTTGCATTGGCAGCCGAAAGTGCCGCAGAGAACATGGAGGGGAATGCACCGGTAAGTCCCACGACGATAATGGTAAAGAACATCCCCATGGAGAGGACAAAACCGGAGTTCATCAGGGTTGACATCATGCCAGAGGAGACACCCCGCTCTTCCGGGGGTACCGAGTTCATGATCGCCGCAGCATTGGGGGAAGAAAACATCCCGTTCCCGAGACCCATGATCAGGAGAGCCAGCGCAAAGGGCAGGTAATCGAAGTTATAGGGCAATATGGCGAGGATCAGGAATGAGATCCCGACAAGCACCATGCCGAGCGTGCTGATCCACCGGGCACCGTACTTGTCAGAAATGATGCCCGAGAGCGGGCCCATGATCACAAACCCTACGGTGAGCGGCAGCATGTAGACCCCGGCCCAGAAGGGTGTCGATTCGAAACTGTAGCCATGCAGGGGCAGCCAGATCCCCTGAAGCAGGATGATGAGCACGATCATCACTCCGCCCCGGGCAAGTGCGGAAAGGAAACCGGCCGCATTTCCGAAGGCGAAGTTGCGGATCTTAAAGAGATCCATGCGGAACATCGGATCCTTCACCCGTGTCTCGATGATGGGGAAGGCAATAAGGAGCAGGATACCCGTCAGGAGTGCGGCAATAACGAACGGATTTCCCCAACCCATGGATGCGCTGCCGTACGGGAGCAGGGCATAGGTGATGCCGACGAGAAATATCGTCAGGCCGCCGATAAAGGAAAGGTTCCCCCAGATATCGATCTTCTGGGTCCTTCTTGGGTAGTCCGGCTCTTTAAGTTTCATAAACGCCCAGATGGTCCCGATAACCCCGAACGGCACGCTGATCAAAAAGACATACCTCCAGTGGAAGGCTGCAAGGATCCCCCCGATGATAAGACCAACAAACTGGCCCGAGAGCGCCGCCACCTGGTTGAGACCAAGCGCCTTTCCCCGTTCGTCAGGGGGGAATGCATCAGTGAGGATCGCGGCACTGTTGGAGAAAATGAACGCCGCGCCGACCGCCTGGATGAGCCGGAAGACAATGAGTTCGATTGCCCCGGCATCACCAGTATCTGGTGTCAGGAACAGGAGGAGAGAGCCTGCCGTGAAGATGGCAAACCCGATATTGTAGAGACGTACCCGCCCGTACATATCAGAGAGCCGCCCGAAACTGAGGAGCAGGGTGGCGGTCACGATCCCGTACCCCATCAGGATCCAGAGCAGGTACTGGAACGAGGTGAGCGGGTCGATGTTGATGCCGTTAAAGATGGCGGGAAGGGAGATGAGGATAATGCTCCCGTTCACTGCCGCCATGAACATGGCAATCGTCGTGTTCGAGAGGGCGACCCACTTATAACCGGGGTCCCGGACAGGGGCTGCCGGTACTCCGGCTGGCGTGAGGGAAACGGGTTCTGGTTGTGCTGTTGTGTCCAAGATATTCACCGGATCTGAGGATATCCCGTATTATTTTTTCTGGCACTCCATTTATAGGAACCACTATGCTTTTTAGCATATAGTATCATCGGGCGCAGCAATGCAGGATGACGAACATGACATGGAAGGCATCATTAAAAAAAAGTCTGTTTTTATTGAGAGGGAGCAGCCTTCCGCACCACGCCGACCCGCCCGTTCTCTGCGGAGAGTACAAACCCGAGCGCTTCGAGATACTCCCTGCTTTTGCCCGTCCCGTGGGTGAGGAGTTCCACGAGATCGTCGTTCTCGTCCATATCCGTATGGAGCACAAACGAATCGATCACTTCGCAGGAGAGGCCGGCTTCCTGTGCGATCTTCAGGTGCTTCAAGAAACTCATACCGTAATAGTCGACATGGAATTTTGCCGGTTCTGCAAGGAAGATCGCGTTTGTCCCCCCTCCCCGACCCGGCACAACCGCCATGTCACTTTTTGTTGTGATCACCCGTTTTATGGCGGCACCGGTGGCAAGCGGGAGATCGGCCATCAGGATCAGGATCGACCCCACCGACTGCTGGAGCACCTCGTTTAAGGTGCCGCTTAAGTCCTTATCAGGGATGGTGATCTGGATGTCCTCGGAATCGAAGAGTTCGGTCGCTATGATCACCGGGCTGCAGTTTGCATCCTTTGCAGCAGCGATCACGTCCTCGAGCATCGCCCGGGCAAACGCCTCCCGTTCCTCAGGTGAAAGTATCCCGGCAAGTCTGCTCTTGGGATTTGCGGGCTTAAAGGGAATCAGTGCATGGGGACACATGTGATACGCTCATACGCAGGACAATTTTAAAAAAGGTACTGATTTCGCCCGCAGCGGGTATGAGAATACAGGATTTAACATCGTGGACGGGCAATAAATATACGATGGACTGTCCCGAATATACCACGGTTATGCTCCCCGCACGGATCGCCGTCGGGATCGAACGCCGTACCTGTAATGCTGACGGCAGGTGCCTGCAGGACATCCCGGCCTGCTGGCAGGAGTTTCTCGCAACAAACGCGGCAGCACGTATCCATCATCGGATCATACAGCCGGTAATGTATGCAGTATACTCAGATTACACATCGGACTGGACCGGGGAGTACAGTTACCTCCTCGGTTGCGGTGTGACAAACGCTGCAACTCAAAAAAAAGGACTCTCTGTCAGGCACATTCCCGCACAGAAGTACGCGGTTTTCCATGCCCGTGGTCCGATGCCGGATGCCGTTGTCGGCGTCTGGGGAGGGATCTGGGGATCGGACCTGCCCCGCAAGTACTCCTGCGACTTCGAGGTGTACGACAGCAGGTTTACCGATAAAAAGAACCCTGAAGTTGACATCTGCGTGGGCATACGGGACATCTAAGACCATTCACGATTTCGGCTCCCTGATCGGATCCGGGTTAACGTGCCGGGAGTGTCAGGCAGCGGTTGCTTTACCGATACCCTCTTTTTTGAATGATTCAGAGGGGATATGGATCTCGAACCGTGTACCCTTCCCCGGCTCACCGGTCTCGGCAATCGTTATACCGGTGATCCCGAGAATTTCGCGGACCAGAAAAAGCCCCCAGCCGGTATACTTGCCAAATCCCCGCTCAAAGATCCGCTCCTTATCTGCAGCGGGAATGCCGGTGCCATTGTCCTGGACAACGAGCACTGCGCCATTCTCCTCCTCATGAACTGACAGGGTAATACAAGAGACGCTCTTGCCGTGGCGGACTGCGTTGTCCAGTAACTGGGCCACGGCCTTATCGAGCATCGGATCAGCATATACGGCAGCGTTCCCGCAGGTCTCCGCGATCGTTACCCCTTTGAGGGCAACTGCGTCACCGGCACAGCGGATCACGGAAGCCAGAGGCTGCCAGCGGGGGGGCTCGGTCCCGAGGTTCTGGTAATCTTTCGCAAACTGGAACTGCCGACGGATTTTTTCGAGGGCAAAACGCTCTTTTTCAATATACGATTTCTGTTGAGGGTCTTCGATCACCATCTCCAGCAGTTCGGTATAGCCGCTGACAGCAGTAAGCTGGTTGATCACATCGTGGCGGGTGACGCTCCCCACAAGGTTGAGTTTCCGGTTGAGGAACGCCACCTCTTTTTTTGCGCGTTGTACTGCCGATACTTTCTCGATCAGCTGCACAAGAACAGGGTACCATGCATCTGCGGACCCCGCCATGACCAAGTATTCCGCGCGGTCTGCCACCGCAGCGCGGTAAACGTCCGGATCGTACGCGGCGGCAAGGATAATCACCGGAAGATCGATCTCCCGTTCCCGTAGTTTTTTTAAAAACAAAAGGCCGTTCTCGCCATCTTCATGCACTGCAATGGCAACCGCCGGCGATTCGATCAGGTTCCGGCTAAAGGTTACCTCTGCTGATCCGGATGTTATCACCCGGTAGGCATCAGTACCGGCAAGGTATCGGCCAAGAGCAGTACAACGGTCGGTCTTTGCATCGATAATAATGACAGGTATCATACCGGATCACAGGAGGATTTCATTTCCCACTACCATTCTATCTCATCCGGATCCTATAAAGGCCATTCAATGAAGTACCAGCGCTTGCAGCCTGCACAACCTGCCGCCAGAATTTAACATGTACAAAAGGGAACGGTACTTTATGGGGCCCCGGGTGATCACGTTCTCGAAAAATGTCTTCCTGCCGCTCACCAGCGTCTGCCGGAACCGGTGCGGGTACTGCTCATTTCGAACACCGGTGAAGGACGGATGCGTCATGCTGCCGGACGCGGTGGAGAGGATCCTCTTGCGCGGTAAAGAGGCCGGGTGTACCGAAGCACTTTTTACCTTCGGCGAACACCCGGAGGAAGAACCCGAATTTTCTGCGTACCTGAAAAAAACCGGATACGATACCATCCTTGATTACTGCGAAGCGATGGCCCGGATGAGTATAGAGTACGGGATCCTCCCGCACACGAATGCCGGCATCCTCACCTATGATGAGATGAAACGGTTCCGCAGAGTAAACGCAAGCATGGGGCTGATGCTCGAAACCACCGCACGGATACCGGCGCACAACGGATCGACGGGGAAGGCGCCGGAGGTGCGCCTCGCGATGATGGAGGACGCCGGAAAATTAAAAATCCCCTTTACTACGGGTTTGCTCCTTGGCATCGGCGAGACGGTGGCCGACCGGGAGGAGTCGCTTGTGGCGATCCGGGATATCCACCTGAAGTACGGGCACATCCAGGAGATCATTCTTCAGAATTTCTGCCCAAAGGACAACACCCCCATGGCCGCGTTCCGGGTACCCGGGACCGAGGAGATCTGCGACACGATCCGGATGGCGCGCCGGATCCTGCCTGCGGAGATCGCGATTCAGATAGCCCCAAATCTTATCGACGCATCCCGGCTTATCGGGTGCGGTGTCGATGATCTGGGGGGTGTTTCCCCGGTCACCATTGACTACGTGAACCCCGAGCACCCGTGGCCGGCGATCGCGAAACTCAAAACCATCGCGGGGAATGCGACGCTGCGTGAGCGTCTCTGCATATACCCGCGGTTCATCAGCATGGGCTGGTACGACCCCGGCCTGCAACCCCTAATAAACCGGCTCGATCAACGTATTACCACAGGGAGCAGCCAACCGTGAAGCAGAAAAAACTCCTGTATACCGGCAAGGCCAAATCGGTCTACCGTACCGATGTGAAAGGAAAACTGATCGTTGAATTCCGCGATGACATCACCGCGTTTGACGGCGGCAAGAAAGATACACTCAAGAACAAGGGCAGTTACAATGCTGGCGTTTCCGCATTTGTCTTTTCCTATCTTGAAAAGAACGGCGTAAAAACGCATTTCCTTGAGATGCTTGACGAGAAAAGGATGGTCGTCTGCGAACTTTCCATGATCCCGCTCGAAGTGATCGTACGGAACCTCGCGGCCGGCTCGATCGTCAGGAACTACCCCTTTAAAGAGGGCACTCCCTTGAAGCCACCGGTGATCGTGATCGACTACAAGGATGACTCCCGTCACGATCCGATGCTAAATGACGATCTCACCGTTGCACTCAAGATTGCAACACCGGCGGAACTTAAGAGAATCAAAACGATCGCACGTAAAGTCAACGCGCTCCTCTCGGGCCTGCTCGCAAAACAGGGCATCACGCTCGTGGACTTCAAGATGGAATTCGGGCGGCAGGGAAAAACGATCTATCTCGGCGACGAGATCAGCATGGATTCGATGCGGCTCTGGGACAAAAAGACCGGCGAGTCCCTTGATAAAGACGTGTACCGGTTCAATAAGGGCGATGTGATGGTAACCTACAACCGGGTGGCAGCCCGGATCACAAAAAAACCCGGCGCTGCTGCAAAAAAAACGGTGGTAGATCCAAAGAAGGCTAAACCGAAGGCCCGGTAACGGCCAGCCACACCTGTTTTTTGCATCAAAGGACACAAAGCATAAAGTATCAAAGAAAAATACTCGTATCACCAGAATTTGGCGGACTATCATGGCACAGGACTCCCAGGCTGAAGCGGACATGCTCAAATGGGCGAACGGGATCGCCCGCAAGAATGGATGGGTGCTCAACCCCGACGAAGACCACCTGCGTATCGTGATCCGGGGGCTTGTCCGGAACAAGGAGAAGTTCGGGAGACCCTATTGCCCCTGCCGCCTGCGGAGCGGTGACGAGGAGCGCGACCGTGCAATCGAATGCCCGTGCATCTACCACAAGGACGAAATCGCAAAAGACGGGCACTGCCACTGCCTGTTGTACTATAAAAATCCATAATGGGAAAACCATTTTTGCCTGAACGTCCTGTATGACCACGACGGCAAGTCCTCCCACAGAAAAACCCGGTCTCGCACCGGTCACCGGGAAGGATCCAGAGATCCTCATCCTCGGCAGTTATCCCAGCCGCCAGTCACTTCTTAAGGGCGAATATTATGGGAACCCCCAGAACCAGTTCTGGAAAATTGTTGAGACACTGTTTGGAATCGACCGCACTCTGCCATATTCTGTCCGCACATCCCTGCTCACGGAGCACCGTATCGCTCTCTGGGACGTTCTTGCTACCTGCACCCGGTGCGGGAGCGCGGATACCGCGATCCGGGATCCGGTCCAGAACGATATCAGGGGATTTCTTGCTGCACACCCAACGATCCGGCGTGTTGCGCTTAACGGGAACACCGCCGGCCGTTATTATGCCCGAATGGGCCTCAGCATTCCCGCTACGATACTGCCATCGACAAGCCCGGCATACGCCCGTATGACATTTGCCGAAAAAACGCAGAAATGGACGTGCATCCGCACGCGGAATATCCTGTAAAAAAGAAGGGCGCCTGCCTTACCGCTCAAGCCGCAGTTTCAGGAAGATGACATGATAGATCGCATAGAAACCACAGAGCACCGCAGCGGTGTACCCGAGCACGGCAATCCATATGATCTCTTTTGGCATACTGACAGGAGAGGCCTGCAACACAAGGGAGGATCCAACCACAAGCGCGGCGACGACAAGCCCGATCATGATCTTGTCGCTTGCCCGGTCCAGCGCCATCTGGAGTTTCTTTAAGTCGGTATCGACTACTTCAAGCCGTACCGTCCCGGTCGAGAGACGCTTCAACATGAGATTGACATTACGCGGCAGGTCAAACGCCGCATCGACTGCCTCAAGCAGCGAATTTGACGCCCGCTTCGCATATCCAGCCGAAAGCACGTTGGAGTCAGCAAGCCTGCGCAGGTAGGGGGTGATCTCCCCGCCAAAACTGAACTTAGGATCGAGCCGCACGGCAACATCAAAGACCATCACAAGGGTCTTTAACAGGAGCATCAGGCTCATGGGCACCTTGAGGTTGTACCGCCGCATCACCTCCGTGAGCTCGTTGATCATAAGACCGAAATTGAACTGGGCGATCTCGTCCCCGCCGCCGAAATCGTGCAGCATGATGTAGAGATCGTCCCTGAGTCCCTCGCGGTTTTCCTCGGCAACAAAGATGCCAAAACCCTCAAGTGCCTTGAGGATCATGTCGACATCGTCTGTCGTCATGGCAAAGAGCAGGTTGACGAAGAGCTGTTTTTTCTCCGGGCGCAATACCCCTACAATGCCAAAGTCGAGAAAGACCAGATCTCCCATCTCCGAGACAAGAAGGTTACCCGGGTGGGGGTCGCCGTGGAAAAACCCGTCCTCGAAGATCATCTTCAGGTAGGCATTGAATCCCCGGACTGCGATATCATGCGGGTTGCATCCCTGTGCAGTGATCGCCTCAACGTTGTCGACCCGGACGCCCTTGACATACTCCATGACGAGCAGCCGGGAGGAGGAGTATTCCCAGTAAATCTTCGGGAAATGGATGCCGGGCACGTCCCTGAAGTTGCGTGCCATCCGTTCCGCGTTCCGGCCATCGCGGGTGAAGTCCAGTTCTTTTCGGATCTGGGTGGCGAAGTCCTGCACGAGACCGGACGGATTGTACATCCGGCTCTCGGGGAAGACCGCCTCGATCCTCTCAGCCATGGATGTGAGAATGGCAAGGTCGTTTTCTATCTGGTCAGGAATACCGGGGCGCTGGATCTTGAGGGCGACCACGGTCCCGTCTTTGAGCACGGCGCGGTGGACCTGGCCGATTGATGCGGATGCGACCGGGGACTCGTCAATCTCACAGAACCAGTCTTCCAGTTTCGGGCAGGTCTGCTGGATAACCGCAACAACCTCAGAAAACGGCAACGGTTTTGCATGATCCTGGAGTTTCTTGAGCTGCTCGATCAGTTCAGGGGGAAAGATCTCTGTCCTCGTGCTCATGATCTGCCCGAACTTCACAAACGTGGGCCCGAGTTCTTCGAGAGCAAGCCGCACACGCTCGTAAACCGTGGACTGATCCGATGTCTGTTCCGTACCCGGAAGACGGAACCGCATCCTGCCCGGGAATGCCTTCTCCAGAACAATACCAAAACCGTACTTCCACAGAATATCGATGATCTGCGCATACCGCCGGATACGGGTGACCATGGATACAGTTTGGCACTGGGGATACTTAACACTGGCTTTTTCTGCTCACAATCAGCACGCCGGTCGCGCAGGAAACAGGCTGTCAAAAGGCAGACGGTCGGGAATATTGCAATTAAGAACGGGGTTACACACGATCAGCCTTGTAAAAGACCACGATCCGGTTCGTGTTCGTGCCGGATTCGTTGTTCCCGACCCCCCATATGTTGGAGGTTTTCGAGAAGACCTGCTGGTTGATGATGATACCTTCACAGGAAAATCCGGCAGCAAGGCCGAGAGGGACAACATGTTCTTCGAGCCTGACGGTCTTTTTCCGTACCTCACCCACCTCAAATGCCACGTAACCACCGGGGGCGGTGATCCGGAACAGTTCCCGGAATACTGCACCCATCACTACCTCCCATTCCGTTACCGTCCGCGCCATCGTGATGGTATGGCCGATAGCATCCCCGTCAATGCCGCAGAACCAGCACCGGAGCCAGTTGTCATCCCGGTACTGGACAATATCCAGAAATGGCGGCGACGTGACCGTGAGTTGAACCGTATTAGATGCTATCCCCGGTATCGTCCGTGCGTCCCCGGTGAAAAAACGGGCACGGGAACCGGCACGGTTCAGGTTGGTCCGTTCGGCAGAGGAGAGGCCGGCAATCAGGCTCTTTGTCTTGCGCAGGACGAGTTTGTGAGTGTCCCGGTATTCCGGCACCTGGCAGCGTTTGCGGTTGATCCGTTCCTGGCTTTTCCGGGATACTGCCTGGTTAGGAGGAAGCGTGTATACCGAGAAAAACCCGCTGGAATGCCCGGTCAGCCGGTTGGTCGCCACCATCCCGATCCAGCGATCAACTGCATCTGAGGTGCCGTCTTCCCTTCGTCCAGTAAGGTACCGACGCAGGGAGACTATCTCACGTTCGGTGTCGGGATGATAGAACATGGAGAGATCACAATCTGCCCGATCGCCGTCCCGGGGGATCGCCTCCAGCCGTGTAGCCACCTCCTCTGCACTGGGCGGGAAGAAACGCGGTTCGGCAAGGATCCGGGAGAGTGGATTTGCATCGTTTGCGATCACCATACGACCGAGAAGTCCGGCCTCGATCGCAGTGGTTCCCCGTCCACTGAATGGATCATAGACAATATCACCGGCCTGCGTCAGCCTCTCGATAAAAAACCGGGGCAGCTGCGGCTTGAAGCAGGCCCGGTAGGATATCTCGTGCAGAGATGAGGCCTGACGCTGGCGGGAGGTCCAGAACTCCCCGGTATACCGTCGGATATGGAGAGGGCCGGACGTCTCTTCTATCAGAGCCTGTTGTCCCGAGGGGTCCCGGAATCCTGCGAGGGCGTCCTGGAACGCAACAACTTTTACCCGAGACTTGCCTGCCATCTGGATCACATCCACAGAATACCCGTGTGCAGGATAATCGTATATCTCCTGCGTTCAGGAATCGTTCCACCAAAAGGAGGGGATCAGATATCACTCGTCCGGCAACGACATATCGCTGTCAAAATAGTGCTCGTGGATACCTGTGAGCGGCAGCTGACGGATGTAATCGTAGGATCTGGATATAATCTGGGCTAGCTGATCGGCATCCGGATGACCCGCAACCCATTTTTCGATTTCGGTTACACTGGGGAATTCATCAGTATACTTGTAGTAACCGGCCGTATCTTCCACATATAAGATATCCGGTATTTAGTTATTAAAATATTATGGGTTGTTCACTACCTGATCCGGCGTAAAATTGCGGTCGGTTTGAAGCCAGACACGAAAATGCACGTGTTTACGGAGTTTCCTGCCACAGGTTTCATTAAAACATCGTTCATTAGATATCCGTGAGGAGGAACGTATCCCCGGGCCGTTTGGGGTATTCCGGACAGACAATCCGACACTTCAGGCACAAGAATCAGGCCAGACCGGAGGTTCAGCCGGCGTGGGCCCCTTCCGCTTCGAACGCCGGGGGATACCGGACCGTGCCATGGATGCCGTCAAGCGCCCCGGGGACAAGGGGACATACCATGAACACTTCATTTTTGCAGGGAAACGGCGCGTTGATCCCGAGTGTCGGTGCCGTGGTAAACCCGAACCGGGGGTAATAGGTGGGGTGCCCGACCACGATCACAATCCGGTGCCCCAGCTGCCGGCAGGCCTTGAGCCCTTCCTCGACAAGGATCGATCCAACACCTTGGCACTGGTGTTCCAGGCATACGGAAAGCGGTGCAAGGGCAACCGCCGGTACATGGCCATCTTCAGAATCAATCGTTATCGGGGCAAAGAAAATATGCCCGATAATCTTGTCATTATACACGGCAACGAGCGAGAGATCAGGGATATAGTCCCCGTCATTCCGGAGGGCGCGGACAAGCCGGGCTTCGCCATCCTGGCCGAATGCCTGGAGATTAACGTCAAATATGGCGGGGATATCTGCAGGTATTTCTGAGCGGATAAAAAAAGAATCCATCTAGATCTATAGGTCGCCCAAGTACAAGAAAGAGAGTATCGGGAGCTCAACCGGAAATCCATACTAAAAAATCCGATCCGTCAACGGGAAGACCCGCCATCAGGATGCCTTATCTGGAGTTATACTCCCAACGGAGTCGGCGGTAATCCTAAAACCCGGCTGCGGGTTTTCTCCAGGCTTTCTCTTTTTTAAAGAAACGGACTGAATCCTCTCATATGAACAGCTGGATCAAGTAGTACATCCCCACTGCCATCCCGATGGTGACAATAAGCCATTTCAGTCGGGCCGGGTCGATCCTACCGGCGATATGTCCGCCAATTGCCCCGCCAAAGAGCGCCCCGGCCGCCATCACCACGGCAAGCGGCCAGATAATAAGACCAGAGAAGAGGAAGAAGACCGCGGCAGCGACATTGGTGGCAAGGGAAAGACACTGCTTGAGCGCGTTGAGCCGGGTAAGGGTATCTTCAAGGAAGAGGCCGAGCACGGCGAGGTAAATCACTGATAGCCCCGGGCCGAAGTACCCTCCGTAGATGGCGGCAAAGCCGGCCGGGAGGGCCGCGTTTCGGCAGCCTTTGCGGTCCGTCCCATCGTGGCCGGTCTGCCGGCGGATCCAGTCCCGGATCCGGTCCTGGACGGCGAGCAGGATCGCGGCAATGAGGATCAGGAATGGGACAAGAATGTGGAAGACCTGTTCGCTGACATATAGAAGAAGAATGCCCCCGACAAGGCCGCCGATGATCCCGGCCGGGAGAAGCATCATAAGGCGTTTTTTCTGTCCCGTAAGATCTTTTTTCTGGGCAAGCGCACCGCCGAGGTAGCCGGGGCAGAGCGCCACGGTATTGGTGATGTTTGCCACAACCTCGGGTACTCCGAGTGCCACCAGTGTGGGAAATGAAATGAGTGTTCCCCCGCCGGCAAGGGCATTAACCATCCCTGCGGCAATGGCGGCAAGCCCTGCAAGTGCAAGTTCCGATCCGGGCAGCATGCTTCAAGAGTCCTTGTGTGATGTCCTGCTGTACGGTATGCCGGTGTGCGCTAGTGCTGCAGTGCGATGAATTCCCGGGTATTCATGACCCGGACACCGATGTTTTTCATGTCGAGGATGTTTGCCCGGTGGATCTCCTCCGATTGTGCGCCGGTTGCATCGTCTACGAGGATCACCGGGTAGTTGTACGCGATGGCGTCAAAGACCGTGGTGCGGATGCAGTTGGGCGTCTGGACCCCGGTGATGACAAGTTCGGTGATGCCCAGGGTCCGGAGCATGAGATCGAGTTCGGTACCGATAAACGCGCTCATCCGTATCTTCTGGATCACGTACTCCCCCGGGAGCGGCGCAAGTTCTTCGATCTCCTGTGCTCCTGATGTACCCTCGACGGCAAACGGGTGTTTTGTAAAGAGATCCCTGCGGGTGATTTCGACATCTGACCCATCCCTGCGGTGGACCCGCAGGATGTGGAAGACCGGCAGGTGCTGTGCCCGGAAGTACCCGAGCACGTCCTGAATTTTCGGGATGACTGCCCGTGCCTGGGCCACGCTGAGCCGGGCCCCTTCACGGACAAAATCGTTCTGCATATCGATGATCAGCAGTGCGGGATGTTCCATGGATGATCATCTAAGACAGTGGGGATGCGGTAATAAGGATTGTGCGTGGGCCGGG
>Ga0181529_10002283_pt1 | contig 23276 bp, 19 predicted proteins | sample PEATcosm2014_Bin_36_FD_119763 | JGI IMG/M metagenome (GOLD analysis project Ga0181529, IMG submission 119763) | Peatland microbial communities from MTU Mesocosm Facility, Houghton, MI, USA - PEATcosm2014_Bin10_30_metaG | ecosystem: Environmental > Terrestrial > Soil > Wetlands > Peat | place... | reverse complement strand
CGCCGTGTATGAAGGCGAAGACGAAGTTGTGAAGCTGGCCGACCGTCTGGTCGGGCGTTTCGCGTGCGACGACATTGTGAATCCGACGAATCCGAAGGAATTTCTAATTCACGCGAACGAGGAGATTGACGAAATCAAGGCCAAGAACATCGAGACCACCGGCCTTGATCGCATGAGGATTCGTTCCGTGCTGACTTGCGAAAGCAAGCAGGGCATTTGCGTCCATTGCTATGGCCGCAGCCTGGCGACCGGCGCGCTGGTGAAGCTCGGCGAGGCCGTCGGCATCATCGCCGCGCAATCCATCGGCGAGCCTGGCACGCAGCTCACCATGCGCACGTTCCACATCGGCGGAACGGCGTCGCAGGTTTTCAAGCAGCCGCAGATCAAGTCCAAGTTCGACGGCATGATCCGCTACAACGAATTGCGCGTCGTCCAGTTGGAGGACGGCAACAACATCGTGCTGAACAAAAACGGCACGGTTTCAGTTCTTGCCGACGACGGACGCGAACTGGAAGTCCACACCGTCGTCATCGGCGCGGTCATTTCATTCAAGGACGGCTCCAAGATCAAGAAGGGCGACACGTTCGTCCAGTGGGATCCATATAACGTCCCGATTCTTTCCGAGAAGGCGGGCAAGATCAAATTCCACGACATCATCGAAGGCGTGACGATGAAGCAGGAAATGGACGAGACGACCGGGCAGGAAGCCATGGTCATCATTGACCACAAGGAAGACCTGCATCCGCAGATCATCATCAGCGACGACAAGGGCGAAGTCGTGGCGAATTATCCCATTCCGTCCGGCGCGCACGTCGTTCTCAACGAAGGCGACAAGATTGTCGCCGGAACATTGATGGCCAAGACGCCGCGCAAGACTTCCAAGACGAAGGACATCACCGGCGGTCTGCCGCGCGTCGCGGAATTGTTTGAGGCGCGCCGCCCGAAGGACGCTTCTGAAATTTCCAAGATTGACGGCCTCGTTGATTTCGGTGCGAGCGTGCGTGGCAAGCGCTGCGTTCTCATCAAGGATCCGCAGACACAGTTGGAAGAGGAGCACCTCATCCCGATCGGCAAGCACGTCATCGTCTTCAAGGGCGACATGGTTAAGAAAGGCCAGCAGCTCACCGAAGGCCCGATGGACCCGCACGAGATTCTCGAAGTCTGCGGACCGCAGGAATTGCAGGAGCACCTCGTCGGCGAAGTGCAGGAAGTTTATCGTCTGCAAGGCGTGACCATCAACGACAAGCACATCGAGATCATCGTCCGCCAGATGTTGCGCAAGGTTCGCATCACCGAACCCGGCGACACGGAGTTCCTCTGGGGCGAGCAGATTGACCGGCTTGCGTTCGAGGAGGAAAACGAGCGCGTCGAGAAGAAGGGCGGCAAGCCCGCCGAAGCCTCGCCCGTGCTGCTGGGCATCACCAAGGCATCGCTGGAGACGGACAGCTTCCTGAGCGCCGCGAGCTTTCAGGACACGACTCGCGTTCTCACCGAGGCCGCCACGCGTTCCAAGATTGACTCGCTGCGCGGGTTCAAGGAAAACGTCATCATGGGCCACATCATCCCGGCGGGAACCGGATTTGATTATCACCGCAAGGCGACCATCAAGGCGCTCGTTGATATCCCCGACGAACCCGAGGTGGAAGAACCGGAAACCGCCGCAGAGGAAAATCCTTTGCTTGCGTAATTCGAAAACAATCACTCAAAGGCGTCCGGCAAAGCCGGGCGCCTTTTTTCTTTTGTGAAAAGGCTTGGAAATGGGCGGTGACAGGGGTAGAACAAACTGTCAGCCAAGACATTTCAAACCATGAAACCCAAACTCATCCTCTGCCTCGCGCTCATTTTGATCGGCGGTTTGTTCGGCTGTTCGACCGCGAATCAACATTACGAACAGATGCAGAATTCTGACAAACAAAGCATGGTTAATAGAATTAAAGTTGGGATGACACATGAGCAGGTAGAAGCAATTATATTTTCGTATCATCCATCCATCAGCGGTCAAAACGATCAGCTAATTCACGACCCTGAAGTTTCGACGACGACGGGCGCTGGTCGGTCCACTTATTATCCGTTAGACGAATCTTCGGGAGTTGTGGTTAGATGGAACCAGCAAGATAAAGTTAAAACAGTAGAATTTATCAAAAAATGAACCCCAAACACATCCTCTGCCTCGCGCTCGTTTTAAGCGGCAGCTTGTTTGGCTTTGCGCAGTATTCCACACCTTTGACAGTGCCCGGCGCTGATGCTTCCGTTCGCGAGGAATATCACGTTCACGTTCCAACCCAATTAAACGTTCGACAAACTAACGGAGTGTTACACTTGTGGAGAGATCGAAGTTCACTTGAAATTACAAACCTCACGGTTGGCACAAACATGATGATGGCCATGTGGTGTGATGTGTATGTTTATCCTGCAAGCTCGTCTCGGCCTACAAACTACTGCCATAATTTGGAGCCTGACATTGGCGCTATCCGTCCTGATGCTTCAATTGCAGAAGAATTATATTTCGACACAGAGCCGTATTATTGGCGGCCTGACGGAAAAGGAATTGCAGAGCCTGCAACATCAATGGTTCCATGGATTCACACCCACGAAGGCAGCGTGGTGGCTGGCACAAAATATAATGTCGAGATGGATTTGACAATTTTTGAGACCGATACAATTAAGATTTCTCGTTTTTGGAATCCGCAAAGCGCCGGATATTACAAAATTCTTTGGCAGCGAACTTTGAAACAAACTTTCAATTGAGTATATGAAACCCAAGCTCATCCTCTTTCTCGCGATCGTTTTGAGCGGCGGTTTGTTTGGGTGTGCTTCTGCGCCTCCTTCAAAGACATTAGATGTCCGTGCAGCATTGCTGCTTTCAGCAAAGAAGAACGACTCAAATTTTCCGAATGGCCGGGATGCTGTGCTGACGCATTTCTCACATATCGGCCAGCTTGTAACTTCACGAGGTGAAATCATTTATGTCGCTGACGAGCGTGCTGTAACTGCCGACACATTGTCGCCTCACGGTCTTAATTTCATTGTTTTCTTTGACGAATATTTTCATCTCCTTGGGAAAATCAATTATGTCAACAGCCGACCGCTGTGGTGTGATGACGGTAAATTATATTTGTTTGGCGACCTTGATGGGGTTTCCCAGACCAGAAATTATTCTCGTGGCAATGTTGTTGATGTTTCAGATGGGTTTGAAAATCTCAAAGTTTATCACGCCAAAGTTTACGGCAGTTCGGGAGGTCTTGAAGACAATTGAATCTCTTAAACATAAAGAGGGCAGTCCTAAACAAGCCCGTTGGCACCAGAAGCATGATTTCCACGCATAGATCTTGGCAAAGAGGCCAAAAACTACCATTTCCAGTCTAAACCACCTGTTTTCAGCCTGTTAAATGAAATAATCCGGTCTGGAACCGCCATTTTCTCGGTTAAAAACGGCGTTTTTGGACCAAAAACAGCGATTTCATGTCCGATTTTCACGTTTTTTGCGGAAAAACGACGTTTCCAAGTCCGACATCGGCATTTTTGGCGCAAGAACGGCGTTTCCATGTCCAAGATTGTCGTTTTTGCCGGAAGAATGACGATTTCAAGTCCAAGATCGGCATTTTTGGGGGAAGAATGGCGATTTCAAGTCCAACTTTTCCGTTTTTAGACGCAAGAACGGAAATCTTAAATCCGACTTTTTGGATTTCGGCGGGAGAAAATATTTTCTCCTGGCTGAACCGGAGTTATTCACCGGAGAAGGATTTTCCTTGGCTCACAAACGGAATTCGCGAGTCCGAATCCTTCATTTTTTGACGAAGGCCGCCGTCCGCTGAAATCACAAACCGGGTTTCAACCGACGCTACAGGGATTGGAGGGAAGAAATTTTTTCGTGGCTACGAGCTTGTCAATGGCATCTTTGATGGCGAGAAGGTAGGTAGGTTTTTTGATGACAACATCAATGGACGAACAATCGCTGGGGGGATTTCCGGAGCACATCACCACGGGCGTGGACGGGGAGCGCATTTTGATGATGTGTGCCATTTCACCGCCGGTCATGCCCGGCATGGAATTGTCGGTCAAGACCAGGTCGTGGAGTCCGGGATTAAACCGGGCGAGCGCCTCGCCGGCGGAATTTGCGCAATCCACCTCGTATCCAAAATTGTTGAGAAACACCTTGGTTAAAAGACGAATATCAATGTCGTCATCAACTATCAGCACAGTTGTCAATTGAGGCTCGGTGTTTTTTTGCACAATATGGAATACGTGTTACTAATTCTTATAACTCTATGTGGAATTCGTTTTGCATCTATGCGAATTTGAGACAACCAATATCATTATGAGGACATGGAAAGCTGGGGGGGGGGCTGCCTGGAAAAACCTGTCCGGGAAGAAGTTTGGAACAGGTCTGAAGAATGCTGGTCGGCGTCAAGTCCCAATTATGAATGTATTTTCCCTCCAATTAACTTGTGCGCCGACCGGCACGGGTTAGAATCTTGAAAATTTCAGGCGATTATGGCAAAATTCCTTAAGAAGAAAACGGGCGTGCGGAAAAACCGGATTTTTCTGGTGGAAGATCATCCGGTTTTTCGGGACGGCTTGTCGAAATTGTTGAGCGCAGAGGAGGATTTGACGGTGTGCGGTGAAGCGGGCGATGCCAGGCAAGCCCTCAAGTCCATCATCAAATTGAAGCCGGATCTGGCTGTCGTGGACCTGGGACTGCCGGGAAAAAGCGGGCTGGAATTGATCAAGGAAATCCGGGACCTGAAGCTTGTGGTCAAGCTGCTGGTTGTCTCCATGTTTGATGAGGCTCTTTATGCCCAGCGTGTCCTGCGCGCGGGGGGTGATGGTTACGTCATGAAACAGGCCGACCCGCAGGAAATTGTTCTTGCGATCCACGATGTCCTGGCCGGCCACATCCATGTCAGCGACGATGTCTTTGAAAGAGACAACTTGAAGCAGACGGCGGGAAAAGTGCCGGATCCGCTGGATTCGTTGACGGATTCGGAGCTTGAAGTTTTGGAATCGCTTGGCCACGGCAAAAGCACGCAGGAAATATCCCGTCAAACCGGACTGTCCGGCGCGGAAGTCAATGCGCATGGCAAAAGCATCCGCCGCAAGCTCAAATTGGAAAGTTCCAACGCCTTGATTCGCTACGCCGTCTCATGGGTTGAAGACAGCCGCAAATGACAGAAATCATCTGCCCATCGTCCTGAATTTTAAGATTTCCTGCACCGTCAGTTCGTCGTGGACTTTGTTGAGTGTCGGAGGCGATTTTCCCCTTTTGGATGGGGTTCCCTTTTGCGCAGCCTTTACCGGCACGCGCACGATGATGGTGGTTCCCGCCCCGGGCACGGATGCTATTTCGCAGGTGCCGCCCAAAGACAACGCCCGCTCGCGCATGTTGGTCAGGCCAAGACCATGAAGCATTTTTCCGTTGCTCTTCAGATTTTTGACATCAAACCCGTTGCCATCGTCCTGAATTTTCAGAACCAGCGAATTTCTGACAAACTGGATTTGCAGTTTGACCGATTTCGCCCGGGCGTATTTTTCAATGTTGTTGACGGCCTCCTGCACGATGCGAAAGAGGTTTAATTCAATCGCAGAAGAGAGCCGCTGGTTGAAAGGAATGAATTTGTATTGAAACTTCAGGTGCGTCCGCAACTGGACTTCGTTGCAGAAATTGCTGCAAGCGGTGGACAGCCCCAAATTGTCCAATTCCGTCGGCCGGAGGTTGTGCGCGATCTGGCGGTTCTCCTCCAGAACCTTCACGAGAAGGCGGTCGCAACGGCGCAGAATCTCCCGGGCCGCCGGCTTGAGGTCCGGCAGGCTGTCCTCCACTTTGCGGAGCCGCATTTTCACCGAGGCGATCATCTGGTTGATGCCGTCGTGCAATTCCCGGGCGATGCGCGAGCGCTCGTCTTCCTGCGCCTTGATGATGCGCTGCGGCAGCGACCGCAATTCCGCCTCGGCGTGCTTGTGCTTGGTGATGTCGCGGATATACAGCGTGAACATCGGGCGTCCCAAAAGCCGGATCTGGGTGATGGTGAACTCGGCGAAAAAATGGCTTCCATCCGTCCGCAACGCCGGCATTTCGATCCGGCTGCCTTGAATGGGTCCTTTGACTCCGGCAAAACAATTGACGAGGCCGCTTTTGAACCATGGTTTGAACGAGGCGGGAATCACCCCCAAAACATTTTCACCGATGAGCTTGGACTGGCTCTGGCCGAAGATTTTTTCCGCAGCTGAATTCAATTCTACCATCCGCCCCTCGTGGTCAATGGTGACAATGCCGTCCAGCGCCGCCTGCATGATGGCGCGTTTGCGCGCTTCGCTTTCACCCAGCGCATCCCAGGCTTCCTTGCGCTTGGTGATGTCGTCGGCGATGCCGACGATGCGGTAGATTTTTCCAGAAGTGTCGCGGATGGGAAAGGCGCGGTCCTGAATCCACCGGATCGAGCCGTCGGGGCGGATGATGCGATAGACTTCGTCATACTCGCCGGCGGCCTGTTTTGTGAGGGCGCTTTCAGACACGGCTTTGCGGTCATCGGGATGAACGGCTTCGATCCAATTTTTGGGCGAGGCGTAAAGGCTGCTGCAAGACTGTCCCCAGATTTTCTCATAAGCCGGGCTGACATAGATGATGTTGCTTTTATCTGCGGTGCTCATCCAAAAAACTTCCTGGATGTTGTCCGCCATTTGCCGGAATCGTTCTTCGCTGTCCTGAAGGGCTTCCTGCGCCCGCTTGCTTTCGGTGATGTTGCGCACCACGCTTAACAGGCCGGCGGGCTGGTCATTGAAACCGAGCGAAACGGTCGCGCTCAATTCCACGCGGCAGGCTGTCCCGTTCTTTTTCAACATGGTGTATTCGACATTGCGGATGATCCCGGTCTTCAACGCCGTGACTATGTCCGCCTGAATACGTTCGTGCTCGTCCGTCGGCGTGAGTTCAAAGATGTTTTTCTGGAGCAATTCATCGGCGTTGGAATAGCCGAGCAGCGCGAGCGCCTGCGAATTGACCGCCGACAGCCGTCCCTTCGGGTGGATCAGGCAGACCGCATCCGGCAGGATGTCAATCAGCCGGCGGTGATGATCTTCGCTCTTGCGAAGCGCGGCAGTGGTGTTGCGGAGCCGCACAAGCGTCTGGACCCGCGCCAGCAGTTCGGGAACGCCCAGCGGCTTGACGAGATATTCATCCGCGCCGGTATGAAAACCACCCACTTTGTCCTCTTCGTTCGTCGCCTCGCCGGAACACAATGCCACAAAGACATCTTTCAGCGACGGGTCGGTTTTGATTTGCCGGCAGACTTCCACTCCGCTGACATCCGGCAGCCGCACATCCAGCAGCACCAAATCGGGGGAATAAGCGCGCGTCAGGAGAAGCCCGTGCTTGCCGGTCGCCGCCTCCAGCACCTCGTAGCCGGCTTTGCGCAGGCAGATTGAAAACAGCTGGCGAATTTCGCTGCTGTCATCCACCACCAATATCAATCCGGCTTTTTTCATCTTTTGTCCATCCTCTCCGAAATTTCTATACAACAGAATCGCTGCGGCCAAAAGCAAATAAACTCTACAGTTGACACCCGGCTGCGGGCAAACAAGCTGATGGGCGTGAACCATCTGCTTTGGTATGCCGCCCACACGCGCCCGCGTTGCGAGAAAAAACTGCAGCTATATTGCGAGCGGGAGAAACTTCATGCCCGCCTGCTTTGCTACCGGTCGGTTCGCAAGTATCGCGGAAAAACGGCCGTGTTCCAGAAGCCGCTTTTTCCGGGTTATCTTTTTGTCCACATCCCGGCAGACAAACGCGGAGTCGTCCTCCAAAGCGGCCATCTGGCCAATCTTCTGGAAATCGCTGACCAGAATCTGTTCGTGCGGCAACTGGACGAGGTCGAGCGCGCGTTGGAAACCGATTTGGAAATCCGCCTTGCGCCGACAATCGGGGATGGAATGCGCGTTAAAATAAAAAACGGTCCGCTGCGGGGAATCGAGGGCTGGGTGGAAAAACGCTACGGCATGACCACGGTTCTGCTCCGGCTGGATTTCATCAGCCAGGCTGCTGCGGTCAAACTCGACGCCTCTGATCTGGAATTAATTTGAACGCCGCCGGCCACCCGTTTTCCAGATCAAGGCGACGGCAGGAGATAATAAGTGCGATAAAATCTCTGGCTGAACTGGCTCGCATTTGTATCCACAAACACAAACGGAGATGTATTTGTCTGCAACGAAACCCAGTTCACAAGGTCGGTGGAAGCCTGCACGACGTATTGCAATGGGATATTTGTGACTCCGGAGACATTAAAGGTGATCTGGCCGTTGCTGAAAGGATTGGAAGCGGCAAAGACGGGCATTGAATCAACCATCGGGCTTGGCACGTTGACCGTGCGATAGAAACGATGGCTGAACTGGCTTGCGTTTGGATCCACAAAAGTAAATGGGGCGACATTTGTCTGCACGGCAACCCAATGCACGAGGTCGGTGGAAGCCTGCACGACGTAGAGAAGATTCGGATAATTGGAGGTGGCTGACAGCAGGTTTGGAACGGCAGGCCCGGAAATGTTAAAAGCAATCTGGCTGTTGCCATGGGCAGCCGGGGCTATGCTCGCAGGCGGATAGACCATCAGTTTGGTTTCGTTTGAAAAATCACTCAGGACACCGAAGGCGTCATAAGATTTTGCGGCAAAAAAATAGGTCGTGAACGGAACCAGCCCGGTGATGGTTGCGTTCGTCACGTTGCCAACGTCAATGGAATTGGTATAGACGCCGCTCGCGACGCCGTAATAAATTTTGTAGCCCGAGACATTTGCAACGCTCGGATTCCATGCCAGCGTAACCTGGTTGGCCGGCAACGCGGGCAAAAAAGAGAGCATCGCCGCGCAAATCAAAAAGCGCAGTGAAGAAAGCGTGAAACGCCGCCGATGTAAATGATGTGCCTGCATCATTGCACCGCTGTAAGCATAATCGTTGCCATCATCAATCGCAGGCAAGAAATTGATTGAACCCTTTAAGTTTGCGGTAAATTTGTTGTTTTGAGCTGTCACGACAATTTTGTGGCAAATCAAAATCAAGTCAATGCCTGCCTTTTTGGTAAACGCCCTGCGACCAACGCCTGATTTCCTTTGCCTGTTTCTTCAGTCGCAGATGCAAAAATACCCGTCAAACCTTCGATTGTCAAAGTTAGTTTGCAATCCGGTGAAAAATCACACAGCGATTGGGGTCGATGGAAATGCCGGCATTTGTGGGAAGCCTATGTCTAAAAACATGAGCTAACACGCGCCTGGCTGCATGATTTTTGGACACGCAAAAATTTTGCCGCGCAGCAGTCCGGGCGTTGTTTCCATGCCGGATGTCCCAAAAGTGCATTAGTTTGTTTTGATTGTGTATAGACTTTGAATTCGTTCGTCCCTTAATGTTATATGGTGCCGGGAATGATTGCCGGGATGCCGGACGCAGTCCGAATTGAGAACGCGGTTTCCAAGAAGCTTGTCTTGACTGCATCAAGTGGGAGACGTCAGAATGTCGGTGCCTAAAATGAAAAACAGGCTGTAATAAGGCAAACTGGGGCGCGGGTTGCGGGCAAATTGTTTTATTCCGGTTTCCCGCACTTTTTATGACAGGCGGTTCGTTGGACAATTTTTTTAATGAGGTGTGAGCTGAACAAACAAGATCATCTGGCATTGCGGCTGGCGCGATTAAAATATCCTGAAGAACTCGATCAAACGGGGGAGGGCCTGACTTTTTTGTTTTCCAAGGGAGGCACCGGCAAATTCACCTCAAAGGCGGCCACCCACCGCCTCATGCCGGGAGATATTCTGGCTTACAATGGAGTTTCCGGCTCCAAGCTGGCATTGTGGGACAAAAAAGGGGAATTTCTTTTTTGGACCTTTTCAGTCTGCTTCGAAAATTTGCTGCCGCTGTTCGCCAGCCATGAAATCAGCCTCCTGCACAATATCACCGAAGGATTCAAGGCCACCAAACTTTATCCGGCAAGCAGCGCCCTAGCGACAGAATGCCATTCGCTGCTCGGCGTGGTTCCTCCGCAATTTAACCTGGATCATCGCGGCCATTTGATCCGCATCGCCGCCACCATCCTGTCCACGGAATTCAAGGAAGGACAATCCCAGCGGAGCGGCTACGCGCGGACGGAGGACCACATGGTTCAGGTCTTCGAAAAACTTTCGGCATCCGAGCTGATCAATCTTTCCGTGGGCGAGCTTGCCGAGAGGTTCAACTGCAGCCGCCGCCATCTCAACCGGCTTTTTCACCAGCATTTTGGCGTTTCCGTGGCCGCCTTGAGAATGGAGATGCGGATGCTCAAGGCGATTTCTTTGTTGCGCGACGCGGACGTAAAAATCATCAACGTGGCCGACCAGTGCGGATTCAATCATCTCGGACTTTTTAACACCTGCTTCAAGCGGCGGTTCGGCACCAGCCCCGGCCAGTGGCGCAAGTCATCCGCTCCGTCCGCAAAAGCGCCTGCGCGCAAGCTTGGGAACAATCCGGTCTGCCCGCTGCAAGCCAGCGGCTCGTGCCCGATGGGTGCCAGGCTCGACGCCTCCCAGCCGGCGGTCGTGACAACCATTGCCGACAAAATCAAGGACGGCGCAAACATCCTGGCGGATTTGAAGCGCCGGGATTTGATGTTCGGGGCGCAATCGCTTTCAAACATGCAGCGCAATTCATCTGAAACCAGGGCGGAATAAAATTTGAACTTATGATTTTTTTAACGCCATTGTTTTTCTGTAGCCGCTTTTGCAAAAAAAATTTCCACTGCTGCGCGCTGCTCCTGCTTTTGGCGGCACTGCCGGCGTCGGCGCAGCAGGCATTGCAAAATTCGATTGCGGGCGACGCGGCTGCGGCGGATCGAAACCAGCAGATGCAATCCCCGGATTACACTTTCAAAAAAGGCGACTTTCAAATGCTGGTCATTCCATCGCTTGGATTTGACTGGAACGACAATGTGAACCTCACCCAGACGAACATCTGGCAGGATTACATCATCAAGCCGGCTGTCGGCATCACGGCCAGTTATCCGTTCACCCAGCGCAATCTTTTGTATCTGAATTTTTCAATCGGTTACGACCGTTACATTCTTCATCCGCAATTGAGCACATTGGACATCAATTCCACCTCAAAGACCGGGCTTTCATTCGACGTGGGAATCAAGGATGTGACGACAAGCTTTCACGACTGGATCAGCTATTCGCAAGACGCCTCCCAAGATGCGACCGTGGTCAACACACCCAGCTACGGCACCTTGCAAAACACCGCCGGGTTTGCCAGCACCTGGGACTTGAATCAAATCACGTTGTCCGCCGGCTATGATCACCAAAATGTCATCGCCACCAGTAGTGCATTTGATGACATCAATAACGCCTCGGAAATGTTGTTCGCGCGCGCCACGCTTCAGGTGCATCCCAAAGTGACCGTCGGCATTGAGTCTTCGGCCTCATTCACCACCTATGAACAGCAAGCCTTGAACAATAATAACGCCTACTCTGTCGGACCATATGTGGAGTTTCGGCCCGGCTCATATTTCACCTTGACCGTCCGCGGCGGCTATTCCATCAACCAGTTTGCAAACACCAGCACCAACATCCAGACCGCAAGCCAAGATTCGTGGTATGCCAGCGTCAACATCTCGCATCAACCGAGGGAATCCATCAGCTACTCTCTCGGCATCGGGCGTGAAGTGCAGGCCGGTGCCCAGTCGGATCTGGTTGAAGACTGGTATGTCCGCCCGGCCATCACATGGAAAATCATCAACGGCCTGGATTTCGTAACGTCCATGTCTTACGAACACGGCGACCAAGGCGTGGGAAGCGTGGGAAATTTGCCGGGAAATCCCAACGGCAATTTTGACTGGTATACCGGCGAGGTGAGCCTTCAGCATCCGCTCACCAGCCGCCTCGCAATGAGCCTGGATTACCGGCTGACCGTGCGCTCATCCGGCACGCCCAATGACGGCTATACCCAAAACATGGTCGGCTTTGAACTGACCTATCACCTGCCCGAATGAATTATTTCCTGAGACCATCAGCAACCAGTGAATTGCCGGAGACCGAAAATTCCGTCCCGCGACGAAGGCACCTGCGCAATTTGAATTTAAACAATTTTGTCAAAGCGATTCTGTTTGCCGCCGGAATTTTTTGTTGCAGTGTTCTTAAAGCGGCGGACACCGGGCTTGCGACAAATACAATTTCAAGCAATTTGACAGCGACAGCGGCCGGAAGTTCCGGCATCAACGCGGCCAATGTGCTGGACGACAAATACCGGCTTGTAATTGGGGATCAATTAAGTTTTCAGATCATTGAAGATGAGGATGATCCCGTGCATCTCGTTGTCACTGATTCGGGAGATTTGCAGGTTCCCTACATCGGCCGTTATCCGGCGGTAGGCAAGACCTGCAAGGAACTGGCGTCGGCGCTGAAGGTCGAGTTGGAAAAAGAATATTACAAGCAGGCCACCGTGATCATCGCCGTGGATGCAAAACCCGAAAGTCGCGGCAAGATTTATCTCGTCGGCGCCATCCGCGCTCCCGGGCCGGAGGACATTTCCAGCGACGAAGTGCTGACGGTGAGCAAGGCCATCCTGCGGGCGGGCGGTTTTACGGATTACGCGGATGAAAAAAACGTCAAGGTGACGCGCAGCGCCGGAGGCGGCAACAGCGGCGACAAGACGTTCGTCGTGAACGTGTCCCGGATTCTTGAAGATGGCAAAACGGCGGACGACCTGCCGTTGCAGCCGGGCGACCTTATATTTGTTCCCGAACGGATGGTCCGGTTTTAGGCAAACATGAAAAATCTAACACCAGTTCCGCCGTCGGATCCGGGCTTCCAGTTGATGGAGCCGATGACGAACAGCCACGCCGCGCCGCCTCCGAAATTTCGGCCGCAGAAGCTCTTGTTCTTCCTGCGGAAATTTTGGTGGATACCGCTCGTTGCGATGGTGTTGAGTTTCGGAATAGCCGTCTATAAATTTTTTCGGACCCCGCCGATATTTGTTTCATATGGACGTTTGGTGGAGACTGAAAAGCTGCAATTACCGGGTGGCGCCGGCTTTTCCGGTGACCAGGCCAACGGTTCTGAAAGGGACACTTATCTCGGCACGTTGTCTGAATTGCTCCGCGATGAAACAATGAGGGATATGACGACGAACAGGCTGGCAACATTCTCCACAAGCAAGTATGTCCTGGAAAATCTCGATCTCCCCGTGGACATTCAAGTCTACACCTCGGCGAAAAGTTCCATTTATACGATTGAAACACGCAGCAAGAACCCGGCATTCACCTCGGCTTTCCTCGACGCTCTCATGGAGTCGTATCTGGATTATCGCAAAACCACCCGGCGCGAAGTTTCCGAAGGAACGCTGGCTTCCATCTCCGAACAAGTTCAGCGGCTGGAGCGCGACATGAAGGACGGACAGAAGGCGCTGAACGACTATGAACAGAGCAACAATTTTGCGGTCTTGCAGGAAGAAAGCACCATCGAAGCGTCCTATCTGGTCAAGTTGAAAACGGAATTGTCCGACTATCAGCTGGAAGTGCAGTTGCTTGCCGCCAAGGAACTCGAGGCGGATTCGGGCCAGGCGGGAGCAACGAACGACAGTGACACGATTTTTGATTCGCTGCGCACTTCCGGCTCCGCCGTGTCTTCCGCCTCCGGCCGGATGGATGCCGAACAGCAAATTGATCTGCTCAAGGCGGATCGCGAAAGACTGTCCAAATATCTTCTTCCCAAGCATCCAAAAATGGTCAAGCTGGACGAACAAATCGCCCGCGCCCAAAAATTGATTGACGTCTACAGCCAGCAAAACCACGAGCAAATTGCCGCCGCGCGCGAGGCACTGCAGATTAAAATTGACAGCGTCGAACAATTTATCACGGAGTGGGAGGCCAAGGTGGCGGACGCCAACCAACGCATCGCCACTGCGGACGGTCTCAAGCAGGACGTTCTTCGCAATCAAGGGTTGTATGACCGGCTCACGGCTCTTTTGCAAAATGTTGACATCAGCCGGAACATTGACCAGGACACGCTTTCCATTTTGGATCACGCCACGCCGTCCTCGCGTTCCTATTCAGAAGGAAAAACCGCGATCATTCATTCCATCTTCATCGGGCTTGGCCTGGGTCTGGGAATTGTCCTGCTGATCGCCATCCGCGACGACCGGTTTATTTCAATTGGCGAAGTGACCGAAAGGTTTGGCGACAACGTCGTCGGCCAGGTGCCGGAAATTCCAGAATTTTCAAGTTCAGCGTCGCTGTCCCTTTTGGAGGACAACGATGACCGTCATATGTATGCCGAGTCCTATCGCAACCTTCGTTCGGCGCTCCTCTATCTTGGCGTCGAAGGCCGGCGGCCCAAGGTCGTGCTTGTCACCAGCTCGGTGCCGAATGAAGGCAAGTCCACCATTGCCACCAATCTAGCCCGCGCGCTGGCGTTGGGCGGCGCCAAGGTGCTGCTGATGGATGGAGACATGCGCAAAGGGCGCATCCATGACATGTTGAAGCTGCAATCCAAGCCCGGCTTGAGCGATTTGCTGCGCCAGCCGGATGATCCAGAAAAATTCATCCAAACCACCGACCTGCCAAATTTCAATTTCCTGTCCAGAGGCAGCATCACCCGCAATCCCGGCGATCTGCTTCTAAGCCCGGCGCTGGACCAGATTCTCGCCCGTCTTCGTGATCAATACGATCACATCCTGATTGACAGTTGCCCGGTGTTTGCGGCGGACGACACGTCCAACATCGCCCCCAAGGTGGACGGCACGTTGTTTGTGGTGCGCAGCCGTTTTTCCCATGCCCGCATGGTCCGTGAGGCGCTGGAACTGCTCTTTCAGCGTCAGGCCAAGGTGCTTGGATTGATTTTGAACCGTTCGGATTCCAACGCCCGCTCCAATTACTATTACAAGTATGGCGAGTATTACTCGACCAATGTCCCGGACGAGGCTGAAGCTTCGTGAAGCGCGGATATAAATCCGCGCTCCTTTTGATTTTTTACAGGCGGCGATGGCGGCTTGGGATGAAGTGAATAAATGACTGTCATTCGCAGGCGGAAGACCGGGGTCTTCCTTTCGGAATAATGGAACATGGCGATCAAAAGACCCGTAGATTCGCGGAATCAAAAAGCATCTGCGAATTGACCGGCACGAAGTGTCTTTAAAAAAATCTGAAATGCTGAAATGAGAAATTGGGAAATAGGAAATGAAATTATTTTTGATTTGTTTTGATTCCGCTTTCATAATTTTAGGGTTTAAGCTTTTGATGATTTATGCCTGATCTGCGTCTTCCACCTTCCGACCTCCGGCCTCCAGCCTCCGACGAGGGCTGGACCACCATCATCTCGCCCCATCGGGGCTGGCTTGACTGGCGGCTGAAGCAGCTCTGGCGCTATCGCGACCTGATTTCCCTGTTCGTGTGGCGCGATTTCGTCTCCGCCTACAAACAAACCATCCTAGGACCGCTCTGGCACATCATCCAGCCGCTGCTCACCACCATCACGTTCACCATCATCTTCGGCAAGATCGCCAGGCTGTCAACCGACGGCGTGCCGCCGTTCCTTTTTTATCTGGCGGGAAACGTCTGCTGGAGTTATTTCGCTAACAACATCAACAAGACCTCCAGCACCTTCGTGGGCAACTCCGCGCTGCTGGGCAAGGTCTATTTTCACCGGCTTGTCATCCCGATCTCCATCGCCATCTCCAACCTCGTTTCCTTTGCCATCCAGCTCGGAATTTTTCTGGTGTTTCTTGCCATCAATTACCGCGCCGGGAACAACGTGCATTTCACCGGCTGGGTTTTTTGCACGCCGCTGTTCCTGTTGATGCTCGCTGGCTATGGCCTCGGCGGCGGCATCATCGTCTCGGCGCTGACGACGCGCTATCGCGACCTCACCAACCTCGTCGCCTTCGGCGTGCAACTGCTGATGTTTGCCACGCCGGTGATCCTTCCCTTGTCGCAGATGCCGCCGAAATACCGCTGGGTGATGGAGTTCAATCCGCTGACGCCTGTCGTCGAGGGCTTCCGGCGCGGATTTCTCGGCGCGGGCAGCGTGGACGCGGTGCAACTGGGAACCAGCTTCGGCGTCATGCTCGTGGTGCTCGCCGTCGGCCTGATGCTCTTCACGCATGTAGAGAGAACGTTTATGGACACGGTCTAGCGCCGAAGGCGCGACGACGGACTACGAGACCGCAAGACAACAGACCATGCGGATACGAGACCACTGACCACAGGACAACAAGACCATGAGAGATTACACGAAGATTGAAGCGTGGAAACTGGCGGACGATTTGACGGTGGCCGTCTATGAACAAACACGGCTATTTCCAAGAGAGGAAATTTATGGGCTGACCAGCCAGTTGCGCCGCGCTTCGTATTCCGTGCCTGCAAATATTGTGGAAGGTTCCTCGCGCGAGAGCAAAAAGGACTACTTGCACTTCCTTTACATTTCGCGTGGCTCGTTATCGGAAACCCAGTATTTCATTCACTTGTCACGGCGGCTTGGCTATCTGTCTGTCGCGGATGCAGAGCGATTGATTGGACAGACCCGACAGACGTTTGCGTGTTTGCACGGCTTGATTAAGGCAGTCGAAAAAGAGGCGGGGAAGTTTGGAAAGTCAGTAGTCCCGTAGTCAGTGGTCTCATTTTCTTATGTCTACCGTCATTTCCGTTGAAAATGTCTCCAAGGCCTACCGCCTGGGGCAGATTGGCGGTGGCACGCTCAAGGAAGACGTTGCCCGCTGGTGGGCGAAGCTGCGCGGCAGGCCGGACCCGTTCCTGAAGATCGGCGAGGAACATCATGCGCGCCACATGGGCGAGCAGTTCTGGGCGCTGGACAATGTCAGCTTCGAGGTCAAGCAGGGCGAGGTGCTGGGCATCATCGGGCGCAACGGCGCGGGCAAGAGCACGCTGTTGAAAATTCTTTCACAAGTCACCACGCCGACGAGTGGACAGATCAAGATCAAGGGACGCATTGCGTCCCTGCTGGAGGTGGGCACCGGGTTTAACCCGGAAATGACCGGGCGCGAAAACATTTTCCTCAACGGCGCCATCCTGGGCATGACCAAGGCCGAAATACGGAAAAATTTTGACGAAATCGTGGCGTTTTCCGGGGTTGAAGAATTCATAGATACTCCGGTGAAACGTTATTCCAGCGGCATGTATGTGCGGCTGGCGTTTGCGGTGGCCGCGCATTTGGAACCGGAGATTCTGATCGTGGACGAAGTGCTGGCGGTGGGTGATGCCGAGTTCCAAAAAAAATGCATTGGAAAAATGCAGGATGTAGCTGGGCATGGACGCACAATACTTTTTGTGAGCCACAACATTGGTGCCGTGCGCACCCTTTGCAGCACAGGCATATTGCTTAAGAATGGTAAGCTTGAAATATCAGGCCCCATCGATGACATAATTGGAGCTTATATGGACTCTGGAGTGCAGCAGGCTAACAGCCATACAGTAATAATTCCAAAGCCACCGAAGCGCTGCACGGTGTGGATGGAATCCGTCTCCATACTCTGCAATGGCAACCGAAAATCGACACTGGAAATCGGTGACAAATTGTGTCTTGAAGTTAAATTTAGATCGTATGATCCTATTCAAAGACCAATTATTGGTTATCTCATCCGTTCGTCTCGTGGAGAAGACTTGGTGAATGCCAACAATTATTTTCTTCCGTCGCCTGATTACCCAACACCAGTCACGGATGGCACAATCGTCTGCGACTTGGGAGATTTGCCTCTTATGTCTGGATCATATTCAGTTTCATTTTGGTTGTGCCGCAATCCTCACGAGCAACATCATGTAGAGGATGTATTGCATTTTACCGTCGAAGAAAAAAATATTTGGGGCACTGATGCGCTGCCAAATAAATCGTTAGGTGGTCTCTGGTGGCCTACACAATTCAGATTTTCAGCGAACGATTAAGCGCGAGTTACAGCAACTGAAACATGAGATTCGGAACCGGTTAATAACCAGCAGTATGAAATTTCCGTTCGGAAATCGTTTGGTCTCGGCGATGCGCACCCGCAACAGGTTTAGCCCGTTCCAAATCTGGTTGCATCAGCAAAAATCCTCGGGCTGCTTCATTGACCAACGGATTGACTTTACTGGCCGGTCTGATGGATATACATGGGTGCGAATTCATCCGGGTGCGGCTCTTGAGCGCGATATTACAATTTGGATTTCGCCTGACACAGGCGCACAGCCAGAACTCATATTGGGTGAAAAGGTTTTTATCGGCCGCAATACTTACCTTGGTGTCTATAAACCCGTCCACATTGGGAATTGTGTGCTTATCGGCGCTTATTGTTATCTGATTTCAGCAAACCACAACATTGAGCGGAGGGACATTCCAATCCGTGATCAGGGTTTTACGGGAGCACCGATAGTAATCGAAGATGATGCATGGCTGGGCACCCATGTGGTGGTGTTGCCCGGAGTAACCATTGGACGAGGCGCGGTCATCGGCGCAGGCAGCGTGGTGACTTGCGATATTCCAGCGTGGGAGATATGGGGTGGCATTCCCGCACGTTTCATCAAGTCGCGTCCACAATGAAAGCAAACCGGGCAATTTTTACAATCGTCACCAAATCCTATCTGGCTTATGCCAGGGTGATGGCAAAGGAACTGCGCGCGCGTCATCCTGAAATTCTTTTTTATGTCTTTCTGGCCGATCGTCCTGATGGTTGTTTCCAGCCCGAACAAGAACCGTTCACCATCATCCCGCTGGCGGATTTTTTCCCTGCAGAATTGATGCCGACGATGCCGGGCTACTATACGGCCTATGAGTTTTGCAATGCACTCAAACCGTTTGCCCATATTCATCTTGCCACCAAAACCGGAGCGGAACGATGGCTATATCTCGATTCGGACATATTTGCGTGCGGTAGTTTTGATTCCCTTTTTGAGGAACTTGACGACTGTTCGATTTTGCTGACCAGCCATATTCTTAAACCAGTTAAGATCGGGATTTCGGAACGAACGGAGTTGAATATTTTGAGTGCTGGCATTTATAACGGGGGGTTTGTCGGTCTAAAAAGAACGGAAGTGACGATGAGTTTTTTACTTTGGTGGAGGGAGCGGCTGATCTGGCATTGTCTGCATGATGTGCGTGGTTTGGAAGTTGATCAAACCTGGCTGAATTTCGTGCCGTCGCTTTTCCCTGAGGTAAAAGTTCTAAAAAATCCGGAGGTCAATGTGGCCTATTGGAACTTCCATGATCGCGAACTGGAACTGGATGCCAATGGAGACGTGAGGGTGGCTGGAAGGAGAATTCCCTTTTTTCATTTCAGCGGCTGGGATTGGAACGCGCCAGATAAGATTTCAAAGCATGCCTCGCCAGACTTGGGAAATTCCGCCCAAGCGTGGAATCATCTCCGTGACGCGTATTTGCGACGTTTGATTGAGGAATCAGTGCAAATCAGCAGCGCATGGCCGTATTCCTTTGGCAAAACAACTGGCGGCCAGGACATTTCTTCCTCCGCGCGCCGCAATTTTTTAAGTTATTGCCGAAAACACAGTGGGCAGCCACTCGAGGTTAATATTTTTTCCAATCCCGAGTTCTTTCGCGACCCGCCACCGAAGCCCATATCGTTGAAAGATGCCTCAACGATTTTTATTGGGGCGCTGCTTCGAGCATCAGGCTTAAGAAAGTGAAATTGTGCTGGCAAACCAGATTAAGTTTCTGAAAACAATCGTTGAAGTCTGTTCGTTGTCTAGAGCATGAAAAAGCTACGCATTGCCTTATGGAACAATCTGCCCAGCGGCGGTGGCAAGCGCGCATTCTTTGAGATGGCATCCGGGTTGGTGGGAAAAGGCCATCATCTGGAATCGTGGTGTCCGCCCACGGCGCACCGGAGTTATCTTCCGCTTGAAGGCATGATGCGGGAGAATGTGGTCGCTTATGACATCCCGAGTTTTAAGCAGAATCGCTTTTTGGCAAGGATTGGGGTTGCCGACCGCAGTATCCAGAATAAGTTTGCGGCCATGGACCGGCATTGCCGTGAATGTGCCGGGGGCATCAATGCAGGGGGGTTCGACGTTTTGCTGGCCACCAACTGCTGGGACTTTGCGGTGCCACCCATCGGCAGGCATGTCCGCATTCCCAAGGTCATTTATCATGGGGAGCCAAGGAGGCATCTCTATGAAGCGCGACCAAAACTTCCGTGGGTGGCACGCCCCGCAGCAGAGAATGGTTTCTGGCCGCTTCCAAAATTGCGCCGACAGATCGTGGATCATAGCTCGATCGTCCTCAAACGGATTGAACTTCGGGAAGAGCTGGACAGCGTCAGCGCCTTTGACCTGATTTTGGTGAACTCCGCCTTTAGCCGCGAAACCATGCTTCGCAGTTATGGATTGGACTCGCGCGTCTGCTATCTGGGAATCAACACGCAACTTTTCAAGTCCACCGGAACTGCCCGGGAAGGTTACGTTGTCGGTCTGGGCGGATTTCAACGGCATAAAGGCATTGATACTGCGATTGCCGCGCTGGCAACCATCCCGTCGCCGGAACGACCCAAACTGCTCTGGATCGGCAATCTCTTGGATGACAGCTACCGCAACGAGATGATTGCTCTTTCGAAGAATCTCGAAGTGAATCTTGAATGCCGCCAATTAGTTTCCGATGAAGAATTGGTAGATTGCCTCAACCGGGCAGCACTGATGATTTACACTTCACGGCTGGAACCGTTTGGTTTTGCGCCGCTGGAAGCGAACGCTTGCGGAACGCCTGTCGTGGCCGTTGCCGAAGGGGGCGTTCGCGAAACCGTGCAACACGAAGTCAATGGACTGCTTGTTCCCGATCGTGATGCCAAAGCACTGGGTGCAGCCGTGCAGCGACTGCTGAAAGATTGTTCATTGGCACGCCAACTCGGAGAAACGGGATTAAAACTGGTTCGCGAGGTCTGGAATTGGGAATCGTCCATGGAGCGACTTGAGGAATCGTTGTTCGAGGTCATAGCAGTTAAAAACCAAGTTTCGCCAACGAAGTCCTAGCTTTCATTTTTTAGTTTTTGTCATGTGATTTCAGATACACTCATCCCGCCGGTTCCAGAGGACGGAAAACTGCGCCAGTTCTGGTCAGTGATGATTCCGGCCTACAATCCAAACAGGGATTATCTGGAGCAGACATTAAGGAGTGTTCTTGTCCAGGATTCCGGTTCGGCGCAAATGCAGATCGAGGTGGTGGATGATTGTTCGCCCAAGGTGGACGTGGCGGCGATGGTGCGGGAAATCGCCGGGGATCGAATCAAAGTTTCGCAAACGTCCAAGAACCTTGGCCTGGCCGGTTGCTGGAACACCTGCATAGAGCGTTCTCGTGGCGAATGGGTGCATATCCTGCATCAGGATGATTATGTCTTGCCCGAATTTTATCAAACACTGGCAAAGACGGCAGGGCGTCATCCGGAGATTGGCCTGCTCGCGACGCGTTCATTTTTTATAGATCATGAAAATACAATTCTAGGGGTCACGCCCCGGTTATGCGGAATGGAAAATGGCTCGCGTAAAGCAGACGATTTCTTTTACGGCACACCGATTCAATGTCCCGGGGTGGTTGTGAAACGATCTGTCTATCAAGCGCATGGAGGGTTCAGGTCGGATTTGATATTTACCCTGGACTGCGAAATGTGGGCGCGGGTTATCAGCAACGCGGGCGGATTGGTTACATCAGCAGTGTTAGCCTGTTATCGTTCTTCGGATGGCAATGAAACCAGCCGATTAAAACGATATGGCAAAGATCTGCACGACTACGAACGGTTGAACCAGCTTTTTGCATCCCGCTACCCGAGTTTTTCAGCAAGGCGTGCTCGAGAACGGATGTGCGACATGGCGTTGGGGCAAGCGTTGCAATTTTCATTGGCAGGTGACCACGCCTCCTCCAAGGCTAATTCAGCCTATTGGAGGCAAAATGCAACGGCCAAGTTGTGGTTTCGCCGGCTGACGCAAAAGCTGGAGCGAACTTTGTTCAAATAATCATTCCGGATGACGCAGACGAAGCGGATAAATATCAAGAAAATCCGCGTTCATCAGTGAAATCTGTGGATTCAAAAGGGTATCGCCCGCAAAACACTTCGTAAAACTGTCAAAACGATTTGTGATTGGAGCATAACGATTCATGTCGCGGACAAATCCCTTCGTATTTGCCTCAAAACACTGTTATGCGCTGGCTAAAATCTTTTGTTCGGGAACAAAACACTGTTGTTATGTGCAAAACACTTTTGTATGGAGCCGGATACGATTTGTTTGCGGCAGAACACTTTTACTTTGGGACAAAACACTGTTGTTCCGGCCCAAAATGAAAGTGTTTCAGTCAAAACACTGTTGTTCCGGTGTAAAACACATCGTCTTTGAAGCCATTCAATTCATGTTTGCGCAAAAACTGGGATTATCTTGTTCACAAACAATGCTGGTAGGGCGCGTCACTTGTATCTTGTATTTTATCTTCCTTGTTTGGCGACAGCCAAACGGGAAGTTATGTGCATAATCTCACATCAGTGCCAAAAATGCTTGAAAATTTCCTCATTTTGTGTATTTTACAAGGCATAATTTCATGCAACAATTGACAAAGCCAAGGCTGTTTTGCTGCATAAAACGTTTTCTGACGGTTGCTGCGGTTATCCTCGCATTTCAAGCGGTGCTGACACGCGGTGGGCTTCCCAATCCTGTTGTGCCCATCACATGGAATGGTGCCGCAAGCGGTTTGCCCAACGGGAACTGGGATATTCTTAACACCGCAAACTGGGTCACCACCTCGGGAGGCGCGCCTTACGAATATCAGGACACGAGCGCGGTGACGTTCGATGATTCGCTGGCCGGCACCACCAATGTCATCCTGACTACGACGCTTTCACCCGGCAGCATCACGGTGAACAACACGCTTTCAAATTATGTGTTCAGCGGCTCGGGCAAAATCAGCGGGACAACCGGCTTGACAAAAACCGGCAGCGGCACATTGGTTGTGGACAACAGCGGCTCGAATGCTTTCAGCGGCAGTGTCACCATCAGTGCCGGGACAATCCAGATTGGCAACGGCGACGCCAGCGGAAACCTGCCGGGTGCGGTGATTGACAACGGTTCATTGATCTTCAACCGTGGCGATACCAGCCTCACCCATGCGGGCGTCATTTCTGGAACCGGCACGGTGTTCAATAACGGCAGTGGCACGGTGACTTTGAGCGTTGCCAACACCTTTACTGGCGGGCTCACCCTTAACAACGGCACGTTGATGGTCAACAGCACCGGCAATGGCAGCACTTCGTTGGGTGGCGTGGCCAACAACACCAGTTCAACCGCTGCCGCCAATGTG
>Ga0181529_10002282_pt1 | contig 23276 bp, 10 predicted proteins | sample PEATcosm2014_Bin_36_FD_119763 | JGI IMG/M metagenome (GOLD analysis project Ga0181529, IMG submission 119763) | Peatland microbial communities from MTU Mesocosm Facility, Houghton, MI, USA - PEATcosm2014_Bin10_30_metaG | ecosystem: Environmental > Terrestrial > Soil > Wetlands > Peat | place... | reverse complement strand
TTCATCGCGGTAGGCGCCACGATAAGCGAAGGCCCGAATTCTCTTTTTCACGAGGGCGGTACGGCCCTGGTCATTCACGCCAAACCGGACGACCTCACCAACGATCCGTCCGGCAACTCCGGTGATCGCATCGCCTGCGGAGTGATTGTTCAGTAGGCCCAGCAAGCGAAGTAAGCCCCGTAAGTATCGATGCGGTAGTTAGAATCCGTGCTGGGCTACCATACTTGAGATGCGACTGCTAAAGCAGGCTGCGGCGATGGCTTCGGGCCTGGTGCTCGCAGCTTGCGGACTCATGATCCCCGCAGGCTGTCACGTTCAGCCCGCGCTTACCCCGCAACAGGAGGAGGGCAGGCGCCTTTACGACACGGGTTGCGCGCACTGCCACGAAGAGAACGATCTGCATCTGAAGAAGGTTCCACCGAATCTGCACGGGCTCTTCAACCACACGACATTGCCGGACGGGGCCCCGGCGACCGACACGGAAGTCGAGCGGATTTTGATGTCGGGCAAGGGAATGATGCCCTCGTTCGCGTATCAAATGACGCAGGAGCAGAGGAACGCGCTGCTGGCCTATTTGCACACCTATTGACTCGCCCTGCCACGATGACCGCTTGGATGCTGCGGAGCAAACGTGAGCGGCATCACGTTATACTTGGAGTTCTATGGCAACCGAAAAAACATTCTATTTGGAGACCTTCGGCTGCCAGATGAATGCCCATGACTCCGAAAAGGTGATTGGTACGCTGCGCCAACAGGGTTATCGGCAGGTTGAAGCCGAGGAGGATGCCGGCCTGATCCTCTATAACACTTGTTCCATTCGCGATAAAGCAGAGCAGAAGGTTTTTAACCGCCTGAACGATTACAAGAAGCTTTACAAGGAAGGGAAGCGCTTCGCTGTCTTGGGCTGCGTCGCCCAGCAGGAAGGCGAAAAGATCTTCGATCGCGCGCCGTATGTCTCGCTGGTCTCAGGATCGGCCTCATACCGCAAATTGCCGGAGATGCTCACCCGGCTCGAGGCAGGCGAGAGCCGCATTACCGGCCTCGATGACCGTCAGACAGAGGAGACCTTCGAGACCGAATTCACGGCGCGTCAGAATCCTTACCGGGCCTATATCACCATCATCGAAGGCTGCGATAAGTTCTGCTCGTATTGCGTTGTACCGTACACACGCGGCAAAGAGCGCAGCCGAACCTCATCTTCGGTGTTGACGGAGGCGCGGCGCATCGCCGATCTGGGCTACACGGAGATCCAGCTCCTGGGCCAGAATGTAAACAGCTATCGCGACCCGGAAGGGAAGCGCAGCTTCGCAGAATTGCTGGCGGACGTGGGCCAGGTACCGGGCATCCGCCGCGTCCGCTTTACTACCAGCCATCCCCGCGATTTTACGCACGATATTGTCGAGGCCATCGATAGTGTGCCCACCCTCTGCGACCATGTGCATCTGCCGGTGCAGTCGGGTTCGAGAAGAATTCTCGCAAGCATGGCCCGCGAGTACACACCGGAGTGGTATCTCGAGCGCATTGCATGGATCAAATCCGCCAGGCGGCCGATCTCGATCTCGACGGACATCATAATCGGCTTTCCGGGTGAGACGGCCGACGATTTCATCCAGACCATGGACCTGCTTGCGGAGGTGGAATACGATTGCGTCTTCGCCTTCAAGTACTCAGCCCGACCCAACACGCCCTCCCTCGTGATGATTGACTCCATTCCTGAAGCTGAGAAAGCCAGTCGGCTTCAAGTTCTGCTTGAACGGCAGCGCGAGATACAAAGGGTCAATTATTCCAAACACATCGGGGAGGTTGTTGAGGTAATGGTGGAGGGTACGCATCCGGCTCGAGGACAGATCGCAGGCCGTAGCAGCCAGAACAAGCCGGTCAACTTCGAGTGGACGCAACCCATCGCGCCGGCGCCGGGCAGTTATCTTCGTGTCAAAATAACAGGAGCTTTTCCCAACAGCCTCGTGGGCCAAGCCGTCTAAGATTGCAATGGTTCTTGAAGAGGGAACTCATGGACATCGAAGTGCGGATTCGCGGCCTGATGATGGACCCAGCAACCAATATGCCCATCGTGGTGCTCAAGGATGTAGGCTCAGACGCTGTGATGCCGATCTGGGTGGGCATCTTCGAGGCCAACGCCATTGCGCTGGAGATCGAGAAGATGGCCGCGGCGCGTCCCATGACGCACGATCTCACGCGCAATTTGATCCGTCACCTCAATGGTCGACTGGAACGCGTTGTGATTACAGAGCTTAAAGATGACACTTTTTTCGCTGTTCTGTGGCTGCGGCAAGGGGACGAACCGGTGGTCATCGACGCGCGGCCCTCTGATGCGATCGCGCTTGCTTTGCGCGCGGATTGCCCGATCTTCGTTGCGGAAAAGGTGATGGAGAGCGCCAAGCTCAACACCACGGGACCGCCTGAGGGGCCCACCGCCGAGCAATTGCGCGGGTGGCTCGAGGGACTTAACGACGAAGACCTCGGCCGCTACAAGATGTGATTCCAGCCGTCGCCGCCAGCATCCGCTTGCATCGCTTGCCGCCTCCTCCCGGAAAGGTGCGTCTGCCCACTTGGCCTCGGTCCTAAGGGGCCGGGCTCCTCGGAAGGGAGGCGGGAGAGAGAACATCGGCCTCTAATATCCGATAGGTCAGGAGCTTCGAGGCTCTAGTATAAGTATGCAATATACAGAATATCTGTTATCGGACATGATGCTCCTATTGTTGCTGCCCCTTAGAATCCTCAATGAAGGACCCTTTTGTCTGCTCCGGCACGGCTAAGGCGGTCCCAATAGCTAGCACGCGTTCCTTGAGCGCCAGCCTGTTCGATCGATTCTTGACTGTGAAGTGAGAGAAGCTGAATATCGATCCGCTGTCCGTTCCCTTTCGCTACCTGTCTTGCGCGGAGCTGGCAACAAAACCGCTCGAATACCGGCCCTCTTTATCCGGTTGATTCGATGAAGGGGCGCTGGGCCGGTCGGTAGCTGCCTTCCAGAATTGCATTGCTTCGTCGGGGGGGCTACGCGGTGTAAACTGGCTGCGATTGGGCCGCCAAAATGGGAATCCCCGCTTACTCACCCGAGGTAAGGCTGCCTTTCGTGTACCCTCAAATGAACCTTCTCGGATGACGACGGCCGCCACGCAAGCCCGCTACCCGCTCACCCAGGGTGTCAACCCTTGGCTGGTGACGGTCTCGGTCATGCTGCCGTGTTTCATGGAGGTGCTCGACACCGCCATCGCTTCGGTGGCGCTGCCCTACATCGCCGGTTCGCTCTCGGCGTCGAACTCCGAAGCCACCTGGGTCCTCACGAGTTACCTGGTTGCGAACGCCATCATCCTTCCCGCGTCGAACTGGTTCGCGCTGCGATTTGGCCGCAAGCGCTTCCTGTTGATTTGCGTAGTCCTATTCACCATCGCATCGTTCTTCTGCGGTGCGGCGCCGTCGCTGGCTGTCATTCTTGTGGCGCGCATTTTGCAGGGTGCGGGCGGCGGCGCATTGCAGCCTTTGTCCCAATCCATCTTGCTGGAGAGCTTCTCTATCGAGAGGCGCTCCATGGCCATGGCCGCTTACGCCCTCAGCATCGTACTCGCGCCGGTCATCGGGCCCACGCTCGGCGGTTGGCTTACCGACACCTGGAGCTGGCGCTACGCCTTTTACATCAACATCCCAATTGGCATCGTCGCGGTCATCATGATCAGCCGCTTCGTCAAGGATCCGCCCTACATCAAGAATGCCAAGGTGGGCGCCTTCGACAACATCGGCTTCGGCCTGCTCGTGGTGTGGACTGGCTGCCTGCAGGTTGTCATGGATAAGGGCCAGGAGGACGACTGGTTCGGCGCTATCTGGGTGCGCTGGGCCGTGGCGGCGCTGGTGGTCTCGCTCGTTGTGTGGATCTGGCACTCCTGGACCAATCCCAGGAGCCTCGTCGACCTGCAAGTACTGAAGGACCGCAACCTCCGAACCGGCTGCTTCCTGATCCTGATGCTGGGCATGTGCATGTACATCACCATCGCCATCCTGCCGCTCTACTTTCAGGAGATCCTCGGCTACACGGCATTCTCCGCCGGACTGGTGGTGGGCCCGCGCGGCATCGGATCATTCACTGGCTCGCCCATCTTCGGCTACCTCGGCTCGCGCGTCGACAACCGCATCCTGCTCTGCGCCGGCTTTCTCGGCTTCGCGGGCTGCTCGTTTATCTTCGGCACGGTCAATCTTTCCATCAGCCCTTACACGCTGCTGATTCCCATCATGCTCACGGGATTCGCGCTTAGCTGCATCTTTGTTCCCTTGTCGACGATGATGATGGCCACCATAACCAACAAGGACATGGGCGCGGCGACCGGCCTCGTCAACATGCTGCGCAATGTCGGCGGGTCCATTGGAATTGCCGTGGCCTCTACCGCCATCATCCGCCGCGCCGATCTCTACCAGAATGATCTCGGCGCCAACTTGCCGCAATCCAGCATTGCGCTGCAGCAGAAGTCGGCCGTGATCGCCCAATATCTCGGTCATCATCTGGGCCCAGCGAGCGCGGGCCCCGGTTCCTTCGGCTTCATCTACAGCCTGATGCAGCAGCAATCCGCCATGCTCGCCTATGTCGATGTCTTTCGCTGGACCGCCGTGTTGGCCGTGATCTGCGCTTGCGCTGCGTGGCTGTTCAAAAAACCACCGAAGCACGCGAAACCGCACCCGGGACTGCATTGAGCCGTCAGACGGTATGCCGTCGTTCCGTGCTCCCGTTACCGCCTGACTTCCCTTCTACTGGCTGCCATCGCAGCGGACCTGGGAGAACCAGGCAACCTCACCGCCTCGATCCTTCAGCAGCGAGCTCCAAATCGTCGCTGTGCTCGGCCTGTTTCGCGTAGACCCCACGGTACTCAGGTGGCAATAATGCAGCCAGCCGGGCCATGATCTGATCCGTATAGCGGTGCAACGTTCCAGGCGACGGAAGTCCCTGTGGGAAGCGAAGCGGAGCTCCGGCGCGCACGTGAATAGGGATCCGTCCCAGACGCTTTCCGCGCTGGCGCCATTTCTCCTGTCCCCATGCCACCATTGGTACCACTGGCACATCGATTTGCGTCGCGAGCCAGGCGATGCCGGGTTTTCCCTGGAGCAATCCGCCGGTTCTGCTGCGCGTGCCTTCCGGTGCTATCGCCAGCATGCCGCCCGCATTCAGCACCGCGAGCGCGCGCTGCAAGGACTCCTCGTTCAGCTGATCCCGCGTCAGGTAGATAGCCTGGCCCATGTCGGAGACGAACCAATTGAGGACTCTGTTCTTTTGCAAACGGCGGTTCACCAAGGGAATCGAGCGACGCTTCAATAGCGTCATATACAGCGGTGCCTCCGCCATGCTGAGATGATTTACCGCGAGCACGCAGGGACCAGTCGCCGGAATGTTTTCGAGGCCCTCCGTCTCGATCCGGCCCAGTATTTTGAAGCCCGCAGTGAAGAATCCACGGATTGCCTTTTGCCCCGTTGTCCAATTGGCGTAATCCTGAGTGCCGTTGTGCGCGCCATTCTTCGACGGCACCAAGAAAGCCCCCTCGATTTCTGCCTTCACTGGCATCGGCGTCGGTATTGGCTTCACGGCCTCGCGCACCGGCGTCAATATCGGTATCGGCTTTGCAGTCTCTTGCACCGGCTCGGGCCGTTCAGCGGCCGGCTCCACCGACACTCTCGACTGAGGCACAGCGTCGAACCCCAGCAGATCGTAAACTTCCTGCGCCAGCGCGTGCACACTGATGCCGCTCAAAAGCTTTGTCCCTGCGATCTGGACATCCAGATCCCGCTCCATCACTCCGGTCAACTCGGCGGCGATCAGCGAGTCGAGCCCGAATTCGGTGATGGGCCGATCCGGCTCGATCGCGGACGGCAGCGCGCCAAGGAGTCGCGCGACTTGTTCGCGCACGTACTGCTCCACAAGCGCCGGGCGCGCCGACGGATCGGCTTCCCCGAGCAGCGCCTTTACAGAGCCTGTTCCGGCTTGAACGGTTCCTCGTTCTGCAGTCGGGATCAGATGCCGGAGGCGGGGGGACGCAGCGGCGCGCGGGTTGGATTCGCCGGCCAGTTTCCAATCCATTCGAGTAGCCATAAGCTGCACGGCGTCGTGCCGCAACATCTCGGAAATTACTTCAAGAGTCTGTTCCTCCGTAAAGCTCAGGTAGCCCTGCCGATTCAAATGCTCCATGAACTCTTCCTGCTGCCGCGCCACCCATCCGGAACCGGCAAGGACCCCAAAGTCGATCGTCGTAGCTGGCAGATGCCGCGCGCGGCGGTACACCGCCAAGGCATCCAGAAAGGCATTCGCCGCCGCATAATTGGCCTGCTTTTGATTACCCAGCAGTGCGACAACGGAGGAAAACGAAAAGAAGAAGTCCAGGCTCTCGCCCATCGTATGCTTGTGCAGATACCATGCGCCTAGCACCTTCGGCGCCATGACCCGGGCCATTCCACTTTCGTCCAGATCCGCGAGCGGTGTATCCGAAAGCACCATCGCCGCATGCAGAACCCCGCGCAATGGTGGGAGGTTGGCGCGGATGAAGTCAAGAACGCGCACGATGTCTTCTTCTCTCGATACGTCCGCCGCTAACACCTCGACGCGCGCGCCGGAGCTGCGCAATTCTGCAAGCCGGCCCTCCGCCTCGAGCGACGGAGAACTTCGTCCTACCAGTACCAAGCTGCGAGCACCGCGCTCCGCCAACCATCGCGCGGTGAGCAAACCCGCGCCGCCCAGACCTCCCGTGATCAGGTAGGTAGCATCCGCGCGCACAGGAGGCTTTTCTGGCAAGGTCGCACGCACCTCCACGGGAGCCTTGTTCGTTACGACCACCTTGCCGATATGCTTCGCCTGAGCCATGAAGCGCATGGCTCCTGCTACTTCCGTCATGGGGAATTCAGTGTAAGGAATCGGGGTAAACTTGCCGGAGGCAAACTCCGGCGCGAGATCGGCCGACAGTTTTTCAATCACCTCTGGACGTTCCACTAACATCTGCGCGAGATCGAGCGCGAAGAATGTAAGGTTCCTCTTGAACGGCAAGAGATGAAGACGGCTGTTCCGATAAATATCGGCTTTCCCCAACTCGACAAACCTGCCATAGGGCGCCAGCGCTGCGATACCCCGCTCTAACGCCTCGCCGGCCAGTGAATTGAGAACCACGTCGACTCCGCGGCCGCCGGTCCGCTCGGCGATTTCGTCGGCGAAGGCGAGGCTTCGGGAGTCCATCACGTCGGTGATGCCAAGGGATTCAAGATAGCTCCGCTTAGCCGGACTGCCGGCAGTGGCAAAGATCCGCGCACCGCAGGCCCGGGCAATCTGAATCGCCGCGTGACCGACTCCCCCCGACGCTACGTGAATCAGTATGCTCTCCCCCTTCGAAAGCCGCGCCAGATTATGAATCGCGTAATACGCGGTGAGGAACGCGGTGGGTAACGTGGAAGCTTGCTCGGCGGTGATTCGCGCAGGTTTTTTAGCTACGGCTACCGCCGGAGCGAGCGCGACAGAACCAAAGGATCCATTCGCGATTCCGAACACCTCATCGCCGGGGCGCAAGTGCTTCACGGCATCGCCGCAACGCGTAATGGTGCCGGCGACGTCGCTGCCGAGCTGAGTGTTATCAGCAGTGAGTCCTGGAACCACGCCCATTGCCATAACGACATCGCGAAAATTCAGACTCGCGGCGCGAATTGCAATTTCAACTTCGTGCGCTGCGGGTGCCCTGTCCTGGCTACGCTTCAGGACGATGCTGTCAATCGAGCCGTTGGGCATCTCCGCATGCCATTTGTCTTCGGGCTGGGCTTCAATCGCGGGTGCCGCATCCTCGACCTGCTCGAGCGACATCCGGCGCATACGGCGGACGAAGCGATCTCTGTTGCGGAGAGCAATTTCCTCTTCAAAAACGTCGCCCTCACCGTTGTCGCTTAGAATCTCCTGTCCGAGCGCGGCAATTTCCTCGTCGGAGCATCCCGCGCTCAAATCGATCAGCCGGCAGCGAAGACGTGGCCATTCCTTCCGGATCACCCTACCCAATCCCCAAAGGGGAGTCTGCAGCAGGGCGGGTTCCTCCAGGCTGGCCGGCCACTGAGCTCCGGCCGTCACCAGGATCAGTCCGCGTTCGGCCAGCGGCGAGTTTTGGATGACGCGCTGCAGAATGGAGAGTACGCTTGTGCATCCCAGGCTCTGGGCAGAAGCAAATTTCTCCGATTCATCCGTCAGCGTCTCATCGAGATGCTGCGTATCGAGACTCCGGAGATGGATAATGCCCTCGAAGTTGCCGGAACGGGCGTCTTCGTACCATTCGGAGAGATCCGCGCCCCCGCGAACCAATGTCGATTCGATCCCGTGCTCCGCGAGCACCGAGGCTAACCGCTTGCCCACTCCGCCTTCATCGGCGAGCAATAGCCAGCGTTTTGCCGCACGCGACGTTTGCTCAACCCCGCGCCTGCCGAAAATGAACGCTTGGGCCGGCTCGCCGGGCGCACTATCGGCGGCCACCGTCGGCGATTCAAATCCACATTCTTCCAGAAGACTTTGCCATTGCCGCCCCGTCATCAAAGGATGGTTCGGGCGCCGGTCCCGGTCTTCGAACACCCACCAGCCGTCCATCAGGCCGAAAATGATATCGAACCAATAAGGATGGTTGGTGATCTCCAGCAACACTAACGCCCCACCAGGCGCCAGCAGGTCGCGCAGTCGCTCTACGCAGGGCTTGACCGCTGGTGTCGCGTGCACAACGTTGGTCGCGAAGATCAGATCGAACGATCCGGCCTCCAGACCCTGCTCCGCCGAACTCCTCGTTACATCGAACAGGCGGGTTGAGAGAAAAGGATACTCACGGGAGAATTGCGCACTCGCACGGTCCAAAAACACGTTGGAGACATCGCTGAAGACGAAGCTCGTATTACGCGGGTTTAGCCGGGGCAGAACGTGCGCAGTCGTGCCACCGGTTCCCGCGCCTACTTCGAGCACACGCATAGGCCGCACGCCGTCGAATGTCGACGCAAAGTCGGCAACCAGGTCCCCCATTAGAGCGTTGTAATAGGCCGCTGCCGGCCCTTCCCTGTAAAACTGCTGGAGGAGGGCGTAACCCTCGCCGGTGAACAGAACGTCGCGGCCGCCCGCGCGCCCGGCCACGACGTCAGCCAGACGCGGACCGCAGCGGCGCAGGATATCGATATCCAGCTGGTGCGCGGGGAAGTCGCGCAGCAACTCGGCGGCCAGCGTGGCGGCATCCGCGCGTGGCGGCCCGAACCGCTCGAGAATTTCCAGGCATTGCTTTGCCAGCAAGGGCCGCCAACCCTCGCCCGTCGTGGCTTCCCGCGAGAACGCAGCTTCCGCGATATAGGCCGCGGCAAGTTCGTTCAGCCTGCGCTGGACTTTTTCGTAGTAGAGATACCAGCCCGTCTTAGCGGATAAAGCGTCCGCATGGCTGCGGAATTCGTCGAGATCCGCTCCGGCGGGCAGATGCCCTGAAACCTGGGCCATCGAAGAAGATGCGACAGCATCGAGGGCCATTGGCTCCCAGCGAAAGTCGTAGATCCACTGGTCGATTGAATCCGATATCCCGTGCTCCGTTGGGTCTACCATCCGCGCCCTGAAATCGCGGACTTCCAGGCAGATGTTTCCGTCTTCGTCGATGATCTGCAGATCTACGCTCACCCCGGACTCGCGAACTTCGGTAATTTTGCAAGTGGCCCAGAACCGGTTGCCCAGCGGCGAATAGAAACGAAACTCGCCGATTTGCGCAGGAAGAAGGAGCCGGCCCGCGAAAGCTGTTTCGGAATCTGAGTCCACAGCGGCAGCTAATGCATGGAAACAGGCATCGAGCAGTGCCGGATGCGCCGAGTAACCAGAAAAATCTTCAAGACCCTCGGTCGTAATAAAGGCGAGAGACTCCCGGTTTGCCGACCAAAGACTCTGTATCCTGCGAAATTTGGGGCCATAGTGAATGCTGCGTTCCTCCATACGCGCGTAAAACTCCTCAGGAGGCACAGAGGTGCTGATTCGCTCGCGCGCCAGATCGATATTGACTCGCGCTGGCCGGCCACCCCTCACCGGCATCACAATGCCCCGGGAATGGCAGATCCAGCTTGCTGAGTCGCCGGCGGAGGAAAACACTTCGAAGCGGCCTTCTTCCGGATCCAGCGTGAACTGAATTGGAGTCGGGCCATCGCGACGGAGGAGCAGCGGCTTCAGAAACTCGACATCACGGACCAGAATTCCCGAATCTTCGCCGACGGGCATACGCGAAGCCAGCGCCATCTCGACATACGCGGCGCCGGGATAGACGGGCGACCCTTGTACAACGTGCTCCTGCAAATACTCGGTGTCTCCCGTGCCAATGAAGCCCTCCCATAAGGGCCGCGCGGACCGCAAACGCGTACCGAGGAGCGGATGGTCGCCCTCTTTGCGTTCGACATTCGCACTCCATTCGGAAGATTTGGCGCTCGACTCTAACCAGTGTCTTTCGCGCTGCCAAGGATAAAGCGGCAATGTGGCTACCCTGGCTCCGTCCTCGCGAAAAGCGGCCCAGTTCACCTTGCATCCGACAGCATAGAGCCCACCCAGGGACCGCTTCATGACGGCGCACTCGTCTTCACGGCGCCGAATTGAAGGCACCACCAATCCCTTCGCGCCGCGCTCTTTCATGCATTCCTGAATGGACGATGCAAGCACCGGATGCGGGCCGACTTCGACGAAGGTCGTGATATCCGCGCCGAGCAGCTCGTCGATGCAATTCCGGAAGAGCACCGGCTGGCGAATCGCGCGCCACCAATACTGCGCATCGCACTCTTCGCCGCTCGCCCAGGTTCCCGTGAGATCCGAGAGAAACGGGATGCGCGCCTTCCGTCCGCGCAGCCCGGCCATCGATGTAAGAAATTCATCCTTGATTTTGTCCATCAACGGACTGTGATAGGCAATAGTGACCGGGAGCAACCGCGCGAAGATCTGTCTTTCTTCCAGCCTGAGGCGGATTCGTTCCAGAGCATCGCCGTCGCCCGTGAGGGTAATGGACGCAGGCCCATTCACAGCCGACAGCGAAACCAATTCCTCCACGCCCGTTAGCAACGTCTCAATTTCGTCAAATGGAGCACCGACCGCGAGCATCCGGCCGGCACATGCGGGACGGCCGGTCAATCTGCTGCGGTGAAAGGCTAACCGGATCGCATCTTCGAGGTCGTAAATCCCAGCCGCATACGCAGCGGCCATGGCGCCTCCGCTGTGACCAACCACTGCGTCCGGCGTGATACCCCAGGACGCCCACAGGTCCAGCAGGGAAAACTGGATAGCAAAGTTCGTCAGGTGCGCCAGTTCCGGCGAGGCAACGCGCGAGTTGGCTTCGTCTGCGGCGAACTTGTCCAACAACGACCAACCGGATTGGGGGCGCAGAGCGGCATCGCATTGCTCCATAGCGCGCCGGAAGACTGGCTCGGTGGCGAGCAGCTGCTTGCCCATACCCCACCATTGCGGTCCCATCCCGGACAAGACAAAGGCGAGTTTGGGTGCGCCAGTCCTCGCAACCCGGCCCGACGATACATTCGCGTTGGTGACACCGGAACCGAATTCGGTCAGGTACGCAGCGAAGTCTTCCCTGCTCGCGGCCACCACTGCAAGGCGGCAATCGTGGTGGGCGCGCCGTTCGCTTGCCGTGTGGCAGAGATCGCGAAGCCGAATCTCTTCAGCGCCCGCGTTCCGCAGGCGCTCCGCATACGCGGAGGCAAGTTCCTTGAGCCCCTCAGGAGTTTTGGCGGAGATGGTCAGCAATCGCGGAATGGCTGCTTCGGCCGTTTCGTCACGGGGCTGTTCCGGTGCCGCCTGAAGAATCGCGTGCGCATTCGCGCCGCCGAAACCAAAGGAGTTGACTCCGGCAATTGCGGGGCGGTCCGGCGCCGGCCAAGGCTCAAGCGCAGTTACCACGCGGAGCCTGTAACCGTTCAGATCGATGGCGCTGTTGGCCTGGCGGAAGTGGAGGGACGCCGGAATCTGCCGGTGTTGCAGGGATAAAGCCACCTTGATCAGACCTGCCACGCCGGCGGCAGCCTCCGTATGGCCGAGGTTAGTCTTTACGGATCCTATGGCGCAGAATTGGTTTTCGTCCCGGCCCGGGCTCAAGGCCGAACCAATGGCCCTCGCTTCTATGGGATCTCCAATCGGCGTTCCCGTGCCGTGCGCCTCGACGTATTGCACATCGCGGGGGCCGATGCCGGCCTTCAAGAGTGCGTCCTCGATCATGGCTTGTTGCGCGACCGCGCTCGGCACGGTCATGCCAACGGTGTGTCCATCTTGATTGATCGCCGTTGCCCGGATGACGGCATAGATCGGATCGCCCGCATCGAGCGCCGCGCGCAAGGGCTTGAGCATGACAACTCCGGCGCCCTCGCCGCGCACGTATCCGTTTGCGGAAGCGTCGAACGCTCGGCACTGGCCATCCGGCGATAGCATAGTTGCTTTGCAAAATCCGACGGTTACCTCAGGCGACAGAAGCATCTGTACGCCTCCGACGAAGGCGGTGGTGCATTCGCCTGAGCGAAGACTTTGGCAGGCAAAGTGAGCGGCGCTGAGCGCGGACGAGCATGCCGTATCGATCGTCACGCTGGGACCGCGAAAGTCGTAGAGATAAGAGATGCGGTTGGCGGCGATGCTGCCGGCCCCGCCGCTATTGGTATGCATGGTGATGCTTGCCCGATTCTGCGGGTACAACATCTGATCGCCATAGTCGTGCGAGGAGATACCGACGAAAACACCCGTCCGCGATGCCGCCAGTGAGGGCGGCGGGATGCCGGCATCTTCGCAGGCTTCCCATACTAATTCGAGAAGCAGGCGATGCTGTGGGTCAATATGCACCGCCTCGCGCGGCGAGACACCAAAAAACTGGGCGTCGAAAAGATCGACCCGGTCAAGAAATCCGCCCCAGCGCGAGTAGCTCCGGCCGGGTTTTTTCGGATCTGGATCGAAAAGGTCCTTGAATCCAGGGCGGTTTGCAGGGGCTTCCGTAATAGCGTTGAACCCCTTTTCCAGCAGGTCCCAAAAAGCCCGAGGGTCATTCGCGCCTCCCGGAAAACGGCATCCGATTCCAACAATCGCAATGTCCCGATCAAGATCCCGTGCCACGCCATCTTCTGATTCTGATTGCATGCTAGATCGCTCCTGGAAGGAAGATTATTCAGGTGCATTTTTTGGGTCGCGAAGTCGGGGGGTAAGCCGGATGATATGGACCCCACATTTACTTGTCAAGGCGCCGCGCGACAGGCCGGTCAGGTTGGGATGGATTCACGCCGGGCTGTTCCAACCGCGCCGGGCGCAGACGAGGACGCCAACCAATCCGCGATTTTCTCTGAGGAATACCGATAGCTGGCTTCCGCCATCTCTTTGGCGCGGTTGAATTCGGTAATTCCGAATTGCTCTACTGGCGGACTAAGGTAGAGGTCGGCCATCTTGCTTGTTTCGCTCTTGCGGGACGCGCTGCTGAGTTCGATAATGCGCATGAGAATGCTCAAGATGCCGGGAAAGTGGAGTCTTTTCGAAGCAGGTTTGAAGCGCTGTGCCAGTGCTTGCCAGCCCGAAATCCGATCTCCATAATCGGCATCACACATGTGCCCTTCGGATGAGACGTCGGAGGCAATCACCGTCCCGCAACCCTCATATCCGCGCATGATATCCACCGGAACGTTGTCGATGATTCCGCCGTCCACCAACAGATCGCCGTCCCACAGGATGGGCGGGTAGATGGCGGGCGCCCGCATGCTTGCCAGCAGGCTCTTGAGCAGTGAACCGCGCCTGTGGATCTGGATACGGGCGCGCGTGAGGTTCGCGGAGACACAGAAGAGTGGCAGCCACAGGTCTTCAATCTGCGAATCTCCACAGAAGGTGTAAAAACAATCGTCGAACCTACGGCCGGACAGAAGAGAAACCAGGGGAATGGTCCAGTCGTTCTGCATCGTGCTGAAGGCCTTCTCAATGGCGTGCACCATCGCGTCATAGTCGCGCTCCTGGGCCACCGCCCCCGCCATAGAGGCGCCTGCACTGGTACCGCCGACGATGTCGATGGGCACCCCGGCTTCGCGCAGCGCACGGATCACTCCCGCGTGCCCGGCGCCGCGTAACCCGCCTCCACTCAGCACCAGACCAATCGCGCGCCCCGTTAGAGACCGCGTCATTCTGCCAAAGTCCGAATTCGAATCCGGGCGGAGATGATAATGCCGGTCCACTTTCCAGGCGGCGAGCCATGCACTGGTCCCAGTGGGAACGACGACGGTGGCCGGATGCAGCAGTGCCAAGCTGGCTTGCCTGCCACGCCGGTCATTTAATGCGCTGGTGACATAGGGCTCGGCCTCCTCGCGCGGGTCGCGAGCTGCGTCAGCAACGACCAGAATGTGATCGCATTGCCGCAGGCAGCGGCGGGACCATGGGGAATCCGAAGGATCTGTCCGATAAATCAGATAGCGGTGATCCGTTTCCAAATTACTCAGCAACTCTATGATCCTGCTATCACGAGCGTGGAACTCGGAGGCCTGGGCTGCACCCGGTTTCCCCAGCCAGGCGTCTATAAGCGCGCTTCCAACTACCTGAGTAGGGCTCTGGACTGAAAGTGTGTCTGCGAGCCGCGCACAGAAGTCCTCGATCGGGAGCCCCTGGGAAGCTGGTACCACCGCAATGATCGTGCTCAGTGGTGCAGGCCGCCCACGCGCTCCCTGTTCTGCTCTCAACCGCGTCACCACTTTGCGCGCGATGACGGCGAGCAAATCCGGGTGCCGGGAAAGCATGCGATGAAAAGCGTCTTTGGAAAGTCTGACCAGGTGCGAATCGCGTGTTGCGGTCACTGTTGCGCTGCGAGGTTCCCCATCCAGCAGCGCCATCTCCCCCGCCGTATCTCCGCAGCCAAGCTCCGCCAGGACGCGCGAGTCATCGCCGGGCACATTTATGGAAACCCGCAGGGCGCCGCTCACCACCAGGTAAAGAGCGTCACCGACGTCGCCCTCGCGAAAGAGTGCGGTTCCCGCTACGACCCATACCGACTCCAGCTGCGTTTCGAGGTCCCGCAAGGCGGCCTCTGGGAGACCGCTGAACATTTTCGAAACTCCCAGCGCCACGGAGAGGCGGTTCCTGCGTTGCTGGCGTCCGACAAATCGATCGAAGGCCTCGACCTCTTCCGGATGATCTTTCGAGAAACGCTCGAATCCTTCACGAGCCAACTTTGCCGCACGGACGGTCGAGACTGCGCGAGCAGTGGACCAGCGGTCACCGCCGTTCCAGAGAGCAAACTCCCCCACAGTGTGACTTGGCCCTAGTTCTGCCAATAACTTTTCCGTGTGGTTGTGACCGGAGTGCCAAATACCCACCTGCCCCGCAAGGACGAGGTACATGGCGTCGCTTGGGTCGCCCTGATGGAACAGAGTCTCGCCCGCGCCGAACTCAATTTCTTCGACCTGGGCAGCTAAGTCGGGAAGCGCCGTTTTGCTAATGTCGCGGAAGATTTCTGTGGAAGAAAGAAAGGGAATCCAGTCAGCGGCAAGCTTGTTCACTCGGTGCCTCGCGCGATTCTCGTCCCGATGGTACACCCCGCCGCCTGAATTTCAAATCAATTCCCCAAAACGCCCGCGTCGCCGGGAATGACTCTCGCTTGACGCTAAATCGCCGAGGCGCGAAGTCACTTCCAGCGACGCATATTCCAGAGCCTCGTTCAAGTCACCGTCAAACCAGACGTTACCGAACATGCAAAATGTTGTTTTTCGGAGAGGGTGTCGTATTTTGTGATTCGCAACAGTCCTTATAAGGACCTGGAATCGGACAATCTGTATAACCCGCTTAGTTCCTGACCTCTGCCAATAACTCCTCAATTTCGGCTTTCTCTCCGGCCGTCAAGCCCAACAATGGCGCTCTTGTATGTCCTCCGAAATAGCCGTTGAAGTCGCAGGCGTATTTCACGCCGGCAATTCCGAGGTCGCCGACGATCCGTTGATTGGCTTTCGCAATGCGCTTCTGCTTCTCTGCAGCAAGCGCGAGATCGTGATCCTTCCAGGCCAAGTAAATCTCCTGGCATGCCTGCGGCGCGAACGCACCAAAAGCAAGAATCGCGCCTGTGGCTCCTGCCTCCATCGATTCCAATACCGTGCTCCCCGAGCCGCACAGCACCTGGAACCCGACCTCCCTGCTGCGCGTCTTGATGGGAACGGCAGTGGGAGCTGTGGCAACTGCTGCGCCGCCGGCCAGATCTCCGACAGATACAAAGCTGCCGTCCGTCTCGGCGCGAGGCTCCAGCATCCGTGCCGTGGCCGCCTCAAACACCTGGGTCACCGGTACCGTCCGCCGGGGAGCATTCTGTGAGGCCGCAACCTGGGCTCCGATGCGATCCACCTTGCCTGACGAATCCTTGATGCCGATGATGTTGGGGTGATCGGCCAATTCCCCCACCAGTTCCACGGGAATCTGGTACGGGACGCACTTGGGAATGTTGTAGAGCACGACGGGAAGCGGAGAGCGGTCCGCGATGCTGCGGAAATAATGAAGCGCAGCCGCGGAAGACATTTGCCCCGCATAATAGCTGGGCGGGCGCACCAGGACCGCATCGTAGCGGAACCCTGCCGCCGCATCGGCCATTGCCAGCGTTGCTTTCACGCCCTCCCGGCCTACGCCCGCAATCAAAACCTTCTCTGGATCAGCGGCTTCCGCGGCCACGCGCAGAACCTCGCGCGATTCGGCATCGTCGACCAGCGGCGCCTCGCCCGTCGAGCCTAAAACGACAATCCCTGCCAGCAAACTGCGCGAGTAACGCGCGATGTTGGCTTCAATCTTTCGGAAATAGATGCGTTCGTCCGTGTAAAACGGCGTGGTGGTCGCGGCAAAGACACCTTCCAGCAGCATCTTTTTATTGTAGAGCCGGCCGCAGTCGGACGGCGCTCTTCCCTGCTCCGCAGGGCCGCAATTGTTTCGCTTGGCGGCTGCGGTGTATGGTAAGTGGTTAGATACGGCGCAGAGCCAGCAGCGTTTTTCTCGTCAGGAGCGACGAAGATGAACTCGTCGGTGCAAACGGAACTCGAGGAACAGAGCTCATCCAAACTTTCCGGGCAGGCGCTGTCCTTTTTCCTGCACTCGCTCGTGGCGCTTGGCACCTGGATGGCGCTTATGCTGCTCGGCTACCTGATCAATCCCGTCGGTGTGCCGCAACTCGTCATTTTTCTCCTGTCGGCCGCCGTACCGCTCGTCGTCGGTTTTCTCATTGCCCGCGTCCACCCCACAGAAATGGCTACCCTGGTCTGGCTTCTCGGCCTCGTCTGGTTCCTGATTGTGTGCCTGTGGGTTCTGGACATGCCGACCGGGCCAAATCAATGCTTCCAGTGCGAGGCCACGGAGAAACTGACACGCACCTTCTTCAGTCTGCCTCGCCCCAGCGGGCTCATTGACAACGACGGTCCGTTCATTGGCACCTGGCCTGCCGTCGCGCTCTTCGGCTACTCCATTGGCGCAAGACTCGGCTTCCGGCGGAGGTAAGGCTCGGAAGTCAACAGCGCACAATGCGCCGGCTACCAAGAGGGAAGAACTTGTTTAGCCGGCCACTCGACGGTAAGCAGGGGTTCTGTGGCTACCGTGGCTTCCATAGGGCCTGCTATTTTGCTCGATCGGAAACGTCCCAAAGTTTCACGGTCTTGTCGAAGCTTCCCGATGCGAGTGTGCGGCCGTCTGGAGCGAATGCAACTGAACAAACAAGATCGTTGTGTCCTGACAAGGTCCGCGCGATCGTTTTTGAGGCAACGTCCCAAAGCTTAATGGTCGTGTCGGAGCCTCCGGAAGCAAGCGTGCGGCCGTCAGGGGCGAAGGCCACGGATTCGACCCAGTTCGTGTCTCCGGTGAGCGAGCCGATGAGGACTCCAGAGGTCATTTCCCAGAGCTTGATGGAGCCGTCCCAGCCGCCCGAGGCGAGTGTGCGGCCGTCGGGACTGAATGCAACTGACCAAACCGTGGCGGTGTGTCCCGACAGCGTTCGGAGCTGGGACCAGGAAGCTACATCCCAGAGGGCGACAGTGTAGTTCGCGGTTCCGCAAGCGAGCGTGCGGCCATCGGGGCTGAAGGTGACGCACATAATACCGGTCCGGGATATGGGAATGACATCGTCAGTTTGTGGTGTTAGCGAGCAAATGAGAGCACCTGAGGACATTTCCCAGACTTTGATGGAGCCGTCATCGCTTCCGGAGGCGACCACCCGGCCATCGGGACTAAAGGCGACCGAGTCGACTGAGTTTGCGTGACCGGTGAGTGTTCGGACAAGAGCCCCCGAGGCCAGAGTCCAGAGCTTAATCGTATTGTCCTCGCTTCCGGAGGCGAGCGTGCGTCCATCGGGGCTGATGGCAACGGACGTAACAACCGCCGTGTGCCCTTGGAATATTCGGATGAGACTGCCCGAGGCCGCATCCCAGAGCTTGATCGTCTTGTCTTGGCTCCCCGAGGCGACCATGCGACCATCGGGGCTGAAGACGACAGAGTCGACTCGGTCCTTGTGCCCCGTGAGAGTGCGGGGAGCAGCGAGCGACCCGGTTTGCTGCGGCCACAGCCTTAGACCTCCTGCCTGAGCCACGAGCGCGCCGGCGGCAATTGTGAAAGTACGTCGCGAGATGATTGGGGTAAAGGGGTCCGGCATGTTTCCCTGGTCCTTGTTCATAAAATCGAAACACGACGATGAGCGCCCACCTATCCGATCCCGGGGTGCGACGCGTAGGATGCATCACAGGTTAACACAGGGGGATGTGACTTCTTCGTCCGACGGCCGGCGCTACTCCTTGCGCCTCAGCGCCCGTTCGCGGAGTGCAGCGCCTGCAAGGCAAAGACCGTCACACGATGGCGTTGCATGGCGGCAATTCCCTCGGCCGCGGCCTGAGCGGCTGCGAGCGTGGTGATGGTGGGAATGCGCGCCAATACTGCTGCGCGGCGAATGGCTTTCTCGTCGAAGAGCGCGTCCTGCCCACGTGGCGTATTGATGATCAGCTGGATGCGGTCGCCCTTGATGAGGTCAACGGCATTTGGCCGGCCCTCCTCCACCTTGAACACGCGCTCCACGATCAGCCCCGCGCCTTCGAGCGCGTTGGCCGTGCCTTCCGTGGCCACGATCTTAAAGCCAAGATGCACGTACCTCCGGGCCAGCGCGATGGCGGCCTGCTTGTCGTGATCGTTCACCGTAAAGAAGACGGTGCCACCCGTGGGCAGAATATGACCCGCCGAAAGTTGTGCCTTCGCGAAGGCTTCCCCAAAGGTGCTTGCCACGCCCATCACTTCGCCCGTCGATTTCATCTCAGGCCCGAGGACCGTATCGACACCCGCGAACTTTGACCACGGAAAGACCGGCGATTTCACATAGTAGTGCGCGCCGGTCCCAAGATCTTTTCCTGACGCCAGCTCGTCAGGCAGCAGTTCGCGCAGCTTGCGCCCGGTCATGAGCCGCGCCGCGATCTTGGCCAACGGCACACCCGTCGCCTTGGACACGTACGGCACAGTCCGCGAGGCGCGGGGGTTCACTTCGATCACGTAAACGTGATCGTTGCCCTGCTCGTCGCGCTGGATGGCGAATTGCAAATTGACGAGGCCGACGACTTTGAGCGCCAGCGCCAGCTTCCGCGTGTAGGCGCGCAGGGTTTCGAGCGTCTCCTCTTTGATGTCCACCGCCGGCAGCACGCACGACGAATCGCCGGAGTGAATGCCGGCCTCTTCAATGTGCTGCATGATGCCCGCGATCAACACGTCTTCGGAATCGCAAAGTGCATCCACATCGACTTCGACCGCGTTCTCCAGGAAGTGGTCGATAAGGACCGGCCGTTCCTGCGAGTACTCGACGGCCTGGCGCATGTAGCGCGTCACGGCATCCGCGTCGTACGCAATTACCATCGCCCTGCCGCCCAGCACGTAGCTCGGCCGCACCAGCACGGGATAGCCGATTTGCTCACCTACGGCCAACGCCTGTTCCACGCTGGTGGCTGTGCCTCCGCGTGGCTGCGGAATCTTCAAGTCCTCAAGCAATTTTCCGAACTGCTTGCGATCTTCGGCCAGATCGATGGATTCCGGCGAGGTGCCGATGATGGGCACGCCAGCCGCGAGCAAACGCTGCGCCAGATTCAGCGGCGTCTGTCCGCCGAACTGAACGATCATGCCGATCTTGGCTCCCGATTGCGCCTCATGGTTATAGATCGCCAGCACATCTTCAAGAACAAGCGGCTCAAAGTAGAGCCGGTCGCTGGTGTCGTAGTCGGTGGAGACGGTCTCAGGGTTGCAGTTGACCATGATGGTCTCGTAGCCGTCATCCTTCAGCGCGAAGGCCGCGTGGCAGCAGCAGTAGTCGAACTCAATGCCCTGGCCGATGCGATTCGGGCCCGAGCCTAGAATGATAACCTTCGGTGTTTGGGTCGGCGGCGCTTCGTCCTCTTCCTCGTAGGTTGAGTAGAGGTAGGGCGTCATCGACTCGAACTCCGCTGCGCAGGTGTCCACCAACTTGAACACGGGCCTGATTCCATGCGCCTCGCGCAGTTCCCTCACCTGCTGGATCCCCGCATGGCCTTCGAGCTTCCACTCCTTTGCAATGCGCTCGTCGCTGAGGCCGAGGCGCTTGAGCCTTCTTAAGCTCTCTTCGCTGATTTCTTTCGGAGTGGTGTGTCCGATCGCTACCTGCGCCTGCGTAATCTCACGAATCTGGTGCAAGAACCAGGGATCCATCCTGGTGAGGCGAGCCACCTCGCGCACGCTCATAGCGCGCTCGAAGGCGTAACGAATGTAGCCCAGACGATCCGGCTTCGGCGTCACCAGCATCTGCGTCAGGCGGCGCGGCTCCAGCACCTCTGCGCCGGTTTTCTTGCCGGTTTCCAGCGCGCGCCAGGCCTTCATCAGCGCTTCCTTGAAGGTGCGGCCGATGGCCATCACCTCGCCTACCGACTTCATCTGCGGGCCGAGCGTGTCATCGGCGCCGGGAAACTTTTCGAACTGCCACTTGGGAATCTTGACCACGACGTAGTCGATGGTGGGCTCAAAGCAGGCTGGCGTTTTGCGCGTGATGTCGTTGGGAATTTCGTCGAGCGTGTAGCCGACGGCAAGCTTTGCCGCAATCTTCGCGATCGGGAATCCGGTGGCCTTCGACGCCAGTGCCGACGACCGCGACACGCGCGGGTTCATCTCGATGACGATCATGCGGCCGTCTTGCGGATTGATGGCGAACTGCACGTTGGAGCCGCCGGTCTCCACGCCAATTTCGCGGATGCAGGCGATGGCGGCGTCGCGCATCTTCTGGTACTCGCGATCGGTGAGCGTTTGAGCCGGCGCCACAGTAATGGAGTCGCCGGTGTGCACACCCATTGGATCAAAATTTTCAATCGAGCAAATGATGATGACGTTGTCGGCCAGGTCTCTCATCACCTCGAGTTCGTATTCCTTCCAGCCGAGCACGCTCTCCTCGAGCAGGCACTCGTGTACCGGTGAGAGGTCGAGGCCGCGGGAGAGAATTTCCATCAGTTCTTCGCGGTTGTAGGCGATGCCGCCGCCGGTGCCGCCGAGCGTGAAGCTGGGCCGGATGAGCACCGGGAAGCCTAGCTTGCCCGAAAAATCGAGCCCGTCGCGCAGGTTGTTCACAAGCGCGGAGCGCGGCACATCCAGGCCGATGCGGATCATCGCGTCTTTGAAGAGCAGACGATCCTCGGCCTTCTTGATGGCCTCAAGCTTGGCGCCAATGAGCTCGACGTTATACCGCTCGAGAACGCCGGTGTCGGCAAGATCTACGGCGAGATTCAGTGCCGTTTGGCCGCCTACGGTGGGAAGAAGAGCGAACTTGCCTGCGTTGGGCTGATTCGAAAGCATCTCCGCTTCAATGCGGATAATCTCTTCCACATACTCGTGGGTCAACGGCTCAATGTACGTGCGGTCGGCCAACTCAGGATCGGTCATGATGGTGGCCGGGTTTGAGTTCACCAGCACGACCTCGTAGCCCTCCTGCCTGAGGGCCTTGCATGCCTGTGTGCCAGAGTAGTCAAACTCCGCCGACTGGCCGATGATGATCGGCCCCGAGCCGATTACCAGGATCTTCTGAATGTCATTTCTACGTGGCATGATGGTTGATCTTTTGTCCGCTTCTAAACGTTCGTGCCGTTATTGCCTCGGTTAAACTCAATGCGCCAAAAAACAGCGGAGCCAAAAGCCCCGCCGCTTTGCTATTCCGAAAATTTTTGTGCGTCGCAGCCTTCATCCCTTCCACTCCTCCATCATCTGGCGGAAGTCGCGGAACAGATAGTGCGAATCGTGCGGGCCGGGAGCGGCTTCAGGGTGGTATTGCACGCTGAAGAGCGGCAGCGTCTTGTGACGCAGGCCTTCGAGCGTCTGGTCGTTCAGGTCCACGTGCGTCAATTCGACCTCGTTCGCGTTGATCGAGTCGGGATCGACGGCGAAGTTATGATTGTGCGCCGTGATCTCGACTTTGCCGGTGGCATTGTTGCGCACCGGGTGGTTGCCGCCATGATGACCAAACTTGAGCTTGTAGGTGCGGCCACCCAGAGCCAGGCCGCAAAGCTGGTGGCCCAGACAAATGCCGAATACCGGCACACGGCCCATCATCTGCCGGATGGAGCGCACCGCGTAGTCGACCGGTTCCGGATCTCCAGGGCCGTTCGACAGAAAGACACCGTCGGGCTTGAGCGCCAGCGCATCGTCCGCGGTGGTCTCGGCCGGAACCACGGTCACGCGACAACCTTCGCGCACTAACATGCGTAAAATGTTCTGCTTAATGCCGAAATCATAAGCCACCACATGAAGGCTCTTCCGAGCTTCGAAGTCTTGGACGAGTGGATCAATGGGGGGAAGAAGCGAATCCCCCATCTCGCTACGTGGATCAGACACGTCAAACTCATAGTTCTCCTTGGTTGAAACCACGCGCGCCAGATCGGTACCGTCCATCTTGCGAATGTTTTTGGCCTTTTGGACGAGGACTTCGGGATCGGACTCAATGGTCGAGATCACGCCACGCATCACGCCGTGGTTGCGCAGGTGGCGCACCAGAGCGCGTGTGTCGATCTCCGCCAGCACCGGTACGGAGTACCGCTCCATGTATTCGTCGGTCACCTGTTCGGAGCGCCAGTTGGAGCTGATCGTGGAGAACTCGCGGACGATCAGGCCCTCGATATAGGGCCTGGACGCCTCATTATCGGCGCGATTGGTGCCGTAATTGCCGATTTGAGGGTTGGTGAGGACTACGATCTGACCGGCGTAGGAAGGATCGGTGGCGATTTCCTGGTAACCGGTGAGAGACGTATTAAAAACCACTTCG
>Ga0181529_10002281_pt1 | contig 23284 bp, 21 predicted proteins | sample PEATcosm2014_Bin_36_FD_119763 | JGI IMG/M metagenome (GOLD analysis project Ga0181529, IMG submission 119763) | Peatland microbial communities from MTU Mesocosm Facility, Houghton, MI, USA - PEATcosm2014_Bin10_30_metaG | ecosystem: Environmental > Terrestrial > Soil > Wetlands > Peat | place... | reverse complement strand
CGCGCAGGTGAAGTACTTTCTGATTGCCGCGGCGGCGGCTTCGCCGGTGCTGTACTACATGCTGTTCCACGTGGCGTTCCGGCGGGCGCGGATGCTGGCGTTTGTGAATCCGGAGCTGGACCCGCGGGGCGCGGGCTTCCACATTCTGCAGTCGCTGATTGCGGTGGGGACAGGCGGAGTGTTTGGGCGCGGGCTGATGGAGGGCGTGCAGAAGCTGTTTTATTTGCCGGAGCCGCATACGGACTTCATCTTCGCGAATATCTGCGAGGAGCTGGGATTGGTGGGCGCGCTGGCGGTGGTGGCGCTGTTTGTGTTCCTGGGGTATCGCGGGATGCGGGCGGCGGTGATGTCGAAGGACCCATTTGCGCGGTTCCTCGCGTTTGGGATTACGTCGGCGATTTTGATTCAGGCGTTCTTCAATATCAGCGTAGTGCTGGCGCTGGTGCCGACCAAGGGGATTACGCTGCCGCTGATCTCCGACGGCGGGACGTCGGTGTTTATTACGCTGGCGAGTCTGGGGATTCTGCTGAATATTACGCGTGAGACGGATTAAGTGCAGGGATCAGGGAACAGGGATCAGGGAACGGCGCTGCGGGTATTGATTGCCGGGGGTGGGACCGGCGGGCATGTGATTCCGGCGCTGGCGATTGCGCGGGAGCTGCGCGACCGGCATGGGGCGGAAGTCCGGTTTGTAGGGACGGCGCGGGGTCTGGAGACGCGGCTGGTTCCGGAGGCAGGGTTCCGGCTGGAGCTGGTGCGGTCGGGGCAGTTGAAGAATGTGAGCCTGGCGACACGGCTGCGGACGGCGATGGATCTGCCGCTGGGAGTGATGGAGTGCGTGCGGCTGCTGCGAGAGTTCAAACCGCAGGTGGTGGTGGGCGTGGGCGGATACGCGAGCGGGCCGGGGATGATGGCGGCGATTTTGCTGCGCGTGCCGACGCTGGCGTTTGAGCCGAACGCAGTGCCGGGGTTGGCAAACCGGCTGGTGGGACGCTGGGTGAGCGCGGCGGCGGTGAACTTCGAGCAGACGACGAAGTATTTTCGCAATGCGCGGGTGACGGGGATCCCGGTACGCGCGGAGTTCTTCGCGATCCCTGATTACGGGCCAGCTCCGATTCAGCCGGCGGGCCGATATATTCCACCGAATGACTGGCCGCCGACTTCCCCGCGGTTGCTGGTGTTCGGCGGAAGCCAGGGGGCCCGGCTCTTTAACGATGTAATGCCGGGGATCGCCAGGCGGCTGCTGGACTACATCCCCGGCTTGACGATCCTTCATCAGGCGGGAGCGGGTTCGGCCGAAAAAACGGCGGATGCGTACCGGGCAAACGGAGCTGATCCCGCGCGATGGCAGGTCACGGAGTTTCTGGCGGATATGCCTCGTCGGTTTGCGGAAGCCGATTTGATTCTATGCAGGAGCGGGGCGAGTACGGTCGCGGAGTTGGCGGCCGCCGGACGGGCGGCGGTGCTGGTGCCCTTTCCTGGCGCTGCGGATAATCATCAGTTGAAGAATGCGGAGATCTTAGCCGCCGTCGGGGCGGCGTTCCTGCGACCTCAGGATCAGCCCGACTACTTCATGGAGAGCTTTTTGTGGAGCGATCTCTCGTCTCTCCTTTGGGGGGAAGGCGAATCGCGCGTTGCGATGGCGCGCAATGTGCGCAAGCTGGCACGGCCGGATGCGGTGAGGGACATTGCGCGGATGGCGGTGGAATTGGCGCGGAGAGAATAGCAGAGAACTGAGATTTCGATTTTCGGCGATCAGCTATCAGCCATCGGCGATCAGCCAAGAACGGTGGGGACGAGGCTGAGTTTTCTAAACGCGCGGAACAAAGAAGAAGGGCTGAGGAGGTTGCCTCAGCCCTTCGTTATTTCCAGTTGTGCGATCGCTTCGTTACCGACGGCCGCCGCCGGAGTGTCCGCCACCGCCGCCGCGGGAGCCACCGCCGCCATAGCTGGCGTGGGCGCCTGCGCTGGAGCTGCCGCCGGAGCGGGCCTGCGGTGCGGCAGCGCTGCCGCGAGACTGCGCGAAGCTGTTGCCGCTATAGCCGGCGTGAGCGACGTTGGCTGTAGCGCCGCGGTTGGCGAAGCTGTTGCTCCCGCGGTTGGCGAAGCTGTTGCCATTGATGCCGGCGCCGCGATTCTCGGCAACGGTTGTGCCGGCACGGGCGAAGGCTGCTCCGCCGGGACGGCCGTCAAATCCGGCGACTGGGTGGTTGTAGACGAAGCCGTTGTGGAAGCCGAGATGGTTGTAGGCGCCGTTATAGAAGAAGTGGCCGCCGTTCCAGTATCCGCCCCAGAAGCCTACGCCGAAGTAGCCGAAGCCGTAGTTGATGCCGCCGTAGTAGCCGACGGTGCGGCCCCAGTAGCCGGCGTGCCAGAAGTAGCCGCCAACGCCCCAGCCCCAGTAGCCGGGGGTCCAAAGCGCGCCGACGTAGGGCGGGTAAACCCAGGCGCCATCGACCCAGTAGTAGCCGTCCGGCCCGTAGGCCCAGTAGCCGGGGGTCCAGATGTATCCGTAGCCCGGGGCGATGGGCTGGGCGTATACCGGGATCACCGGGGGGGCGATGCCGACGCCGACAAATACGGCCGCGTTTGCCGCCGCAGGCGCCATCAGCAGAGCGCCAGCGATCGCCAACGCAACGATTGTGCTTTTGAAAACTCGCGTGATTTTCATACTCACTGCCTTGTCCTGCTCATCCTTCGCTTGCCCGGTGACGCTTTGAAACCGCGGGTTGCGCGGATCGCAAGGACCTCAAGTTTCTTGGGTCTCCGGTCCGTGGCCTGCTCAGGACGGCTCCCATGAACTCCCGGTGAATTAGACCCAAGATACGCGATTTGGTTGCGGGCGGCCAGGGCGGGCGGGGGACGGTCCGCGGCTATCTTTCGGATGAAAAAGGAGGGCCGGGGCAACCCCGCGCAACACAATAGATGGCTGGCTGGGCGAGAGACGGCGGAAGGAGCAAGGTGCCCCGGCCGCTGAAGCGAACTGCGCGGAACGGCCGGGGCACTTGGCGATCCGGTTTTACCGGAGTCCAACCTGCGGCGGTTGCGACCTGACGAGGCTGGGAACCTTGGGGGCTGCTTGCCTGCGGGACAAGAGAAAGGGTTGCGGCGCGGGGCGGGTTGGTTTGGCAGCGCTTTGTGACGGATGGGGAAACGGGATGATCTCCGCAATGCGGGGCGGCGAGCCAGTCAATCGGACAGCGGCCAGCGCGAAGTCGGGAGGAGGGATCTGCCGAGGCGCAATGAAAGGCAGGTGGAGTGAAGCGCGGGCGGGCGGGAACAGCGAAGCCCACACGCGGGACAGCACAGTAAGGAGAGAGCGGTTCGCATGTCTTTGCCTGGTCACTTTTTGTTTGCTCCGTCGCACCGTATCCACTTCATCGGCGCTGGCGGGATTGGCATGAGCGGAATAGCGAAGATTCTGCTGACGATGGTGCGCGCGATCCGAGACTGCGGTGGCGAGAGGCGCGTGGGCAAAAGATCGGGGCCGAACGCGCCATATGGTTGCATGGCTGCATCCGGCCCCGCGAAGCTGCGGCGCGGCTAGCGGACGAAGCGGCGGCGGAAGGCGCCGGCCGCTCCAATCAGTCCAGTTCCGAGCAGCATGAAGGTGCTGGGCTCGGGCGTGGCTGACGTGCTTGTGGGGGTAATGGTGAGGTCTGAACTGTCCGTGAAGCTGAGATAGGCCTGGGTGGTATCCCGGTCGGCGTAAAAGATCTCGATCTCGTAGGTACCGGGTCCGTAGGTCACAACGTTGCTCGGCGTACTGGTATCGCCGTGGATGCCGCCGAGGGACTCGACCAGGGAGTCGGGATCGCTGGGGTCGCCGAGCGGGAAGACGTAGGCGAAGGCCATGTCGTCCGCGCCGATATCGAAGGTCACGGTGTCGGAGCCGGCCGTCGGTACCGTGAACTCTCCGGTGAGGACCGCGGTCTCCTCATAGGTTCCGTCATTGCCGGTACCGTTGTTGCTGCCTCCGGTTCCCGGACCACTGGTGCCGGGAGCAAACATGGTGACCGGCGTTGAAGAAAGGGTGATGGTGCCGCTGCCATCGGGGACGATGCCGTTAAGCCCCGAGGTCCAGTAGAGGATTTCGTTCGCACTGTTGAGGTAACCGGAGCCGGGGGCCAGGACGGTGCCCGAAGCGGTGTAGCCCGGATTGAAGACAGGGAGCCCGTCCGGTCCGAGCGTTGGCTGAACGTAGTTGAGGGACGTGCCAATGGGTGCGCCACCGTTGTAGAAGTCCCCAGAACCTGTGGGTGCCTCGAAGTACTGGATGTTGAAGGTTTGCGCGGCGGCGGGCTTGACGCACGAAAAGAAGCCAAGAACGAGGGCAATCGCAATGACGTAAGAGTTGACTACGGAAGTTTTCATTGAAGCAGCTTTCACCCGGGTTGCGGGAATGGATTTTTGGATGCCTGGCCCGATGGCTATCTGAAGATAGCTATCGAAAGATGCAATTGAAGGGCCAAAGCAGCTTATCTAAATTCGGGCGCTACTCTGGGACGGCGCTGAGGAGTGCGCACAAAGTTGCATAGTTTGAGAATGTTTCTTCTTCCCGGCGGTGGTATGGATTGGGCTGGACCCGCGACGCTGATAGATTGAGGTGGGATGAATTTACCGGGACATTTTCTGTTTGCGCCGTCGCATCGGATTCACTTTATCGGTATCGGCGGGATTGGCATGAGCGGAATCGCGGAGATTCTGTTGACGATGGGGTATGCGGTGTCGGGGTCGGACCTGCGGCGGTCGGCGGTGACGGAACGGCTGGCGGGAATGGGGGCTGTCATCTATGAGGGGCACGCGGCGATGAATGCCGCGGCGGCCGACGTGGTGGTGACGAGTTCGGCGGTGCCGGCGACGAATCCCGAGGTGCTGGAGGCAAGGGCGCGGAAGATTCCGGTGATCCAGCGGGCGGAGATGCTGGCGGAGCTGATGCGGCTGAAGTACGGGATCGCCGTAGCCGGGATGCATGGGAAGACCACGACCACTTCGATGATTGCGGCGGTGATGAGCGCGGGCGGCGGCGAGGGAAATCTGGACCCGACGGTGGTGGTGGGCGGGAGGGTGGATGCGCTGGGGTCGAATGCGCGGCTGGGGAGTTCGCAGTATCTGGTGGCGGAGGCGGATGAGAGCGATCGGAGTTTCCTGAAGCTGTCGCCGATACTGGCGGTAGTGACGAACCTGGACCGCGAGCATATGGACTGCTATCGCGATATGGCGGATGTGGAGGGCGTGTTTGTGGAGTTCATGGACCGGGTGCCGTTCTATGGGGCGACCACGGCGTGCGTGGACAATGCTCTGCTGCGGGACGTGCTGGAGCGGGTGCATCGGCGGGTGTATACATATGGAGAGTCGGAGGGGGCGGATTTTCGGTTGCAGTTGCTGGAGAGATCGGTGGGAACCCACATCTCAAACGCGAGATGTGGGGCACCCGCACCCGGTTCGGTGGAACACTGGACGTTCGAGGTGAACTATCGCGGGCTGGTGCTGGGGCCGTTCGCGCTGCATGTGCCGGGGCGACACAATGTGCTGAATGCGACGGCGGCGGTGGCGATCGGGGTGCAGCTGGGAATTGCGCCGGATGGGATTGCGGCGGGCCTGGCGAGCTTCCGCGGGGTGGATCGCCGGTTTCAGGTGAAGGGCTCGGTGCGCGGGGTGACGGTGGTGGACGACTACGGGCACCATCCGACGGAGATTTTGGCGACCCTGAGGGCGGCCCGGGATGCGGGGTATGGTCGGGTGCTGGTGCTGTTCCAGCCACATCGATACACGCGGACGCGCGATTTGCAGCCGGAGTTTGCGCGGGCGTTTGCGGACGCGGACAGCTTGCAGGTGCTGGATATCTACGCGGCCAGCGAGGCGCCGATCCCGGGAGTCGATACGGCGGGGCTGGTGGAGGCGATTCGCAGGACGGGAACAGTGAGCGGCGGCGTGGAGTATGCGGAGTCGATGGCGGCGGGAGTGGACGCGCTGGCGAAAGAGGCGCGGGAGGGGGACGTGATCCTGACGCTGGGTGCGGGGAGCGTCTCGCAGGCGGGGACTCTGCTGCTGGCGGCGCTGAAAAACAGTTGTTAGTTGCGGGCTGTCCGTTGTCAGTTGGGAGATTGCGGGCGGGGTGAGTTGCTGAGTGGGTACGTCCCTGGTTTAGGGCTGGGCGGGGATGATGCCGCGCGCTATGATCGGTTGTGGCGATTCCTCGCGACCTTGCTCAGGGCTTGCGATCAGGCAATCTGTTTTCGAAGGGTGGCTCGACGGTGCTGGATGCGCCGGAGCTGGATCGCGCCCAAATGGGAGCTAAGACGGCAGGGTTCAAGCGGGGTGCGGCGGTGACGGAGATGCCTCTGCGACGCGATTCTCCGCGGGCGGACGACTATGCCGACGGAATCGATTCGGACCCGGCGTTTGCCAGGCGGGCGCGGCGGCCGGGAATTCGCGTGAGCTTCCGCGGCGGGGTGGTTCCGAAGACGCTGTGGGGAAGGATTGCGGCGAGTTGCGGCTTTCTGCTGCTGGCCGGAGCGGGGATTGCGGGCGCGGTCGAGGTGAGGAGTTTTCTGCTGCACGATGCGCATTTTACGGTGCCGGATTCGGAGTCGATCCAGATTGCCGGCAACAGCCACCTGACGCGCGCGCAACTGCTAAGCGTCTTCGGCGAGGACGTGGACCGCAATATCTTCAACGTCCCGCTGGGTGCGCGGCGGGCGGAGCTGGAAAGCCTGCCGTGGGTGGAACATGCGACCGTGATGCGGCTGCTGCCGAACCGGGTGCGGGTGGCGATTGTGGAACGGACGCCGATTGCGTTCGTGCGCCAGGGGACGCGGATCGGGCTGGTCGATGCGAACGGCGTGCTGTTCGATTTGCCCGGACCGGAGATGGAAGAGGCAAGCGGGCGGCGGGGCGCGGCCGCGGTTGCGCACTACTCGTTTCCGGTGCTGACGGGGATTTCGGCCGAGGACCCGCTGTCGGTGCGGGCAGCGCGGATGAAGATCTATCTGGGCTTTATTGCGGCGCTCGACGCGTCGGGAGAGGGCATCTCCCACAAGCTGAGCGAGGTGGACCTGTCGAACCCCGAGGACGTGAAGGCAATCGTTGCCGATGGCGGCGCGGATATTCTCGTGCATTTCGGCGAGGAGAAGTTTTTGGAGCGGTATCGCCAGTATCGGCAGCACCTGGGGGAATGGCGGGCGCAGTATCCGAAGCTCGCGTCGGTCGATATGAGGTATGAGCGGCAGGTGGTTCTGGAGATGCAGCCGGGCACGGCAGTCCCGGCCAACTCCGCGCCTGCGGCGGGCGACGCGACGGCTAACTCCACGGACGCGGTGAAGGCGAAGCCTGAGGCAACCAAGCAGGCGGTTGCCGCTTCAAGTCATGTCGCTCCGATAAAGGCAAAAAGCCAAGCCGCAGCGAAGAAAAAGCCGGCAGACGTTCATGCGAAGGCAATAGGTCAGGCCTTGGCGCCCGCCGCTGCCCAGGGGGCGCCGCGATGAACGCGAGGCAGGAGAACCTGATCACGGTGGTGGACGCCGGCAGCAGCAAGATCTGCGTGCTGGTGGCGGAGGTGCAGGATGGCGTGCTGCGCTATCGAGGCCACGGCATCGAGGCAGCGCGCGGCATGCGCAAAGGGCTGATTGCGGAGCTGGGGCCGGCGGCGGAGGCGATCAACAAGGCGGCGTTGACGGCGGAACGGATGGCGCGCGGAAGCATCGAAACCGCGGTGGTGGGCATCGGCGGGACGCATGTGCGCGGAGTGAACAGCCGGGGTGGAATTTCGATGGGCAGCCGGATGCGGGAGATAACGCGCGAGGAGGTAAGGGCCGCCGTCGATCGTGCGCGCTCGGTCGCGCTCCCTCCCGATCGCGAGGTGCTGCACCTGCTGCCGCAGGAGTTCATTCTGGACGATCAGGGGGGGATTCACGATCCGATCGGGATGGTGGGGAACAAGCTGGAGGTGAACCTGCACCTGTCGACTTGCTCGGGCGGCGTGGCGCAGAGCGTGGTGACGTGCGCGAACCGCGCGGGACTGGAAGTCGCCGACACTATATACGAGGGGATTGCGGCCGCCGAGGCGGTGCTCTCGGCCGACGAGCGGGAGCTGGGCGTGTGCGTCGCGGACATTGGGTCGAGCACCACGGAGTTGGCGGTGTTCTTCGAGGGATCGATTGCGCACACAGCGGTGCTGCCGATCGGCGGCGACCACTTTACCAACGACCTCGCGGTGGGATTGCACGTATCCGTGGAAGAGGCGGAGGAGTTGAAGCGGCTGTATGGCAACTGCGTGGTGACGGCGGTGCCGCAGGGGAGTGAGATTGAGGTGGGCGGAAATCTGACGTTCGGCCCGCTGGGCGGTGCGCCCGCGGGAGGCGGACAGGCGCCGCGGCTGGTGCGGCAGCGGTTCCTGGCGGAGATACTGGAGCCGCGCGCACGGGAGCTGTTCACCATGCTGCGCGACAATCTGCGCCAAGGCGGCGTTTTGGAGGCGCTGGGCGCGGGATGCGTACTGACCGGAGGCGGAGCGCTGCTGGCCGGGCTGCTGGACAATGCGGAGAGCCTGCTGCGGGTGCCGACCCGCGTGGGTTCGCCGGTGCCACTGTCGCGAATGCCCGCGGAATTGGCGAGACCGGAATTTTCCGTGGCGATTGGGATGCTGCTCTACACCCACCGGACCCAGGTGCGGCGGGCCAGTGAAGAGCAGGGGCTGCGGGCAAAACTGAAGGCAATTTTTGCGGGAAGCTATTGAGGGGGACCCGGCGGAGGCGCATGGCGAACCCGAGAAGCTCGGAAATCGATTGGTTACGCCTTTATTTTGAATGGATTACGGCCGGATCGCGGGCGAACCGGAGAGAGGGCACTGCGGCGAAGTGCGCGCAAACGGATTTGGTTTGAGGCATCGCCGCCCGGAAATGCGAGACCGGCTGGCCTTGGAAAGGCATAAGTTAATGCTAATGTCACTTGTATCCCTAGTTCGGACGCGAACAATGCGCGGAGGGTTAACCAAGCCACAATAATTGTCGGAGAATCGTTGTTCAGGATGTAACAAAAGCCAGTATGTTTGGAGTACCTCCCCGAAGCGCCTTGCAGGTTCGGATTCTTGACCTTTGCAGTCATCGTCTGCATGTGGAGTTGGATTGGTAACCACCAAGCTATCGATGCCATCGCGAACGAAGCTGGCACTGTCTTTTGCTTTGTTCGCGCCTACCGCCCTGATCATCCTGTCGGGGCCTAGCCCGACTGCGGTGCTGGAGTATTTGCGACGCAGCCATCAGGGATCGTGGACGCAGCTGGGACACCGCGCGTTTGCGTTTTCGCTGATTGCGGATGGGCTGGCGTTCCTAACCTGCCTGGCCGCTTGCTTTCTGCTTTTCCGGCTGGCGGGACATCTGCGCGACCGCGTGCCTTTCGGCCTGACCACCTACATCCTGGGGCTGTTCATCGTGTGCTTCGGCCTGCAGCGCGTGGCGGTTTACTTGCTGGCGTGGTGGGACCCTACCGGCGGGCTCGGCCCGGATCTGCAGATGGTACGCGCGGCGGCGGCAGTGGTGGTGGCGATGGGCGCGGCCGTGCTGTTTCCCTATATCCGTTCGATGATCGAGGCAGTGATCTCAGCCGACGAAGACCGCGAGAAGTTCCTGGCGGCGGCCGAGAGCAGCCTGGATTCGTTCTACATCCTGGAGAGCGTTCGCGACGAGGCGAAGAACACGGTAGACTTCCGCTTCACGTATGCGAATGCGAACGGCGAACAGCGGCTTGACCAGACGCGCGAAGAGCTCTCCGGCAGGAACTTGAGCGAAGTGCTTCCCTACGTGGTTACGAGCAACCTTCTGGAGCGCTTCAAACAAGTGATAAAGACGGGTATTCCCTTCACCGACGAGCACCAGGTTTTGCGCGCGGGCATGGACCCCTACTGGATTGTGATGCAGGTGGTGAAGCTGGGCGACGGCGTGGCGGTGACCAACCGCGATGTGACCGAAGAGCGCGCACGCCAGCACCAGATAGCAGATCTGAACGAATTTACCCAGTCGATGATTGAGAACGCGCCGTTCAGCATCATTGCAACCGATCCGGCGGGCACGGTGACGGCGATGAACCCGGCGGCGGAGAGCCTGACGTTCTACCGCAAGCACGAATTGATTGGACAGCACTCCATGGTGATGCTGCACGATCCGGCGGAGATGAGCGCGCGCTCGGTGCAACTGAGCAAGGACCTGGGCGAGCCGGTGCTGGCGGGGTTCGGCTCGCTGATTGCGAAACCGAAACAGGGGCAGACGGACGAGCACGAGTGGACGTACGTGCGCAAGGACGGATCGCGGATATGGGTCAACCTGGCGATGACTGCGCTGAAGACCCAGAGCGAGAGCGGCGAAAGGATTGTCGGCTACCTGGGCATCGCATTCGACATTACCGAGCGGAAGAGGCTGACGGAGTTCGTGAACCACCTGGCCCACCACGACCAGCTGACCGGACTGCCGAACCGGGTACTGCTGGACGACCGTATGCAGCAGGCGATTCAGCGGGCCAAGCGGAACCGGCATAAGGTTGCGGTGCTGATGGTGGACGTCGACTACTTCAAGCGCATCAACGATTCGCTGGGCCACTCGGCGGGCGACAGCCTGCTGGACTCGATTGCGAAAAAGCTGTGTTCGGCGGTGCGGCAGACGGACACGGTGGCGCGCATGGGCGGCGACGAGTTTGTGATCGTGATGCCGGAGTTCCGCGACGAGAAGGACGCGGTGCGGTGCGCGGAAGCGATCCTGCAAAAGGTTTCCACTCCGACCATGCTGGGCAACCGCGAGGTGAACGTAACGGTCAGCGTTGGGCTCTGCATCTTCCCCGACTGCGCGCACGACGCGGAGAGCCTGCTGAAGAACGCGGACGCAGCCTTGTACGAGGCCAAAGAGAGCGGGCGCAACGCATTCCACGTCTTCAACCAGAGCATGATCGTTGCCACCGCCGACAAGATCGAGTTCGAGCACGACCTGCGCCACGCGCTGATCAACGGCGAATTGGCGCTGCACTACCAGCCGCAGGTTTCGTGCATTACCGGCGAGGTGATCGGCATGGAGGCGTTGCTGCGCTGGACGCACCCGCGGCGAGGGCACATCCCGCCGGCACAGTTTATTCCGCTGGCCGAGGCTACGGGAATGATTGTTCCCATCGGCGAGTGGGCGATCCGGACAGCGTGCCACGAGGGCAAGGAGTTGCAGGACAGCTTTGGACGCGAACTGGTGATCGCGGTCAACCTGTCGCCGCGCCAGTTCCGGCAGAAGAACCTGGCGGCGCAGGTGGGCATGGCGCTGCGCGAGTCGGGGCTGCCGGCACGAAGCCTGGAGATCGAGATTACCGAGCAGACGCTGATGTCGAGTTCGGCGGCGACCAACGAAACGCTGAAGGAGTTGCGCCGGCTGGGCGTGAAGGTCGCGATCGACGACTTTGGGACCGGTTTCTCCAGCTTCTCCTACCTGCTGCAATATGAGGTCGACCGGTTGAAGATCGATCAAAGCTTTGTGGCCCACTCGAACGACGACCCGAATGCGGCGGCTATTGTGCGTGCCATCATCTCCATGGCGCACGGGTTGAATTTGAAGGTGGTGGCCGAGGGCGTGGAGACAATCGGGCAATTGGACTTCCTGCTGCGGCGCAGGTGCGACGAAGCCCAGGGCTTCTATTTCGGCAAGGCTGTGCCCGCGGGGATGGTCCGCGAGGCAGCGCGAATGATCGCGATGCGGCGGGATGCCACTCCGGCCCGAGCTATCGCTTAGGACAGTTGCGGGTTGCCAGTTGGTTAGGTGGCCGCAGCGACGATGCACTTGGGGCGTTTAGCGGGTGAGGTCCTTGCTGCGGACAAGCGCGACGACAGAATCGAGCGCGGCGGACCACTGCTCCAGTGCGGCCTGCGGGTCCGCGCCGAGCGCTTTCACATACAGGCTGAATGCATAGCCCTGCTGCGGCGTTTCCAGGTCGAGCAAGGCGGGGCGCAGGATGCAGTCGAGCGCCGCAAGCGGGCGATCGAGCGGAGCCGCAAGGCGGGTGAGCCGGCGCAACAACTGCTCGTGCTTGTGGAACGACGTGAAGAGGGTGCGCTCGCACGCGACCAGGTCGATGTAGCTGGCGAAACCGTACGCCCCGTTGGTGCGCGCGTCGGCGGGCAGGTCGAGGTTCAACTGCAAATGCCCGAGTTCGCCGCCGGTGAGCGGCCACGCGTCGCACTTGGCGGTAAAGACCGGGGAGCGGGTGGCGTTGAGCGCTCGCAGCGCCTGCATCAGCGGCGGGTAGCGTTCAGCCTCGGGAATGGCATCGAAGTCATAGGGGTTGGCGCGGAGGTCGACGAACGCTGAGGTCCCGTCGGGATCTTTCCAGGGAACAACGAGGACCGGGTCCTCGGCGGAACATTCAGCGGACCACTCGGCGAGCATGGTTCGATTATCTCAGGCGTAGGCGAGGGCTTCTCTCAGACTGGGGTGACGCTGCCTGCGCCCGTCTTCCATTCGGAGAAGGCAACATAATAGAGCAGGATGAGGTTTACAAGCGGGAACAGAATCAGGATGCTCAGCGCGGGTGCGAAGCCCGCCTTTTTGAATATCTGCCAGTAAGGGACGATCACGATTGGCAGAATCACGAAGAAGACCGCAAAGATGACGAGCAGGTGCCAAGGCTGGAACAGTTCCATGGATATGTATCTCCTATAAGGAATTCGCGTCCATGGTAGGCTGCGCGCTTTGCGGTGTATACAAGAAAACACCGTTATGACGGTGGCGGTAATCGCCTTGTGCAAGTGTGGCGCGCGCTTATGCGTGAGCGATAACGAAGCGGAGGAGCGTGGTTTCTGCCCAGCGGCCGTCATCGCCGCCGGCGGGGTTGGGCTGGGCGAGGAATGCGCAGTGGCCACCGTGCCCGGTTTGCAGCAGCGTGATGTGCGGGTTGGCAGCGATTTTGCCGAGGGTCTCGGGTGTGAGCAGGACGAAGGGATCGTCGAGCGCGTGAACGATCAGCGTGGGCACGGCGATGCGATCCACGACACGGGCGGCAGCCGCACGGAAGTAGTAATCCTCCGCGGACGCAAAGCCCGAGTAGAGCGCCGTAATGCGGTCGTCGAACTCCCGCAGCGAGCCGATGCCGGTGGCGCGGTTGGGATCGTAGGCACGCGGAAAGCACCGCACCTTGTGGCGGAAGCGCTTGAGCAGACTGCGCAGAAACCGCTGCTCGTAGAGCCGGTTCTGGGGCAAGTGCAAGGCCGTGGCCGACCGATCGAGGTCGATGGCGGGCGAGACGCCGACGACGGAACGCAGTTGGCGCGGGGCCGCGGCGCCAAGTTCGCCGGCGAGCTTGAGCACCAGGTTTCCGCCCATGGAGTAGCCGATGAGCGCAATGCTTTCGAGATGCTCGCGCTCAAGGAAAAAACGCATGACGGCGCCGACATCGCCGGAGAGACCGGAGTGGTAAAGCGTGGGCGTGAGGCGCGCCATCTCGAAGTTGCGGCCGCCGCAGTTGCGCATGTTCATGCGAACAATATTGGCGCCGGCGCGCCAGAGTTTGTTCGCGTTACCGACGACGTACTGCGATTCGGCTGAGCCTTCCAGTCCGTGCACAACGATCGCCGTGGGCCGCTGGGCGCGGACCTCCGCGGGCTGCCAGTGGCACAGGCAGAGCACCTGAGTGGCTATCTGCATTTCGCTGGCCGGCGAGACTTCGACGAACTCGCGTGCAGGCGCCGGCAGGCAGTCCGAGCGCAGCAGAAAGTTGCCGGCGACGGTCTGCAGGTGGCCGCTGCGAAGAAAGCGACGCGGTACGAAGGGCTGCGGTGCAAAAGGAGCGGATTCCCGCGGCACCAAGGGGCGAGTGTCGACGGCCGCGCCAGTCGACGGGCCGGGAGCTTCGGCGCCGCTCATCGCTTCCCTGCACTGTCTGCGCAGGCCTGCAGGAAGGCGACGGCGTTGAGCGCACCGCTGGGTTCGTCCTCGTGCTTGAAGTAGATGTAAACATCGCGGCCGGCGGCGAGTGGGGTGAACCGCTCCGCGAATGCCGCGATCTGCTGCTCGCTGTAACCGCCGCTGCAGCGCAGCCGGTAGCAGGCATGAGTGCGCGCACACTGGACCTCGGGCGTGCGCAGATCGTCGCTCTCGGCGATACACAGCGCGGCGTTGTGCAGGCGCAGGACGGCGTAGACCGGCTCGGTGAACCAGCTTTCGTGGCGGAACTCGAACGCGACCATTGGGGACGTGGGGCCGGCAAACGCAGGCGCGGAGAGGAAGTCGGCGAGCAGCGCAGGGTCGGCCTTGAAGTTTGGCGGAAGCTGGAACAGCAGCGGCCCCAGCTTGCCCGCGGCGCGCACCGGTTCGAGCGCATCGACAAACCGGCCGGCGATCTCGTGGCAGTCGCGCAGGCGGCTGATGTGAGTAATGCGCTGCGACGCCTTGAAGCTGAACCGGAAGCCCGCGGGCGTGGCTGCGAGCCACCCGGCCAAGGTCGTCGCGGCCGGAAAAGCGCGAAAGGTGTAGTTGACCTCAACCGAGTTCAGTTGCGACGCGTAGAACTCCAGGAATTGCCTGGACGGCAACTTCGCGGGATAGAAAACTGGCTTCCACAGGGGATACGCCCAGCCCGAAGTGCCGGCATAGATGCCGGGCGGCGCAGGGACGGCATTCGGGGCTTTTGACTCAGACGCGGCGGCAGGCTGAGAGGCTTTGGAGGATCGGGGCAAGGTTGACTCGCGGCAGGTTGAATGGGAACCAGGTTGAATCGGAACCAGGGCTCGTACGGCATCGAGCAGTCGATCGGGAAGATTGGGGCGGCTACTGGGGGTCGAACCCAGGACATCCGCTGCCACAGAGCGGCGTTCTGCCACTGAACTATAGCCGCCGTATACTGAGAATTATAGCATTTGCGACTTCCGCGAAAGGTGCCGGACACCAGATGCGAGAGGCCGATTGGCGCACCAATCCGCGCGCAAGCAGAGGCGGTCCAACGAGTGGAGGACGCGATGCAGGCAACCCTCAAACCGGAGATACTCTTGCCGCGCATGCGCCGCGGCAGCAAGGCGTTCGACGACGAGAACCTCGACCTGTTGTCGCATCTGCTGGACGATTGGTTCCGCATTCCCGGCACCGCCATCCGCTTCGGGCTGGACGGCATTGTCGGCTTTATCCCCGGCGTGGGCGACGCTATCGGCGGCATCGCATCATGCATCATCATCTTCGCGGCGTGGGTGCGCGGCGTCTCCTACGTTACGCTGGCGCGCATGCTGGCCAACTGGGGCATTGAGGTGCTGCTCGGCACGGTGCCGGTGCTCGGCAACCTGTTCGACATAGGATGGAAGGCGAACCGGCGCAACTACGCGCTGTTGACGGGCAGCCTCGCCGACCCGCAAGGCACCCGGCGGCGGAGCTGGCTCTTCTTCGCCGCGCTGTGCGCGATCTTCGCGGCGATGCTGGTACTGCCGATGCTGCTGTTCGCGTGGGTGTCCGTGCATCTGCTGCATGCGATGGCGGCGCTCTCAACGCGATAACGAATCGCCATTCGCATCCCACTGGAAAACGTCTTCGGTCTTTACGCCGAAGGCAGCGGCCAGGCGAAACGCGAGCATCAACGACGGCGCATACTTGCCTGCCTCCAGGGCGATGATCGTCTGCCGCGCTGCGCCGACGCGGTCCGCCAACTCCTGCTGGGTCATCTCGCCATGCTCGAAGCGCAGCCTGCGGATGCGGTTTTTCAGCTGCGCGGTGTCAGAGAGTGCCATCGTTGCAGCTCCGTTGGTACTCTGCCAGAATCGCGAGCGACTGGAACACCGTGTTGACGACGAGGCCGGCAACGACCAGAAAAGGAAGTACCCCGACAGGAAGACTGGTCTGGTGGAGCACATAGGTCAAGACCGCCCAGGCGCCCAGGCACAGAGCCACAAATACCAGCCAAAATGCGGCCAAACCCACAGCCGCTGCGTGTTGATTGATGAGCTGTTCCCGCTCGTCCAGTTGAACCTTGGCTCGTCTCTTCCGGTCATAGAAAAAGCGGGAGCCGAATCCCCAGAGACCGAAGAACCCGAATAGGCCTAGGGCGGGCTCGGCGGCGGCCGGCAAGGTCCGATGAGATCCCCACGCGAGCAGGGGGACGGCGATGAGGTACAGCGCAATAACGGCCACAAATACGACCAGATTGAACCAAGCCATCTTCTGGAGTGGTGCCAGGGGAATGCTGTCTTTCATACTGCCTCCGTTCGCTGTGGATGCCATAAAGTAATCTACAGCGACCATAATGTAATATCTACACTACAATATGTCAAGTGAAAAATGAATGCGTTTGATTCGATTGCGTGACCTGCCGCTGCAAGAAAAGCTGACATAGCGGGATGGTATTGCCAACAGCCGCGGCAAATTTTGGCGGACTATGCCGAGGCCACCGGGCGAACTAGCTAAGGTAAGATTGAGTGAGTCGGGGCGTAGCGCAGCCTGGTAGCGCATCTGCTTTGGGAGCAGAGGGTCGTCAGTTCGAATCTGACCGCCCCGACCAGTACAACTTGTTAAGATTCAATGCGATGCGCAGCCTTTGGCTAGCGCATCTGTCTTTTACAGCTACATCGATGTAGATAAAAATGTAGCGGTCAAAGCTGGACTGCACCCCTAAAATGAGACAAATTGGAGAGCGACACTTTTCATTGAAATGGAGAGCGTCGATGTCCAAGCAGCAGAGATACTCGAAGGAATTTCAGGAGCGGGCGGTACGGCGGATGAAGTTGGGCGACAACGTTAACCAGCTGGCCCGCGAACTGGGTGTTCATCGGACTTGTCTCTACAGGTGGAAGCGTCAACTGGGACTGCGCCCGCAGGGCCGCAAGCGAGCCGTGGAAGAAGACTGGCGGGACCGCAGGATTGAAACCCTCGAGGCCAAGATCGCCCGTCTGGAGCGGATCGTCGGCGGGCAGTGGCAGGAGTTGGATTTTTTCGAGAGTGCCTTGCGAAGGATCGAAAAGAAGGACGCGACGACCGGCGGTGGCGCGAGTGCATCTACGCCGAAATCCGTTCCCGGATGCGATCGCAAGGCGGACTGAGCATCCAGCGCATGTGTGAGTCGGCCGGAGTAAGCCGCGCCAGTTTCTATCGTCATTGGCAAGAGCGGGAGCCAGCCGCGGCGGAGACTGAGTTGCGCGAAGCCATCCAGCGGCTGGCGCTGGCGCACCGTTACTACGGCTATCGCCGCATCGCGGTACTCTTGCAGCGGGAAGGGTTCGTTGCCGGAGCCAAGAAGGTGCGCCGGTTGATGCGCGGGGACAACCTGCTGGCAATTCGGCGGAGGAAGTTCGTCGTGACCACGGACTCCAACCACAGCTGCCGGGTGTGGCCCAATCTGGCCCAGTATCTGGAGCTGACCGACATCAACCAGTTGTGGGTAGCCGATTTCACGTTCGTTCGGCTGGAGGAAGAGTTCGCGTACTTGGCTGTGCTGCTGGACGCCTACTCCCGTCGGGTGATTGGATGGTCGCTTGGGCAGGCAATGAACAGCAGCCTGGTCGTGGAGGCCCTGAAGAAAGCGCTGGAGAGCAGGCGCCCTCTGCCGGGTCTGGTGCATCACTCCGACCAGGGTGTGCAATATGCCAGCATGGAGTATGTGGACCTGCTGGAGAGCAGCGGCGCGGTGCTGAGCATGAGCCATGCGGGCTGTCCGTGGGAGAACGGACGGTGCGAAAGCTTCATCAAAACGCTGAAGCACGAAGAGATCGACGCTCGGCCGTACCGAACCATCGAAGAGTTGGCAGCGCATGTGGAGGAGTTCATCGAGCGGATCTACAATCCGGTACGGCTGCATTCCGCGCTCGCCTACTTGTCACCGGTGGAGTTCGAGCAACGGCAGGAGCGTGGCAAAGACGGAGCGGCGTGGTTGCCGGCAAGCATGAGTTTTCCAAGGCATCGGGAAATCTCTTCCGATGATCTGAACCACTGAGCTTGCCGGGGCAGGCACAAGACCTGCCCCGGCGACTCATCGGAATGAGTTTCAGCGAGGTATCCCTTGGCGGGTTGCTCTCCAGCAGAGCCCGCCTCCGTTTCCCTCGCCGGACTCAGTTCTGCAACAATGGCTCCCGTTCGTCAAGAATGCTTCAGCGAACGGCAAACTGTCGCGCTACACTCTGTCTCACGAAAGGGCGCACCCCAAGCTCCGAGAACAATAGCGAGGCTTTTTCGTTTGAGTTCAATCGGTCTTTCTCACCGATGCTGCGAGGTCATCTTTGATCACGAGGAACGAGTATTTTTCCCGAGGCTCGTTGTAAACCAGTGAGCCCAGCGTCTACCCAGAGACCCTACTCCGATCATAGATACTCCACTCTCGCGCCGCGCAACTATACCCAAGACGCACCTGAACGCCATTGCAGCGATGACCCGCGAGCCCATCGCAGTTCCATTCTGGGCAAAAAACACCCGCGAACACGCAAACAAGAACGCCCCGTCTCCGGGGCGTTCAAAGGTCGCTCGATGAGCGGAGCCTTACGACGAAAGCTTACTAAGAATAGCCGGGCAATCGCCGCTCAAGTACACTGCTATACTTCTACCGCCTGAATAACCTTAGGTCAAGGTGTATTGTGTCCACTGCCATCGAATTACCGCAGAAGTACGTTTTGGGTCTCGATCTGGGATCGGCATCTCTCGGATGGGCGATGATCGCCCTTAATGCCTCTAATGATCCGGCAGCTCTTATTCGTGCCGGTGTGCGTATCTTCGAACCTGGGGTCGATGGAACATCGCTCGACATCCAGGAAGGTAAGGACCAATCAAAGGCTGTGGATCGACGCACGGCTCGTCTCCACCGTCGGCAATTGCGGCGACGCGCGGCGAGACAGCGCGAGTTGTTTCAACTCTTACAACAGTCTGGTCTCTTGCCAACCCCAGAATCCGGAGGTGGAGCGAGTTCAGAACAACGTCATGATCTTCTAAACATTCTCGACCAAGAAATCACGTGCCGATTCGATGGAACTCTCGATAGCGACTCATTCGCGCAGATGCCACTCTATTTCCTTCGGAAGCGCGCGCTCGACCATCCGCTCGAACCAACTGAACTGGGACGTATTCTCTTCCACCTGAGCCAGCGCCGCGGCTTCAAGTCTAACCGCAAAGAAGTGAAGAAGAGCGCCAAGGAAAATGAGGATCTCGGTCAGGTCAAGACAGACATTCAGACTCTAGAGAAAGAGATACGCGATGCGGGCGCGCGCACGCTTGGCGAATACTTTGCTGGCCTCGATCCCCACAGCCAGAAGGTGCGCCGCCGCTGGACAGCGCGGAGGATGTTCGAGGAAGAGTTCGCGAAGATCTGGGAAGCCCAACTCCCACATCACGCGTCAATCTTGACCGCTGAGTTGCGCGCTAAGATTACCTACCTGCTCTTCTACCAGCGACCCATCGCGGCGCAAGAGCACCTCATCGGAAAATGTGAGCTCGAACCGGGAAAGCGCCGTGCACCATGGGCGACGATGGCGGCGCAACGCTTCCGCATACTGCAAAAGGTAAATGACCTTCGCCTCATCGAACCTGGCAATCCGCTCTCCAAACCACTCGACGAGGAACAGCGGGCAAAACTCTATAGGTTTCTTGACCGGGAAGGCACTCAGACCTTTGTGGCGATCAGAAAGCATCTGAGCATTCCTAAAGGCACTCAATTCAACCTTGAACGGGGCGACGAAAAGGAACTTCGCGGCAATCGCACGCAGAAGTCAATGCTCAAGATCTTCGGCGACCGCTGGGATGCCTTCTCTGAAGGTAAACAGAATCAGATCATCGACAATTGGCGAAACAGTGAGTCAGACGAGGATCTTATTCGGGAGGCAACTGAACATCTAGGACTATGCCCGGATGGGGCCGCACGCCTAGTCGCCGAGAACCCACAGTCGGACTACTGCGCTTTGTCGCTTACAGCTATTGGTAAGCTGATGCCGTTGATGTTGGCTGGTAAGTCGTTCAAAGAGGCTGAGACTGAGGTCTACGGAAGTCGCTTCTCGGGGCTCACGGTCCATGACACGTTGCCGTCAGTTCATGCGCATTTGCCATCGCTGCGCAACCCCGCCGTCGAGCGCGCGCTAACCGAGATGCGGAAAGTCGTGAACGCCATCGTTCGTGAGTACGGCAAGCCTTACGAGATTCGCATTGAACTCGCCCGCGAATTGAAGAGACCACGTCAAGAGCGAGTGCAAGCGACAAAGTCCAACCGCAAGCGACAGAAAGAGCGGGAAGAAGTCGCCAAGAGGATCGCGGTCATGTGTGGCTTAGAGAATCCATCTCGCCGCGACATCGAGAAAGCTCTGCTTCACATCGAATGCGGCGGCATCTGTCCATATACCGGGCGATCGATTCCATTCTCCAATCTCTTTCACGACTCCGAATTTGATATCGAGCACATCATCCCGAGCAGTCGTTACCCGGATGACTCCTATCAGAACAAGACGCTTTGCTATCTTCCTGAGAACCGTGAGAACAAGCGCCATCGAACACCCTTTGAAGCCTACGGTGCCGATGAGCAGCGTTGGGCAGAGATGCTGGAGCGTATCCGCAAATGGCCCATATCCAATCCGAACAAGCTGAAGCGATTCATGTTGAGCAGTACCCAGGACCTCGAAGAGTTCAGTGCGCGACAGATGAACGACACGCGTTACACGAGCGTTCTGGCTAGCCGTCTTTTGGAGACACTCTACGGCGGCCGAGACGTTGTCGAGTCGGACAAGATACGGCAGGTCATCTTCGCTTCGAGCGGAGCGGTCACTGCAACGCTTCGCCGTTCTTGGGGTCTTGAGGGAATTCTTCGGGAAATCGTACCATCTGAAGCCGGACAGACCAGCGGCAAACCTCGTTCTGACCATCGCCATCACGCGATAGATGCAGTTACCATCGCACTGACTCGTTCGTCAGTCATCCAGGCGATGGCGCGTTCGGCTTCAATGGAGCCTTGGCAACAAGATTCCCGCTCGTGGCGTACCATCCCTTCCCCCTGGAAAGATTTTGTCCCCTCGATCCGGCCTCACATCGAACAGATGGTGGTTTCTCACCGTCCGGAACACAAGATTAGCGGAGAGCTTCATAAGGGTTCCAATTACGCCCGTCCATACATTTACCAAGGAAAGACTACAGTCCATTCGCGCTGCTCTATTGCGAGCCTCAAAGTGGCAGATATAGAAGCCGAAGACACTATCGTCGATCCGGCCGTACGCAACGCGATCCGCTCCAAGCTCGAAGAGCTCGGGGGCAACCTGAAGCTCTTTGAAAAGCCGGAGAACACCCCCTACCTATTGTCGAGCAATGGCCGAAGGATCCCTATTCGCAAGGTCCGAATACGCGAGAAAAGAACCCCACTCAAAGTGGGCCAAGGAATGCGCGAGCGCTTTGTTGCGTCTGGAGAAATTCACCATGTCGCCCTCTTCGTGAGTCGAGACGAACACCGCAAAGAGAAGTGGGATAGTGCCGTTGTTCAGATTACTGAAGCCTACGAGCGGAGGCGGCAAAAACATCCAATTGTGTCACGGAAACTTCCAAATCACCCTGAAGCAGAGTTTCTCTTTTCGGTAACGAAGGACGACACCATCGAATATGCCGATGAAAACGGAACTCACATACTGCGCGTGAAGATGTTCTATGACAATTCGCAAATTTGGTTTGTGCCAGTGAACGATGCACACGACGACGCGCAACAAAGGAAGTTGGGCATCGCCTGGTCGAAGAGGCCAAACACATTGAAGGCGCTTCACCCTCGAAAGGTAGTAGTCGACCTGCTCGGAAAGGTGCGTGCCGCCAATGATTGATCGAATCGTCGAGATCGCTACCCCGGCGCGCCTTAGCATCCGCGATGCACAGCTTGTTATAGAGCGGCCCCAGGCAGAGCAACTAACTCTCCCCTTCACGACGCCCATCAGTGAAATTGCAGTTCTTCTCCTGGCGCATCCGCAGATCATTCTGTCGCAAGCGGTACTCTCGCGCATCGCTGAAGCCGGTGGCTCCATTGTTACCATTGACGGCAACTTCCTGCCGGCCTCTATGGTATTGCCCATTCAAAGTCATTTTGTTCAGACCGAGCGCTTCGCCAGGCAAATAGAACTTACCCTCCCAACGAGAAAGCGGCTATGGCAGCAAGTTGTCCGGGCTAAGATTAGAGCTCAGGGTGAGTTGCTTCAAGAGTTGCACGGAAACGACCACGGACTGGTTGCGATGTCCGCACGGGTCCGATCTGGAGATGCGGGTAATCTGGAAGCTCAGGCAGCGCGCAAGTATTGGGGGCTCATCTTTGGCGATGCGACGTTCCGTCGCGGCTCCGGCAATCCCGATCAGAACCGGCATCTCGACTACGGCTATACGGTTCTGCGTGCGGCGGTTGCGCGGGCCTTATGTGCCGCTGGCCTGCATCCGTCTATCGGCCTTCAACACAAGAACCGCTACGACGCATTCTGCCTTGCGGCAGATGTCATGGAACCATTCCGTCCCCTTATCGATCGGCGCGTTTGCGAATGGATTTCCCGAGAAGATACAGCAGGGCCATTCGACTCCAAGACGAAAAGCTGGATGATTGGCGCAACCACCTCACGCTACATTCTCGACAGGGAGGAAAGGTCTCTCTTCGACATTTTGCTGCGAACGGCAAACTCTTTGGCGAAGTGCATTGCAGGCGAATCTCGCGATCCTTCGATACCAAGCCTGTTAACTGCTTGCCCCGAAGCAGTAGTGACGAAACGTGGAGTTCGCCGCGCGGAAGCCGAGGAGGTAGGCGCCTCTGCTGCAAGCTAGAACCAATCTCACGGATTCGGTCATTGAATGCGATGAAAGGACAGCTTTCTGCGTACCGGTCATTGTGGCTCATTGCTATGTTCGATCTTCCGGTGGAGACACTGGAGAACAAGCGCGACTACACGCGCTTCCGCAAGGCTCTGCTCAAAGATGGCTTTATGATGTTGCAATTCTCGATCTACGCACGATATCTTCCAAGCGAGGAGGCCGCAGATTCCCATCGGAATACAATTCGATCAGTCATCCCTCCGCTTGGCCAGGTTCGATTGATGACGGTGACCGACCATCAATTCGGAAAGATGGAAGTTTTCTATGGAAGGAAGCCGCGAGAACCCGAAGAAATACCCGATCAGATCCTGCTTTTCTGAAGAGAAAAGCCGCGCCAACCTGCTGCTTTTCAGCAAGTTCGGCGCGGCCTAGTGTACTTGAGCGGTGAATCCCGGCCATCCCTAGCCCGGAGCATCGCCTTTCCGTCCATCTCGACAGTGTACTTGAGCGGTGAATCCCGGCCATCCCTAGCAGTAATAAAGGTCGACGCACGGATACGG
>Ga0181529_10002280_pt1 | contig 23312 bp, 22 predicted proteins | sample PEATcosm2014_Bin_36_FD_119763 | JGI IMG/M metagenome (GOLD analysis project Ga0181529, IMG submission 119763) | Peatland microbial communities from MTU Mesocosm Facility, Houghton, MI, USA - PEATcosm2014_Bin10_30_metaG | ecosystem: Environmental > Terrestrial > Soil > Wetlands > Peat | place... | reverse complement strand
GTCTGGAGGCCGGTATAACGGCCTCGAAATGCATACAACCGCTCGAAAACCTCCCCTCACTACTTATCTTCCCCCAACAACTCCATAACGTCAGAAAATCAGGCCCCTGTGCAGAGCTTCCTTAAGGGTCTTCTTAAGGCGGCATTGAGATACCTCCGGACCGCGGAAATAAAAGGCGAAGCAAAACTTGATGAGGCGTCCGGGATGCCGTCAATTTCGGGAGGAATATTATTCCACGAGCCGGAGGCGGAAGAGCGAAATATGGGAGCCGTCTCGGTCGATGAACTGTTCGGCCTAGCCGACGAGGCCTTGGCAAAGGCTGACGCCACCGTCTGGATACTGCTAGACCGGCTCGATGTCGCGTTCGCTGAGTCACCCGAGTTTGAGGCCAATGCGCTGCGAGCTCTCTTCAAGGTGTACTTAGACCTATTGTCGCGGCGGCAGGTGCAGTTGAAGATTTTTCTGCGCTCGGATATATGGAAGCGGATCATGAAAGATCACGGCTTCCGAGAGGCAAGCCACATTACAAAACACACAACCATCAAGTGGGATAAAGCATCTCTGATGAATCTGATTATTCGGAGAGCAATTCAGTCTCCAGAGGTGCTCGAGTATGTCGGCATGAGTGCGGAAGAGGCACTATCAAGTGAAAGACAAGAAGAATTCCTCAACAAACTATTCCCCGATCAAGTTGATGCTGGCGCTAACCGCTCAAAGACAATCGACTGGATACTTAATCGAATCACCGATGGTAGCGGATTGCCAGCTCCAAGAGAGTTGATCCACTTCCTCAACACCACCCGAGAAGAAGAGATGCGTAACATCGAACTGGGTGCGTCTGAATCAACCGAGGCAACTCTTTTTGGCCGGCAAGCGATCAAGGGTGCATTGCCGGAGGTGTCGCGCGTTCGGCTGGAGCAAACGCTATTAGCCGAGTACCCGGACCTCGAACCTTACATCAGGAAGCTGGAACGAGAAAAGAGTACGCAATATGTCTCTTCGCTTAGCTCCATATGGCATGTGACACCGGAAAGGGCATCGATAGTCGCTGAACAGTTAACAGAAGTTGGGTTCTTTGAAAAAACTGGAGAAAAGGACGATCCGGTATACCGAGTGCCATTTCTTTATCGCCCAGCTCTAAATCTCGTCCAAGGTTCAGCCGACTGACTGTGATGCTGGGTGTCGGGTGTCCCATTCATCAGGCACTTCGCGTGATTGGGGCTCGGGTCACAAAATCATCTGGAATCAAATAACCCAAGCGCTTAGGAATGTGCTATCCTCTTCCTGTGCCAACTGTGCTGCGGATCGACGGGCTGCGCATCATCATATACACCAGCGACCATCGTCCAGCGCACGTGCATGTACGCGGCGATGGTAAGGAAGCGCTCTTCTATCTGAACTGCCCAGACGGCCCACCCGAACTGCGCGGCAGCTTTCGTTTCAAGCCGAGCGAACTGACGCGTATCCGGGCAAAACTCGCACCGCACGTCGCCGCTTTGTGCGCGGCATGGAAGGAGCTGCATGGGTATAACGAATAAGGAATTCAAAGAAGCGGGCGAGCGCATGGAGGTGCTCCGCGCCAGCACTCCCTTTGCAACCGAGGCCCGCTACGACCGCAAATCCAAAAGTGTAATCATCAAACTCTCCAACGGTCTCGGCATCTTCTTCTCGCCGGACAATGCTCAAGGTCTGGAAGGCGCGACCGCCGCGCAACTCAGCGACGTGGAACTCACTCCATCCGGTTTGGGCCTGCACTTCGAACAACTCGACGCCGATCTCTGGATACCCGCGCTGCTCGAAGGCTCGTTTGGTTCGCGCAAGTGGATGGCGGCGCGGCTGGGTGCGGAGGGTGGCAAGGCGCGCAGCCTGGCCAAGCGAAAAGCCGCCCGCGCCAACGGAGCCTTGGGTGGCCGTCCCCGCAAATCCGCCAGTCGTTAGTTGCCGGGTGCCGGCAGAGCGGCAGGTTGCGCGGGCGATGTTGCTGTAGGCGGTGCGGGATGACTAAGTGTGACATGCACCGTATCGCCCTGTAGCACACGGCTACCGGCCAGTGGAGTCTGTGCAATGACGATCCCCGAGGAACGTGTGGCCGCGACGGGTGGGTTATCCGCGGGCGCGGGGCTAGTGGCAGAGGTCGCATCGGCTGTCGCGGGAGCTGTTACGGTAGATGCGGCAGCAGGCGTGGCAGTGATCGCGGCAGGCGGTGCGTTCTGCGTGACTGCGACCATGTGCAACCCAGTACCGGCTGCGCGCGCGCCGGCGGTCGTGTAACTAAGCCCTACCAGCGACGGCATTGCGTACGCAGGCGGTTGCGCGTCCTGGGGGAGGGGATCGCTCACCAGCAGACTGACGCGCGGCCCATCCACTCCGCCGGTGTTGGCGGGCGGCGTCTGCGTCAGCACTACGTCGGGGTCGCCGCCGATGGCCAGATGCGCCACCGCACCCAGCTCAAGCGACAGCCGTCGAATGTCGATGGTCGCGGCACGCTCGGTCTGCCCCGTCAGGTCGGGTATATCCACCCGCTGCGCCCCCAGCGACTCGGTGATGCGCACCGGCCAATCGCGGCGCACCCGTGAACCCGCAGCCGGGTCCTGCGCCAGTATGTGTCCGGCGGGAACGTCGGCGGAGTAGAACGTGTTCTCCAGATTGAGATTGAGCCCCTGGCGCTTGGCCAGGCTGTTGGCCTCCGACACAGTCAGTCCGCTCAGAGTGGGTACCACTGCCTCGCGCCCATGGATGGCCAGCCGCATGGCGATGAACGCCGAGATCAGTGCGACGGCGACCAATGCCAACGCTTCTAACACGAGGGTGAAAAATCGCTTCATCGTGAGAACAGATTTGCCATGCTACGCTTCGATTATCTCATTGCGGCAGCGAACGCCCGCAGATACGCAGCGGACGATATTTCACACACGTCGTATCGGTGGGTTATGCTTTCCAGCTATGAACCGTCTTCTCCTCGCATCCGCCCTCTCACTCCTCGCCATTCCTCTGGCCGCCCAAACGCCCGCCACCACGGCGTCCGCACCCGCGAACCCAGCGGCCCCGGCCGTCGCCACCAGAACAGCTCCGCCGCCGGGATTTACGCAGTCCATCGTTCTATGGCCCGCTGGCGCGCCGCTGGCACATGGCACCACTGAGGGCGACATCCCCAAGCTCTTCACCTATCCCGCAGCGGGCGCAGGCCCGCACAGCGCGGTGATCGTGATGCCCGGCGGAGGCTATACCCATCTGGTGATGCCGCAGGAGGGCGCGCAAGAGGCGCAATGGCTCGCCTCGCACGGCATCTCCGCCTTTGTGCTGGAGTACCGGCTCTCGCCCGCCTATGTCTACCCCGCGCCAATGCTGGACGCATCGCGCGCCATTCGCTACGTCCGCTCGCACGCCGCTGAACTTGCGGTCAAGCCTGACGCAATCGGCGTCTGGGGATTCTCCGCCGGAGGCCATCTCTCCGGGTACATGGCCACCATCCACAAGGCGGGCGACCCAACCGCCGCGGACCCCATCGACCGCGTATCTGACCGGCCGGACTTTGCCATCATCTCCTACGGCGTGCTTGCACTGGACCTCTACGCTCGCGCAGGCACGGTTCCCCTGCAAACGCTCATTGGCCAGCATCCCACCCAGGCCGCGATCGATGCCGTCGATCCTTTCAAGCACGTCTCCGCAGACTCCAGCCCGTGCCTTATCTACTCCACCACCGGAGACAAGACGGTCGATCCGCGCAATGCCGCCGAATTCTACGAAGCCCTGAAGGCCGCCGGAGTCCCCGCGGAATTGCACATCTTCGAGCTAGGGGCGCATGGTACGCACATGGGAGTAGACCAGCCGCCTGCTATGCGCGAACTCACCGTCTTTCCCACGCTGCTGGCCAACTGGCTACAGTTGCATGGCTGGATGGCGCCTCAAACGCAGTAGATACATTGACATCGCAGTGTCTGGAAGTTATCCACAGAATTATTTACTTTTGCACTTGCGTGCACAGGCGCACCAATCCTACTGTCACTTCAACTGATGACCGAGCAGCGAGTCGGTGGTTGGGTTCCATGGCAGGGCCGTAAGGTCGTTCCCAGACGAAAGTCGAAGGTTTGATCGTACGGTAGCCGGACGGTTGGTCGAAGACGCAAGTCCAAGATTGGCCGGAAGGCGATGCCGGAGGGCGCAACAATCGATGAGAGTCGGAGGTTGGGTTCGCAGGCAGAACTGGAAGGTTGGCAATCGGCGTAAGCCGGAGGCCATCTGGAAGGTGAAGCTGGAAGGTTGGCTGAAGGCGAGAGCCGGAGGTCGACCGGAAGGCACAGCCGGAGGGTCGGCCAGAGGCGCAAGCCAGTGGTTGGCACAACGGCTCAATCGGAGGGTCGCCCAAAGGCGCAAGCCAATGGTTGGCACAACGGTTCAATCGGAGAATAGACCAGCGGCGCAAGCCGATGGTTGGCGCAACGATTGGGCTGGAAGATCGATTGAAGGCGAAAGCCGGAGATGGGTCGGAAGATTGAGCTGGAAGACTGATCGAAGGCGAAAGCTGGAGAGAGGTCGGAAGGCGGAGTAGGCGGATGCAGCAACCGATGAGAGTCGGAGGTTAGGTTTGAAGGCAGGGCCGGAAGGTCGACGGAAGGCGCAAGCCGGAGGTTGATTGGAAGGTCGAGCCGGAAGATGGGTTGAAGGCGCAAGCTGGAGGTTCATCGAAAGGCATGGCCGGTGGATCGGCAGGCGGCGACGGTCGCAAGCCGGTCGAAAGGCGGAACCCGAAAGTCAGTCGGCGGCGCAAGCCGCGGGTTGGCCGGAAGGTTGGGCCGGAGAGTTGCTCGATGGCGCAAGCCGGAGAACAACACGATGGCTGGCCATTGGATCTGACGCCGATATTCAGTCGGAGGTTACGTTGGAAGGCGATGCCGGAAGGTTGGCAGACGACGCAAGTCGGCGGCTGGCCGGAAAGCGAGGCCGAAGGGCAGATCGGCGGTGCAAGCCGCAGGTTGGTTCGACGGTAGCCGGAAGGCGCAACACCCGATTAGAACTGCGAGTTCCTCATGATGAAACGCCAGAGATCCGACGGGGTCTCTGGCGTTTTCGTTTAACCTGTCCCAATCTTTACTTCACAGGGCCGATGCGGTGCGTGTCCAGCGCGATGTCGTCGTAGTAGATGTCGAAGGGAACCGGAGCTGCTCCCCATAGAAAGAAGCCCAGGGAAAAATTCGTGAAGCCTCCGACGAGATCGCTGGAAGGGCCGGCGGTCTTGTAGGTGAAGGGCGTGTCCAGGATCAGTTGGCCGTCGACCCAAACAGCGGCGCGATCGGGCTGATCGTTGAACTCCCACTCCATCAGAAACCAGCGGTCAATGGGGACATCGCCGGCGGCGTGATAGTCCTCGCCGAGCGGACCCTGAATTGTGGTGTCGACGTACGTAAGCTGGAATTTGTTATGCGCGGTCGCTACCTCCTCGTAGCGGTACTTTGGAAATCCAGTGGTGCCGACGGTGAGGAAGATGGTGTGTCGGTCGGGAACGCCGGGCGTGATGTAGACGTAGGCGCGGCCAAAGAGGTGATGGCGCAACGGCTCGGGCAGGTCCTTCGCCATCAGGTAGGCGTGAGTGCGCTGCGCGGGCGTGGGGACACGGACCAGGAGAGCGTATTTGCCATGCGCCACTTTGTCCTGCTGCACGGTGAGGACGGAGTCGCCGGTGACGTCCTGGGTCCACACATTCTTGTCGATCGCGCCGGACTCAAAGTCCTCGGAGAAGAGCGGCTTGGGCTGGGTGGGCTGCTGTGCGGCGGGGCCGACGGTGCAGGCGAACGCCAGGGTCACGGCCAACAGGATTGGTTTCATGGAACTGACAGGTTTCATGCGGGTAAGGATACGCCATGATGGGTCTGCCGGGAAGAATCGCCGTAAGAGATCGGCGGACCGCGCCGGAAATCTTACAAATGTCGAGACGGTCGCGCGACGCGCGATCCCACCCAGTTGTGATGATGCCGCGACGAGGATGGGGCACACGGCTGTGCGATTAATTTGGGGTGGGGCGCTCGATGTGGTCGATGACGAGTACGGGTACGGGGCCTTTGCTGGATTCGAGCTTGAGGCCGAGCTGCTCCTGAATGGCGGTGATAACAGTGGGGTAGCTGTCGGGATCGGTGGATTGGTAGGTGTACTTGAGAGTGAAGTCGTAACGGTCGGTGAGGCCGGTCTTGTCCTGGACGTTGGCGCGAAGCATGGCACTGAGCAATGCCGCGATGCCAGTTGGGGAGATGTGGCTGACGGTCATCACGTGGCCATGCGGATCGCTGCGGGACTGAATGTCGGCACCCTTAGTCTCGACATTGCTGCCGGGGATGTCGGGGTCGGCGGTTTCGATCTTGGTGGGCGTCAGTCTAGAGCCTGACTTAGGATTCGCTATGACGAGTGAGTAGGTGGAGGCTTGCCTGGCCTCCCAGTGAACCTTGAGCTTGAAACGGTCTGCGAGCAGGGCCTGCATCATGTGCTGCTTCTCCATCTTGGCCTGGTCGTCGTTGAGCTTGGCGAGTTGATCGTCCACGGAGTGGTCGGACTTGGCCTGGACGACCCAGAAACTCGATTCAAACCAGGAGGGCGCGCCTGCAATCTCGTATGCTCCAAAGCCGTAGGCGGACTGGATGAGGACCTTGGGTGTGATGCCGTTGGCCTGGAATTGGCTGCTGTGAGGCTGACTGATGAGCCCCATCTGCCATGAGGGATTGTCTTCGGGTTGCTGGGTCTCGCGGATGGAGGCGACATCGAAGGTGAGGGTTGGGACGTATGCAGGAGGGCCGGCGGGGTCTGGTGCAGCAGGCGGCTGGGCTATGGCCGATAGTGTGGCGAGGGAGAGTGCGAATAGGGTGAGGCGGAGATTCGATCCGAAGCTGCGCGCGACGAGCATGGTGAGAGTTTACCGGAGTGCTGTGGAATGACAAACAAGAGCATGGGCAACGACAGAGATTCTGAGCGTACGGCCCAGAATGATGACTTCATTAGAAGTGTGCGCCAGAATGACGACTAGATTGGGCGAGTCAGTACGGTCGCGCTCGCGCGATACCCACCCATGCCGCGATAAGACCGCGTCATGAATGGGGCACCCGATTCGGAGGCTGCACTCGCTTTAGGCGAAGAGGGAGAACATGACGGAGTCAAGGGGGATGGTTTGGGTGGGGCCACCGATGCGGCCGGAGGCGGAGTCGCGGCGGAAGACGGTGACGGTGGCGGAGTCCTGATTGCCGCAGAGGAGCCATCGTTCGGAGGGGTCGAGGGTGAAGTGGCGCGGAGTCTTACCGCCGCAGGAGATGCGCTGCACGAGGGAGAGCGCGCCGTCGGCGGGGGCGATGCTGAAGACGACCAGCGTGTCCTCGCCGCGGTTGGAGGCGTAGAGGAAGTTGCCATCGAGCGAGACGGCGACCTCGGCGGCGGTGTTTTTGGAGACGGGGAAGTTGCTGGCGATGGTCTTGACCGGCGCGCCGGTGTTGACCAGCAATCCCTGGGGGTTTGTGAGCGAGCTGGTGGTGGTCCAGAGGAAGCGGTCGATGGTGGAGTCGAGCTCGTTGATGGAGTAGACCCAGCGTCCATTGGGGTGGAAGGCGATGTGGCGCGGGCCGGAGCCGGGGCGGTCGTTGGAGAAGAGCGCGGGCTGACCGAGGCGTGCGCCGGGTTCGGTAGGGAAGACGCTAATGGCGTCGGAGCCGAGGTCGTTGACCAGAAGGAAGCGGTTGTCGGGCGAGAGGTGGACGGAGTGGGGATGGGGGACGTCCTGGCGGGCGGCGTTGGGGCCGCGATGGCCGAAACGGCGGTCCTTATAGTCGATGCGGGTTACAGGATCGCTGAGTGCTCCGGATGGGAGAACGCGGTAGGTGGCAATGGTGGAGCCGTTGTAATTGGCGACGTAGGCGGTTAGGCCGGTGGCGTCGAGCGAGATGTAGCAAGGGCCAGCGCCGGCGGAGGTGACCTGATTGATGGGACGGAGCGCGCCGGTGGTTGAATCCGCGTTATAGCTGGTGACTGTTGCGGAGGTGTCGGGGACGGCGTTGACAGCATAGAGGTGGCGCTGGCCTACGCTGTTGGGTGAGAGTGCGAGGTAGGAAGGACGTAGTGTTTGCGCAGCGAGCTGAGGTTGCGTCATGAGTCCGGAGGCGGGATCGAAGCGCGAGAGATAAATTCCTTTACTGGTTCCCTTCGCCGTGTCGGTGCCGAAGTAGACGAATACTGGCTGCGCGGGGACAGGCTTCCGGCGCAGGGGCGCGAGCAAGGATTGGGCTGCCGCGAGGCGCGGCGCGGCGGCGAGCGCGGGGAGGCTGAGAAGCAATCGACGGCGAGTGAACATGGGCGGGAACTCTTTGGACCGGTTCGATGGGCCGGATTTATGCGGCGGGCTCGCCGGGTAGACGGATGCCAAGTTCTTTCTCGGGTGGCACATTCTCGTGGATGACAGGGAGGCTGGGAAGCTTGGTGGTCCTGCCCGCCTCGCGGACGACTGCGTCGGCGTGGTCGAGGACCTCGTCGACGGTCATGGTATACATCTCGCGGCCATTGTCGTAGCCGGATTCGATGGCATGTTTGAGATAGCGACCGGCGAGCTGCGCGGCGAGCGCGTCGGTGATGACGTTGCCAGTGCGGCGCTTTTGCTCGACCCAGGCGAGGTTGGGCAGGGCGATCCAGACAGGACGGCCGTTCACGGCGAAACGGATGTCCGTGGCGTCGGCGTGGCGCGTGGCAATGGCGACGATGGTCCCCTTCCACAGACAATGCAGCGACTCGCCAGTCCAGCGATCGGTGACGGTGAAGTCTTCGTACATGAGACTAGCTTAGTGGAGTGGATGGGCCGGGGCAAGGCTAGATGTGAGACATGCACTACACGCTTATTTTTTGTAGAGCGATGCATCGATCAACGACGGACTCAGGCGTATAGTTTTGATGCTGTGCAAGGTTGAAGTTTCAGAACTGTATAGGAGCACTAACGATGAAGATGAGTTCGGCAGTACGGGCCGCACTGGCGGCAATGCTGGTTGTGGCAACGATGCAAGCCCAGTTAAAGACACATCCCATTCCCCGGCTGGTGCAGAAAGACGGGCGGTATGCGCTGATGGTGGACGATGCTCCCTATTTGGTGTTGGCGGCGCAGACACGGAACTCCAGTGCATGGCCTTCTCGCCTGCCGCTGCTGTGGCCTGCTCTGGAGTATGACCATGTGAATACGGTGGAGATTCCGGTGTACTGGAACCAGGTGGAGGCGCAGCCGGGGAAGTATGACTTCACGGTGGTGGACATGATTCTGGCAGAGGCGCGCAAACACCAGGTGCATGTGATTCCGCTGTGGTTTGCCACGTGGAAGAACGGCAGCCAGCACTATATGCCGGACTGGATGAAGATGGACACAGTGCGTTATGCGCATGACGTGAACAAAAACGGCGAGACGGTGGACTCGCCATCGCCATTTGCGACTGCTTCGCTGGAGGCGGACAAGGCTGCATTTGCGGCGTTGATGGGGCATCTGAAGCAGGCCGATCCACAGCGCACCGTAATTATGGTGCAGGTGGAGAACGAGCCGGGAAGCTATGGAACGGTGAGGGACTACTCGCCGACGGCACAGAAATTTTTCGACGCGCCGGTGCCGACTGAGATATTGAGTGCGATGCATGTGAATGCGGCGGCGAATGCGACGTGGCAGCAGGCGTTTGGCGCAGATGCGGATGAGTACTTCAACGCGTGGGCTGTCGCGAAGTACGTGGGGCAGGTGGCGGCGGCGGGGAAGGCGGTGTATCCGCTGCCGATGTATGCCAACGCGGCGCTGCGCAACCCGCTGAATCCGGGCCCGGCGAGTGGTTACGAGAGTGGCGGGCCGACGGACAACGTGCTTTCGATCTGGAAGGCGGCGGCGCCAACACTGGATATTCTTGCGCCGGACAACTACCAGACTGACCCGGCGGCGTACTTGAAAGATTTGGAGCTGTATCATCGCGCGGACAATCCACTATTCCTGCCGGAGACCGGACATCCGGAGAATGCACGGTTCTTCTTCAAGGTGCTGGGGCTGGGGGGTATTGGATTTTCGCCGTCGGGAGGGAACACGGAGGCCGAGTTCGCGCCGACGGACCATTCCAAGGCGCGGTTTGACGCTCTGGAGCCGTGGGCGCAGAACTACCGGCTGATTGGGCCGATGCAGCGCGAGGTTGCGCGACTGAACTTTGAGGGTAAGCTACAGGCGGTGGCCGAGGAGAAGGGTAAGGTCAGCGAGACACTTCCATTCGGGACATGGAACGCACTGGTGGGCTATGGGGCGACGGGACGTGGGCCGGCGGTGGGAAATGCAACGCCGACGGGACGGGCGATGGTGGCGCAACTGAGCGAGAACCAGTTCCTGATAACGGGATACTACTGCCGCATCGACTTCAGGCCGGCGGGAACGGAGCAACAGCGGAGGTCGCAGACGATTGCGATTGGGAACGGACAGAACCCATCGGCGCTGATCGACGGCAAGTGGGTGCACCGGCAGTTTGTGCGCGTGGAGGAGGGAACGTACGAGAACGGCGTCTTCAAGTTCCAGCGGATGTGGAATGGCGATGAGACGGACTGGGGGTTGAAGTTCGGGGATGACCCGGTGGTGCTGCGGGTGACGCTGGCGACGTATTAGAGCACGGTTACGGTGCAGGAGTTATTTGGAAGTTGTCGAACTGGACGAGGCTGTAGTTGGGCGCGCCGAGGCCGACCATACCTTTCGCATAGATGGGGTCGGTGACTCCGTTCATTGGCTTGCCATAGATCGTGACGGGCTTGCCGTCGATCTGCGGAACGATTGTGTTGCCCTTGAACGAGAGTGAAAGGCGGTGCCACTGCTTTACGCCGAGACGATCGATTGTGCCGGCGGCGAGGACGAGGTCGCTTTGCCTGGTGCGCTTGTCCTGGTCAGTGGAGGTGCGTCGCAGCGACCACGCGCCGGTGTCTGCGACGCGCAGGACGTAGGAGTTGGGGATGTCGGAGCCGCTCATGCCGGTAAGTCGGCCAATTAGATCGGCGGAGCCAGGCTGTTCGAAGAGCACATCGGTGGAGACGGTATAGTCCGCCCAGTCGAGATCGCCGAGGATGGTGAAGGGGCGACCATCGGTGCGCTTCCAATAGATAGGTTCGCGCGGGACGAGCTGGCTGAGGCAGACACCGCTGCGGCCTCCGTCGCAGGGCGCGGTCTCGAAGGCGCCGTACATATCGGAGAAGTACTTTGCAAGGCGGCCCGTGGGGTACGACTTGAAGTTGTCCGCATAGGGAAGGTTTAAGGCCGCGGATGCGGGCGGGACAGCGTCGCCCTTGGACTGGCCGGTGGTGGTGGTTATGGTGACCATGCGGCCGGGTTGCAGGTCGAGCGAGAATTTTCCGTTGACGGCGACGATGTCTGCCTGCTTCACGAACCACTGCGCTGGATCGGTGGAGGTGAGGTCGGTGGTCCAGAGGTGGAGCTTGCGCCGGGGGAAGCCGGCGATGGCGAAGTGGACCGTCTGGGGAGACTTGGCCTGGACGGTCTCGATAATGAGGCTGAAGTCTTTGCGGTCGGGCGAGCGCAGCGTGACGTAGCTGCCATGTGCGCCGGTGGTATCCGTGGAAAAGAAGCCGCAGACGGAGTCGAGGTACTGCCAGCCGGGCGCTGTGAACTGCGCGGTGTGCGCCATGACCCATACCGATGGCGTGACGACATAATGGCCGGACCATGGCTGGTTGGATTTGATGAGGCCGATGTTATCGTAGGGCAGGTTATCGTACATGGCGCTGATGATGGGCCAGAAGACGGTGGCGGTGACTTTGCCGGAGATGTAGTTGCGATTGATATTGCGCGCCATCTCGGGCCAGCCTGGATGCTCGTCGAAGTGGCCTTCGCTGTCCCACAGCGGTTTTGATAGAGTGAGCGCGTCGGGTGTTGGATAACCACCCCAGGCAGGGCCATGCACGCCGACGATGTCGATGGCGTCGTTGACCGCTGGGTCCTTGGTCATCTCGCTGGCGATGTTCCAGAGCTTATTGCGCTCCCAGTCGTCGGAGGCGATGACCTTAATAGAGCCGAGGCCGTTGGCGCGCAGGCCGGTGCGGAGGTCCTTGTACCACTGGACGTTGTAGCCGTGCTCGTTGCGGCCTCCCAGATAATCGATGGTCAGATGATGGTCGGACTGGGCGTGCTGGAGCCATTTGATGATGTAGTCGATCATGTCCGGCGACCAGTAGTTTCCGTTGCCGACCCAGGCGGGCGCTCCCCACGCGAGGGCGGCGAGTTTGATATTGGGGTTGCGCGCTTTGGCCTGCTCCATGAGCCACCACTCGTAGCCGCGGTTGTAGTTCTGATCGGAGGCGGTGTGCATGTGGCTGGACTCGGCCCCGTCGGTGGAGTCCATGTCGGCGCCGATCTCGACCTTGAAGATCTGGATGTTGGCGCCGTAGTTGGGCTTGAAGAGATAGTCGAGGACCTGGCTGCGCTGCGGCTCGGGATAGTCGATGAGCAGGCGCGAGTTTCCACCCCCCCCGCTGATGGCGCCGACACCGTCGAAAATTCTGCCCGCGCTGGCGGCATCGATGACGATGGGTTGGGTAGGTGTGGCGCTTTGGGCTGCAATGGGAATGTTTGTGAGGAGGAGATAGGCAAAAGAGAGAGCAAGAACCCGGTTGGCTGAACGCATGTCGGAATTGTATTCTCTGCGGCCGTCACTTTCGATTGGCGAGTGGGGAAGAGCAGCCATGTTAAGAAGCTATGAATAAGTGGCCGGGTATCGAAGTTGGCACACGGTTGCCAAGTGCATGAACACGTCATTCGGATTGGCAACCTCATGTAAGAATGAATCCGGGCGAGTAGCTTGCAGGCTTTCAACAACAATGAGTGCGAGGGGTTCCAGGCGATGCGTCGTGTTGCACTGATCTACAACCCGATGAGCGGGCAGCGTCCAGGACGGCGGGCGGAGCTGGTGGCGGATGTGGCGGCAGTGTTGCTGAGGGCTGGGATTGAGGTCAGAGCGATCGCCACCGAATCGCCGGAGAGTGCCGGAAGACAGGCGCAGGATGCAGTGCGAGGTGGATGCGACACCGTATTGGCGTGTGGCGGCGATGGCACGGTGCATGAGGTGCTGCAACGCCTTGTGGGCGGGACGGCCGCGCTGGGCGTGATCCCAATGGGCACGGCAAATGCGCTGGCGGCAGACCTGGGACTGCCGTCGTCACCGGTGAAGGCGGTGAAGATGCTGCTGGACGCGACGCCGGTGCGGATCTCCGTGGGGCACCTGTTTTACCAAAGCGTGGAAGGCGGCGAACGATCACGCTACTTTATTGTTGCCGCGGGAGTGGGCGCGGACGCTTTCTTTTTCTCGCGGCTGGACTCGCGGCTGAAGCAGCGTTTCGGGTACGCGGTGTACTTGGTGGAGGCGTTTCGCCTGTGGGCGACGTACGCGTTTCCCATGTTTACCGCATCGCTCATGGAGAGTGGACACGAGACGCCGCGAGAGGTGGAGGCTTCGCAACTTCTGGCGGTGCGCATCAGCAACTTTGGCGGCCTGGTCGGCAACCTTGCGCCGGGAGCGGCCATCAGCAACGGCAAGCTGCGGGTGATTGCGTTCAAGACGTTCAGCCGGGTGAGGTATCTGCGATTTTTGATCGCCGTGCTGTTCGGACGCCATCGCTTCGCTCACACCATAGAGCTGGTGAAGTGCGTATCGGTGGAGTGCCGCAAAAGGGAGGGTTCGGCAGAACATCTGTTTGTGGAGGCGGATGGAGAGCTGCTGGGCACATTGCCCGTGCGGATCGAAGTCGAGCCGCAGGCCCTGAACCTGCTGATTCCTGCGAAGGCGCTGAGCCGCATCACGGATCTCTGAGGCGCCAGGCGCGGCGGTCGCGCGTGCGCAATGGGTGTGGGAACGCAGCGAAGTTCTACTTGCCATGGCCGTCGTATCAGGTGTATTCAAGATCGGGTATAATCTCGAATTCGTACCAGGTGACAGTATTTGGCAGCGCTCTGAAATACTCGCAGCTGTGACTCTGCCGCCGATTTCGGCCATGCGCGACCACATATAAAAATCATGCAGGAGAGACTCACTATGGATGACATTACCGCCGGGAATCGCTTGGATAGACGGACGTTTCTACAGAACGTGGGGATGCTAGGGCTGGCTGCCGCCTTGCCGCAGGTCATGGCCGAAGCGCAGGTTGCCGACGTACAGGGCGCGAACCTGAAGACGCCGAGCGGCAAACCGCTACGCGGACTGTATCCGATTATGGAGACGCCGTTCACACCGGAGGACAAGCTGAACACCGACGCGCTGGCTGCGGAGGTGAAGTGGCTCAACAAGGGACGCGTTGCCGGGATGATATGGCCGGCGTGGGCAAGTAGTTGGGCGAGTATGTCCGACGCGGAGCGGATTGAAGGCACGGAGGCGATTCTGGCCGCGGGCAAGGGTGGCAAATCGTCTATTGTGATCGAGGTGCAGAACAATGCGTGGGACACTGCCACCGCTGTCCGCTACGCCAAGCATGCGGCCGCTCATGGCGCGGACGCCATCGGCGCAATTCCGCTGAACAATGGCTGGAACCGCAGCGATCAAGAGATTCTGGACTATTACAAAGCCATCGCCGCGGCCACTGACCTTCCGCTGATTGTGCAGACACGCGGAACAGTGAGCGTGGACCTGATGATCCAGATGTATCAACAGATCCCAACCATGAAGGCGACCAAGGACGAAGTCGGCGACACGATTGCACGCGCGAAAGAACTGATGCAGCGCACTGACAACAAGCTTGCGGTTTGGGCGGCTGGCGGCGGTACCGGCAACAATGTGTGGGCGGCGCTGCCGCTGGGTATTGTCGGCCTGTGCCCCACTCCGCAATACGCCGAGCTGCTGCAGCAGGTAATGGAGCTGTACTGGGCGGGCAAGAAGAGCGCGGCGTTCGAGATGTTCGCGCTGGTGCAGACCTTCGCATCCACCGTCACCGGCGCGACCGGATACATGATGGAGGCGCGCGGCGTGTTCCCGGAGGGGACCAAGTCGCGGCCACAACCCATGGAGCCCGAAGCACAGCGTGCCGGCGCTCCAGCGGGAGGCGATCTCGCAGGTACGGGTGCCGGATCTGGCGCTGGAGGCAGAGCCGGCGGCGGTGCTGGAGCCGGTGCTGGAACTGGTGGCGGCACTGGAGCCGGTGGTGGACGACGCGGCGGTGGTGGCGCAGCAGGAGCAGGTGCGGGCGGAGGTGGCGGCCGAGGCGGTGCGCCGCTCACAGACAAGGACAAGGAAGCGATCAAGCTGGCGATCGATACGTATCTGAAGCCCCACTTCAGAGGGTGAGGGCGAGCTCGCGGAATGCCCCATTTTAGCGACCATACAACTGTCGCTGAGGTGGGGTATTCAGTTTTAAGAGGAGGGCGCGTGCGGCAACCAGCGGCTGACGCGACGGCAGTAAGCATCGTAGTCGATGCCGAAGGTGCGGCGGAGGGTCGGCTCCTCGTAAAAGAGCACGAAGAGGCATGCGGCGAGAAGAAAGAGGCAGCCGTAGGCGAGTAGGAAGAGCGAACGGTAGAATAGCGCGGCACCGGCGAGGGTGACCGCTCCGCCAATGTACATGGGGTTGCGGACGAATCGGTAGGGCCCGCGGACGACCAGGCGGTGCGGCGGGTCGAATGGAGCGGGAGTGCCTTTGCCGATCCAGGCGAAGGTGACAATGCACCACACCGCGATGGCCGCGCCGATGCTGGCGATGATGATTCCGGCGATCTGCGGGGTCTACAGTGCGGTGGGGTGTACGATGCCCGACCATAGTAGAACGCGTGAAGGCAGATAGAGGAGCAGGAGTGCGGTAAAGACTGTGGCGTAGGTGAGTGCTCGGAAGGCGACAAACATAGCAGGCCCCTTTGTTGATGCGGAGTGTAGCGCGAGGCGGGGCGCGGGTCAAAGGATGTTGACGGCGCGCGCGGCCAGCAGCGCCACGGTGGTGAGTGAGATGAGGGACTGGATCATCATTAACACCTTGGCCCAGCGGCTGAGGACGGGCGAGTCGGTAGGCGAGAATGCGGTGCTGGTATTGAAGGCCAGAAAGAGGTAGTCGATAAAGCCGGGGCTCCATTGATCTTCGCCCATGGCGACCTGGGCCTCCTGACTTAGCGCCATCTGCGGAAAGAGGAATGCGCCGTCGGTATGCTCGTCGCGCAGGCTGCGGGCGTATGGGCCGCCGGCGTCCAGCCGCCAGTACCATGATGCGAAGACGATGATGTTGGTGATCCAGAGCTCGCCTGCGGAACGGAGTAGGGCCAGCGGAGTCTCTTTGTGCTGCGGCAGGGCGGCGACCAGCAGGCAGAGCGACCATGTCATGTCCGCGGTGACGACCACGAGGACCAAATAGCCGAGGAAGGTTGCCAGCTTGTGCTTATTGATCTGCGCGGCCAGCAGGCATAAGACAGCCAGAACGCCGACTACGATGAGAAAGAGCCAGTCCGGCCCGACCGCCAACTCGCGGGGCAAAGCGAGGCGCAGCCCGCCCACGGCAAAGATCGCGACCATCGCGTGCCAGCGCGGCTCCAGACGCTTGGGGGTTTGCAGCATGGGGGAATTCTAAACTGCGATGCGGTGTGAGTGCGATGAATGGGGTGCCCGGGCTTAGGCAGCTTCGCGCCATTCGTTGTCGTCGCGGATTTCCAGAACGATTTTTTCCCTGGTGGGCTTGAGTTCATCCAGCATAGACTGAAGGATGGTTCTTGCATGGTCGTAGAGGCCGGACTCTTCGGAGAGGATGGCGTAGGAGAGGCGGGCCAACTTTTCCGTGGCGCTGGAGATGGGCTGTTTGCCGTTCTCGATGCGCGAGAGCGTCTCCGGTTCGAGGCCCAGATATTTGCAATACTCGGTTGCCTTCTTGCCCAGCCGCTTGCGCAGGAAGCGCACCTCGGCCCCGGTCAGGTCTGACTTGGAGAGGACCAGGTCGCGCGCGATGAGGCGCATCAACTGCTTCAGGGCCGGGATTTCAGCCACGATTCTTCCATCGGGAGATGTGAAGTACTTGATTCCTACCAAAAAAACATTGTCGAGGCCGGAATCTACAAAGTGGAACGGGTTCTCGTCGGTTGCAATGTGCTCGATCAGGTTCTGCTGGGTCATTCCTTGCGATTCCATCGGGTTACGACCTCAAATGTCTTGTTTGCTGAGTCCACAGCAATGATGATGGTCAACTCGTCGCCATCTACGGATTCGGTTGCAATCCTGTACTTCCATTGCCAATGGTCTTCGTTGAACTCAGGTTTGCGCTCGTAGTGCCAATCCTGTTCGAGTCCATGGATAACGTCATCGGCTGTCAGACCCCTCTCAAGATGGTCATACCGAGCGTGGTAGGTTTCGTTGGCCTGCCCCGGAGCGTCTTCGAGCGCCAGCTTCACGAGAACCTTAAGCTCGGCTTCGCTCAGGTAAGGAGGACGATATCCTGTTATTGACATAATATCAAGTCTTTCTTGCTACAACAAATGGGGGATCGGTTATTAACTGATACGACGCAGTATCTCTTCGGCTCTGCGCTTCTGATCCGCGAGCGTAGACGTAGCTGGCAAACGACCGTCAGCAATCTGCGCCGCTATACTGTCGCGTGCTGGTGGACTGATTACCAAAGTTGCGTAAGCGATTGCGCCGGAGGAGTCGCGAACTGGAACAATCTCCTTTTGTAATTCAAGACGTTTCAACGTGTTGTAGATTACTGCGCCGGAGTTGGCGTATTTGGCCAATTCAAAGCCAGATTCAATAAGTTTGTTTTTAATTTGGCTCGGTGTGAGTCCAACATTGGCATCCCTCAATACTGACCTGATCGCGTCACTGATGCCCATGCCTTCAATCATCTCGGCAGACAATACCGCCCCGGGCTTCGGCGCCTCGCTTACGAGACCGGAGAGCACCTCAATTGTGGAATTGAGTTGGCTCAATCTGGAATCCAAGGATGCCCGTTCGTGAAGAAGCCTAGCCATCTCTGCACGGGCGTCCTCAAGTGCCATTTGATAACTATTATCACTCATTTAGATTTTATATTACAGTATAAATAAAAAATCAAGGCAAACATCTTTCCGCCCCAGTTCATGAGCTATGGATGCGGCTTGCGAAGCTGTAACCGAGCGTCAAGGCGTGACGTTGAAGGTGAGGGCGGATTTGGCGGCGTCGACGGTAACGTGGTCGCCGTGGCGGACGGAGCCGTCGAGGATTTTGATCGCGAGTGGGTCCTGCACGAGGCGCTGGATGGCGCGCTTGAGGGGGCGGGCTCCGTAGGCGCGGTCGTAGCCGGATTTGAAGATGAACTTGCGTGCGGCGGGGGTGAGTTCGATGGTGATCTTGCGGTCGGCGAGCATAGCGGTGAGCTCGGCGAGGCGGAGGTCGATGATGCGGGTGAGCTGCTCTTCGCCGAGAGGATGGAAGACGACGACATCGTCGATGCGGTTGAGGAACTCGGGGCGGAAATGTTCGCGCAGGATGCCCATGACGCGTTCGGTGGCCTCGGCAAAACCTTCTTCACCCTCGGCCCAGGCGGTGGTGAGCTGCGCGGCGCCGAGGTTCGAGGTCATGATGAGGACGGTGTTTTTGAAGTCAACCGTACGGCCCTTGGAGTCGGTCAGGCGGCCGTCGTCGAGGACCTGCAGCAGGACATTGAAGACATCCGAGTGTGCCTTTTCGATCTCGTCAAACAGAATCACGGCATAAGGCCGGCGGCGAACCGCCTCCGTGAGCTGGCCACCCTCGTCGTAGCCGACGTAGCCGGGAGGCGCTCCGATGAGGCGGGCGACGGCGTGCTTCTCCATGTACTCGGACATGTCGATACGCACCATGGCGGACTCGTCGTCGAATAGGAACTCGGCGAGGGCGCGGGCGGTTTCGGTTTTGCCGACGCCGGTGGGGCCGAGGAAGATGAAGCTGCCGATGGGACGTTTGGGGTCGGAGAGGCCGGCGCGGCTGCGGCGGATGGCGTTGGCGACGACGGTGAGCGCGGCGTCCTGGCCAATGACGCGCTGGCGCAGGCGGTCCTCCATCTGGACGAGCTTCTGCATCTCGCCTTCGAGCATGCGAGCGACGGGAATGCCGGTCCACTTGGAGACGACGGCGGCGATGTCTTCCTCGTCAACCTCCTCCTTTAACATGCGGTGGGGGGACTTTGAGTCCGGTGAATCGGATTCTGTGAGCTTGCGCAGTTCGGCTTCGGCCTTGGGGATTTCGCCGTACTGCAACTCGGCGGCGCGCTGGAGATTGCCTTTACGGGTCTGTTCCTCGGCCTCGAAGCGAAGGGCTTCGAGATGGGTCTTGAGTTCGGCGATGCGTCCGATGGCCCCGCGCTCGGTCTGCCAGCGGGCACGCAGGGCCTTGGCGGTCTCGCGGACTTCAGCCAGCTCTTTATGAAGGATTTCCAGCCGCTCCCGGGAAGCTTCGTCTTTCTCGCGCTTCAAGGCTGCCTGCTCGATTTCCAGGTTTGTGGCCTGGCGTTCCAGGTCGTCGATTTCGGTGGGGACGGAGCCGATCTGGTTGGCCAGCGCTGCGGCAGCCTCGTCCACCAGGTCGATGGCCTTGTCGGGCAGGAAGCGGTCGGAGATGTAGCGGTGGGAGAGCGTTGCGGCGGCAACAATGGCGGAGTCCTTGATGCGCACCATGTGGTGCGACTCGTATCGCTCGCGCAGGCCGCGCAGGATATTGATGGTGTCTTCAACGTTGGGCTCACCGACGTAGACGACCTGGAAGCGGCGCTCGAGGGCGGCGTCCTTCTCTATATATTTGCGGTACTCGTTGAGGGTAGTTGCGCCAATGGCGCGCAGACCTCCTCGGGCGAGGGCGGGCTTTAGCATGTTGCTGGCGTCCATTGCACCTTCTGCCGCGCCAGCGCCGACCAGGGTATGCAACTCGTCGATGAAGAGGATGATCTCGCCGTTGGAGTCTTCGATCTCCTTGAGCAAGGCTTTGAGGCGGTCCTCGAACTCACCGCGGTACTTTGCTCCGGCGATCATGGAGGCGAGGTCGAGGGCGACGACGCGCTTGTCTTTTAATATTTCCGGGACATCGCCGTGAATGATGCGACGGGCGAGGCCCTCGACGATAGCGGTCTTGCCGACTCCTGGCTCGCCGATGAGGACTGGGTTGTTTTTGGTGCGGCGGGAGAGCACCTGGATAACGCGGCGAATCTCCTCGTCGCGACCGATGACGGGGTCGAGCTTGCCGGAGCGCGCGAGTTCGGTGAGGTCTTTACCGTACTTCTCCAGCGCCTGGAACTTAGCCTCGGGGTTCTGGTCGGTGACGCGCTGCGATCCGCGCACGGCGGAGAGCGCCTTGAGGACGGCCTCGTGGGTTGCGCCCATGGCGGCGAGTGCGTCGCGGGTGGGATCACCTTTAGCTTCTGTTAGGGCGAGCAGCAGGTGCTCGGTGGAGATGAAGTCGTCCTTGAAGGAGTCGGCCTCTTTGGAGGCGCGGTCCAGGACCTTCTGGAGGGACGCGGCCATGGCGGGCTGGGCGTTGGAGCCGGAGACTTTGGGCAGCTTGGCGATTGCGGAGTTAGCGCCGGCAAGAAGTTGCTGCACGCGGACGCCCGCGCCTTCGAGGACAGGCAGAACGACTCCTTCGCGGTCCTCCAGCAACGCGGCCAGCAGATGCATGGGCAGAACTTCGGGGTTGCCGTTTTCGGCGGCCAGGGATGCGGCGGCCTGCACGGCCTGCTGCGATTTGACGGTCAACTTCTCCCACTTAAATGGCATATCAATACCAATCTACGCCTGAAATCATAGCTTTAAATTGGATACATGGTATTTGGGGCAAAGATTCAGTGTAGATGAGAAGCTCCAGACATGGGACCAGGATGTCGGTAAGCGGAACTGCTGCACTACTGGATTATCACAGGGAGATTGCCGATAGTGAACGCACAGTAATACGCGGTGGCCAGGCCAGTCCACCTCGTGCCTCTTTCCCGTCCTCGGCAGATCCCTTTGACTGCGAGTGGGCCGGCCGAGTAGTTGCATGCTCAGGGTCGAGAGACGGAAGGATTAGCACAGGAGACAACGTTGATTTCTATCAAGCGGTACATGGAAACGAATACGGGGTTGCCGATCGTCGACGAGCCGGTTGCCAACGAGCCGTTGGCGGCGGTGATGGACTGTTACCGATCGGCGCTGCAATCGGTTGGCAAGAGCGCGGCCCAGGCTTGCCCTGCTTCCGGCAGTGAACTCGATCTGCAACTGGCGAAGCTGGTGGGTCAGCTTCCAGTGGAGCCGGCTGCGCGGGCGGTGCAGCAAGTCGAGTCCGGCGTTGAGGAGCAATTGAACCGGTGGGCTCAAGAGACTGCCCAGTACCTGCAGGAGAAGGCCGACGGAGTGAAGGAGCTTCTGATGATGCTGGCGCGCACGGCAGAGTCCGTGGGCGAACGCGACCAGCGCTATGCGAATCAGTTTAGCGACCTGACCTCCGATCTACGGACCATCGCCAACCTGGAAGACCTCACGCAGGTCCGGTCGTCCCTGGTGCGCAAGGCCGGCGAACTGAAGAGCTGCGTGGATAAGATGACGCAGGAAAGTCAATTTTCCATCACCCAATTGAAGTTCAAGGTCTCCGACTACGAGACCAAGTTGAAGTCGGTGGAGCAGTTGGCATTGAAGGACTCCCTAACGGGCCTGGCCAACCGGAGATGCGCCGAGGGCCGGATGGAATGGTACTTTGCGCAGAAGCAGGCGTATTGCGTCTCGATTATCGATCTGAACGGATTTAAGGAGATCAATGACCAGTATGGCCATGCGGCGGGCGATGACCTGCTGAAACAGTTTGCCAGCGAGCTGCGGAACTGTATGCGCTCCACGGACCTGGTGGCGCGCTGGGGCGGGGATGAGTTTATTGTGGTCCTGAACTGCGAGCTTGCCGCGGCAAAGCCGCAGATCAACCGGATTCGCGAGTGGGTGCTGGGCGATTACTCCATTAATACCGGCAGCGACAAGAGCCTGAAGGTAGACATTGATGCGTCGATCGGGGTGGCGCAGTGGCTGCCGGGAAAGACCGTTAAACAGGTAATCGAGCAGGCTGACGCGGCGATGTATCTGGATAAGAAACAATCGCGCAAGCGGTGGCAGTGTGAGCCTCAACCCGGGGTGCCCAGTGGTCGGCACGGCATGCTGGCCGAAGCTGGGGTTGGACTTCCTTCTGTCCATCATTAATGCAGATGGGACATGGCGTCGTTGAAGTTCTAAAAGGCGGTTTCGCTGTCTGTAGCGGAGGCGCGGCGGATGCGGGCTGGGTCCTCGACGTCGTGGCGAATGGATTGAATGCCGGGGTTGGCGGCTGTGACTACATCGAGTGACGGCTGGCGTCGATTGGCTAGAATGACCTGATTGCCGCGCTGGTGCTGCTTAAGACGAAACGAGTGGAGTATACTCCGTTGCGAACGAATTTCCGCGATTCGGAGTCGACGCCATGAAGGCTGCCCTAAGGTATTTCCTCGCCCCGCTGTTCCTCCTATCAATTTTGTTCCTTCCCTGCATGGCAACGGTTGCACAGGCGCAGGCACAGGCACAGGCTCCACGCCCGTGGCAGCAGGTGACGGTTCCGTCGACCAGTGAGGTTGCGGCGAACCTCAAGTCTCCGCCGCATGAGTACGGGGCGATCTCTCCGTTTACCGGTTGGGACGGCCCGGACCTGGAAGCGCTCAAGCCACGGATCACGGCTGATTTGGACCGCATGTCGGCCAACGGGATGTTCCTCTTTAACCTTGCGTCGGGACGCAAGTCGCCGGGTGAACCACCGTACCTGTCGCCGGGTCACATGGACGAGGTGAAGTTCATCGTCCAGGAGGCGGCCAAGCGGAACATGCGGTTCTGGATACAGGACGAGTCGAACTATCCCAGCGGGTTCGCGGGCGGATATATCCAGCAACGCTACCCGGATCTGACGATGCAGGTGATGACCGCTGATATCTCGCTGCGCAGTGAGCAAGGGCAGACGGTCTCTATGCCGGTGCCTTCGGACACATTGGCGATCTGGGCAGCAGAGACGACCCCAAGCGGGCAGGTGCTTAAAGTGACTTCGATTCCTATGCCTGCGGATGGAGTACTTAAGTGGGTTGCGCCGGCAACGGAGGGCACAACACCGGATGAGCGCCACACAACGTGGCAGGTGAAGTTTCTGCGCCACGTGCATATCAGTTCGCCTACGCGCAACGACAATCGCGCGGACGGAGGACGGGCCAAGGATGGGACCTACTCACTGATCGACTACCTGGACCCGAAGGCGACAGATGCATTCCTGCATATCACGGAAGAGACCTACTATGGGGCGGTGGGCGACCAGTTCGGCAAGATCGTGCTGGGCTTCTTCGGCGATGAGCCG
>Ga0181529_10002279_pt1 | contig 23316 bp, 19 predicted proteins | sample PEATcosm2014_Bin_36_FD_119763 | JGI IMG/M metagenome (GOLD analysis project Ga0181529, IMG submission 119763) | Peatland microbial communities from MTU Mesocosm Facility, Houghton, MI, USA - PEATcosm2014_Bin10_30_metaG | ecosystem: Environmental > Terrestrial > Soil > Wetlands > Peat | place... | reverse complement strand
TGTGCCACTGAGCACGCCTGACCACAGTACCTTGAGCCGAAGGGCAAGGACCATGGAGTCAATCTCCAAGGGCTGTGTCCTACCTGATGGTCCGATCCACTTGTTGATCGACAGAACGGGTCTGAAAGTCTTCGGGGCAGGTGAATGGCTTCAGGAAAAGCATGGCGCAAAGGCGCGTCGCACTTGGAGAAAGTTACATCTGGCCGTGGATGCCGACTCCGGAATGATCATGGCCTCTACCCTGACCGGGAACGATGTCGGAGACCCTTCGCAAGTGGCGCCGCTGCTGGATCAGATAGAGGCGACAATCGCCAGCGTCACAGCTGACGGCGCTTATGATGGGATGCCGACCTACGATGTGGTGGCTAGTCACGGAGAAGATGTTCGAGTGATTATCCCGCCTCATGTGACAGCGGTACTCAGTGTCGAGGCCGAGCACAACCCATCGCAGCGAGACCTGCACATTCTTTCGATAGCCGCTCGAGGAAGGCTGGGCTGGCAAGAGGAGACCGACTACGGCCAGCGGGCTCTGGTTGAAACCGCGATGGGCCGATACAAGGCCATCATCGGTCCTTGCCTGCGAGCACGAAGCTTCTCTGGCCAGAAGGCCGAAGCGGCCGTCGGTGTGGCCGTCCTCAACCGCATGCTCGACGCGGGCCGCCCGGACTCCGTCCGCCGTCTAAACATCGCCGCGTAAATCTGCTGAGAAGAGGGAAGCTCGGCCTTCGCTCGATCCATGCAACAACGCGGCGCTCATCGGCGTCGATGAGTTCCAGCCGGTTATTCCTTGGCGAGTTGCGCTCCCGCAGAGCTCACCTCCGCTTCACCGGCCGCGCTCAGAATGCGATAAAGCGATCTTGCCGGTCGAGAAATTTGCAGCGAACGGCGAACAGAGTCTTAACTGTTTGTCTCACCCGAGGGGGCAGCCCCAAACCAGAGCTATGCCGGGCATCGAAAACGCTGTTCTATGCGTGGCCATGAGTCGCCGGTTGACTTAAGCCATAAGCCTCCGTAACCGATCGCCAAAGGATAGATTCCTGCTCGAAGGTTGAAAGTCGTGCAATTGCCGAGCGGACGGTATTGACCCAACGGTCGTAGGTCGACGCCAGCAGTACGATCGGCCAGTCTGAACCAAACATTAGGCGCCGCGGCCCGAATGCTTCGAGCACCGTATCGATATACGGGGCAATCATCTCCGGGGTCCACCGATTCCAATTCGCCTCGGTGACTACGCCCGAAAGCTTGCAATAGACGTTCGGCCGCCGCGCGAGTTCGAGAAGATCGCTGCGCCAAGTGGCAATGGACCCGTCGCGGATACGCGGCTTGGCGATGTGATCTAGAATGAAGACCTGTTCGGGATGACGGTCGACGAACGTAATCGTCTGCGGAAGGTGCTCCTCGAAGATAAGGAGGTCGTACGTCAGCCCGAGTGCGCGAAGCGCCGCGATCCCTCTATTGAAGTCCTCTCGGAGAATGAAGTTCGGGTCGGGCTCATCGTGAATGGGATGACGCACTCCTCTGAGCTTTGGCAGGTCTGCGAGCTGCTCCAGTTCTCTTTGGGCAGAGAGATCGGTCAGATGCGCCCATCCAACGACTCCCAATATCACGTCATCGCTCGCGGCCAGCGAGGCGAGCCACCGCGTCTCCTCTGCGGTGCGCTCCACCTCTATGACAACAGTTCCAGTAATCCCGGACGCAGCGGCCACTTTGTGCAGGTCGTCCAAACCGATATCACGGCGAAGGCTACTCATCTCCTCTGTCATCCAGGGCTGACCCGGGTCTCGATTGCGCCAGAGGTGATGATGCGCGTCGATGCAATAGTCTTGGCGTACGGAGCTATCCATTTCGTACCTCGAAGGTTCAGGCTTCGGCGTTGACCTTCAGATCCGTTGAAGCCCCCGGATCTTGTGGCGTACTGTAAACTCCGGCCGAAACCTTGGCAGGGTGAACGAAGTGCTTCCGAAGATGAGGAATATGCTCGAGGAATGCAACTTCGTGATCGAGCGCAATATGGTTGAAGAACATCAGGTGCTGATGCATCTGCCCCATGTCACCGACATGAGGAACGACGGGGCGATTGAATAATTTCGCCATGAAACTCACTGTCAGAAACTCGCTTATCCCTGCTACACGAGTGCAATCTACCTGGATAAACGACAGAGCGCTTGACTTCAGAAAGTTCTTGAACAGAACTCGATTCGAGATGTGTTCGCCAGCAGCGATCTTGACCGGAGCAATGGCCTCCGATAGTTCGACATGCGCAAGCAGGTCATCCGGATGGGTTGGCTCCTCGATCCAGAGGGGGCTGAACTTTGAAAGCTCGCGGCACATTCGCAGTGCATCAGGAAGATTCCAGTGCTGATTCGCATCGAACATGATGGTTTTGTCGTTGCCGGCAAGTTCGCGGAGCATCGCAGCGCGGCGGAGGTCACGGCTTTCCTCCGCTGACCCTACCTTCAGCTTGAATGCGTAGAATCCCTGGTCGAGCGCGCATTTCGTGAGCTCACGAACCTTGTCATCGCTGTAGTCCATCCAGCCAACGGAAGTGTCGTACCCAGGATAACCGGTTTGGAGGATACGCTCGCGCGAAGCACGCGAAGCTTGTTTCTCGCGCAGCATATCGATGGCGCGCTTTTCATCGAGAACGTCTTCCACATACGACAGGTCGAGAACGCGAACGAGTTGCTCTGGCGAAAGGTCGAGGAGAAGTTTCCAAAGCGGAACCCCGCGGCTCTTGGCCCAAAGATCGAAGCAGGCATTCGTAATTGATGCCAATGCTAGGTGCACGACTCCCTTATGGGGCCCAAGCCAGCGCAGCGAGGGGTGATCTGCCATTTCGCGGCTGAAGCGACCGAAATCCGCCATGAGGTCTTCTATCGAAGTACCAACGAGCCTTTCACTGAGTAACTCGATTGCTTTGCAAACGACCTGGTTTCCTTGACCAAGCGTTAGTACAATTCCCGTCCCTTGAAGACCGCCGTCTGTTTTGAGACGAGCGACCGCAAAGCAATATTCGGCAGTTTCATGAATGGAATCCGATCCAGCGCCGGGCGGCAATGGGAAGCGTGCGTCGGAGGTCGAGACGGATTGAATTATGAAGTCATGCATTATGTTCCATTCCGGCTATCGTCTGTAGCCAAGTTCGGCTCCGCCACTGACCGGCAAAATGCATCCGGTAATGAAGCGAGCCTTTGAAGAAAGGAGAAAGACCGCGGCGTCTGCGATAACGTCGCCGCGAGGGCAGTAACCAAGCAGGTGAATGTCATCGAGGTATTGCCGGATGCCTTCCGGTTCTTCCTGCTCCGCGCACCACTTTTCGAGCATTGGAGTCCAGGCACCGGCCGGGCAAACTGCGTTAACACGAATCTGGTACCGTGCATAGTCAGCGGCCATTGCCTTGGTGAGTGCAATCATGGCACCCTTACTGGCGACGTAGGCAGCGTGGTTTTGCTGGCCGATCAGGCCGACCATACTGGCTGTATTGAGAATGGAGCCCTGGCTGGCGACTAACGCATCAAACGCAAACTTTGTCGTCCAAAACACGGACTTCGTGTTGACCTGTTGAAGCTGATCCCACTCCTCTTCCGTCGTTTCATGGAGCGGTTTTGAAGGACTGACGATACCAGCGTTATTGTGTACGGCATCGATATGCCCGAACTGTTTGAGCACAGCCGTCATCGCGGCTTGAACCGCCTTGCCGTCAGAGACGTCAGCCCGGAGTGCGATGGCGCTGCCTCCCAACTCGGTCACAGTGCGTTCGGCAGACTCCAGATTGGTGTCCAGAATCGCAACAATGGCGCCATCGCGAGAGTACGCAATCGCGCACTCCCGTCCGATGCCGCTCGCACCCCCAGTCAGCACGATTACCTTATCTTCAAGGTTGGTTGTCATGGGGAATCCAGTTCTTGTTAGCGGTGTTTGTAAAGCGGCCAATGGCTTTTCGAACGTAGTGCTCAGCAAGCTCAGCCTCGCCTTCAGCAATAAGGTCTACGATCTTCTGGTGGGCTTCCACATCCTTGTCCCATGTGGAGACTCCTTGCTTGCTCGCCGACAGCCTCAACCGAAAGAACGCAAAAAAAGGAAGCAGAATACGTACCGCGTGTTCCTCGAGATGAGGGTTGTCGGCGAGTTTGCACAACTGCAGGTGGAATTTGAGATCGCTGTCGACCAACTCGTCTGCGTCGTTCTCGGCTGCGGCCGTCCGCATGCGCATAACAATCGAGTTCAACTCCGATACATCGGGACGAGAGAGGGCAGCCTGGTATGCGGCGAGTCCTTCCAAAGCTCCCCGTACTTGGTAGAGTTGAACAACGTCCTTCTCGCTGAGGTTAATCACTCGCGCGCTCTGGCCCGATTCCTTGGTGACGAAACCGTCTTTTTCCAAGATGTTGATTGCTTCACGAATGGAGGCTTGAGCTACTCCGAATTTCTGCGCCCACACCCTCTCGACGATCCGCTCACCAGGCGAGAGCGAGCCATTCACAATTTCAGCCAGGAAGCGGCCTGCAAGACCATCCTTCAAGAGCTCTTCCGAAGAGGTTCGAGTTGGACTAGCCATAGTTTGAGCGCTCACAATGTTCGAAATGGATGATATGCAACCGACGCTTGGGTCGTCAACTAAGAATTTTGAGCAATCAACATGACTTTCCAAGGTTCATCGTGACTCGATTCATCTCGGCCCTGGCGACGATCAAAGTCCGAAATCGGACAGGAGGAGATCGGAGAAGAGTTGAGACTGTCGAGTATAAGTATGTGTATTATGAATAATATAGAGGATACATATTCTAAATGATCCACCAGGTCAATAAAGCGGGTGCTGGCCGCATACAGAAGGCTCCCCCAAGTATTTCGAGCGCTCATAACAGCCCAGGATTTCATCAACCACTTGTTTGCGTAAGAGTAACATGTTTAGAATGTGCATTAAAAAAAAGATATTGACAATTAACCCGCAATTTGTCTGTTGTTTCGATTCTGTGAGCGCTCACGCCGCATGTAAGGTGCCGAAAGGAAGCCAAATGCCTACACTTCGGAGCCAAACAAATTTCCAGTCGCGGATCAGGTTCTGCTTTCGAGATCTTGTCCGACTCCAATGGCCACCGCTCATGCATGACTTTGTCATCCCTGGTTTTATCCAGGCAGCTGCACAATCTGGAGATCGAGCAAGCGGGTTGTCCTGGATCAAGATGACGCAGATCGGCAAGGAAACACCGACGGAAGAGACGAACGGTAGCAGAACCGTCCGCCGCGTACAAGTATCCATTGCTGTTCCGTTCGCGTTGGGCAGCAGAGGCTGAACCACGAGGATAGTTTTGCCTCGTGCAGTGTTAACGTTTACAAACATCTTTAGGAGGCAGTATGTTGTTTTTCGAAAACTCTCGGACGAAGAGCGGTCTCTCAACCTATCTTCGCAGCCCAGATCTTGTCAAGTTGTTCGCTATGGCCTTTACCGTTACGATGGTCCTGCTGATGACCGTACGGCAGGGAAAGGCCCAGACCCTCTACGGCTCGATTGTGGGCGCTGTAACTGACGCTAACGGAGCTTTGATCCCGGGCGCGGCTGTCAAGGCAGTCCAGACCGAAACAAACGACACGCGCACCACAACAACCAGTGAGAGCGGCGTCTACCAACTCTCGACCGTTCCCGCCGGCACCTATAACGTTACGATTACCAAGACGGGCTTCCACTCCGTCGAATCCAAGGGTGTTGTGGTAACGATCAACGCCACCGCTCGAGTCGATGCAACACTTACCGTCGGCACTCAGACTGAGACGGTCACTGTATCGGCATACACAGCCGTATTGGAGACCGATCGGATAGACGTGCACGCAAACATAACGTCTGAAGAACTGGAACAACTGCCTCAGCCCACGCGCACCTATGAGGGGATGTTGGGACTCCTACCGGGTGTCGCGCCACCGAATCCGCAATGGGCCGGTGGTGGTGGGACGAATAATCCAGACCGGTCAATGATCGTCAACGTCAATGGCACCGGCGCTAGCGGAACAGCAGTAAGCGTGGATGGTGTGGCCGCATATAACGCATGGGTCCAGTTCTACTCCACAGCCGTACCTTCCACAGACGCTATCGAGACTGTGAATACAGTGACGGCCAGTTCCGGAGCCGACCAGGGGATCATGGCCGGAGCCGGAATCCGCATCCAAATCAAGAGCGGCACCAATAACCTCCACGGCTCCGCTTACTGGACGAATGTCAACAATGCTCTCAAGGCTGAGCCTTACTTTGTCCCCTCTGGAACCAGAAAGCCAAAATATATTGACAACGATATGGGCGGCACGGTTGGCGGGCCGATCGTCAGGGACAAATTATTTTACTTTGCCAGTTACGAAGGTGATTTTCTGCGGGAGGCTGAAGGCGGTCAGTATTCTCTGCCAACGCCTCAAATGACCAAAGGGATCCTGGCATCGCCAACGCCAGTCTACGATCCGGCTACAGGCAATAGCGACGGAAGCGGGAGGACCCTCTTACCACAGGATGCAAACGGCAACTATATTATTTCGCCTCAGAGGATCGGCTTTGCGGCCTCAACTTTACTCGCTAACCTACCGTCAGGCGTACCGGACGGCGTGTTCACAAACAACCTCTACATCAACACTCCGTACCTTTTCGATCTTCAGAAGGTCGATTCGAAAGTGAACTGGAATGCAGCCTCCAAACTGAGCATAGCCGGCCGCTTCAGTACTTACCCATATAACAATCAGGTAGTGCCAGCGCTCGGAACCGTCCTTGGGCCTGGAAACGGATCTAATACCAACCAGCACGGCAGCATTTATTCCACCTCGGTGATGGCGACCTATGTGGCTACTCCTAACCTGGTGATCGACGGTGTCTTTGGATTCACCGCGACCAACCAGTATCTCTTCCCTCCGCTGTATACCCAACTGTACGGCGAGGACACTCTCAAGATTCCGAACTCAAACATCGGTCCACTACCCTCCGCGGGCGGCGTCCCAATGTTCCAGTTCAGCGGTGGCCTGAATGAATTCGGTTATGGTTACCCGGCGCTTTCCTACAAAGATCCGATTTTCCAATACACCGGCAACGTGACTTGGGTGAAGGGTAAACATAGCATTCGGGCCGGCATCGACATTATGCAACAGCACATGAACCACCAGGAAGTAACTCAGACCTACTTCAGTTTCACTGGCGGTCTCACCGGACTTTATTGCCCGACTGGAACCACGGATCCCCACTGTTCTGCTGGAACCCCAGCCATCGGCGAGTTCAACTCATTCGCGGATTTCCTTCTGGGCATGCCTCAGAGTGCTTCCAACAGTGAATTGACCGTGAACTGGGTCACTTTGCGGACCTGGACATTCGCTCCGTATTTCTCAGACACATGGCAAGTAACGCATAAGCTCACCGCGTATATCGGTACAGGATGGGATTACCTGCCTGAACCTACTCGCGGGAGTCGTGGCTTCGAGTATTACGATGCCAGCACCAACACGTATGAGCTCTGCGGTACCGGAAGCTATTCCGAAACCTGTGGATCTACTACTCAGAAGTACCTGTTTGCTCCAAGGGCGGGTTTCGCATACAGAGTCACGCCAAATACAGTCTTGCGCGCTGGGTATTCTCTTGCTCCGGAACAGATCAACGAGGTGCGCGACGGCCTCTACAATTATCCTCAAACGATTACCCAAACCCTCATCGGAGCGAACGGCAATGTCACCCCGACCCAGATGCCCAATGTGGCTGACGGCTTCCCGCTCCTCCCCATACCGACTGCAACATCCTCGGGCGCCCTTCCGCTACCCAACGACATTGGCATTACCTGGCCTGCCAAGAATTTCAAACGCGGCTACTCTCAATCCTATAACTTTACGGCTCAGCGGGAGCTCCCCTGGAATCTTCTTGCGCAGGTGGGGTATATCGGTACTCTTACCGTGAACTCACATACACGGTACAACACCAACTACGGGCAGGTCGGAGGCGGACAAGCCAGCGAGGCTCTGAATCAAGCATGGGGAATCACCTCGGTAATGGACGAAGTCCGTCCCTTAGAACACATGAACTACAAATCCTTGCAAGCCCAGCTCCAAAAGCGGTTTGATCACGGTCTCCAGTTCATGGCGAGCTACACCTTGTCAAAGTGGATGGGTATTTGCTGCGATGAGCAGGGCGACGACAACATGGAGATCCTCATTCCACAGTACTTTAACTTGAATCGGGCTTTGATGCCCGATGACCGTACGCACAACTTTGAATTGAGCACTATTTACGAATTACCCTTTGGTAAGGGCAAGCAATTTGCCACTAGCGGTGTCGGCTCAGCTATTGCAGGGGGATGGCAGACCAACTGGGTTCTTTCACGTTACTCCGGCTCGCCGTTCTCAATTACGGCTCCGGGCGCCTCGCTTAACGCTCCTGGCAACAACCAGATGGCCAATCAAGTCAAGTCGAAGGTAGCAATCAATGGTGTGCATCTCAGTACTTCGCCGTATTTCGACATCAGTGCGTTTGCACCTGTGACCACGGCAGCGTTCGGCACGGCAGGATGGGACTCTCTCCGCGGTCCCGGATACTTCAATGTTGATTTTAGCCTTTTCCGCAGCTTCCCAATTAGGGAAAACCTCAAGATGCAATTTCGCGCAGAAGCTCTAAACCTCGGGAACCACCCGAACTTCAGCAATCCAGACGGCGGCGTGACCGACGGGGCGCCTTCGCTCAATACGCAGGGCCATTTGGTGGGGTTCGGCACAATCAACAGCACCAATGCCGGAAGCCGCCTCATTGCCGAGCGATTCTTTAGACTTGGCATGAAGCTCATCTTCTAAACGAAGTATCACCCGATTGACCTTTTGCGGGCATCTCACGATGCCCGCATTTGCTTGTGAACTAAACAGAACCCACTTATTCGAGATGTTGGAATAAACTCGGGGGAGGATAAAGACCTGTTTAATCGTAGCTGCGAGGAATTGCTGTCGCTTACAAGCTCAGAGGACAAGGGAGGTAGAGCAACGTATGTATCCTCTTGACCGGCTCTTGCGATTCATACTTTCGTACGTTGTGAAGAGGGCGGATCTGAGACACCTGACAATTGCGGCGATGGTTCTTTTCTCTCAGGTTTCCTTCCAGGGACAGGCGACAACTCAACTGCTCTCAACGATCACTCCGCAAAATGCAGTGGAGGAAGCACACAAGAACATCGAACTCGGCAAAGAGAAGGAGGCGATCGAGTCGCTCGAGCAGCTGGCGAATGTCCATCCTGTCGCACCTGGAGTGAATCGGGAATTGGGGATCGCCTTCTACAGGACAGGAAGACTCACTGAAGCGGAAAAGAGCTTTGCCGCCGCAATGAATGACGACCCGAACGATGCAGAGTCCATTCAGATGCGCGGTTTGACGGTATTTAGACTTGGACGATTTAGCGACGCGATACCGTATCTTGAACGGGGACGGCAGGCAACGCGTCCTTCCGATATCGATGCAAATTACGTCCTTGGTCGGTGCTACCTGGAGGCTTCAAGATATGACGATGCCCGGGTTGCGTTCGCGAATCAGTACGGTTTGGCGCCAGACTCGGGCGCGGCATACTTGTTAATCGCACAAATGCTGGTAATCCGCGAACTCCCTGAGATTGCTGCGACTAATGCGCGCAAAGCGTTGGAGTTGTCGCCGCATTTAGCACTGGCGCATTTTCTGCTTGGCAAGATCTTTCTGGCCAAGGGGGAACTTGACCACGCTTTGGAGGAATTTGAGGCAGAACGCGCGATCAATCCAGCGCATCCACAGCTTTACCAATTCCTCGGGGACTTGTACATCAAGGAAGGCAAGTTCGGCTTGGCCCAGCAAAACCTTACACGAGCACTGTCACTTGACCAGTCAAGCACGGAACCGTTCATTCTGATGGGCAGGCTGTTTCTGGCTGATGAAGACCCCCAGACAGCAAGCAGCTACTTAGAGCACGCGGAAAGCATGGATCCGAGTAATTTTATTACCCATTATCTGCTGGCGCAAGCTTACAGAAGTATGGGAAAGACGGATGAGGCGAAGAAGGAGTTTGACCTCGTTGCGAAGATGCACTCTAGTACGCACTAGGATGTCACGTCAACTGTGCATTTAATGATCCTGGATCGACATCATGAAGACATCGTGAATTTGTCGAATGCAGGGTATTTTTCGTTGGAATCCAGCTTACATGCGAGGATGAGGAATCGAATACGATGAAGACGACACGAAGAGAGTTTCTTCAAGCTTCAGTTATTGCGTCACTTCCTTCTGTGCAATCCGCATTTGGAATCAATGGAGCGGTTCAAGCTGAGACTGCTCCGGAGAATGAAACGCTCGATGCGTTCGCAATTGCGGGCAAACACGTGATCAGTCGCGAGATCGCTGGTCCAACCTATTTTGAAGGGATGTTGCTCGGAAACGGCGATGTGGGTGTCTGCGCCGTAGTGCGCCCCGATGCATTAGGCATCCATATTTCAAAGAGCGATTGCTGGGATATTCGTGTCAGTGAGGACTCCGAGAAAGATGTAGTTCCTTTTGCGGAAATTGTGAAAATGTGGCAACGTGCGAGCGACGAAGCGAAACTAAATGGGAATCCCAATCAGTTGAGCCTCGAGTCCAGTATCCCATTCTTCAGGGAGTATTCCGAGAAGGTTGGAGCCTCATATTCAAAGCCGTGGCCGCGCCCCTGGCCCTGCGGGACCGTTTGGTTGACATGGGATCCTCGATGGGTTGAAGTTGGGCGTTACACGCTAGATCCTTCTAATGGGTTGTTCACGCTGGAACTCAAGTCCACTGATTTAGCAGACACAGATCGCTTGGTCCAGCTTACAGCGTTCGTCGACTGGGATTCAGGACTGGTATCAGTTCGTAGCAGCGCTCCCGTTGACCTTCTATCGGTGATCTACATGCCGCAGGTGGATGGGTTTCACTCCGGTCCGTTTGATCCTGGTCACACCGACACAGAACCTGGGCAACTTCCTCCGCCGGAAGTAGATTACCGCGTAAGTGATGGTTTTGCTGAATTCTCTTGCTATCAGTATTTCCCAGCCGTGGGACCAACGAAAGGGCAACCGATTTCGCCTAAGTCCGACAAGGACCGGAATTTCTCGCTATGCGGCCGGATTTCTGGAAAGTGGACACACTCGGAAAAGGGAATCGCGAAAGAGGTGTCGTTCAGCCCGAAGCAAAGTCAGCCGATTCGACTGGATGTTTTAGTTGCCACGCCTCGTGACCTGCTGCTGAAGCGGTTGCTGCGTGAAGGCAATGGAGATCCAGCCATGGAGCCCTCACTTTCCATTTCCCAGGCACACACGTATGACCGTGAGGATCTCGAAACACTCGCCTACACGAAAGCGCAAATTGCCGTACTCACCCGAATAGAGTTCAGCCAACTTCAGCAGAGTTCCGAGAGCCGATGGCGGGAATATTGGTCGCACTCGGCGGTTTCGTTCCACGATACGGAACTAGAGAAGATCTGGTACCACAACCAATATTTTCTTGCCTGTTGTTTGCGCAAAAACAAAACGGCTCCCGGACTTTTCGGAAACTGGTCCAGTGGAGATATCGGTAGCGCCTGGCACAGCGACTATCACTTGGATTACAACTGCCAGCAGGTGTATTTGGGAGTTTTCTCGAGTAATCACATCGACATGCATGCGCCGTATATTGAACTTTGCGAGAATCTGATGCCCATGTCAGAGAGATTCGCGCGTGACAGTTTCAATATGCCGGGAGCGTTTTTCCCAGTGTCGGCCTATCCTGTTCCCAGTCAGGTCGTCCCATACCCGGTTCCACCGTGGGGATATCAGATTTGCATGACTCCATGGGCAGTTCAGAGCCTTTGGTGGCAGTTCCTCTTTACACAAGACGAGTTGTACCTCCGGCGCGTTTATCCCATCATGCGTGCCGCGGCACGTTTTCTCTCAGCCTATGTCAAGAAGGGAGATGATAATCGCTACCATATCACTCCTTCAGTCTCTTCGGAGAATTGGGGATTCACGGTCGACTTCCAGCTCAATAAGGACTGCATCCTCGATTTGGCGCTCACCCGTTTTCTGCTCAACGCTATGGTTGAGGCATCTACCATTCTTGCGACCGATACTGAAGAGCGGACTCGATGGAGCGAGATTAGGGACAACCTTGCACCCTATCCGGCAGCCAAGGGGCCCTACGGCGAAGTGTGGCTTGATATAGCCGGCGCTCCCGTGGAGCATATCTATAACGTTCCTATAACACTCGCGCCGATCTTTCCAGGAGAACAGGTCGGTCTAGGAAAAGGCGAGGAACATCTGGAGATCGGGCGTCGAACCGCACGCACAATTCGGCTTGAGGGTGGCAACGACTTGGTTTCTCAATCGCTAATCCGTGCTCGGCTCGGAATGCTCGACCTGAAATGGTTCAAGTCCCAGGTAGAGTACGGAATGCTACCTGATGGAGTGTCGAATGACCGAGTACGGCAGTCTGGAGGCCGCTATGGGATATCCACGGATTTCGATTTCATGATGCGCATGGGGCTCTGGTGCGAAAACTTCGCTGTTCCCGAGGTGCTGAACGAATGTATGCTGCAAAGCTACACCGGCGTGATTTGTCTGTTTCCAAATGCCGAGAACCTAGGTCCCGTGCGATTCGAGAAGCTACGGGCCGCAGGAGCCTTTCTTATTAGCGCTTCACACGACGGGAAATCCGTTGTTCGACTGAAGATCTTGAGTGAAAAAGGTAGGACGCTTCGATTCGTCTCTCCGTGGGCAGGAAGAAATGTGCAGATTGTTCGGGAGAGGGATGACAGACCGATCTCCCACACTTTGGACAGGGATGAAATCACTGCAAAGACAGAGGCGGGGGAAACCTATTTGATTGCGCAAGCTTAATCGCAATGCAATCCGTCAGGAGGAAGATATCCGGCAAGAAAGAGTTCCGGGTCCTGACGGCTCAGAATTGGCACAATCCATCTTATGTTGTTCAACTTGTAGATTCTTGACCGAGGAGAACATTCTAATTTTCCTGGGAGTCCTCTCTCATCTCAGCGGGCGACCTCATCGTTCGCAAATGGCGGCGATCACGGCGGACTCTCGCGTGGATGCTAGAAATTCTCAGGCGTAGTGTCGGTAGGGGTTGTTCTGGGCGATAAATTGCTTTATCGATGTTTCGCCAAATCACTTGAGGTGCAGAATGCATTCGTTGGTAGATTCACTATCAGCGGTTCCGCGCTTTTCAGTTCGGGCATCGGGACGCCTCTATGAGTATCTACATCGGTCAACCCCGTTTGGGGACAAATTGGGAGACTTTATTTGCGTCATATGCTCCGCCCTTGACACAAATCGGATGTGTAGGCGGCATGAATGGGAAGTGGACACCGGCAGTGGCATGTCTGACTGATTCGTGATCAGTCAGACTTTCAGAAAAACCCCAGCATTCACGGCCTAATTCGAGCCCTGAGTGTGCCAAATGTGTGCGAGAAATCCACCGCCAGCATCCGGTGATACTCGGCGCGATGGTCAGCCAGGCCAGGAAACCCCGTCTGCTCCATCAATTGCTCCTCGCTCCAGAAGTGCGTGCGCGTGGGCTCGCTGCCCAGGCTATATTGCGTCCCGACTCCGCGGCACAAGCAAACAATTCCTTCCGATCCCTCAATAGGCGGTGCGCGATATTGACCATTTTTCAGGCCGCAGTCTGTTCAATGATCGAGATTGTCGGGGGAAAGCGGCCGGACGACGACTCGAATGTATCGCGAAAGCCAAATTCACGCACGCCCCATGCCGCCAGGCGCATTAGGCAACCGCTTTGGGCAAGCGTCGTCGTTCTACTGGGCCTTGGGGGTCACCCAAATCCGGCCATAGAGGGTCAGCTCAAAACCGGCCATAGAGAATGATCTGAGACATGAACTGCAACTGGGGAAGTTAGCCTCGGTTGGCATGGGTAATGTCTTGGATAAAGCGAAGCAAGAACAGGTGATTGCGCTGGGGCGGCTTGGTTGGTCGCTACGGCGGATCGAGGAGGCGACGGGTGTCCGTCGCGAGACGGCTGGCGGTTATCTGCGGTCAGCCGGAGTGGCACTTCGTGCCCCTGGTGGCTGGGGCCGCAAACCACCAAAACCGGCCATAGAAGTGACCACCGGCTCCGGCGGTCCAAAGCCAGAGGAAAATTCAAAACCGGCCAACGAAGTGACCACCGGCTTTTTGCAGCCGACGACGGCGCAAGAGGCGGATCGCAAGCGCACGGCAAGTGCCAGTGAAGTGTACCGCGAGATTATCTTGCGGGAACTATCGCGGGGCCGCAACGCGATGGGCATCTGGCAGGATCTGGTGGACCGGCACGGGTTCGCCGGCGGCTATCAGAGCGTCAAGCGTCTGGTGCGTACGCTGCGCGGAGCCGCATCGCCGGAAGCGCGAGTGATCATCGAAACGCGGCTTGGTGAGGAATGCCAGGTTGATTATGGCACCGGGCCAATGGTGCGCGATCCCGACAGCGGCAAGTAGGCTCGTTCACTTTTTTATCTATGGTCTTTCGGGTGTCCGCTGTTTGGCCTGGGCGATGGTGTTGGCGGTTGATGGCGGCGGCGGAGGGCTGGGCGTAGGGCCGGACGGGTGGAAGCGCGCTGCCGCGCTGGAACCCGTCCAGCCCGGAGACCGGCGCGGAGCCTGCGCACAGACGGCGGCGGAGCGTGGGCGGGGTCCGGGCGGCAGACCCGGTAAACGTACTTCAAACAGACTTCGGAATAGAAGAAATGAAAATAGCCAGCAAACAAGCAGCAATCAGGCGAATTTCAACGAGTTCTTAGGGGAGCGCGAGGCAGGCGATGTCTGTCGGCGCGAACGGCAGTATTTTGAAATGGCCCGCTCGATCTGTGGTCGCAGTTCGGTCGGTAGAGTTGGGAACTCGCGCCGGCTCATCTGGAGCTTCACTTCACTCACGTCACTCGTGTTCCAGGCGTGGGAATAGGTCGGGTTGACTCCCCAAGACAGCCCGTCCTGCGTTTCGTAGTAGGCTTCGTCTTGAATGGAGAACTAGATTCCGTGAAAGGGCTGGTCGGACGCCTGCATCATTTCAAGGATGACATCCTCGTGATCGTGCTCGCCGACTCCGGTGAAATCAAGATCAGTCGAGAATCGTCCCTGGCTTCCGATGTACATTTTGCGTAAACACGCTCCGCGTTTGAAAGCCAGCTTATTCCATCTTCCTAAAGCGCAGATATTGCGCTGGAGTACGCTTTGGGCTTCGGTTTCGGATGGAATATTTTCCAATCTCTGTTTATGCGCGGCATGGCGGGTGGTTCCTACACGCATGTCGATTACCACATACAACAGCGACAGCGCGGTGAGAAGAAACCACAGAAGCATTATGCCACCGCGCATTTCGATCTCCTGGTGCTTTTGTGCCTTATCAAATTCCCCTATTTCCCATGTACGATGTGTTCTTGGTCTCGGCGTTTGGTGTTGATTTCTCGAATTGAGTGAGCGAATCCGCCGAATCACTCGCTATTTGTGCATTTCCATCCCAGACATTTCGCCCTGGATCTTCGTCATTCGCTCCTGCATCCTCTTCATCTCTGCTGCTGTGCACTTTCCACTGCCCATCATCGTGGACATATCCAGCATTTGATGCGACATTTCGTTCATGGCGCCCGACATCTTTTTCATGTTTTCCGCCGGCATGTCTTTCATCATGCCAGACATCTTGCCCATCATCTCGGTCATCTGGTTCGACATGCCCATCATGCCGCTCATCATCTGGCCGTGCTCCATCATGCCGTGATGCTCGCCCATCTTGTCATGATGCATGGTGCCGCTCTGGTCTTTCATCATCCCACCGCTCATCTGAGCGAATGCGAGCGGGCCGCCCAGAAGCAGAACAAAAACGCCGATTCCGTATACTGTCTTCTTCATTTCGTTGATCTCCACAGTTTGTGAGTTGAGCCTACGTTCGCAATCTGAAACATCACCGCGCCGCCAACTTAGACGATGCAAAAGCACAGTCAATCAGCCTGATGCCGTCTCCGTCATGATTTTCACGATCGTGTCCTCTACTTCCTTGGCGACCCCTTCCAGTTGCGGCGAGTCGAACATCCCTAGAAGAATGGTTGGCCTGAGAGATGCCAATATCGTCTTGCCGCCCTCCTCGTAAATGGAGATCCGGCAGGGCAGGGCCGTAGAGACGCCCATGTTCTGGTCGAGAACCTTCTTCGCTTGTCGCGGTTGACAGACTTCGAATATCAGGCATTCACGTTCAAACTCTACGCCCTTATTCACCATGGTCTCTTTGAGATTGTGAACCTGCATCACGCCGAATTGATTGGCCTGAACGGCGGCGTGCAAGGCAGTCGCAGTTTCGCTCACCGTCTTGCCAGTGGATGTTTTGACGAGCATTTTCCCAATCACGATTCGTACCTCGATTCGCATGAGGGTATTCAACATGCGACTATTTCTTGGATAGTTTGCCAATGATGAAGAACAGAAGGGCCACCACCACTATGGTGGTCACCACCCAGATCCATATCCCGCCACCCATCCATCCGTAACTGCCGTTCATCATAGGATCCCCCTCCGCGCTGTTGCGACAATTTGATCGTGCGCTTCCGTCCTGCTACACAAAGCTTCATCGGCCTTAGGATTTAGCCGCCGCAGCAGCCACTCTTCGGCTTGCCCGCCTGTTTGTCCAGGTATTGCATTGGATTCTTATCGAACTTCTCTTTGCATCTGGAACTGCAAAAGGAATACCTCTGTCCAGCGTGCTCTGTGTGCCCAGCGGCGTTAGCCGTCTCAACTTCCATGCCGCAAACGGGATCTTTCACAACGGTAGTGCTGCTCATAGGAATCTCCTTGGTTTGTGAATCTGGGCCGATTACGGCTAATCGATTGAGTTGCGGCCTTTAGAGGGACATTCGTCTCTTGCCCTGAAAGCTTCGTCTCGTTCGCCATCGGCACCAATAGAAATCTTTCACTTCGGGGGTGAAGAAGTCCGGTCGTTATTGCTCAGAACAGCGGATTGCACCTTGTCCACACTTACGGAAGGAAGGTCATCTGCCACCAGCGATTCATAGTTTCGTCGTCCGCAGTCTCAGGGCATTGCCGATCACCGATACGGAACTGAAGCTCATGGCAGCAGCAGCGATCATCGGGTTGAGAAGCAAGCCGAATGCAGGGAAGAGCACGCCGGCGGCAAGCGGCACCCCAACGACGTTGTAGACGAAAGCGAAGAACAAGTTCTCGCGGATATTGCGCATGGTTGATTTGCTGAGGTGGCGGGCGCGGAGAATGCCGCGCAGATCGCCTTTCAGCAGCGTGATGCCTCCAGCCTCCATCGCAACATCGGTGCCGGTTCCCATGGCGATGCCAATGTCAGCCTGGGCGAGTGCGGGCGCATCGTTCACTCCATCTCCGGCCATCGCGACCACAGAGCCTTTTTGTTGACGATCCTTGACCACTTCCGCCTTCTTTTCAGGCAGCACATCGGCCTCAAACTCGATGCCAAGCTTATCCGCAACTGCCCTGGCTGTCGTCGCGTTGTCTCCCGTTACCATGATGATTTTCAGACCGGCTGCCTTGAGCTCACTAATCGCATCCGGCGTGGATTCCTTGATTGGATCGGCGACCCCCACGAGGCCAGCGGCTTTGCCATCCACGGCAACCAACATCACCGTCTGGCCTTCATTGCGCAGAGCTTCAGCTGGATCAAGCAATGGGCCGGGATCGACTGACAAGTCGCGGAATAACTCCGCATTCCCGACTGCGACCTGTTTCCCTGTGACGGTTCCCTTCACGCCTTTGCCGGTCGTGGAGTTGAATTCAACCACATCGGACAGGGATAGCCTCCTTGCCTCGGCTCCCTTCACGATGGCTGCTGCCAAAGGATGTTCGCTCGAGCGCTCAAGGCTGGCGACGAGTTGCAGTAGGTCGTTTTCGTTGATGCCAGGCTGGGGAATGACGGCGCTCAGTGTCGGCTTGCCTTCCGTGAGGGTTCCCGTCTTGTCGATGATGAGTGTGTCAACCTTGCCGAATATTTCCAGCGCCTCCGCATTGCGGATGAGGATGCCGGCGCGAGCCCCGCGACCGGTGCCCACCATAATGGCCATGGGAGTGGCGAGCCCGAGAGCGCATGGGCAGGCTACGATCAGGACGGCCACAGCATTGACGAGTGCATGAGCAAAGCGCGGCTGAGGGCCGACGAAGAACCACACGGCAAAGGTGATAACGGCCGAAATAATGACAGCCGGAACAAAGTACGAGGACACTTGATCTGCCAGTCGCTGAATCGGGGCCCGTGACCGCTGTGCTTCGCTGACCATCTTCACGATTTGCGCTAAGAGCGTGTCGGCACCAATACGTTCCGCACGCATAACGAATGCGCCAGTTCCGTTCACCGTTCCAGCCGTCACTTTGGCGTCCTTGTCTTTCTCTACCGGTATGGGTTCTCCGCTGATCATCGATTCATCGACGGAGCTGTGGCCTTCAAGAACAGTCCCATCGACGGGCACCTTTTCTCCGGGACGGACGCGGAGCCGGTCCCCAACTTGGACCTGATCGAGAGGCACGTCGGCTTCGCCGCCCTTGTCGTCAAGCCGCTTCGCTGTCTTCGGAGCCAGGCCAAGGAGCGCGCGAATCGCACCGCTGGTTTGGCTGCGGGCGCGCAACTCCAACACCTGTCCGAGAAGTACCAGAGCGACGATTACTGCTGCCGGCTCGAAATATACATCGATCTGTCCTCCGCCCCCACGAAACGAGGCTGGAAATATCTGAGGAACAACGGTTGCGAAGACGCTGTAAAGGTAGGCCGACCCAGTCCCAAGAGATATAAGCGTAAACATGTTCAGGCTGCGATGGACGATGGATTGCCAGCCTCTGACAAAGAAGGGCAATGCGCACCACAGGACCACCGGAGTTGCCAGAGCGAACTCTATCCGAGCCCAGGCTCTTGCCGAGAACAGGTGCTGCATGGGCATCGAGGGGAGAAAAGCAGAGACCATCAGCGCGAGCATGGGCGCGGCGAGTGCGACGCTGATCCAGAGCCGCCTCGACATATCGCCCAGCTCTGGATTGGAGCCTTCGGCGGTGACTTCGCGGGGTTCGAGCGCCATTCCGCAGATTGGGCAGGAGCCTGGTCCATCACGCACGATCTGCGGGTGCATCGGGCAGGTATATTCGGAGCGCTTGGCTGGTGCGGGAACGGTCACGGGTTCGAGCGCCATGCCGCACTTCGGACAGCTTCCCGGTCCCGTTTGCTTCACCTCCGGATGCATTGGACAGGTGTATTCCCCTTGCGTCCCGGTTTTCGCTGCTGAGTGCGACGGCACTGTATCGGGCTTGGCCTGCCCATACTTCTCTGGCGCGGCGCGGAACTTTGCGGCGCAACCCCGACTGCAAAAGTAGACTGTTGCGCCCTGACGTTCAGCGCTTGCCGCAGCCTTCGACGGATCGACATTCATCCCGCAAACGGGGTCGTGCTCTTCAGCCTGCTTCATCTCTCGATTGTGAACCTATTCGCCTATCTCCACCTGTGCCTTTCTGAACAGGGAGCGGGGCTGCTCAAACTCAGCATGATCGAGCCTGAGTTTCCAGCAAAGGCACTTTGGTTCGGTGTAGTTAGGGTGTTGCCACAGAGGTATTCTGGATATTCGACGGAAGTTCTGGGCCAACTCGGACGAATGGGAAGCAGGGGAACGCATGGAGTACCAATTCCAAACCGGAACTTTGCTACTTTTGATCGCGGCAGTCGTGGCCATGCTGACCAGGCGACTAAAGCTCCCCTACAGCGTTGGCCTCGTGGTGGCAGGAATACTTCTTGCCGTGCTACCGTTTGCGCCTAACATCCAACTGACTAAAGACCTCATTTTCACTGCATTGCTTCCCCCGCTTCTCTTTGACGCCGCGTATTACATTGATTGGAATCAATTGCGCCGGGACTTTTCTGTGGTTGTCGTACTAGCAACACTTGGAGTCATTCTCTCTGCGGCCATAACTGCGGTAGGAATGCACTTTATAGCGAATTGGCAATGGATGAGTGCACTTGTGTTCGGCGCACTCATTGCTGCGACTGATCCGGTCTCAGTTATTGCCACATTTAAGGAAGCAAAGGCCCATGGTCGTTTGCTGGTACTGATCGAAGCTGAGAGTCTCTTCAACGACGGCACCGCTGCAGTTGCTTTTGGCATAGTCGTTGCCTTGGCTTCTGGGCAGCATCTCACGCCGCTAGGAATTTCCGCGATGCTCGCGAAGACAATCATGGGCGGCATACTCTGCGGCGCCCTAGTTGCGCTTGCAGCGCTCTTGCTCGCAGGGCGTACGGACGATCATCTTGTCGAGATTACCGTCACCACGGTTGCCGCTTATGGGTCCTTTCTGTTAGCGGATCATTTTGGTTTGTCTGGCGTCCTTGCAACGATCACCGCAGGACTTGTCATGGGCAATTTCAAGGCGCTCAAGACGATCTCCGAGCAGGGAAAGGAAGCCGTTCAAGCTTTCTGGGAATACGCCGCATTCGTCGCGAACTCTCTAGTGTTTCTCTTGATTGGAATGAACGAGGCTCGTCAGAATTTCTCGGCAATATGGATTCCAGCCACACTGGCTATCGTTTTGGTGACGCTAGGCCGGGCGATGGCTATCTATCCTTGTTGCCTACTGTTTTCGCGTTCCTCACTTCGTGTCACCGGGAAGCATCAACTCATTCTGTTCTGGGGAGGATTGCGAGGAGCCTTGGCGCTGGCGCTTGCACTTGGGCTTCCGCCTACCATTCCGTTACGCGAAGAGATCATTACGATCAGTTTTTTCGTCGTTGCCTTTTCTGTGTTCGTCCAAGGTCTCACCATGGTCCCATTCCTGCGCAGAATGGGAGAGATTTAGCGATAGCGATTATGGCTTGGAGGGGAGCGATGCGGTGGGGTTGATAGGATACTGAGGATCTGACGACAGACACCGAAGGTTTATCGATATTCCAGAAGATCGCATGGAATAGGCCAGACCGTATTTGTTAAACGTCAATCTGGGAGATTGGTGCCATCCATGAATCAGGATCAAACAAATCGTGATCGCCTCAACCCTCTCTGGAGAGCCGTGATTGAAGTTGCCCTTATCATGTTTTTCTTTTAATCCGTTCGGTTGATGGGAGAATTTACCCATAGTGAACCGTCGGAGAGCTTCACGACGGCCATACGGGTCGTGAATGTGACACCCATGTCCCGGAAATTGGGGCCGTCGACGATCCAAATGTTTTCAGCGAATGCCGCGAGATCGGCCATAGATTTGCCTCTCTCAGACTATCAAACCTTGAATGATTGGCATTCCGCGAAGTGCGGACCAAGTGAAGCGTGGCGTGAGATGTCATTCGCGTAAACTGTCTTCATGGCATCTACACCTACCGCCGAGAATCTGCCGGGAATCGGATGGCTGACAATTTTGCGGGCGCGTTTGATTGCCCACCTTCAGCAACGCGAGGAACAGGTTTTTCTTCTTCTGTCGTTGACGATTGGGGCGTTAACCGGACTTGCGGTAGTTGCCTTTATCGTGGTGACGGAGCGGCTGGGAATGCGCCTCTATCCCGTCAGCGGCGCAGCCTGGAGGCGCGTACTGGTGCCGGTGGCAGGGTCGCTTACCATGGGCGTGCTGCTCTATCGCTATTTTCCCAACGCCAGGGGCAGCGGCGTTCCTCAGACTAAGGCTGCCCTGTTTGCACGAGACGGCTTCATTTCCCTCCGCACCGTCCTGGGTAAGTTCTTCTGCACGGCGACGACTTTGGCGAGCGGCATTCCGCTCGGCCGAGAGGGACCATCCGTTCAGGTCGGTGCGGGAATCGGATCGGTGCTCGGCCGATGGCTCGGATTGCGCCCGGAAAAGGTAAAGGCTCTGATTCCTGTGGGAGCCGCCGCTGCCATCGCGGCGGCCTTCAATACCCCGATGGCGGCCGTGTTGTTTTCGCTCGAAGAGGTGATGGGCGACATGCATGCGCCGGTCCTGGGCGCTGTAGTGATTGCTTCCGCCACATCCTGGGCGGTCTTGCGCCTCCTGCTGGGTAATAACCCGCTGTTTCAGGTGCCGCAGTACACGCTGGTGCATCCGCTGGAGCTTGCCATCTACGCCCTCTTGGGTATCGCCGGCGGGTTTCTGTCCGTAGCCTTCACCCGGCTGCTTTTGGAAATGCGGAAATTCTTTCTGCATTTGCCCAAGAGCACGCGCTGGTGGCATCCCGTGGTAGGCGGCGTGACGGTAGGCCTAATGGGCTGGATTGTGCCCCAGGTCTTGGGCGTTGGGTATAGCTATGTCGGCAGCGCCTTGAACGGAACGATGGCGCTCAAATTAATGTTGCTGCTCGTGGTGCTCAAGCTGTTTGGCGTCACGATCAGCTATGCTTCCGGAAACGCCGGTGGTATCTTCGGGCCGAGCCTTTTTCTCGGCGCAATGTTGGGAGGCGCGATCGGCACAGTGGCCCATGGCTTGCTGCCGGGATACACTGCGACTCCAGGCGCTTACGCGCTGGTGGGTATGGGCGCGCTTTTTGCGGGCATCGTGCGTGCACCGATGACCTCGGTGCTGATGATCTTTGAAATGACACGGGATTACGCAGTCATTGTGCCCCTGATGATCGCAAACATGACCAGCCTGTTCATCTCTTCCCGATTCCAGAAACAGCCAATCTACGAGGCATTGGCCCATCAGGATGGCATTCATCTGCCCAGTCGCAGCACTCAGGACGATGTCAATCAGCGCACCGTAGCGCAGGTGATGCAGAAGTCTCCGCAGATACTGCCGGCGCAAATGCGCGTTGAGGATGCCGTTGAACAAACTCGCACGGGTCAGCTCCGGATCTGGCCTGTGGCCGACAACGGCTACTTTCTCGGCATTCTGGACAGGGAGACCCTTGAATGCGCCTTTGTCGATGGGAGGAGAGAACAGCCGTTGGCAAGCCTTGTGGAAACTCTCCATGTGCCGCACCTGCACACGGATCACGCTCTCCATCTGGCGCTCGATCGGATGAGCAAGTACCATCTTGATGTCTTACCGGTTGTCCACCGTGCGGATATTCACAAGCTCGAGGGCATAGTGACGCTGCCGGACGTGCTGGTTGCGTATGGTATCGACCGCAACGCTTCACGGTAACCGGAGGCGGCAAATGTTGCGCCAGGACAGCTCAACAACCCAGTTCGAGTTTGACTGAAGAGAGAGCCTGGATGAGAGGCCCGGACCCAAGTAGGAGTCAGGACACCTCCTCAAGCGCGAAGCTTCGCAATGGAGTGGTCCAGAGGGAACTCTGATTTTGGGACAAGGTGCGGCGACTGAGATTCGTGCTCTGGAAGGCGATCGAGGAGCACTGCTTTGAGGAGCGATTTATGAACCTGGATGCGGCCGTTGTAGTCA
>Ga0181529_10002278_pt1 | contig 23317 bp, 26 predicted proteins | sample PEATcosm2014_Bin_36_FD_119763 | JGI IMG/M metagenome (GOLD analysis project Ga0181529, IMG submission 119763) | Peatland microbial communities from MTU Mesocosm Facility, Houghton, MI, USA - PEATcosm2014_Bin10_30_metaG | ecosystem: Environmental > Terrestrial > Soil > Wetlands > Peat | place... | reverse complement strand
CCTTCCCGAGTCCGAGCCCGACAGCCCCCTAGGCCCCAACACCGGCGCGGGAGTCATCTTCGGCGCGACGGGCGGGGTAATGGAGGCCGCCTTGCGCACGGCCTACAATCTACTCACAGGCTCCGACCTCAAGGACGTCAACTTCACCGGTGTCCGCGGCATCTCGGGCATCAAGGAGGCGAGCGTCCACATCAGCGGGGCGGAGATCAGAGTCGCTGTGGCCCACCAGATGGGGAACATCGCCCAGGTCCTCGACATGGTCAGGAAGGCCAAGATCGAGGGCAAGGATGTGCCCTGGCACTTCATCGAGGTGATGGCCTGCCGAGGCGGCTGCATCGGCGGGGGCGGCCAACCCTACGGCTGCACGGACGAGGTGCGCAAGATGCGCATCCGCGGCATCTACGACGCCGACGAGGCCTCGGAGTACCGCTGCTCGCACCAGAATCCTCTCATTAAGCAGGTATACGCAGAGTTCCTGGAGAAGCCGGGCTCGCACAAGGCGCACGAATTATTGCACACGCACTACGAGTCCAAACCGCTGTACCTTAAGTAGCGAACTCGTTATGCGCCAGCGGTCCGGTCACCGACTCGCGCGGTGGCCGGACCATCTTTCTCGCGATGCAGGCATGCGGCGCCGCCTTCGCCCGGGCCTACAACGTGCGTAGGTCCGCTTTCACGAATTCGACCGAGCCCAAGCTCGAACCGCGGTTCGGAGGAGCCTCTAGCCGGCGAAGACTTCGTTCAGCCAGGAGATCATGACCTGGTTCATGAGCAGCGCATTGTCCGCCTGGCAGTGGGAGGCGGCGCCCTCTTTTTCCGTGAACACGCGCAGCGATTTCCGCTCGGATCCGATGTTGCGCAGGAATTCCTCGGCCTGGGCCAGTATCTGGGCGCCTTCGCTCTCACCGACCAGGGCGAGTGTCGGGCAGCGTATGCGGTGTTCCATGCCGACGAGGCTGTACTGCTTCAGGATTTCGCGCTTGGCGCTCATTTCCCCAAAGCTCTTCACGCCTCCTTCCCAGAGCAGCAGGTCCAGCCCGGCCTTGTCGGAATAGCTCATGACATGGTCCTTCAGGAAATCGATCAATTTAGGCGCCTGGAAAAGCTGGGGATAGATCTGCGAAAGTTCCAGATAGAAGTCGCGCAAGGGAGTATCGGGAATCAGCGCCTTGATCCGAGCGTCGTGGGCGGCCGCGCGGGCCGCGAGATAGCCGCCGAAGCTGATACCCATGATGGCCATGCGTTCTTGGTCGACGTCTGGCCTCGCGCAGAGGAGGTCGAGCGCCCTACCTATCGAGGCTTCGCTGTCCGGCCTTACGGTCAGGCCGCTTTCGTGCATGGGGCCGTAGTTGCCGGGTCCCTCGTACAAAAAAAGGCTGTAGCCGTTGCGCAGAGCATAGGCCCCCGCCCAGAAATAGCTCTCGGCCGCGGAGCCCTCTCCCCCGGTCACGATGAAAAGCGTAGGAGACCTGGTCTTCGCGGCCGGAACAAAGTAACAATTCAGTAATTTGCCTTCGATGGGCACGGCCAGCCTCTCCATCGGGATGTCGAAGAGCGCGCCGGCCCGCTCGAAAGCGTCGCGGGACAGCTCCCAAAACCGCTTGTGCCGTTCCTCGAAAGGATTCACGGAGATCGTCGCCGACTTGAAGTAGTTGGATGCGCAGAGCCAGCATTCGCGCGCGCGGACGGCATCCCCGGCGGCGGCGGCAGCCTCGGCCCGACTTGCGTTCGCGCGCCCCAACTCGTCCCACGCGCGGATAAAGGCCTCGTGATCGCTGTTCTTCGTGTTCAGGACGACTGCCAAGCATTCGCCTATTGTGGCGCCCTGGGCATGGGTCCCCATGAGGGCCCGCAGAAGAGTAAAGTTCATTTCCTGATTCTTGAAAAAGACGTTCTTGCCGCTTCCCCGTCCTTCTTTCTTGGCCATAGTGTCCTCTCCTCCTCGATAGTGTCGCTAGGCAAGGAACTGCGCTTGCGCCGCATCCACTGTTAAACAAGTATCAATTATGCTACAGTTGTAGCCATGAATGAGATCGAAAAGGCCGCTTCGACCCAAAACGTACCGTCGCCCGTCGCATATGCGACACGGAAGGGCGGAACGTCGCGGATCGACCGGAGAAGGGCGAGGACGGAGCGCTCTATTTTCGCGGCCCTCGAGAGTCTCTCCAGCTACCTGCCCCTGGACGAGTTGAGCGTGGCGCGCATCGCCGAGGCGGCTGATATCAACCGCGTGACTTTCTACGCGCATTTCCGGAACTTGGACGATCTCCTCGACGCGGCCCTGAAGGCTGCCTTCGACGAGGCGGCGGCCTCGATGGCAGACTCGTTTATCGACGAAACAGCCCTGGAGGCGGTGGGCGAGAACGTACGAGCATATGCCGCCGCAATCCTCCGGCACCGGGCCTTCCTGCGTTGGGTCTATGACAGTTCCTCGCGGGACCGGCTCGCCGCCCTCCTAGGCGAGGGGTTCCGTTCGGCGCTCGAAAGGCGCATCGGCGCTGTCGTGTCCACCTGCTCCGCGCGGAGGCGTGGGCTGTTCGCCCAATACACTTCCGGAGGTCTGGCCAGCCTGGTGCTCGGCTTCCTCGCCGGCGAGTCCGCTCCTTCCGACGTCGACGAGCTCGCGGACTTCCTCCCGAAAGCCTGGCTGCCTTCGGCCTACATGGTCCTGGGCATCGGCGATCGCGGCGGGACCTGAAACGGCCCTGAGTCCGACGCCTCCACATTCCGGCCGACTTGCCGTATACTGACGACATGCGAACGAGCCATATCCTCGCCGCGGCCCTCGCGGCCGCTACCCTCGCCGGCTGCGCGCCGACGCGCATCGGTCCCGCGCCCGCGGGCCTGCACACTCGCGTGGCGACAGCCATCACCTACTACCTCGACAAGGCAGCGGGCGACGCGCTCGAGCTCGGCGTGCGCGAGAGCTTCCAAATGTGGAGCGAGGCGACGATGTTCAAGTTCAGCTACGGCGGCAGGGTGTCGGCTAGAATCGCTCGGGACGGGCGGGACGAAGTGGTGATCATGCGGCATTGGCCCCAGGAGCTGCCGATCGGCGATGCGGCGTGGTGCCAGGTCTACCTGGACGCAGCGGGCAAGATCAGGGAGGCGGACATACTCCTCAATGCCCAAGCCTTCTCCTTCACGACAAGGCGTGAGGCCAAGCCTGGGAGCCTCTTTATCGAGGACGTGCTGGAAAAGGAGATCGGCCGATCCATCGGTCTGGGCTTGAAGACCGACGTGAGCGCCATCGACGACTATCGACCGGCCCAGCCGGGCGAGGCCTTCGAACCGGGTATCGACCCGGCGGATATGGCGGCCTATCTTTCGCTCTATGCGACGGACCCTAAATCCTAGCTTTTTCGCGGTTCTTCTCGATCGCCTCGATGTCCAAGCGCTTGAGCTTCTTGCGGAAATTGGTAGAGTCGTCGGCTAAGATCCCCTCTAGATAGGCCATTTGCCTCTCGATCGCCTCGCGGTAGAGGTCCTTGTCCACACCATAGCGCGTCGCGAAGTGCTCGCGCGACTTGCGGGAGACTTCGCCGAGGGGCCCGTCGAGGCGGGCCTTCGTCGACTCGTAGAAGCCCGCGGTCTTCTTGAGGATGTCGAAGGCGCTGTCGTAGCCTCCTATCCCCGCCTCCCGGAATTCGTAGTAGAGGAAGAGCAGCTTTTCGAGGTATGCCCGGTCGGACATCTGGCCGAGGAGGTCGGCCGAGGCTAGGATCTCGGCGCCCCTCCTTTCGTCCTCGCTCCCAAAGTCGAACTGGGACCAGGGGAGGGCGATGTCCGTGGCGAGGATCATGCGCGCCACGCGTTCGGCCGATTCCGGCTCAAGCCCCAGGGACACGGCCTCGCGGCGGGCGAAGGCGGCGGATCGAAGCACATGGACTTTGGTATACTGCGCCCCGGTCCCGCTGGGGTCGGTTTCTTCTCGTATATAGCCCGCATCGTGGGCGAGGGCGGCTATGAGGGTCTCCAGGTCGAACTGGGCCTCGAGCCCTATACCGGCGAGGTGGCAGCCGTCGAGGAGCCTTGAAACCGCGCCGAAGACCGAGACGCTGTGGCTATAATCGTGATATTGCACGGCGCAGGCGAGGTAGCCGGGCATGCGTCCGTCGTAGAGGCGCTTGACGAGAAGGAATACCTTGTCGATCGGCTTGAAGTCGGCTTTGGGTGCGTCGGCCTTGAAGAAGCGCTTTGCGTCCGAAAGGACGTCCCTAGGCTTGATCGCTCCGAGGAGGGAGTAGAGCTGGACTTGATCCACGACGTGGTTTCCCATGATTTTTCCTGAACGCCCGGGGAAATTCAAGAACTTCATTGGCGCTAAACGACAATTATACACCGCTCGCCGAGCCGCGACAGGAAAACTAGGCGCAAATTCTGTAGCCTTTCCGCTAATCGGAAGGCTTACGCCTGAGTTCCTTCGAAGTCGATCTGGCGCGCTTGGAAGCCAGGCGGCGCTCTCTCGAGGCATGAGTGGGCCTGGTAGCCTTGCGGGGCTTGGGCAGCCTGGCCGCCGCAGAGATCAACGAAACGAGGCGGGCCAAGGCAGCCTCCCGGTTGCGGACCTGATCCCGTTCCCGCTCGGCCTGGACCACGATTTCGCCTGCGGCGGTCAGCCTTCCGGCCAGCCGCTCGGCCGCCATGGCGGTCTCGGCAGCGGATAGCCCCTGGACGCTGTCCAGGCGGATCCTGGCTATTACCTTGGAATTCACCTTGTTGACGTTCTGGCCTCCGGGGCCGCCTGAGCGCGTGAATTCGAGCTCGGCCTTAGCCGCGATCGAGGCATGAAGAACCTCGAGGTTCATGGGGACGCCTCAGGAGCGAGGGAAACCAGGTCGATCTCGGTCTTGGGGCAGACGCCAAGGCCTCCGCCCGGCCGTCGCTCGAGGCCCCGAAGGCGGAGGACGTCGCCCCGCCTGAGATCCCCAAAGCCAGCGGCATGGGCTGACGCATCGTCGGAACGGGCGGAGACGGCCTCGAGTCTGCCATCGCCGCAGAGCAAATAGCGGAGCCGGCCTGCCTTGTTGAGCATGGGGTCCGAGACTATTCGACGCTCGTCCTGCGCGTCAGCGCCCGGCCTTCGGCTCAGTCGCATGCCCGCAGTCGTAGGCCTGGAAAGGATGAAGTAGGCCAGCTTGGCCGAGCTCCGGTCGAGGCCTGCGGCCCTCGCGAGGGAGGCGATAGGCTCAGGCGGGTTCCAAGGCGATTCGGCATGGCAGCTTCTTTTGGGGCCGGCCAAGAAGGCTGGGCAGGGGAACGAGCCCGTGCAAGGGCCGTTCACGAGCCAGCCTCTGGCGACGAGGGCGTCGCGGAGCTCTATGAGGTCCCGGCTCGTGCCAAGGAGGGCCGGCTCGAGGAGGAGAAGTCTGCCTTCCGGGTCCAGGCGCTCGGCAGCGTGCTCGACGAGCCTCAGCTTCAAGTCTAGGGGGCGCATGGACTCGGCTTGGGATCCTCGGGCCCACAGCTCATTTAAGCAATGCCCGAATACGACGAGATCGAAGGGCCCCTCGGGAAGGGACCTTCCGGATTCGAGATCGAGCTCGATCCCTTCCACATGCTTCGGCCTCCGATCGCCATGGCCGAGCAGTGCCGTTCCCAGCTCGAGCGCCTTTTTCGAGGCATCGACGAGGACGATGCGTTCCAGCGTCTGGCTCGGCTCGAGGGCATCGAGGATGGCGGCCGAGCATGGGCCCGACCCGGAACCCAGGTCAAGGACACGACGAGGATTGAGGCCCGATCCCGCTAGCGCGATGGAGACTTGCATGTAGGAGACGGGCCAATAGTAAAGGAGATAGGCGCCGAGGAGGGAGGCATCTTCCATATACCTCGCTCCCGCCAGTGGGCGTTCGGCGGTGAGTCCACGTTGCAGGACAAGGAGGGCGGCGCCAGCCTTCTCTATTTCCCGGCCGCTCAAGGCGCCCTGGATTCCGGGGGCAGAGCCGCAGATGCCGCGCCATTGCTCGATGAGCCCAGGGATGCGGGCGGCCAGTCCCCCGCCGGCCATGGGCCGGGGACTCGATCCATGATCGCGAAACGAGCGCGGGGACCGACTAACCACTGGCATAGCCGAAGGGTATGTCCGATCGAAGGACTTCCGCAAGCGCGGAGCAGGCTCAGCCTTGACTCCCCAGGCCGCAACGGATACCGTTATGGCTTCGGGCGATTCGGCGCGAACCGCTCAAGGAGCACTATGATGATGAGATTGGCGGCCCTCCTCACGACGATCGCGCTACTCGCCGCGCTCTCCTGCGTTCCAGTCATGGCGCAGGATGCCCCCGCGGCTCCGGCCGGCCCTGACGCTTCGGCCGCGCCCGAGGCACCGACAACTCCCTCGGCCCCGGCCATAGACGTCGTGGCCTTCCTAAAGCCATATGCCGACGCCCCTCAGGCCAGCCACGACGCGCTCAAGAAAGCGGCTGATCTGATAGCCCTAGGAAAGTGGAAATCTGCCTTCGAGTCCCTGGACGACTTCGACAAGGCCAATGTCGATCCCTTCGCCCTCGCTATGAAGACGACTCTAATGCTTCAAGGCGCCATTCGCACCGACATGCACCGCTCCTTCGGCCTCGTCGACCTCGAGGCTGGCCAGGACCTGGAGAGCCTGAGGAACTCCGAGGGCACCTACGAGCCCATCGCCTTCGACCCCTCCGCCCTCGCGGACGCCCAGGCCGCCGCCGGGGTCGCGGCTCCGGGGATCCTGTCCAAAGTGCTCGGAGATTATTTCTACGACGTCCTCGGGCGCTTCTCCGGGCAATGGGCTTTGAGCGATGACGATATCATGGCGAAGGTCGTCGATAACTACTCGAAGGCCTACGATGCCGGAGTCTACGACGGGGCGAGCCTCCTAAAGTACGCCGAGTCCCTCGTGAAATCGAACCGAGGCGATGAATCAGACGCCGTTTATAGGAAGGCGATCCGGCTCGACATGAAGAACGCCAATATCCGATACAGCTATGCCATGGGCCTCACTTATAGAGGCAAAAAGGCCGAGTCCCTCGTGGAGACTGACAAGGCGATCGAATATTACGGGGAAGCGCCCGAGAAGATCAACGCGATCGCCCTCGGCGCGCGAACGGCCGCCGAGCTCGGAGACGGCGACAAGACCCAAGCCTATTACGCCATAGCGGACAAGGACTATCCCGGCAGCCCGACCCCGGGCCTCCTGCGCCATATGGTCTCGATCGAGAGCGGCGACGATGCCGCGGCCGAGTCGGCGGCCGAAGGCCTTGTCGCCGCCTTCGGGTCCAACCCGAGCGTCATCCGCGGCCTCATCTCCTCCTGGTACTCCGCGGGGCAGGTCGAAGCCGCGCGTGATTTCCTCGTTAAGAGCATTGTCACGGGCGGCGATGATATGACCGTCGGCAACCTCAATTTCTACCTCGCCGTCCTGATCTCGCAGAACCCGCCGACCGATGAGGACAAGGAAACGGCGCTCAAGGCCCTCGACGAGGCCGAGGCGCATTTCAAGACGGCCCTCGGGCCGGACAGCGAAGTCTTCAGCGTCATCGCCCAGGTGCGAGAGTCCCTTCAGCCTCAAGCTCCCGACGCGTCAGCGTCCGGCGAAGCCGGTGCTCCTGCTCCTGACGGGGCCTCTCCCGATGCGGCCGCACCTGACGCTCCGACACCAGACTCGGCCGGCAATTAGCGGTACTAAGGGAGAGACGAGGAGTGATCATGAATGAGCCGAAACGATATGGCTCCGACGTCGAGGAGTTGAGCTCGATCCTGATCAAGCTCGAGAAGCTCCACCATATTCGGGATCTCTCCACTCTCCTGGACAGCATCCTCACCGAAACCCGATCGCTCGCGGCCGCCGACGCGGGCTCCATATTCCTGGTCGAGGACGACAAACTCAAATTCAGCTATGTGCAGAACGATACGCTGTTCCGCCATGACTTCCTGGCCAGCAAATACATCTATTCCAATAGCGCTATGGCCATCGACGAGACCTCGCTGGCGGGATATGTCGCCACTACAGGCGAGTCTCTTCTCATCGAGGATGCCTATCGGATCGAAAGCGGGGCCTCCTATTCATTCAACCCCTACTTCGACGAGATATCCTCGTACAAGACCAAGTCGATGCTGATCGTGCCGCTCCGAACGAGCAAGAGCGATCTCGTCGGAGTCCTCGAGTTGATCAACCGGCTAGGGCCGGACGGCAGCGTCCTTCCGTTTTCGGAAAAGCAGAAGTCGATCGTCTCGCAGTTTGCCTTCTACGCCGGCGTCGCCATAGAGCGGGCTATACTCCTCCGCGAAGTCGTCTACAAGATGGTGCGCATGATGGCCATGCGCGATCCAGAGGAGACGCAGCCACACGTCAATCGGGTCGGCTCCTATTCAGTGGAGATATACAAGCGCTGGGCGGTTGCCCATGAGGTGCCGAAGGCGGAGGTGGACGAATTCAAGGATGTGCTAAAAATGTCCGCCATGCTTCACGATATCGGCAAGGTGGGCATACCCGACGCAATCCTGCGCAAGCCGGGTCCTCTCACCCCCGACGAGAGGGAGCGAATGAAGCTGCATGTGCTCCTGGGCGCCGGGTATTTCGAGAACCCGTCCTCGGAATGGGATACCCTGGCGCGCGAGATATCGCTGAATCACCACGAGAAATGGGACGGCTCGGGCTATCCCGGGGCCGTGGTCGACCCGAACCTGGACAGGCTCCCGGACCTTCCCGGGAAGAAGGGCCCCGAGATACCGCTCTCGGCGAGAATCGTCGCCGTAGCGGACGTATATGACGCATTGAGCAGCAAGCGAGCCTACAAGGACGCATGGGAGGAGGACCGAGTGCTCCACCATATGCGCGAAGAGTCGGGCAGGCACTTCGATCCGGAGATCGTCGGGATATTCTTCGAGATATACGACGTCATCAAGGCGATCAGGCAGAAATGGGAATGAAGGCCGAAATGATCACCAAGGCCGCGGGCCCAGACGAGCTTCTCGCGCTGGACGCCGCGGCTGATCCGGCGCTTGCCTCGTACTTCCGCATCATGCGACTCAAGAGGCTCTACCGCCAAGGTTGGCTCAAGCGGGGCCTGCCCCAGGGCCTCTGCGAATCGGTCGCCGAGCACTCCTTCGGCACGGCCCTTCTCGCGCTCCTGCTCGCCGGTAAGGAAGGAGAGGGCGGCTCGCTCGGGAGGCTGGACACGGGGCACGCCGCGCTCCTCGGCCTGATCCACGAGCTCGGAGAGTCCTTCGCCGGCGATATTACGCCGGTCGACGGCGTGAGCCGAGAGGAGAAGTCGAAGCTCGAGCGGGCGGCGATCCTGCGCGCCCTCGAGGGGCATCCCGACCGCGACTGGTTTCTCTCCCTCTGGGTGGAGTTCGAGGAAGGCTCGAGCCCAGAGGCCAGGTTCGTGCGGCAATTGGACAGGCTCGAGATGGGCCTCCAAGCGGCACTGCAAGAGGCCGAGGGCTTCGCGGGCATGGACGAATTCTACGATAGCGCCCGCCAGACTGTCGTCGAGCCGAGGCTACGCTCCCTGCTCGAAGAGGCGATAGCCGCGGCAGGGCGGCGCGGCTAGGCTGATCCCGCTCCGGACGCTCGCGGCGGCCTTGGGCGCTCGGAAAGGGGAAGGCTCACTTCAGGTTGTCCTCGGCATAGAGCATGAGCTCGACCATTCGCTCGAGGAGCTCCTCCTTGGCGGCCTCGGGGAAGCTGTCGGGGACGAGCTCCTTGGCGAAAAGCCTCGTGATATCCCGGATTTTCGTCATCGCCTGCCGCGAGGCGTAAATGATATCGGCCTGCGGGTGGTTGATTACGATAATCGAGAGCTCGGCGTCGTAGCTTGAGCGCCAGAGTTAGCCTGGCGCCTTGCGATAGGTGTAGCCGGGGAGCCCACGCCTCGCCGCCGGCGTCGTGACGAGCTTCATGCTCCTCGCGACGCCGGCGGCTCCGGCCGACGTCAGGGTGCAGGTATCGCCCAAAGTCCAGAACGAGAGAAGCCCGAGGCCGAATTCGCCTTGGAGGCCCTGCTCGCCCTCGCGCTTGAATTCGCGCTTGACGGAATCGCCGATGTGCGTCGCGACGCAGTGGAAGTCACTGATGCCCGCGCCGTCGTCCATCGAATTCGCCACGAAATCGGTTATCGCCTTGAGCGGATTATTCTGCGAGAGAGCGATGATGTTGATCACGTTCCAGTGATCATCGATTTTCAGCCTGCCGGATTTGGCGTCCTTTTCTCCCGCCACGGCCCAAAATACGATGGCTGCGAGAACAAGGGCAAGCCGGACCCAATGGGGGGAGAGGCTGGGCGCGAAGGATTTTGCCTTTGCTTGGATATTTAATAATACTTATATTAAATTTATTCTATCTTGGGAGGTGCTTATGCCCGGTCCTTCTTTCGCCATACTCCCCTATATCGTGAGCTCGGTCGCGTATTTCCTCATCGGAGCCCTTTGGTATACGCCTCTTTTCGGCAAGGCATGGGCCAAGGAGATAGGGACGAGCATGGGCGAGAGCATGGATGGCACCGCCAAGGGCAGGTTTGTCGCCGGCATGCTTGGCCAGCTCGTCTCATCCTTCCTCTATGTCGCCGGAGTCTACATGGTGATCGTGCTGGGGAATTTCTACAGCCTGGGCGGGGCCCTGACGGCTGCCTGCTCCGTGAGCGCCTTCTTCGTCCTCTCGGTGAACTCAGGCAAGCTCCTCTTCCAAGGCAAGCCCAAGCTCTTCTTCATCGACTCGGGCTATGGAGTCGTAGGAGCCTTTGCCGCTGCCCTCATACTCGCGTTTTGGAGGTAATGAAATGGTCTATCTGATTCGCAACACCCGGGTGGTCAAGGATTGGGAGAAGATGGAGGGCGCGGCGCGAGGCCTCACCGACTATTGGGCCAAGCAGCCCGGGGTCAAGGGCGTGGAAACCTGGAGCAACATCGCGGGGCGCCAGGACGAGTATCAGTTCGTGGCTAAATTCGATTCCTTGGCGGATGAGGAAAAATTCGCCATTGGGCTCTGGAACGATAAGGGCTACGAGAGCGTGATGACCCGATTCATGGAAGTGTTCGAGCTCCTGGACGACCTGCTAAAACGCACTTTGGAGTAGCCTAAGCATGGCCCCCCGAGGCGAGGAAGTCCTGCACGGCGGCGATATCCTGGGGCCTCACCGAATGGCTCGGGCCGGGGTGCATTCGCAAGACCGTCCTAGCGCCGAGGCGGCTAAAATACGCTGCGGATTCTTGGACTGCCTGGGCGGGAATATAGGGATCCTCCTCGTGCGAGCCTAGATAGACGAAGAGGGGGTACACCAAGGACGGGGCCGACCGCATGACCTCCGGCGGGCCGATCAAGGCTCCGCTCAACCCGAAGACGGCCTCGACGAGGCCGGGATTCCTGGCGGCGAGCTCGAGAGAAAGGCAAGCACCTTGCGAAAAGCCGAGGATTGCAAGCCGCGGCGCTCCCCGTTTCCGCAGCTCGTCGAGGATCGCGCGCAGCGCCGAGAGGGCGGAGCCGAGCCATGGCTCGTTCTCCGCGATCTCGGACTGGAAGTCGCCCGGGAACCACTCTCTTCCGGACGCGCTCGGTGCGACGAAGGCCCAGCCTTCGGGGTCGAGGTGACGCGCGAAGCCGAGGATCTCCCTTGAGCTTCCGTCCCGACCATGGACGAGGAGCAGGGCTCCCTTGGCCCCTGCGAGCTCTGCCCCCGCGAAATCTACCTCTATCCCTCGATGGGGCCCAGTAATCTGTTCGAGCGACGGAAGCGTCATGCTTGAGTCTCCCCCGCTTCATGAATATTGATCCTTTGCAGAATTGTCAACTTCGAGAAAGACCTAAGTCTACTTGGCCAAGGGGATAGCCCAAATTGGCGGCGCCGGGGGAAACGATGCCGCCTCGGATCGTCACTGGCCTAGAATTGGTGTATCTTCCCTCGCATGAGCGACTGTATATTTTGCAGGATTGCGCGAGGGGAGGCTCTTGCATCGGTGATCCACGAGGACGCCGAGATCCTCGCCTTTCATGACCTCGCGCCCAAGGCGCCCGTCCATTTCCTGGTGATACCGAAGAAGCACATCGCGAATCTCATGGAAATCGCGCCGGAGGATTCGGTCCTCGTGGCACGACTTCTATACATGGCGCAGGAGCTGGCTTGCGGCCTCGGCTGCGCCGAAAACGGCGCGCGCTTCGTCATCAATTGCAAGTCGGACGGCGGCCAGAGCGTAGATCACCTCCACATCCATGTCCTGGGCGGCCGTGCCATGGCCTGGCCCCCGGGCTGAAGGAGGATGTCCCTCAGGACCTGCTCGGGGAATGGCGCGAGGCCGAGGGGATCCCGGCGCGGCTTTTCCTGTAACGTCCAGGCGTGGACCCGACCCGCCTCTGGAATATCTCGCGGAAGCTGGCGGGGTCTGAATAGCCGCAATAGGCGGTGATCGCTTCCCAGGGCTCCTCCGATCTCTCGAGGAGCCTGCGTGCCTCTTCAACCCGGACCGACTGGAGCCAAGCCAGGGGCGACTCGCCGAAGGCCGCGAGCCAGCGCCGCTGCAGGGTGCGGATCCCGAGGGCAGACTCGCGGGCCCAGTCCTCCAGGGTTACCCGATCCTTGAAGCGCTCGCGCGCCCAGGCTATCGCGCTTCCGAGGGTAGGGTCGGCGCGCAGGGGCACCCAAAGGCCGCCCGGAGGTCTGAAGGGAAGCTGGCTTTTTCTTCCCCTGTCCCAGACGAGGACTCGCGCGACATCGTCAGCGACGCGGACGCCCCAGAAGCGCTGGACGAGATGGAGACCGAGGTCCACCCACGAGAGGAGACCTCCGGCGGTGACTATGTCCCCGTGGTCGATGACAAGCTCCGAGGCTTCTACGCTGATATCGGGACGCATGGCCGCCAGGGACGAGGCCAGGTTCCAGTGGGTCGTGAGCGGACGCCCCCCGTCTACCCCCGAGGCGGCGATCCAGGCCGCGCCCGCGCAGACCGAGGCGATTATTCCGCCCATTTCATGGGCCCTGCGGATCTTCCTGAGCAGCGCCTGATCCTCCGCGCGAGGGAGCCCCTCGCCGTTTTTCGCCGGTATCAGGAGGACCCGCCCGCCAATCGCCGCGGGTCCATGCCTGTCCAGCATTGCGCGCAGCTCCTTCCAGCCCCAGACACAGGACTGAAGGCAGCCGGGATATTCCAGTATTTCCCAGGCACAACGCGGCATAGTCTGGCTCCAATGTCGTAAACGACTTTAATAATGTCATTTATGCCTCTGGCGCCTGGCCTGGTCAATGCCTAACCTTCCACCATCGATTGGAGGCCACCATGAGCGCGAGCACCGCGATCGTCACGATCGACATCCAGCTGGATTATTTTCCCGGAGGCAAGTTCCCCCTGTTCCGCGCCAAGGCCGCTGCGCGGAAAGCCGCTCTCGTCCTCGAAGAGGGAAGAAAGCGTGGCAACCCCATCTTCCATGTCAGGCACGAGGGCCTGGACCCGAATGGACGCTTCCTCGTCGCAGGAACGCCAGGCACGGAGCTGTACGGCGCGCTCTCCGTCCCCGCTGACGGAAGCGAACGCGTCATTCTCAAGCACCAGCCCGACTCTTTCCTGGGAACCGACCTCGAGGAGCGCCTACGCGCGGCTGGCGCGGCGCGCGTCGTCTGGATGGGCATGATGAGCTGGATGTGCGTGGACAGCACGGTCCGGGCGGCCAAGGCGAAAGGCTTCGAAAATGTCCTCGTCGAGGACGCCTGCGCCGCCGGTTGGCTCATGCATCGAGGGTTCCCCGTCCTTCCTTGGAGCTCGCATCGTGCATTCATGGCGGCCCTGGGCGCGCATTACGCCCGCCTGGTCCGCTCAAGGAAAGCCTCGGCCTGGCTCTAGGCCAGTGTGGTAGAATGGCTCGGAGGCATCCATGGACTTCATCGATTCCGTCATCATGACGCGCGCCAGCGTCCGCAGCTTTTCCGGCGGCGCGATACCTCGAGAGACACTGGTACGAATCGCCAAGGCAGGCATGGCAGCGCCGAGCGCCGTCGACCTGCGCCCCTGGGCCATAATCCTCGTGACCGATCGCGCCAAGCTCGACGAGCTCGGCTCGGCCCTGCCCTACGCGAAGATGCTGGATAAGGCGGCCGCGGCCTTCGTCGTTTGCGGCGATCCAGGCAGAGACGAAAGGATCGCTCCCCGGCACTGGGCGGTGGATTGCGCGGCGATGACCGAGAATATCCTCCTCGCGGTCCATTCCCTCGGTCTTGGCGGCGTCTGGACCGCGGTCCATCCCGACGAAGGCCGCCTCGGGGTCGTTAGGCGAATCCTTGGCATCCCGACGGGCATCGTGCCGCTGAATGTCATTCCCGTAGGCGTCATAGCGGGTAAAGCGCCCCCTCCCAAGGACAAGTACCGGCCCGAGGACCTTCACTTCGACGCCTGGTGACCATGGCTCCCCGAACCCGCGCGACTGCTAGCCTGGCCATGCCCCGATCGCCGACCTTTTCGACTAAGGCGCCGAGCGCTTCCCCGATCGCCGAACTTCTCCTGGCACGCTACGGCGCCTACCTGGACGAGTCCGACGGCCCAGTGCTCGACCAGCTCGCATGGTTCCTCTTGAGCACGCGCACTACCGTGGAGAACTGCGAGGCCGCCTATGCATCCCTGCGCTCGCGCTTTACAACCTGGGCCGAGGTCGCCGAGGCGCAGCCCGAGTATCTCGGCGAGTGCCTAAAGCCAGCGGGCCTGTACCGGACCAGGGCCGCCAACCTGAAGGCCGCCTTAGCAGCCATCGCCGGGCGCTTCGGCTCGGCGAGCCTCGAGGGCCTGCGCTCCTTGAGCGACGAGGACTGCGAGGCCTTTCTGCTTTCCTTGCCGGGCGTGGGCCTCAAGGTGGCTCGCTGCGTGATATCCTTCGGCCTGGGCCGCAGGGCATTCGCTGTCGATGCCCATATATGGCGCATAACGCGGCGCCTCGGCTGGCACGCAATCGCGGGCGGGGCTCCGACGCGCGCCGGGTCCGACGCCATCGCAATGGTCGCCCTCGAGGCCGACGACCCACTCTCGCTGCATGTCAATCTCATTAGGCTGGGAAGGGAATTCTGCCCCGCGGGAGAGACACGCTGCGCTCTTTGCCCTTTGACGGGCGTCTGCCCCTCGGCGCGGAGCTGAACCCACAGGCCGCGGTTCCCCTCAGCTTTGCTTCTCGCCTGGAGCCGCGTTCAGTATCTTCTAGACCAAAAGGAGGGTAGGAGCGATGCTCAAGGTGGGAGACGCTGCCCCGGACTTCGAGCTTGAATCCGACGCAGGAGCGAGAGTACGACTCTCGGGCCTTCGAGGGAAAGCGGTCGTCGTGTACTTCTACCCTCGGGACGACACGCCGGGCTGCACCAAGGAGGCCTGCTCCTTCCGCGACTCCTGGGCTGCCGTTAAGGCCTCGGGCGCGGTGGTCGTCGGCATCAGCCCCGACGGCGTCGAGAAGCACCGAAAATTCAAGGACAAGTACGCCCTGCCATTCACCTTGCTCGCCGACCCGGAGCGAAGGGCGCTCTCGGCCTACGGCGCCTTCGGAAAGAAGATGATGTACGGAAAGGAGATCGAAGGCGTCATCCGCTCCACCTTCATCGTCGGCCCCGACGGACGCATCGCGCATGTCTTCCCGAAAGTAAAACCCGAGGGGCACGCGGCCGAGGTGCTCGAGGCGTTGGACTCGTCTCTCTAGCCGGGATTCGGCTATGGCGCCCCATGCTCTTGCGCCTTGCCGATCTTTCCCAGCTTGACGCAAACCTTGCGCCCGCCGACACGCTGATCACTACACTCTCGTTCGCATTTCCTGCTATGATCTCCCCATGGTTGCTACCTTCGACGACAAGAAGATCATCTATACGATGGACCGCGTCACCAAGCGCTTCGGCACCAAGGTGGTCCTCAAGGATATCCGGCTTTCGTACTACTACGGCGCCAAGATCGGCGTCATCGGCCTCAACGGCTCGGGCAAGTCCAGCCTCCTCAAGATTCTCGCCGGGGTTGATGCCGAGTACCTGGGCGAGACTTCGGTGGCGCCGGGCTACACGATCGGGCTCCTCGAGCAGGAGCCAAAGATGGAGGCCGGCAAGACGGTCAGGCAGGTCGTGAGCGAGGGCGTGCAGGAGATCGTCGACATGCTAGCGGAGTTCGAGGCGATAGGCGAGGCTTACGGCGACCCGGACGCGGACTTCGACAAGCTCGCCGCGAAGCAGGCCAAGCTCCAGGAGAAGCTGGACTCCTGCGACGGCTGGAACCTCGACGCGCGCCTGGACCTGGCTATGGACGCCTTGCGGTGCCCGCCGGCCGACAAGGTGGTGGACGTGCTCTCGGGGGGCGAGCGGCGCCGCGTCGCGCTCTGCCGTCTTCTGCTCAAGAAGCCCGATATCCTGCTGCTCGACGAGCCGACCAACCACCTCGACGCGGAGACGGTAGCCTGGCTGGAGCGCCACTTGCGCGAGTATGAGGGCACCGTGATCGCGGTTACCCACGACCGCTACTTCCTGGACAACGTCGCCGGCTGGATCCTCGAGCTGGACCGGGGGGAGGGCATCCCCTGGAAGGGGAACTACTCGTCCTGGCTGGATCAGAAGTCGAAGCAGCTTGAGATGGAAGAAAAGGGCGAGTCGGCCAGGGCCAAGACCCTCGAGCGCGAGCTCGAGTGGATTGGCATGAGCGCGAGGGGGCGGCACGCCAAGTCCAAGGCCCGCATCGAGCGCTACGAGCGGCTTGTGGCCGAGGAGGGCCGCGAGAAGGTCGCCTTGTCGCGCATAGTGCTGCCCGTGGGTCCGAGGCTCGGAAATGTGGTCATCAAGGCTGAAGGGATTGCGAAGAGCTACGATGGCAAGCTCCTCTACGAGGGCCTTTCCTTCGAGGTGCCGCCCGGGGCCATCGTCGGTATCATCGGGCCTAACGGAGCGGGCAAGACCACCCTGCTCAAGATGATCATGGGGCAGGAAAGCCCGGACGCCGGCACGATAAAGTTAGGCGATACCGTAAAGCTGGGCTATGCCGACCAGAATCGCGAGGCTCTGGACGCGGACAAGACAGTATGGGAACAGCTCTCGGGCGGACTGGACATCATCAAGCTCGGCAAGCGCGAGGTGAACTCCCGAGCCTACTGCTCCTGGTTCAACTTCTCGGGCACGGACCAATCCAAGAAGGTCGGCGTCCTCTCGGGAGGGGAGCGCAATAGGCTCAACATGGCCTTGATGGTGCAGGATTGCGCCAACGTCCTCCTCCTGGACGAGCCGACCAACGACCTAGATGTGAACACCATGCGCGCCCTCGAGGAGGCCTTGGACGATTTCGCCGGGGTGGCCCTCGTCGTGAGCCACGACCGCTGGTTCCTGGACCGTGTATGCACGCATATCCTTGCATTCGAGGGGAACTCCGAGGCGATCTGGTACGACGGCAACTTCACGGAATTCGCCGAATGGCGCCGAAGCCAGCTCGGAAGCGCAGCAGACAGACCGCATCGGATAGCGTACCGGAAATTGGAGCGGTAGCGAATTTTCGGGCGGGGGAGGCGTCCGTGGCCACGAAATCGGCGCTTGAATCGGCCTAGGAGTGGTCGTATAGTTAAATGGATTTCAATAGTGCAGCGGGGGATAAAAAAGATGCGATTCGATCCACTGGCGTTCTTCACGGTAAAATACGCCGACTCCTCCCTCCAGGTACGCAAGAAGAGCCGCATCCTCGCGACGATGGGCGTGACCTTCGGCCTGATCTCCGTGCTTTTTTCCGTACTCATGGCGGTCACGCGCTCGGTCGTGCCGAGCTTCGTCTTCGCGGGGCTAGTCGTATTCTGCGCGGCAGTTCTAGCTCTGCTCCGCGCTGAGAAATATCACGTGGCATCATCGGCTTTTCTCTACGGCATGATGGCGGCCATGTTCATAGCGATCAAGTTCGGAGAGTACGCCTCCAACGTATACAATACCTACGTCATGGGCACGCTCGGCTGCTTCCTCCTCGTCGTGACGGCCCTCGTCGCGGACAGGCCCGTACAGGCGATCGTCATCGGCGTCCTGAACCTGGCCTCGATCGAGACGATCTATTGGGTCGATTGCTTTCCGAACGACCACGACGTGGTCACGACCTTGGCTATTCAGAATCTCTCGGTATCCTCTCTCATGACTATCCTGGGAGCAGGGATCGCGGCCTACCTCGTCCGCATGACTACCCAGCTCCTCGGCGAGGTCGAGCGCGAGGCCGTCAAGGCGGAGCGGAGCTACGACGAGCTCAATACGGCGATGACCCAGGCCCAACGCTCCTCCCAGCGCATCGGCGAGAGCCTGGCCGAGAGCGTTGCGCGCACCTCCGATTCCATCTCCGAATTGCGGGCGGCCGTGCTGGGCATAGGCGCGGGCATGGACGAGCTCGACGGGGCCCTCGATCGCTCGGGCGAGGCCAACCGCAAGGCCGACGGATACCAAGGCGAGGTGAGGAAGGCCCTGGCCGCCTACTCGGAGCAGGTCGGCCGCGCCTCGGCCGCGATCGAGGAGATGGCCGCGGCGGCGGGATCGCTCGCAAGCCAGGCCTCAAAGAAAAAGGAGGCTGTCATAGCCCTCGTAGAGACATCAAGGGCTGGGGAAGGCATGCTCTCCTCGACCACCGCGTCGATCGAGCTGATCAAGGACTCCTCGACGCGGCTCGCAGAGCTCGCCGCGATCATCGGGGACGTAGCCGATAGGACCAACCTACTCGGCATGAATGCGTCAATAGAGGCAGCCCACGCGGGCTCCGCGGGCAAGGGATTCGCGGTCGTCGCCAACGAGATCCGCTCCCTTTCGGTCGAGGCGGGCAAGAGCGCTCGCGTGATCGGCGAAACCCTGCGGGAGGTTCAGCAGGCAGTCTCCTTGACGGCCGAAAAGAGCAGCGTCGCGTTCGGTTCCTTCCAGAAGATATCCGAGGGCATCAGGGATTTGAGCCGCATGATCGACGAGCTCTTGTCCAGCATCAGAGAACTATCGTCGGGCTCGGCCGAGGTCGTCCAGGCCGTCGAGGCCGTCGCCGACTTGACGAGGTCCACCGAAGTGGCCGTCGATCGTTCCGGCGATGGCATGCGCCAGTCCCTCGAAGGCATGGATGCCGTAGCGGAGATAGCCTCGAAAGTGCGTGCCGAGACATCCGAGATGGCCGAGCGCTTCGACGCGATGCGGCAGGATTCCGACGAGGTTCGCAAGCTGGGCGGCGAGAACCTCGGCACGATCCAGGCGCTCAGGGCAAGCCTCGATGGATTCTCGAGGCAGGAAGGGGCCGCCCGGGATGGGCCGCCCGAGGTCACCCGCGGCGTCCGCGTCAAATCCAGAGCGAGGTAGGCAGCGATGGCAGTCGATCCGAGCGAGGTCATCGACGCGTTTTCCGAAAGGGACGATGACCAGGGAATCGTGGCTCTCGCCGAGCGCCTGGCTGGCGCGAGCAAGGGCGATGAGGCGGTCGCCCACGTCAGGGCTGCAATTGCGCGGCTCGGGGATGCCGAGCCCAAGGTCCAGGGCGGCTGCATCAAGCTCCTCTACGAGATCGGGTATAGAAAACCCGGGCTCATCTCGGCCTATGCCAGTAATTTCTTGGAGTTGCTCAAGAGCCGCAACAACAGGCTGGTCTGGGGAGGCATGACCGCCCTCTCGACGATAGCCTCGCTTGAGCCCGGCACGCTATTCGACCATCGCGAGGAGATCCTAGCATCGGTGCGGACAGGATCGGTCATCACCCAGGATCGGGGCATCTTGACCCTGAGCTTGGTCGCCGCCGCCGATCCGGAATACCGCAAGGCCCTGCTCAAGCCGCTTCTCGGCTTTCTCCGTGGATGCCGGGGGAATGACGTCGCCAAATTCGCCGAGAGCATATGGCCCGCAGTCGACGCTAGCTTCTCCCGCGACTATTCCCGGGTCCTCGAGTCCAGGCTGGACGAGCTGGCTACCGCTGCGAGGAAGCGGGTCGAGAAGCTTTTGCGCAGCCTCTCCGCCTGAGCGGGCTCAGGACTTATGCGCTCGCCGGCGCCGTTTGGCGCGCTAGAGCCGCCTCTATGTCTTTCTCCAGCGCCTCGGGCTCGGTCGTGGGGGCGAACCGAGTCACTGAAATGCCGTCCCTGCCTACGAGGAATTTCGTGAAGTTCCACTTGATCGCCTTGCCCAGAGAGCTCGGGGCTTTTCCCTTGAGGAAGGCGAAGACGGGATGGGTCCCCGGGCCGTTCACCTCGACCTTGGACATCAAGGGAAAGGACACGCCGAAATTGAGCTGGCAGAATGATGCTATTTCCGCGTCGCTCCCGGGTTCCTGGTGGGCGAACTGGTCGCAGGGGAAGCCGAGGACCACAAGCCCCTTGTCCTTGTATTTCTCGTAAAGCTGCTCGAGGCCCTTGTACTGCGGCGTGAAGCCGCATTTGCTGGCCGTGTTGACGACGAGGAGGGCCTTGCCCTCGAACGACTTGAGGGATAAGTCTGTCCCTGAGTTTGTGCGCGCGGAGAATGCGTAGATCGATTCAGCCATGTCGGCCTCCATTTGATATTTTGAATATACCGAGGGGAACTCGAATGGGGCAAACCAGTCCTCGCGCGTCCCCGGTCCGATTCTATCGACGCTCAACAACGAAGCCTTCTCCCCTCCATGGCCTGGGTGAGCCTCCACCTCTTTCCCTCGTCCGCCGAGGCCTCCGCCCGCCAATTGAATCGATCCTCCGCGATATCGGAGAATATCCAGCGGAGGCGAAGCCCGCCCTCTTGGCCCTCCTGCACTATCTCGTCGCCGACTCGCCTTCCCGTCAGGAGCAGATGACGACCGTCGGCCGCGTTCCACGAGACATTCCAGGACGAGGTCTTTGGGTCGAAGGTACGGACCGTGACGCCCAGGCCAACCGGCCCCTCGCCGGTGGACGCGCGCTCCGACAGGAGAGGATAGGTCCAGAGGTCCGCGATCGCGCGGCCCTCCAGGGCCCGGGCGAAGTGCCATTCCCCTCTCGCTCTTTCGACGCTTCCGTCGTGGCGATAGTATTCGTTGTCGAATTCCCAATCGCCGATCAGGGGGTCGTAGATTAGCCGATCCCCGGAGCAAGCCGGGTCCGGGCCGGGAGCCATGAGTCCGATCAGGTCGGGGCCGTATCCCTGGGTTGTCATCCTAACCTCCGATTGACTAATAAATACCACCCGATTGTGCCTAATCATGTCATACTTTCGAGGGAATCGGAATGAAAAGACTCGATCGAACCATGGGCCTTCTCCTCCTGCTGCGCGGCGGAATTCCCGAGAGAGGTCGAGCCCCTCGTTCTCCTCTGGGACCGCGAGCGCTTGAGGCGCGATTGGTATTACGGAAATGCCGAGTTCGAGGCCGCGCCGGACGGGCGGGGGCTGATGCGCTATTGGAGTTCAGGCACGAGGAGTGGAGGCCCCTCGCCGCCGAGGGGCTGCGAACCATGGTTTCGGCGTACGAGGCCGGCCCGGCCCACCGCCGCCCTTGACGGCCGGCCGCCATAGAAGGATCATCAGGGTCGCCATGAGCGAAGAAGCGTATCGCCGCCCGAGCTGGGACGAGTATTTCATGGAGGTCTGCAACGCGATCGCGAAGCGGGCGACCTGCGACCGGGGCCGCTCCGGCTGCGTCATCGCGCGCGACAACCAGATCCTCGCGACGGGCTACGTCGGGGCGCCCGCGGGCCTGCCCCACTGCGACGAGGCCGGGCACCAGTTCAAGAAGACGGTGCACGAGGACGGGAGCGTCACCGAGCATTGCGTGCGCACGGTCCATGCCGAGCAGAACGCCATCTGCCAGGCCGCCAAGAGGGGAGCTGGCATAGGGGGCGCGACCCTCTATTGCCGCATGACCCCCTGCCGCGCCTGCGCCATGATGATCATCAACTGCGGCATCGTCCGAGTCGTCGCGGAGCGGCGCTATCACGCCGGCGCCGAGAGCGAGGAGATGTTCCGGGCCGCCGGCGTCAAGCTCGAGTTCGTCTTCGACGAAGTGCAGCGGTACGAACGGCAGTGAGGCCTTCTTAGGCGCCTCGGCCTGCCCTCCTCGCGAAGACCGGCTTGAACTGCATCAGCATGAAGCTGGGGAAGTCGCGCATCATGCCTCGGTATACCGCGGGGATCGAGGTGATCCAGTAGAGGGCACGCACCGCGAGCTGCTCGAACGGTCGCTTCCAGGGGAAGTCGTAGGTCCCGTCTCTGCCGTAGGCCTTGTGGTCGGCCTTGAAGATTATTCTTAGGCTCCCGTAGATGTCGTCGCGGAAGATCTTCATGCCGCCTACGCCGAGGAAGGTGGCGGGCTTCATGGCGCCCGCGGCGAGGGCCGAGGAGGCGCGCTCCGCGGCCGCGTCGACGAGGGCGTCGAGCTCCCCGCTCGAGTCGACTTCGTCGGAGAGGAAGTCGACGAGGTTCCCGCCCTGCCATTCCACATAGGCCTGCAGGGTCTCGCGGAGGTTGGCGAGGGCCGAGAGGGGCCCCGACGCGAGGACGAGGAATTGCTTTCCCTTGAGCACTCTTTGGTGGGTATTGAAAAATGAGCGGTCGAGGAAGGCCTGCCAGCGGGCCGAGAAGCCTCGGTTCCGAATCGTTCCGGCGTAGACGAGGAGATCGGCATTCATGACCTTGGACCTGAATGCCTCGATGAAGCCGTCCTTGCCTTCGTAGGCGCAATGATTGGCCTGTCCGCACTTGAGGCAGCCCAGGCAGCCGCCCAGCATGCCCATCTCATCGAGCCCGAGGAGCTCGGTCTCAAGGCCGAGGGATCGTGCCGCGGAGGCGAAACGCCGGGCCATGGAGCCGATGGGCTTCTCGGGGTAGTCGACGAGGACGAGGACCCGCCTACCCGAGCTTGAGGCGAGGCGGGGCTGAGGCTCGGAAAACGCGGGGCCGGTAGACGCTGCGTCGCGTTCCGTGGCGCGGGGCGCAGTAGCCGCCATTGGCAGGGGCGCGCTCCGGCGGGGCAGGGGGAGGCGCCTCTCGCAGGTCTCGATGAGCTCGCGGGCGAAGAGCAGGAGCTGCGCTCGACACTCGCTTCGCTGGAGATCGTCCATTCGGGACGAGAAGGCCCCAGAAAAACGCATGCCGAGATCCTCGGCTACGCCGCGGATGTACTCGTGGGCGGCGTGGTCGAAGAAGTGGATCGAGGTCGAGAGGCTGGCCGAGTACTTTCCGCGGAAGGCATCGGCAGCGCCCCGTTCCCACAGGAGCTCGATGAAGCGCTTGTACTGAGAGCAGACGGTGAACACGTAGAGGGGGAAGGCCCAGAGCACGGCGTCGGCCCTGCGCGCTGCCTCGATGACCGCCGCGAAAGCGGTCTCATCCCTTTCCAGGAAAGCGATGCGCGAAGCGGCATGCACGATCTCGAACTCATGCTCCGGTAGGCACTCCTTGAGCCAGCGGACGTACTGCATCGTGACGCTCTT
>Ga0181529_10002277_pt1 | contig 23318 bp, 18 predicted proteins | sample PEATcosm2014_Bin_36_FD_119763 | JGI IMG/M metagenome (GOLD analysis project Ga0181529, IMG submission 119763) | Peatland microbial communities from MTU Mesocosm Facility, Houghton, MI, USA - PEATcosm2014_Bin10_30_metaG | ecosystem: Environmental > Terrestrial > Soil > Wetlands > Peat | place... | reverse complement strand
GCTGTCACCGTCAACTCGGGCGATTCAGTAAACCTCGGCCCCTGGCCGGTGAGCGGCGGAAGCTGGAGCTGGACCGGGCCCAACGGATTTACCTCCACCTCGCGCGAGATAGATGGCATCGCATTGAGCGCCGGGGACAACGCTTACACGGCGACTTACACTGTCGACGGCGTAAGTTACACCCAGGCGTTTGTCGTGACGGTCAACGCCGCCAACCCCATCGTTCCGTATATCGCTGTGAACGGCGTTTGGAACGCAACGCCGCAAAGCACGGTCACCGTGCCTTTGGGAACCATCGTCAATCTCGGTCCCTGGCCGCTGGGCGGCGGAAGCTGGAGTTGGACCGGCCCCAACGGATTCACTGCCGCTTCGAGCGAGATCGACAATATCGCATTGAGTGTCGGCGCGAACGTCTATACCGCAACCTACACCGTCAACGGAAACAGCTACACGCAGGCGTTTGTCGTCACGGTCGGCGGATGCGGCGCAGCCAATGAAATCGTTCCATATGTCGAGGTAAACGCCGTCTGGAACGCTGTGCCGCAAAGCGCGGTCACCGTGAGCTCGGGAGATTCCGTGGACCTCGGCCCCTGGCCGCTGGGCGGCGGAAGCTGGAGTTGGACCGGCCCCAACGGGTTCACCTCCATCGGCCGCGAGATCGACGGGATCGCGCTAAGCGAGGGGGCCAACGTCTATACTGCAACCTACACCGACCCCAACGCCTGCATCTACACGCTCCCGTTCACCGTCACAGTCGATTAGCGGACTGCCGGTTGACGGCAACGACTCCAGTCCCAGGTCCGGATTCTCGGACCTGGGGAAACCCTCGCCCGGATTCTCCGGCACAGAAAATGCAGGCTGACTAAACGTTTAAGCGAACTTTTCATCGTTTCAACCCCAAGTCGCCTCGAAATCGGCCCTTCCTCCGCCCTATGAGGCCCTCTTTTCCCGCTTTGCAATGGGCCGGTTCTGTCGCTCCACAGGGCCACATCCTCCGCGCTCCACCCGGCGCTCCGCCGAACCTGTATTCTGGTTTCGTCACTCATTGCGTTCGGCGAGGAAAGGGGCTGAATTGAGCCTGGAGATGGATTCGGCGACGCGGGGCGGAGAACGCGCGGTCGGGGTCGGCTTGCGCAGGCATGGACGTCTGGCCGCCGCCGTTCTGCTGCTGGCCGTGGTCGGCGCAATCGCGGCCTTGCAGGGGCTCCACACGAAACCTGCGGCGGCAGCCTTCGTCCCGTACCCGCGCGAACTCGCCCAAGTCAGCTTTGCCGTTGCCGGGGACGTGATTCCCCATGAGCCGGTGCGCGCCGCGGCCGCTGCCGCCGGGGAAGGCGCCGTGGGATGGGGCGCGCTCTTCGCCGATGTGAGCGACATCTTCAAGCGCGCCGACTTCGGATTCGTCAACCTGGAAACCCCGGTCGCTCCGGCCCACTCGCGCGGCTCTAAGCCCTTCATGTTCGATGCTCCCATCGCCCTGCTCGAAGCCTTGAAGGCCAATGGAATCAAGATCGTATCCTTCGCCAACAACCACGTGATGGATCAGGGCTGGGCGGGTTTCGCAGAGACCCGCGAGCATCTCCGCGATCAGGGCCTGCTCTTCGCCGGCTCCGGCGATGATGCGGCTCAGGCCTGGCAGCCGGTCGTCGTCGAGGCCAACGGCATCAAAGTGGGCTGGCTGGGCATGACCCGCTGGCTCAATGGCAATCGCAATCCCGACAAGGACAGCGAGCCTCACGTGAACTTCTTCCCCTATCCGGGCGAATCCGGCGGCGCTCCGGGAGCCGATGACGGCCAGGTTCTGGAAGCCGTCAAGCAGGCGCGGGCCAAATGCGATCTGCTGGTGGTCTCCATCCACTGGGGCACCGAGTACGCCCCCGCGCCGCGGCCCGAGGACGTGGAGATTGCCCACAGGATGCTGGAGGCTGGCGCGTCCGCGATCGTCGGCCACCATCCCCACGTCTTGCAGCCGGTCGAGACCTACCGGACCGGCGACGGTCGCGACGCGGTAATTTTTTACTCGCTGGGCAATTTTCTCTCCAACCAGTCGCGCAATTACGTCGACGGCCTGATGCCCGACAAAGACGGCGACCCTCGCGATTCGATCGTCGGCCTCTTCTCCGCCGTCCGCAAGGACTACGGACCGGCGGGGGAGCGCGTCGAACTCGGCCACGTCGGAATACTGCCCCTATGGGGCGACAATAACCGCAACCGGCTAACTTCTGCCCGCGCCAGCTCCCCCTCCATCCACCCCGTCCTGATTGACCGCGAGATGCCGCTGCTGCAGGCCCGCTTGGATGAATTGAACAAGATTGCCGAACAGAACGGGCGGAATCAGCCGGCAACTCAGCTTACCGCGGCGCAAAAGGAGGAGTTTGTCGAAGTTACGAACCGGCTGAAACTTCTGGACGATCGCCGCAAGCTGTTGCTGGCCCGAACCGGGGATGAATACGTCGCCGATCCGCCCAAGCTACCGGCGAAGCCGTAGGCCGGGATTCAAGGACAATTCACGTTCTCGCGGAATCGCAGCAATGGGTTTGCTGAATGAAGCGACCGATCTACAGCGTTCGAGCAATCGAAAAGTGCGTTTGTCTAGCGCTTTCCGATGACGCTGGCCAATGTTGCGCCGATCTCGGCGGGGGAGACGACCACGTGAATGCCGGCGGCGGCGAGCGCCTTCATCTTGTCGGCGGCGGTGCCCTGACCGCCGCTGATGATGGCTCCGGCGTGGCCCATGCGACGGCCCGGGGGCGCGGTCTGGCCGGCGATGAAGCCTACGACTGGCTTCTTTACATACTGGCGGACGAACTCCGCAGCGGCCTCTTCGGCCGTGCCGCCGATCTCGCCGATCAGGATGATAGCTTCGGTTTCGGGATCGTCGTTCAACAGGCGCAGCGCGTCAATGTGGGTGGTTCCGATGATGGGATCGCCGCCGATGCCGATGGCCGTGGACTGGCCGATGCCGCGCTGAGTTAGTTGATGGACGGCCTCATACGTCAACGTTCCGGAGCGGGAGACGATGCCCACCGAGCCTTCCTTGTGTATGTTACCGGGCATAATGCCGATCTTGGCCTTGCCGGGAGAGATAACTCCAGGGCAGTTAGGGCCGATCAAGCGCGACTTGGAGTTTTTGAGCTTGGCCCACACCTTCACCATATCCAGCGTGGGAATGCCTTCGGTGATGGCGACGATGAGAGGAATGCCGGCGTCCTCGGCTTCGAGGATGGCGTCGGCGGCAAAGGGCGGGGGGACGAAGATCACGGTCGCGTTCGCGCCGGTTTTCTCGACGGCATCGGCGACGGTATTGAAGACGGGCCAGCCCTCGTGCGTGGTTCCGCCCTTGCCGGGAGTTACTCCTCCGACGACTTTGGTGCCGTATTCGGCGGCGCCCTTTGCGTGGAAGGTTCCTTCCTTGCCGGTAAGGCCCTGAACGATAAGTCGGGTTTCTTTGTTGACCAATACAGCCATTGGATCCTAGCTCCTAGCTTCTAGCTTCCTGATAAAGCTCTGAACAAGTCATTCTCACGATTGTCCCTTCCCTCAGGGGCTAAAGCCCAATTCATTTTTGGGCCGTTTTCGGCACGACTGAAGTCGTGCCCTTTCAAAACATAAACGTCCATTTGAATGACAGACACCACTAGTATGTACCTGGCCCATCTGGGCCAGATTCATCATCATAAGCGTCCTCAACAGGATGTGAACCGTATGGACCATGTTCTCGAACTGGGTACCCAATATACTTGGTTGCATCCATTCCAGGAGAATGGTACCCGGAACCGATTCCGATAGACCTTAATCTTTGTTGGGCCAATTGGAAATTATTCTCCAATGTCTTCCTGGTGTCCTCATCAATATTGTCATTTATTTTAACTTCAAACTTATAGGCTTTGTTCCCGTGAGGACATATGTCATTCGGCCAGTGCTTAGCAATTAGTTCAACCTGTTCGAAAAAGAATTCCTGCCCAAATATATCGATAGAATCTTTCCAATCTTCTAGTAACAATCTCCTGCATTCTGGGCAATTGTGTAATACTTCGTCCGACGCAGCTCTTACCACGAGTTCCGCTGCTTCTTTCATGGTTTCGCCGACCTGGAAATTAAGTCCCGAATCGGCAAGTATCTTGCGTCCCTCTTCTACGTTCGTGCCTTCCAGGCGCAGCACGATCGGCACTTTCACGTTCAATTTGCGCGCCGCCGCGACGACGCCGGTGGCCAGCCGGTCCACGCGCAGAATGCCGCCGAAGATATTGATGAGGATGGCCTTTACGTTGGCGTCGGCAAGCAGTATCTCGAAGGCGTGCTCAATCTGCTCCTGCGTCGCGCCGCCGCCTACGTCGAGAAAGTTGGCGGGGCGGCCGCCGGCGTACTGAATGATGTCCATCGTCGCCATTGCCAGGCCTGCGCCGTTGACCATGCAGGCGATCGAGCCGTCGAGCTTGATGTAGTTGAGCGCGTATTTGCTGGCCTCGACTTCGAGCGGGTCTTCCTCGGCGGTGTCGCGCAGCGCCTTGATCTGCGGATGGCGGAAGAGGGCGTTGTCGTCGAAGGTAATCTTGGCGTCGAGGGCGAAGAGCTTGTCGTCTTTGGTGGTGATGAAGGGGTTGATCTCGACCAGCGAGGCATCGGTTTCGATAAATGCCTTGTAGAGGCTTTGCAGGAAGACGACGGCGGCGTTGATCTGCGTTGGCTTGAGGCCGAGCGCAAAGGCCAGCTTGCGCGCCTGCCAGGCACCAAAGCCCACCGCCGGGTCGATGGTCTCTTTATGGATGGCATCGGGCGTCTTGGCAGCCACTTCCTCAATCTCCATGCCGCCGGCCTGCGAGGCCATGAAGACCAGCTTGCCGGCCGCGCGGTCCAGCACAATGCCGAGATACAACTCGCGGTCAATGGCCGCGGTTTCCTCGATGAGCAGCCGCCGCACCTTCTGGCCTTGCGGGCCGGTCTGGTGGGTGACCAGCGTCATGCCGAGAATGTTCTTTGCGTAGAGTTCGGCGTCCTCGCGGTTGCGGGCCACTTTGACGCCGCCGCCTTTGCCGCGTCCTCCGGCGTGAATCTGCGCCTTCACCGCGACGCCGCTTGCGCCCTCGGCAAAGAGCTTGCGGGCCACCGCGGTTGCTTCCTCCAGGGTGTTGGCCACTTCGCCCCGGGGCACGGCCACGCCGTAGCGCGCCAGGATTTCCTTCGCCTGATACTCGTGAATCTTCATCTTCGGTCGGGACCGCCAGGACCGCTGTAGTGAGGGGATCGGGATCGGCCCCGGAGGGTTCCGGGAAAGCGAGACCGTGCCAGCGATACTCACATACTATCTTGCCCGCCAAAGATGGGGCAAACCGGGCGTTGGGTACGCCAGGTCTCGATTCTTGTAGACTCTTGATGTCCGGCTACCGAGGATCGAGAGTCGAACTCTCCCACATCTCAAAATCGAGATGTGGGGCACCCGGCTTTATGGGTTAGTCAGACATGGGGCACCCGCCTGGTCATCTTGGCCTTGAGATACACGGCGGGTTGGATCGAGAAGATGAAGGACTGAGTGCAAACACGGTCGAAAGGCATCTCTCCGGGACCAAGTCCCCGCCGCTTCCGCAGGGACCGCGGCCCGCGCGCTTCGCGGGAATGATTTCTCCGGCCGCTTGTGCCGTAGAATGAGATTGTTTTCCAGCCCCGTGACCGCGGTCACGGATGGGCGTTGGGATTGGAACGTATAAACAAGCCAGACGGGGAGCGGGGCGGGGAAGCACTGCCGCCCGGCATCCGGCGTCCGCATTTTGGGAGGAATTGTGCCAGCATTCACGCCTCCGCCGCTTCCGAGCGACGACAAACGATGGAAGATCGTAAACGGCACCATGCGCAAGAATGGCTTTGCCCGCTACGCGCTGATTGAGACGCTTCACACCGTGCAGTCTTCGTTCGGCTACCTGGACGACGACGCGATTCGCTTTGTGGCCCGCTCCTTGCGCGTGCCGTTGAGCCAGGCCTACGGAGTGGTGACCTTCTACCACTACTTCAGCCTCAAGCCTCCGGGCAAGCACACCTTGACGGTATGCGCCGGTACTGCCTGCTACATCAAGGGGGCCGACAAGCTGATCGCGGCGGCCGAAAAACGCCTGGGCATTGCCAAGGGACAGACCACCGCGGACGGGAACATCAGCCTGATGGAGGCACGCTGCGTGGGCGCTTGCAGCCGCGCGCCGGTGGCGCTTTGCGACGGCGAAGTGGCGGGCGAGGTGAGCGAGGAGCAGGTGCTGGCGCAGTTGGAAAGGTGGGCGGTGGCATGAATATAGAAGAGCTCGAACAGATCGCGGAGAGCGTCCGCCAGGAAAACGCCAAGTACGACTACGAAGTGAACGTCTGCATGGACCTGGCCTGCGCCAGCCAGGGCGCGGGGCAGTTGCGGGAGGCGCTGGCCAAGGCCGCTGAGGCCTCGGGCAAGAAGGTGCTGGTGCGGCGCACCGGCTGCATGGGGCCGTGCTCGTCGGGGCCGCTGGTGCGTGTGGACCCGCAAGACGCCCTCTACCATCATGTGAAGGCCGACCGCGCGGGGGCGATCGTCTCCAGCCTGGGCGGCGCTCCGGTGCCCGATCTGCAATGCGACCTGAACGAGCACTTCGAGAGCCAGGTGCGCGTGGTGCTGGAGAATGCCGGGCACATCGACCCGGAAAAGATCGACGACTACATCGCGCGCGACGGCTACAAGGCGCTGTTGACGGCGCTGACCGAAATGACGCCCAACGCGGTGGTGCAGCAGATTACCGAGAGCGGCCTGCGCGGGCGCGGCGGCGGCGGCTATCCGACCGGGCTGAAGTGGGGCACGGTGGCCAAGGCCTCCGGGGACTTGAAGTATGTGGTCTGCAACGGCGACGAGGGCGACCCCGGCGCGTTCATGGACCGCAGCGTGATGGAAGGCGACCCGCATCGGGTGATCGAGGGCATGGCCCTGGCGGCGTATGCGGTGGGCGCCAGCAAGGGCTTCATCTACGTGCGCGCGGAGTATCCGATCGCCGTGGCGCGGCTTACGGCCGGGTTGCGCGATGCGCGGCGACGGGGCTTGCTGGGCAACAACATCTGCGGCACTCCGTTCGGGTTCGACATCGAGATACGGCTGGGCGCGGGCGCCTTCGTCTGCGGCGAGGAGACGGCGCTGCTGGCTTCCATCGAGGGGCGGCGTGGAACCCCCAAGCCGCGGCCCCCGTACCCGGCGGTCAGCGGCCTCTTCGGCAAGCCCACGCTCATCAACAATGTGGAGACCTTCGCCAATATCGCGCCGATCGTTCGCAATGGCGGCAAGTGGTTCTCGGGCATGGGATCGGAACGGAGCAAGGGGACCAAGGTCTTCGCGCTGACCGGCAAGATCACGCACACCGGCCTGGTGGAAGTGCCGATGGGCATCAGCCTGCGCAAGATCATAGAAGGCATTGGCGGCGGCGTACCGGGCGGCCACACTTTCAAGGCGGTGCAGACCGGCGGACCCTCGGGCGGCTGCATCCCCGCCGAGATGCTGGACGTGGGCGTCAGTTACGATGCGCTGGTCAAGATGGGTTCGATCATGGGATCGGGCGGCATGATCGTAATGGACGATACCTCGTGCATGGTCAACGTGGCCCGCTTCTTCATCGAGTTCTGCATGAGCGAGTCCTGCGGCAAGTGCATTCCCTGCCGCGCCGGCACGGCCCAGATGTTCAACCTGCTCACCCGCATTTGCCATGGCCAGGGAACCATGAGCGATCTGGAGTTGCTGGAAGAACTTTGCGACACAATCAAGGAAACCAGCCTGTGCGGACTGGGCATGACCGCGCCCAATCCGGTGCTGAGTACACTCAAGTATTTCAAGAACGAGTACCTGGAGCATATCGAGCGCAAGCGCTGTCCGGCTGGCGTCTGCAACATTGAAGTGCCCGTGGAGGTGTTGGCATGAGCGCCGGCGACGACGTCAAAACCCTGGTCATCGATGGCCACAACGTGAGCGGCCGCGCCAACCAGACCATTCTGGAAGTGGCGCGGGAGCATGAGATCGACATTCCCACCCTCTGCCATCTGGACGGGCTGGGCGATGTGGGCGCCTGTCGGCTGTGTCTGGTGGAGATCAAGGGCAGCAACAAGCTGATGCCGGCCTGCGTGGGAACCGTGCAGGAAGGCATGGAGGTAAGCACCCAGACGGAGCGGCTGCAAAAGCACCGCCGCTTCATTCTGGAAATGCTCTTCGCCGAGCGCAACCATATCTGTTCGGTCTGCGTGGCCAACGGGCATTGCGAGCTGCAAGCGCTGGGGCAAAGCCAGGGAGTGACCCACGTTCGACTCCCCTATCGCAACCCCGGCCTGCCGGTGGATTCCTCGCATGAGCGGTTCAGTATGGATCACAACCGCTGCATTCTCTGCACCCGCTGCGTACGGGCCTGCGCGGAGATCGAAGGCGCCCACGTGCTGGACGTGATGGGTCGCGGCATCAACTCGCGGATCATCGCCGATCTGCACGAACCCTGGGGAAGCTCCAGTTGCACACGCTGCGGCAAGTGCGTGCAGGTATGCCCCACCGGAGCCTTGTTCGACAAGAGCAAGGTCGGCACCGATCATCCCAAGTATCCCGATTTTCTGCCTTACCTGAACCTGATGAGGGAAGCGCAATGAGCAAACTGAAACTTGCAACGGTGTGGCTGGACGGATGTTCGGGCTGTCATATGTCGTTTCTGGACATGGACGAGCGGCTGATCGCGCTGGCCGAATTGGTGGATGTGGTCTATAGCCCCATCGTGGACGCCAAGGAGTTTCCCGACGAAGTGGACATCGCGCTCGTCGAGGGAGCGGTGGCCTCGGTGGACGACGAGAAGAAGATCAGGAAGATTCGCGCCCATTCCAAGACGCTGATTGCCATGGGCGACTGCGCCATCACCGGCAATGTGCCCTCGATGCGCAATTCCTTCGGCCCGGAGGCGATCCTCGACCGCGCGTACATCGAGAATGCGAGCGCCCAGCGGCAGATTCCCTGCGTGGTGGTGCCCAAGCTGCTCACCATCGTGCGTCCCATTCACGAGTACGTCAAGGTGGACGTCTTTCTGCCCGGCTGTCCGCCCTCGGCTGATACCTTTCACACGGCGCTGGTCGCGCTGGTCACCGGCGCGCCGCTGGATATTCCAGCGCTCACCCGTTTTGGAGCCTAACTATGAGCCAGACGATCACCATCGATCCGGTAACGCGCCTGGAAGGGCACGGCAAGATCACCATTCAACTCGACGACCAGGGCCAGGTGGCGGACGCGCACTTTCACGTCACCCAGGTGCGCGGCTTCGAGAAGTTCTCCGAGGGGCGGCCGTTCTACGAGATGCCCGGCCTGATGGCGCGGGTCTGCGGCATCTGCCCGGTCTCGCACCTGATCGCCTCGGCCAAGGCCTGCGAAGCCATCATGTCGGTGGACATTCCGCATACCGCCGCGCAACTGCGGCGGATGCTGAACCTGGCGCAGATGGTGCAATCGCACGCGCTGAGCTTCTTCCATCTCTCCTCGCCCGATCTTCTGCTGGGCATGGAATCCGACCCGGCGGCGCGCAATATCTTCGGCGTTCTGGCCGCCAAGCCCGAACTGGGCCGCGCCGGCATCGGCTTGCGCCGCTTCGGCCAGCACATCATCGAGCTTCTCGGCAAGAAGCGCATCCATCCAGGATGGGTGATACCCGGCGGCGTCACCGAGCCTCTGGACCCGGCCAAGCGCGATGAGATTCTGGCCCTGCTGCCCGAGGCTTACGCCAATATCGCCCTGGCGCTGACCGCCTACAAGCGGATCGCCGACGGCTTCCAGCAGGAGATCGAAGTCTTCGCCAACTTCCCGACCAACTATATGGGCCTGGTCAACGAAGACGACTCGATCGAGTTCACGGACGGCACTCTGCGGCTGATCGACAAGCACGGCGGCATTGTGGACGAAGGCATCACCGCCAGCCGCTACACCGAGGTCATCGGCGAAGCGGTCGAGCCGTACAGCTATACCAAATTCACTTACTACAAGCCGCTCGGCTACCCGGAGGGCAGCTATCGCGTAGGCCCGCTGGCGCGGCTCAACATCGCCAAGACCATGGGCACCCCCAAGGCGGACGTGGAGCTGGCCGAGTTCCAGCGAATCGCGCCGGGGCTTCCGGTGCAAAGCTCCTTCTACTATCATCATGCGCGGCTGGTCGAGGTGCTCTACGGCATCGAAAAGATCGAGCGCATTCTCACCGATCCGCTGATTCTCGACAAGCACGTCCGCGCCACAGCCGGCGTCAACCGCCTGGAGGGCGCGGGCCAGGCCGAGGCGCCGCGCGGAACGCTGATGCACAACTACAAGGTGGACGAGAACGGCCTCATCACCTGGGCCAATCTGGTCATCGCCACCGGCCAGAACAACAACGCCATGAACCGGGGCGTACTGCAAGTTGCCAAGCACTACATCAAAGACGGCAAGTTCAGCGACGGGATTCTCAACCGCGTCGAGGCGGTGATCCGCACCTTCGACCCATGCTTGAGCTGCTCCACGCACGCCTACGGGCAGATGCCGCTGGTTGTTACGCTGGTCAACGCCGGCGGTGAAGTAGTGGACCAGCTCATCAGCTAGCATTCTGGGTGCCCCACCCTCGCCGCGTCTTTGTCTTTGCGGCTAGGGTGGGAAACCGAATCACAGTCGATCAACAATTAAACAATCGTATTGACCTGTGTCGGCAGCGCAGAATACCCGTTGACGCCGCTACGATCAAGCCGTGTAGAATGGCTCCCATGAATCCAAGAATTGGTCTTTTACTCATCTGTGCATCGCTGCTTTCGGCGACGCAAGCTCTAGCAAAATCCAAGGCCATTCTGCCGGATGGCTGCGGCGATGACGCCGTTGAATTCGACGCGAAACAGGAAAAAGAGAATCCGGGGCTGCCCGCTCTGGCAGAGGGCAAAGCACTGATCGTCTTTGTTGAATCCATGCCGAATGAAATGAAGGTACAATCGACAACCCGCTTTGGGGTTGACGGTGCCTGGGTGGGTGCAACGAAGGGCGACTCTTATTTCACTGTGACTGTGGACCCCGGAGATCACAATCTTTGCGCAAGTATGCAGTCGGCGCCAAGCAGGATGAAGAAGACATTCACCCAAATGACATCCGTTACTGCCGAGGCGGGCAAGGTTTATTACTTCGAAGCAGCAGTCAATGTGGTCGGAAATATGAATATGGGCATCGCTTCCTTCGATTTTGCGCAATTAGCAGAAAAGGAAGGTAAGTATCGGGTCAAGGCCTGGAAGGTTGCCACATCGAAGCCCAAAAAGTAGGATCTTCGTAGCTCCACTCTATGGAGTGCACTCTTGACCTTGTCTCAAGCCCGTTGCCTCATCCTCGCCTGCGGCAACACGCTGCGCTCGGATGACGGCCTCGGGCTTTGGCTTGCTACATGGGCGGAAGAGCGCTTTTAGGACGAAGCTCCGAGTATACCTGAGCCGTATTCCACCGTTAATGTAAACTTAGTACGCGGCTACATCCAGAGGAAAGATCAATGTCTATCTGCAGGAAAGCAACCGCCGTCATCTTTGCGGCGATCGTCGTAAGCCTGTTGTCTTGCTCTCCGATGCTCGCCCAGATTTCGTGTCATGATCTCAAGTATGGCAGCCCGCAGTATTCCGACAAAATGGATGATCTCGCCAAACAGGCGAAATTACCGGAAAATTACTGGAGTCGCTATCACGAAGATGCCGTTCGTTATTTCTGCAAAGGCGACACCAAAGCCGTCGATGGGCTGGTGGATAGCGGAATGGTAAAAGCCCAGGAAGCTATAGCAATCGGAAAGGTTCTGGGCAAGACTTACAAGCCGAAGACACGATCTGAAGTGGGGAAAACCTACGCTAGCTCCAGGCAGAAATTCGTGGAGATGGGAGCATGCAGCGCTTGTGCGGACAATATAGCGCAGTACTACTCGAAAAGCCCCGATTCCCGCTGTGGGAAGCTAGCGCAGCAGGCTCTCGATGGAAATAAGGACGCAATCGAGGAATTGGTCGCATTTCCGGATTACTGCAAGTGGAAGTAAAAGGTTGGTCGATAAATGCCTCCATTCGGCAAGTTTGTAGGTAACTTGGTTGTGCGGAAATAATGCCCATACTCCATTCGATTCGTGGAAGGATGTTGCTGCTTTCCCTCTTGGCGGGGTTCGTTGCGCCCGCGCATTCGTACTGCGACGATTTCCTGGCGTTGCTGCACGTCAAACCGACTCATCTGGAGTTCCTTGGCTGTAAACAGCAAACGGACCTCCAGGGCGAGCCGTGGGAAGCCAGTTATCGCGTGGCGGGCAGTCATGCAGCCCAGATCGAAAGTACCCTAACCAAAGGATTGGGAATTAAGAAACTGCGGCGGACCTGCTGCGTCTGGGAATCTGTGCACAATTCTTACCGTGACAAGCAATCCCAGCTCTTCGTGATCTTGATCTCGACAGATGAAACGACCATCGACCGCAGAAGCCGGTGGGGCGAAATCCCTTATTTTGATATTAAGGTCGATAGCTATCCAGAGGAGCCTTAGGTGCCGTCTTCTACGTAGCAAGGAATCCTCTGCGTAAATCGATGAATTCGGCAATTGGAAGGCAACAGAGCCATTGACTACGCAAACCACGGTCCGATGCCTCATCCTCGCCTGCGGCAACACGCTGCGCGGCGATGACGGCCTCGGGCCGTGGCTTGCTACATGGGCGGAAGAGCGCTTTCGCGCCGATGCCGGTGTGCGCGTCATCGCTCGTCAGCAGTGGACGCCGGAGCTGGCCGAGGAGATCGCGCGCGCCGAGTCGGTTCTTTTCATCGACTGTTCTGTGGAGTCGGCTGCCGGAGAGATCGCGTTGCAACCGGTCCATCCCGCCGCGCAGGGATGGGCGAGCAAGGGATTGGCCACGCACCACGTGGGCGCGACCGAGTTGCTGGCGCTGGCGCTCGAACTCTACGATTCCGCGCCGCAAAACGCCCTCCTGCTTACAGTCGGCGCCGGCGCGACGGAAGTCGGCGAGGAGTTCAGCGACGCGGTGAAAGCCTCTCTGCCGGAGGCTTGCGGGCGGCTGGAGGAGACAGTCTTGCGACTGACGAACGGCTTCCGGTGAGAGCCGAGGATTCCATATCCGAGCCTCTTGCAAAATCCCCAGCTGAGGTGAGCGGGCGGGTTGAGGGTCATGGTCTCCCACTCATCCACGATAAAACTATGGATGAATGGGGCACAGCGCCAACTCCGCGCCGCGATGAGCGCGCAAAAATCCGCGCGGAAGATAAGGATGAAGTGTAGGATGACAGTATGAACAGCCTGTATTATGGCGACAATTTGGATGTTCTTCGCAAGAAGATCAAGGACGAGACGGTCGATCTCTGTTATATCGATCCTCCCTTCAATTCCAAGCGAAACTATAACCAGATATACAACAACATCGGCGAGGAAGATCGCGCCCAGGCGCAGGCATTCACGGATATCTGGACGTGGGACGACTTTGCAATATCGGGATTTTCCGAGATTCTAGCAAACGATCGGGGGCGCTTTCGTTCGCAGTTGGTTGCCTTGGTCAAAGGGCTTCATGGCGTTCTCGGAGAAGGAACATTGCTGGCATATTTGATCGGCATTGCCCTCCGCATCACCGAAATCCATCGCGTCTTGAAGAAGACGGGGACTTTCTATCTGCATTGCGATCCTACCTCCAGTCATTACCTGAAACTTATCCTCGACTGTGTATTTGTTACCCAGGGCGGCGACTTCCGCAATGAAATCGTTTGGGCCTACGAATCCGGCGGGCGCGCGAAGAAGGATTTTGGACGAAAGCACGATGTGATCTTTCGTTATTCCAAATCCGGCAATTGGTCCTTCCATGCGGATGAAGTCCTGCTTCTCCGCCGAAACGCACGTCACAACCACATGAAAAAGAGCACGGACCCAGATGGTCGGAGGTACTGGTCGATTAAGTCGGCAGGAAAGGAATACAAATACTATTCGGATGAGGGCGTTATTCCGTCCGACGTGTGGTCCGATATAAGCCATTTGCAGCAGAAGGATCCGGAGCGATTGGGTTACCCCACGCAAAAGCCGGAAGCTCTGCTGGAGCGCATTGTCCAAGCATCCAGCAAGGAAGGGGACTTGGTTCTGGATGCGTATTGCGGATGCGGAACGACAGTTGCCGTGGCGCAGCGCCTCAATCGGCAATGGATAGGGATCGATATAACTTATCAGTCTGTCTCACTGATTCTGCGCCGTCTCGAATTTGCATTTGGCAAAGATGTGGTAGACGGAATTTCACTGGACGGAATCCCCCGCGATATGGAATCCGCCTACGCTCTCGCTCACAAGAAAGACGACCGTCTACGCAAGGAATTTGAAAAATGGGCCGTCCTTACCTATACCAACAATCGAGCGATCATCAACGAAAAGAAGGGCGCGGATGCCGGGATTGACGCTGTGGCATACTTTCTGACCGGAAAGAACGACAACGCCAAAATCATTTTTCAAGTGAAATCTGGGGGCGTGAAGCGCGGCGATATTGCAACCCTTGGCGGCGACATGGAGCGTGAAAAAGCAGCGCTGGCCGTTTTGATTACACTCGAAGAACCTAGCCGCCCCATGTTGGCGGAGGCCAAAGCCGCCGGCCCATACAGGCATGAAACCATGGGGCGCAATTACGATAGGATCGGCATCGTGACCATCGAAGAAATCGTCGCGGAAGGCAAGCGCCTGGATATTCCCATGAGTCTGGAAGTCGTTGCCGCCGCGAAACGGGCCGTTCAGGAAAAGCAAATCGAGATGGAATTGACATGAAGGCTCGCGTTGGATTCATGCCCTCCGACGAAAAGCCCCGCGCAAGGCGGGGTTTTTTCCGTCGGATCGAGTTATCGAATGAAGTTACCGCAAGCTGGCCATAAGCCCTTCCAACGCCGATTTCGGCGGCCGCGTCAGCGATTCGGGCAGCGTGGCCAGCGGCTCGTCCACCACATTCAGCAGGTCGATGAAGGTCGGCTTCTCGGTATTGATGTAGAAGATGCCGGTGAGAATCTCGTCCTTTTCGTGGGCCTCCATCAGCGTGCGCACGGCGTTGGCCTTGTCGGTCGGGTCGTAGTCCTCCAGCAGCTTGCGCAGCCGCAGGTTGGAGCCGTCGTGCATCTCCACTTCGTAGATCGCGCCGGAGTCGTAATCCACCTCGATCTCGTCGAAGCTGGCCACGAAATCCACCTCGTTGATCGGCTCGTCGTTGTCTTGCATGAACTTGTAACTCTTGGTCGAGCCTTCGTGGTCGTTGAAGGTCACGCAGGGGCTGATTACGTCCAGCAGCACCGTCCCCTTGTGGGCGATGGCCGCCTTGAGCATGGCGAGCAACTGCTTCTTGTCGCCGGAGAACGACCGGCCCACAAACGTCGCCCCCAACTGAATCGCCAGCGCGCAGGTATCGATGGGCGGCAGATCGTTGATAACTCCGGTCTTCAGCTTGGAGCCGAGGTCGGCGGTGGCCGAGAACTGGCCCTTGGTCAGGCCGTAAACGCCGTTGTTTTCGATGATGTAAATCATGGGCAGATTGCGCCGCAGCAGGTGAACGAACTGGCCCATGCCGATGGAAGCCGTATCTCCGTCGCCGGAGACTCCGATGGTGGTCATCGTATGATTGGCCAGAATGGCGCCCGTCGAGACCGCCGGCATCCGTCCATGTACGCTGTTGAAGCTGTGCGAACGGCTCATGAAGTAAGCCGGGCTTTTCGACGAGCAGCCGATGCCGCTCATCTTCATCACCCGCTCCGGCTCCACGCCCATCTCGAACATCGCCTGGATGATGCGTTCCGAGATGGCGTTGTGGCCGCAGCCGGCGCAAAGTGTGCTCTTGCCCCCGCGGTACTCCAGAATCGGAAGGCCGATGTGGTTCAGTAAAGGCGCTGGCGTTGCGGTTGCCATTTAGAGGCCCTCCCTGGTGGCGAATTCTTCGGTAATCGAGCGCGCGTCGATGGGCAACCCATCGTAGTGCAGAATGCTGCGCAGCTTCACCGCCTGGTCGGCGGGCAGGTCCAGCTTGAGCAGGCTGGCCATCTGCGCGTCGCGGTTCTGCTCCACCACGTAAACCCGCTCGTGCGCGGCCACGAAGTCGTGTATCTCGTGCGCGAAGGGATAGGCCCGGATGCGCAGATAGTCCGCCTCCAGCTTGTATTCCTTCTTGATCTGGTCCAGACTCTCGCGCAGCGCGAAGTCCGTCGATCCGTAGGCAATGAAGCCGATCTTCGAACTGCCGTCTTTCACCGCGACCGGCGCCGGAACCAGCTTGCGCGCGTTCTCGAACTTCCTCGCCAAGCGCTCCATTCCCGCCACGTACTCCTCCGGCTTCTCGGTATATCCAGCCGTATCGGTGTGGCCGGTGCCGCGCGTAAAGTAGGCGGCCTTGGGATGAAGCGTTCCCGGCAGCGTCCGCCAGCCGATGGCGTCGCCGTCCACGTCCCGATAGCGGGCGAATCCGCCCAGGCGCTCCAAATCCGCCGCGGTCAGCACCTTGCCTCGGTCGAGAGGAGTTGTGGGGTACTCGAAGGCATCGCTCATCCAGTTGTTCATCCCCAGATCGAGATCGCTGAGCACGAAGACCGGAGTTTGAATGCGTTCGGCCAGGTCGAAGGCCGCATAAGTCATTTCAAAACACTCCTTCACCGAACCCGGCAGAAGAACGATGTGCTTGGTATCGCCGTGGGAAAGAAAGGCCGCCGAAAGCAGGTCGGATTGCTGCGTCCGCGTCGGCATGCCCGTCGACGGGCCGCTGCGTTGCACGTTGACGATCACGCCGGGAATCTCCGCGTAATAGCCCAAGCCGCTAAATTCGGCCATCAGCGACATCCCCGGCCCCGAGGTTGCGGTCATCGACCGCGCCCCCGCCCAGCCCGCGCCCAGCACCATGCCGATCGCCGCCAGTTCGTCCTCCGCCTGAATCACGGCAAAGGTCGCCTTGCCTTCCGGCGTCACACGAAACTTCTTGAGCAGGTCGGTGGTGGCCTCGACCACCGAGGTCGAGGGCGTGATCGGGTACCAGGCCACCACCGTCACCCCGGCGAAGACCGCGCCCATCCCCGCCGCCGCATTGCCGTCGATGACGATCTTGCCCGCCGTCTTGTCCATCTTCTCGATGAAGTATGGATCGCGCTTGGTGAAGCGCTCGGCCGCGTAGTCGAAGCCCGCCTTCACCGCGCCGAAGTTCAACTCGAAGACCTTCTGCTTCTTGGCGAATTGCTGGCGCAAGCCCCGCTCCACCACTCCCAGGTCGATGCGCAGCACCTGCGCCGCCGCGCCCACGTAAACCATGTTCCTGACCAGCTTGCGCAGCTTGGCCTCCGGGCAGATGGATACCGTGATCTTGTCGAAGGGAACCGGATAGAAGAACACGTCGTCGCGCACCTGATCGAGCTTCAAACTCTCCTCGTAGATGGCCGCCCCGCCCGGCGGCAGCGCCAGCGCGTCGGCCCGGGCGGTATCGGGATTCAGCGCCACCAGCACCTCGGAGTCGCGCTTGCGGGCCACATAGCCGTCTTTGCTCGCCCGAATGATGAACCACGTGGGCAGTCCGGCAATGTTCGACGGAAAAAGATTCTTTCCGCTTACCGGAACCCCCATTCCGAAGATGCTCTTCAGCAGCACGCTGTTGGCCGATTGCGAACCGGAGCCGTTGACCGTGGCCACGTTGATGCTGAAATCGTTGGTGATGCGCTTCTCTGCGCTCAAGGCGCCCTCAAGCTGACCGAGGGCCAAGTCTCCCGTCGCCATGGATCGGATTCCCTTCCGGTAGACCCCCGCCAGGGAGCCCATCTTTCCCTACAGTATGTGATTATAGTCACATAACGAGGATTCGCGCTGTTGGAAAGCAACCGGGTTTTGCCCAAAGTACCGTAAAATGGGACGAATGTCCGGGATCGGTACGGGAACCTGAATTGCCCACGTCCGGCATCCTTTGTTTCAACCCACAACCAGAGGATGTCGGACGGAAGCCCCAGACGCAAGCAAGCCGCCCCGGAGGACGGCTGGCTGGAAACGGAGAATCGGGGTTCGCGGTCTCCCACTCATCCACGATAAAACTGTGGATGAATGGGGCACAGCACAGCAGTTCTTGGTTACTCATGACCGGGACACCTGCCCGGTTGAGAGAGTCATATTGGAAGGTCCACGCGCCCATCACGGAGTCAGGATAGCCGAGCAGGTTGCCGGCCGGATCGTAGCCGCCCGGAATGGGTTGTCAAGGTCTGCGCTCACCCACCCTTGCCGCGATAAGACCGCGTTGAGGATGGGCCACCCTCGTGTGTGGGAAGTTTCACATTCGGAAAACTCGGGGTGGGCCACCCTGCCCCTATCCCGTCTAACTCGATACTAACATCCTACACCCCCATGTCCCAAAAGCGGGACATGGGGCACCCAGTCTTATGAGAGGGACAGATGTGGGCCACCCGCCCTCTGGCGAATGTGGGTGACAATGTCAACTGCGGAGCTGTTGAGTCGCTTTTGACGACGTATACCGGGTCTGGTAGCCTTAGCGGGTGTACTACATGGAGCAAGCCTAGTCCGGCATCCATCTATACGGGAATCTCCGGTTCAAACCCGTATCCGGTAAGTCTTCCAAATGGAGAAACAAAAATGTTTTCAGCGAATTTTCCGTCAACGTCCTCACAGACATCGCTGCTACGCACAGCGTTAGACTTGCTGCTGAATGCAGTTTTGTGGAATGCCAATCAAACGACCACTACAGATGAAATTCTGGCCAATCCTACGAGTCCAAGTCCTGCAAACTCCGATCCGGCAAATGACGTGATTGTGAAGGTTAGCAGCCAGGTTAATAATCAGACTCCGCTCCCAATCATGAATGTTGAGCACTCAGGATTTATTTCTCTTGCTTGGGATTCAGTGTTAAACCTAGTTGGTCTCTCTGATCAAAATGTTTTGAACTGCCCCGCAGTTAGCGCGCTCGTATTATGCTATGTACTGTCTGCGGGAACAGCCAATTGCGCAGTACCAGTGAATCCGAATCCGGCCACGCCTTGTACGCTCATTGCACAGCAATCGAACACTGAGAGCGATTTGCAAGCGAACATTATTTCGTCGGAACAAAAAGAGTCGGAGCAAAAATCGGATGCTAATGCCAATTCGAAATGTATCAAATATGCAGCAGGAATAAGGATTCTGCCCGACGGAAGTTACCATGAAGACCTCACTCCAGAACAGATCGAGCAGAATAAACAAGTCGACGAGAATGAGAAGGAGTGTGAGGAAAATGCCGCTGAATCAAAGACATCGAAGACGAAAACTTCAGCAGAAGCATCGGTTAAGCCTTTTGGAGCGGACTTCCGAGTAGACGTAATCGCGCCAAGTAAGCCTGTTTTCCTCGCTGAAGAGAATGAAATCGAGTTACAGGTTCATGCGCCGGGACTAAGCAGCGTATGGATAGAACAGAAGCGCGAGCTTAGTGAGGAAACATTCTACGAAATGAATATCGCTGGCGGGTCGAAGGAGTTGCCGATATTGCACCATGCAGACGGTAGCGCCTACATCAATGTGATCCCGATGCGCCTTGGCAAGTTAGAGATACGTTTCTTGGGCAGCTTCAAGGACGGCGGTGTATTTTCCAAGAGCGTGATTCTGGATGTGCAACCGCCGGAACGCAGCCCGAAAAAATTGCTGCTTGAAGATATGAATCTTAACAGCGGCATGAGGATTCTCCTCATGGATAGGAACCCTGGGTCGCAGTGGTTGACTATTCATGCCATCTACGACAAAGTGAAGGAGCCGATTCGGATCGATCCGCAAGCGGTTACATTCAATATTCGATCAAATGACGCAACGCCGCCCTTTGATTTGAGCCAGACTGGTATCTTTACGCCCCACCGTGTTGGACATGCGCTTGTCGAGGCAACCTATGGCGGCCTGACCAGTCTGGTATGCGTCGTCGTTCAGCCAGCGATGAACGTTGAGAATCATGACAATTGCAAGGAGTTGTATCAACCAGGAGAGATTGCTCTGCCGAAGAGGTAAGATTTGGTTCGTGCGCGGTTGCTGCAACACGCGGTGGTCACCCTGCCAACGCGGTACAGACCGTCGCGAGCCAGCGATCCGATTGCAAAACTCAACCAGTAGTGGGCACTGTACTCAGGCAGCTACCCCACTTCGCGTTTTGCAAAATCTCCTTTTCGTCGCCCCACAGGGCGACATCATGCAGGCTCTTTGCCCAGTCGCGGAACGCAGAGTTGGCTTGGCCGCCGCCAGGCACCCCGTCGCTCATAGCCGTTTCAATGGGGTACCCTGGTACTAGTCTTGTATCTCCGAGGCCGCCTTGTCGAGCGGCAGCGCCAAGCGGGAATTGAGCGAATCGAATGTCCGCGCCACAAAACCCGCATACATCCCGTATTCCCACGCTAGACGGCTGGCGGGGCATTGCGATTCTGATGGTGATTGTGACCCATCTGCAAGCCGGCCTGCTGGGCTATGCTTGGGGCGGCCACCAATGGTTGAATATGGGCCACTGAAACTCATTACTCCAGAAGACGCCAAAGGATGGTTCGTACTTTGTGCGTCCGGTCTATAGCAACTTGCAATGTGCGCCAATGCCTGCTCCGACTCCCGCTGGCCCTGCGCTCGAAGAACGACAAAAGCAATAACAACGACAATGACGACACCGCCAACGCGCAGAAATTGACAGGGGCACTCCTTATGAGCGAGGTAGCGGTATGCGGTTGCAATCGCAACGGGGGTGGCCCTGAGATGGCGATCCCAGGGCCGGATGACGGGTCCGATCGCGGCTACTGTTTCGGCGCGGGAGCCAGCGGCACATCGCCTGAAGCCGGAGCCGGGGCATCCTGCTTCTTCTTGTCGGCGATGCGAGTCTTGTCGCCCGTGGTCGTGGCTTTCTTTTTCTTCTTCGTTTTGGCCGTATCGCCGGCCAGCCCTAGCGGACCCGCCTGTGTCTGCCGGTCGGCAACCTCAGCCGCATCGGGCGCGGCGGGAGCCATGCTGTCGGTCCGAGGCCCGCTGGGCTTGGGCGGCTTGGGCAACTTGGCACGCGCGCTGAAGCGGGTCTTCTGGGTCGGCTTGGCTTTGGCCGCCTCCAATGGATTCGCCGGTTCCGGCGTGGCATCGGCCTGCTGCACCGCGCCCGCGTCCTCGGTCTTGGTCTGCGCAGCCGCAGGCAGGGTCTTGGTGGGCGCCTGGCCGAAGCGAATTTTTTCCTTCTTGCCCGGCTTCATGGAAATCTCAGCGCTGGCGTTCTTCTTTTGGGCCCTTGTCGCTGGCATCGGCGCGGCGGTATCGACGGCCGCTGCCTGCGAAGACGACTTCTGCCGAAAGGTCCGCGTATTCTCGCGGAAGCGGGTGCGCTCCACCTTCTGCTTTTTCTTGGGCGCGGGCGGTGTGTAGGAGCTGTAGACGGGCTTGGTCTGCCTGGGGCTGGCCCCGGTATCGGCATAGCCCGGCTTGATGTCGATGTAGGCATCCTCGCGCATCTTGGTGAGATACTCGCGCATGGCCGGCTCCATGCGAGCCATATAGAAGTTCTGCTCCACATCCTCTCGTACGTCCTTGTACTCCGGCACACCGCCGGCAACGTGCTCGACCACCTTGAGAATCACCAAGCCCTGACGGGTGCGGATCGGCTCGGTATACTGGCCAGCCTTCAGCGCAAAAGTCGCATCTTCGAGCACCTTGGCCAGCGCGCCGCGCTTGAACTGGCCAAGATCTCCGCCCTCGGCCGCCGTCTGTCCATCGCTGAAACTGCGCGCCAACTGGCTGAAGTCGCCTCCGGCGTGCAGCTTGGCCTCGATATCGGCGGCCTTGGCTTGAGCTGCCGACAGCTTCTGCGCATCGTCTGGCGCGGGGGTGCCCTCCGCGGCTGGCGCGCCAGTCGAGATTAGAATCTCGCTCAGCCGAACGCTCTCCTGCCGCGCGTACTCCTGCTTGTGCTGCTCGAAGTACTGCTCCGCCTCGCCCGGCGTGAACTGGACCTTGCGGCCCACCTCCTCGCGCATCACTTCCTGTGTGATGATGCCGTTGCGAATGTTGGCCTTGAAGTCCTCGAACGACACCCCTTGTTCCTTAGCCGCCTTTTCCAGATCCTCCAGCGTCTCCAGGTTGTACTGTTTGCGGATCTCGTTGAGGCGCTTGATGAGCTCGGTTTCGCCGTTGATGTCGAGTTCCTTGGCCTTGGAGAGCCAGAGTTGCTGGTCGATGAGGTTGCGAAGCAGATCCTTGTGCCCCTCGGATATCTCCTGCATGGAGGCGCCGTGCTGACGTGCCTCCGCATCCAGGTCGCGCATGGCGCGGTCGTAGTCGGAGCGGGTGATGACCTGATCGTTGACGCGGGCGACGATCTCCTCGACAGTGATACCGCCGTAGGGACTCTCCGGCGCCGCGGCGCGGGTTTGGGCCAAAGAGGCGCTTGCAAGCAGCCATGTGCCGAGGACGATAGCAGCGGGAGTGCGAAGGATTCTTGGATTCATAAAATCAGTACAGGGCCGGGAAGCGACAATCGCCCACAAGCGCTTAGACGTGATTGTAAATGGCTGGGCAGCGGGAAAGCGAAACCGGCGGCAAATGGATTGCTGAAAAGGGAAGTTTGCTCGCCGGAACGCGGAGCGGGAGATCGCCCGCTTTGCAGCCTCGCTCAGCCGTATACAAAATTGCGTTGAGCAATTCGAGGTTCTCAATCTTCACATTGCCGCGCTGAAGCCGCGATTTCCATCGATTCTCGTTGCGGCAGCTTCGATGTAAACCCGCCCCACGCAGAGTATCCCAGATTCCGCGAACGAAACCTGGGATACTCTGCGGGGCCGAAACCGGACGGCTGTCGGTCAGTTGACGGTGATGACAAACGCCTGCGTGTAGGTGCAGCCGCTGATCGTGTAAGTCGCGGTGTAAGTGTTGGCGCCGGCGCTCAGCGCGATGTTATCTATCTCACGGGTGCTGGCGGTATAGCTGTTAGGTCCGGTCCAGCTCCAGGTTCCGTTCTGCGGCCAGGGGCCGAGGCTGACCGGAGTCGTGGTCGAAGATACCGTCGCCGTGCTCGAAGACGGGGTGATCCAGGCGCCGCTCACTTCGATGTAGGGAACGATCGGGTTGGTTGTGCCGCAGCTGCCGGTGCCGCTTACCGTAATGGTGAACGCCTGCGTGTAACTGGTTCCGTTGAGTGTATAAGTCGCGGTGTAAGTGTTGACGCCGGCGCTCAGCGCGATGTTATCTATCTCGCGGGTGCTGGCGGTGAAGCCGTTCGGTCCGGTCCAGGCCCATGTGCCGCCGCTCTGCGGCCAGGGGCCGAGGCTGACCGGAGTCGTGGTCGAAGATACCGTCGCCGCGCTCGAAGACGGGGTGATCCACG
>Ga0181529_10002276_pt1 | contig 23339 bp, 17 predicted proteins | sample PEATcosm2014_Bin_36_FD_119763 | JGI IMG/M metagenome (GOLD analysis project Ga0181529, IMG submission 119763) | Peatland microbial communities from MTU Mesocosm Facility, Houghton, MI, USA - PEATcosm2014_Bin10_30_metaG | ecosystem: Environmental > Terrestrial > Soil > Wetlands > Peat | place... | reverse complement strand
TGGTGGACGCGGTAGGAATCGAACCTACAACCTGTCGGTTAAGAGCCGAATGCTCTGCCAGTTGAGCTACGCGTCCATGGGGTTGGTGCAACCCTGGCGCACTCTTGCCGCCAAGGCTTGAACAGGCATACTTTTCCTGCTGTCCCTTCAAAAAATATAACACAGCGGAGGGTGGATTTCCAAACCAGGAATCACCGCCCGAGTAGCCGATGGATAGGAATCAAGCGTGGACCGGGAGGTCCACGCTTAAAGTTCATGCGGTTGCAAGAAGAACTTCGCTATTCAACGACAAATGGCGCCGTCTGCGCAATCTCCTGCTTCGAAATGGTGTCATTCACCTTGATGGTCACTTTGTATTTGCCCGGTTCAAGGCCGGCGATGGGCAGCGACTTCTGCACGGTCATCTGATCGCTGTGCGAGCCAAGCTCCTTGGAATCCATCTGCTTTTCAAAGACCACCGTGTCCACGGCCGGCGTGGTGGCCGTGGCGGGAGTCGTTTTGAGAATCTGGTAGGTTACCGTAGCCTGATTGCTCTTGGTGGCCTCGTCGATGCCCAGGTTATACACCTGCATCCAGAAGTTGAGCTGCTGGCTGCGCAGGAATTGTACCGGCTTGTTGAGCCCGGAGCTGACCCTGGGCCGGATGTAGGTGTTGCCGATGACAAAACTTCCGCTGCCGATCGAGTGCGAGTCCACCATGTTCATCTGATCGGCAAGGATCAGCGAAGAGGTGGACAGGTGTTCATCGTTGAACTCCGGCACGTTCAGACTGGCGCCGAAGTAGCCCTTGTGGTCCTTGTTGTTGGCGTCCTTGACGGCGATGTCCAGCCGATAGTGGCCGGGAGGCAAAGGCAGCGCCTTCCAGTAGACCGAAACGCGATCAAGGCTCTTTTCCAGCAACTCGGCCGGTTGCTCCACCTCGACGGTGTCCTCAAAGGACTGCACGATCTTGCCGGTGATTGTTCTGACCTCGCCCAGAATGTCCACGACGCCGGTGGCCACGCCTTCTTTGGTGTCAAAGGTGATGTCACGGTTCTTGATCTGCACGGTCACCGGAACCAGTACAGTGCTTTCCGTGATTTTGACAAAGTCGGTGCGGACGTCAAAAGGAAAGATCGGTCCCGAGAGCAGCTTGTGCTCAGAGATGAAGGCGACCAGATCCTGAAACTTGACCGGTGGCGGCGCAAAGAGCTTGGCGGCCAGCGCAATGCGATCGAACTGCTTGGACTGGTTGACGTTGCTTGCCGAACCCAGGCCCAGCGTCTCCAGCCCTCCGCCGAAGCGGTCGCCCTTCTTGGCCTGGTGCATCTCTTCGGCCTGCGTCAAACCGGCGTTGGGAACGTGCAGCAGCGCGTCCTTCTCGCCGCGATCGATGGTGAAGTGGTAGTCGCCGCACTGGCAGGTATCCACAAACTCCAGGTCAATGTTTTCGCCGATGCCCTCAATATAACGGTAATGCCAATCCTCGAAGGGATAGGTGGATGTCTCGCCGCCGCCTTCATCATAGGGGCGCTGGTAGCTGCCGCCCGATGGATGGGAATCAATCGAGTCCGGCGGGCCCAGCGAGATATATATGTGTCCGCGGTCGGTCTTCCAGCCCGGCTTGCCGGCCGAATAGTGCTCGTTGGCGTAGGCGATGCGCCGGTAGTGCTCCTCGCGGAACTCATTCTCCGGAGAATCCGGATTCGGATTGCGGCGCAGCCAGAATTGTTCGATGAAGGCCTCGCGCTCCTCGTCATTCGAAAGCGCCTTGAAGGCCTTGCGCTCCTCGTCGGAGATGATGTAGGGCACATCCTGCTCCAGCCAGGACTTGTAGGCCGTCCCAAGCTCAACCTTGCGAGCCCGGTCGGCGGCAACCTTCTGTTTGTCGGTGCGCTCGCGCTTGAGCGGATCCACTTCCTGCTCCTGCGTCGAGCTGGAAGGCTGGGCTTGCGGTTGGGCGGGCGGAGCGCCCGCCTGCTGGGCGCGAAGGCCGGTGGCGGGCGTGAATACCAGGCCGCAACCCACTGCGGCAATCAGAAGAAAAATGCGATTGAGCGTCATGTGCCTTGAAGACTCCTGCAATCCCTCATTCTACGGGTTCCAAAAGGGCTGAGCAAGGTTCCGTAGGACGGCGTCTGCTCTTTGGACGGCAATCCAGGGCGAATGTGAGCCAAAATCGCCCCTCGAAGGCGATCCAATCAGGTCTTTTTGAGACCCAAGGCGGCGCTGCCGCGTCCAAAAGATAGAAGCCGGGAACTCTCGCCCGGCCGCTTGCGTACATTCGAATCAGAGAAACTTGGGAGTTCGCGCCTCTATGAAAAAGATCATTCTGTCTATCCTCGCCGCCGTGGTTGTCATCGTGCTGGTCATTGTCTTCATTGTGCGGCAACAGTCCGGCTACACCAAGGTGCTGACCGCCAAAATCGCGCGCCAGGACTTGACCACCGTGGTCAGCGGAACAGGTCAGATCAAGCCCAAGACCTACATGAACGTGGGCGCCACCTCCTTTGGCCGCATCACCCACTTCTATGTGAAGGAAGGCGATCTGGTCAAAAAGGGCCAGACCGTGGCCACCATCGAGAATGTGCAGCAGGAGGCCAATGTCAACGGACAGCAGGCCGCCATCGCCGCCGCCAAGACGGACATCGCCTCCTACATTGCCGCCGAAAAAACCGCCGAGGCCAACGTCGAGCATGCCAAGGCCGATCTCGAGCAGAAGCGCCTCGATTGGGAGCGCGAACAGGCCCTCTATAAGGACGGCATTGAGCCCAAGGCAAACTTCGACGCCAAAAAAGCCTTGTATGACACCGATGTCGCCTCGCTCGATCAGGCCGTCGCCCAATTGAACCAGGCCAAAGCCCAGACCGAATCCGCCCGCGGCCATATGCAGACCCAGATCGCCAACCTGCGCGTCAACCAGGACCTTCTCGACAAAACCATCGCCGTCGCTCCCTTTGACGGCATTGTGACCAATATGCCGGTGCGCGAGGGCGAAACTGTGGTCACCGGAATTCAGGGAACCGAGGGCGCCACCCTGATGACACTGGCCGACATGAGCATCATCACCGCTGAAATCAAGGTCGATGAAACCGACATCGTCAACGTCCAGATCGGTCAGCCGGCCGATGTCACCGTCGATGCCCTGCCCGGCAAGATCTTCAAAGGCCACGTCACGCTGGTCGGCGATCAGGCCCTGCTCCGCTCCACCGGGCAGGCTACCTCCACCTCCACCTCCGGCACCGAAGAAGCCAAGGACTTCAAGGTGGTGGTCACCCTCGACCAACCCTCCAACGAACTCCGCCCCGGCCTTTCGACCACCGCCAAAATCACCACCGCCAAAAAATCCTCCGTCCTTGCGCTGCCCATCCAGGCGCTCACCATGTATTCCACCGACAGCGACAAGCCCTCCAAGGACGGCGTGCAGGCTGCTACCTCTTCCGCCAAAAGCGCTCCGGTCCAGGGAGTCTTTGTCGTCGACAGCAAGAGCAGTAAACTCAGAGTGAGGTTCGTCCCCGTCGCTACCGGCATCACCGGGACCACGGACATCGAGGCGGTGAGCGGTTTGAAGGAGGGCGACGAAATCGTGATCGGCCCCTACAAAACCTTGCGCGGTCTTAAAAACAACGCCTTGGTCAAACGCGATACCCTCAAGGCCGGCATTCCGAGCGGAAACTCTTAAGATGGAGTCAGTGAAGTCAGGGCCGGTTGCCCCGCTCTCGCCACATACTTGTTTTTGCGCCTGAGGCGGCGAACATGCCATAGAAGTTGAACACGACAACCGGCTCGTTTTGTAACCAAAGCCCGGCTTTAGCCTGGCCGCAAGTCAAACCAAACAACGATTGTGCTTTTGCCCTGAGGGATATATTTTCCAGCTCCTTCCATCCCCCGGGGCAGATCGCGCAAAGGAAGAGACCGAGATGGCTTTATTCGACACCAATATCGAAACCAGCCCCGATCTGGTAGCGCCGCAACCAGTTGTCAGGCCCACCGGCGACGTCATCGTCGTTGAGGATCTGTGGCGCACCTACGACATGGGCTCCGAGCAGCAGGTGCAGGCCCTCAGCGGCGTCAACCTGCGCATCCAGCACAACGAGTATGTGGCCATCATGGGTCCATCCGGCTCCGGAAAATCCACCCTGATGAACCTGATCGGCTGCCTGGATACGCCCTCGAAGGGAAAGTATTGGCTCAACAATCAGTTGGTCAGCGAACTGGACGATGACCAGCTCGCCCGCATCCGCAACAAGGAGATCGGCTTCGTCTTCCAGACCTTTAACCTGCTGGCTCGCGCCACGGCCCTCCACAACGTCGAACTGCCGCTCATCTACAACGGAACTCCCGCCGCCGCGCGCATTGAACGCGCCAAAGAATCGCTGACCAACGTTGGCCTCGAATCCCGTATGTTCCACAAACCCAACGAACTCTCCGGCGGCCAGCGCCAGCGCGTGGCCATCGCCCGCGCCCTGGTCAACCGTCCCTCGATTATCCTGGCCGACGAGCCCACCGGAAATCTCGACTCCAAGACCGGCATCGAGATCATGGCCCTCTTTGACACTTTGCACGCCGGCGGCAACACCATCGTCCTGGTCACCCACGAGCCGGACATCGCGGAATACGCGCACCGCGTCGTCCATATCCGCGACGGCCAAATCTACTCCGACGAACCCTCCAAGCGCTTCCGCTAGACAGCGGCAATGTAGCGCCGACCTCAAAGGAGCCAATCTGAGTGCATTGCCAAGGAACCTCTGATGATGGAGAGGTTTTGAAAGGGCGCGGCTTTATCTGCGCCGCAAATAGATCTAATGAAATGTGGGCTTTAGCCCCCGAGGGAATCTTTGCAGCAAAGAAAGAAATGAATCAAAGCTTCCCTAAAGCAACAGCGCGGACAAAGCCAGCTAGCCCGCGCTGTAGGCGCAGGGTTGAGCAAACAAAGCCAGCTAGCCCGCGCCGTAGGCGCAAGGTTAATTAGCCCACCGTTTTAACGGTGGGAAAGGAACAACAAGAAGGCTGCCGGAGTCCCGTAGGGACGGCGCCTCTACCTTCACCGCAGAGCCGTGGACCTCCCGGTCCACGCCACACTCCACTAAGCCCAATAAATCCCGCCCCCACCCCACCGATTCAACCCCAAATCCGCCCCTCCACCCGCGCCGAAAAGATTCCATCTCTTTCCTGTTCATGTTTTTTCTCATTGCGCCGATGAAACCAATGTTGGCCTTGGAAGTGCATCTTGGGCCCAGGAGGCGAGGCACATTGAGAGCTATGCATAATGCCGCTCAGTACCAGCCCCAGACCCAGCCTCCAGCCTCCCGCTTGACCTTGGTGGAAGTGGATTCTCCTCCTGAAGCCCAGCCCGTCGGGGTCAGCGCTGCTTGGCGCAAGTTGTTGATGCAGGCTGAGATGGCCGCGCCTCATGTACAGGTTGCGGCCATCGAGGGAGAGCACGGCACCGGCAAGCATACCATCGCCCGCTATCTCTACAGCCGCTCTCCGCTTACCGGAACCAGCTTCCAGCGCCGCGATGCCCGCGAGTGGCTGGTCAACGATGCAGACCCCGCGACTCTGACCGGCTTCACCTACCTGGACCGGGTTGACCTGCTGGCGCCGCCGGGGCAAGGACTGCTGCTCGGCGTCCTCAAAGCCCTCCAGGATCGTCCCCCGGGTCGCTTTGTCCTTCTAGGCTCCTCGCAAACCTCGCTGCGCCAGATGGCCGCGCAAGGCCTCCTGCTGCCCGACCTCGCCTTCCGCCTCACCGCCGTTCGCTTCGCCGTTCCGCCGCTGCGCCAGCGCCGCGAAGATATCACCGTGCTCGCGCAATCTCTGCTCGACCGCATCTGCCGCCTCTATCAGCAGCGACCGGTCATTCTAGGCCCAGGAACCCTCGCCCGCCTCTTGCAACACAACTGGCCCGGCAACGTGCGCGAGCTCGCCGCCGTCCTTGAAACCGCGCTGCTCGAAGCCGCCAACGGAGTCATTCGCCCCGACGATCTCGCTCTGCCCTCCGGGCTCGATACACCGCTCGATTCGCAGCAGCAGCAGGTCCAATCCGCGCTCCACACAGACAGCCTCAACCTCGACGCCGTCATTCAGCATCATGTCCAGTATGTCCTGGACCTGAATCGCGGCAACAAACTCCGCGCCGCCCGCCAGCTCGGCATCAGCCGCTCCACCCTCTACCGCATCCTCGGTAACGAAAATATCCTCTCCCACTGATCATTTCATTGACCGTTGGATGGCGCGACTCTAGCCCTCCGGTCCATCCTCAGAGCCACTTCCGCTCCCGCGCTTGACTCTCCATCCAATCGCTTGGTATCGTTATCACGAATTCAAGATTGGCGTTTCGGAGATTGCATGAATACCCGCGAACATGGTTCATGGCGGATTTTGTCTGTTTTTTTCAGCAGCTTGACCTTGATTGTCGCCGGTTGCGGCGGTTCGCAAAGCGCTCCGCCATCCCTCCAAAGCCAAACCATCACCTTTGGCGCGATTGACCCTCAGACCGTCGGCACCACTTTGACGCTTACAGCCACGGCCAGCTCCGGCCTCAATGTCAGCTTTGCCTCCACCACGGCCAGTGTTTGCACGGTCAGCAATGCAACGGCCACTTTGCTTCTCGCGGGCACCTGCACCATTCAGGCTACCCAGGCGGGGAATGCAAAGTATGAGGCTGCGACGCCGGTCACGCAGAGCTTCACCGTGAATGCGGCAGGGCCGAACCCCGTGCCGGCAATCACCAGCATCGCGCCTGCCTCCATCGAAGTGGAGTCCGTGGCACAGACTGTGACTCTGACCGGCACGAACTTCCTGGCCACAACCACCGCAACTTACAATGGGGCGGCCCACGCCATTAGTTTTGTAAACTCGACCACGATTACCCTGACGCTGAGCGCCACCGATCAGGCCGCCACGGGGTCGGAAGCGATTGTGCTCACCAATCCCGCGCCGGGCGGTGGCAGCGCCTCGATCGATCTGACTGTGGTCGCACCGCTGACGGCCATGCTTGCCCGTTCGCAATATGCGGCCGGCGATCAGGCCCGCTTGCAGCGGCTCATCGAAAAAGGCCGCGCCGGGACACCGGTCACTTTGGCGGCTATTGGTGGTTCCATCACCCAGGGCACGGGCGCCTCCACCACCGCCACGCGCTGGGTCAATCTGGTGCAGGACTGGTGGAATACAACCTTTCCCACCAGCACCAGCACATTGGTCAACGCGGGCATCGGAGCCACCGGCTCCGATTATGGAAGCCTGCGCGCGCAGCGCGACGTACTCAGCAAGAATCCAGACCTGGTCATCATCGAGTTTGCCGTCAACGACCTCGGCCAGCAAGCCAGCCGCAATGACACCTATGAGGGCCTAATTCGCCAGGTCCTCGACGCCCCGTCGCATCCCGCCGTCCTGCTGCTCTTCATGATGACCTATGGCCTGCCGGTTGTTGAAGACAATATGACCGCCCAGCCGTGGCAATCGGTGATTGGCGCCAACTATGATCTGCCGATGGTGAGCTACTACAATGCCATCGGGCCGGAGTTGACCAACGGCAACATCACGCTCGCCCAGATCACCGCCGACGATACGCATCCGACGGATTTAGGCCACGCCTACGCCGCGCAATTCATTGAGCAAAATCTCCAGATCGCCATCGATAACTTCCCCGCGGGCTCGGCGCTCGAAGCGATTCCCGCCACCCCTGCGCCGCTTTCTACCACGGATTTTGAGTTCACGTCACTGGTAGACGGCATCGGCGATGATGGCCCCGCGCTCAACCCCACCGCCAACAACGGCTGGACAGACGAAGCTGCGTACAGCATGGCCAATCTGTGGTGGCCTCCATCGGGACTGTTCAGCTCCACTCCGGGCAGCACGCTGGACTTCACCATCTCTGGCAAGGATATTTTGATCGGCTATTGGGTCTTTGGCGGCTCAACGCTGACCGCGCCGATGGGCGAAGCCAGCGTCACCGTAGACGGCGTGGCCTATAACAGCGATCTCGATGGCTGGTTCAACCAATCCTGGGGCGGTTATCGCGGCATGACCCGCGTCGGCAACAATCTGGCCAGCGGACCGCACAGCGTACAGATTACCTTGACCAGCACCGAAGACCCCGGCGGCAGCACCGGCAATGACTTCATCGTACTCAGCCTGGGCGCAGCCGGAACGCAATAATCCAAAAGATGCAGGCGGCTGCCCTTGCTATGAGCAACAAGCTGGGTGGCCCAGTCAACCGACCGAAGAAAAGATAAAGAGTAATACGAAGCTGTGCCCCGTTCATCGCGTTCTGAGCGATAATCGGGGCACAGCTTTTCGTTATGACTTACATTGAAAGAGGATTGAATCGATGACCGGGCCACCTGCCATCTTTAATTGCAAAGAAAGGACTGTTATGGTAGGACATTTGAGGTTCCGCAAAATGAACTTGAAGGTGTTGAGTGTTGTGCTTGGTATGATGGTTTTGGCCACAGGAGCAGGAGAATCTATCGGTGCTCCTAGAAAGCAGTCAGGACCGATCAATGTAGGGATGATCGCTTTGCTTGCTTCGCCGCAGAAATATAACAGAAAGATCATTCAGACGATTGGATTTCTCAACATTGGCCGGGGTCGCGAGAGTGATAGCCTCTGGCTTCACGAAGAGGATGGCCAATTGTTCCTCAGCAAGAACTCGTTCGCGCTCGATCTGTCTGATGATCAACGGAAGCAGTTTGCTTACTTGAATCACACGTATGTTGTGGTCACAGGAATTCTTCACTCGGACGGGCCAGAAGGATCAGCGATGAACAGTGGAGTGATCGTGAACATTGAACAGATAGAGAGTTGGCATCCTTATGTCCCAACCCAGCCTCAAGTGAAGTGAGGTCCTGAGAGCTACAAATCGATCAAGGTTCCGTCCCTGAAAGTTACGTGTATGAATTGCGAATGGCAGGTGGCCCGGTCATCAACTCTGAAGAATAACAATGAGTTATAAAAAGCTGTGCCCCGTTCATCGCGTTCTGAGCGATGAGCGGGCGGGTCTCTTGTAACCGTCTCAAAACAGGGTTAGGATATTCGAAGATCAGTTGAAATCGAATTGGGGTGGATAGCGAGTCAGCAACTCCCGCTCATCGCGATAAAGCTGCGATGAACGAGGCACAGCTTTTCGTTATGACTTGCGCTGAAAGAGGATTGAATCGATGACCGGGCCACCTGCCTGAGGAGAGAGAAAAAAGCCTGTACCCCACCCCCCCATACCCTGTGAAGGCCATGAATAGCCATCCAAATAATCACAAGTCAAATAAATTCAATCACTTGTATTTTTAATACAGCAACGAATAAGAAACCAAGAGCTTATTCTTTGCCATTTTTTCCGCCCAAAGATCCATTTTTTAGCCAGGAATCTCCATTTCTTCCTCAATTTTGACCCGGTTCGAAAGCGATGCTTTATAGTTTCGTTAAGGCGTTCCCGTCAGACTTCAACTCCCTCAGGCAGCGTTTCAGCCTTGATTTGCTCAGAAAGGAAGCTCCATGAAATATGCCGGATTGCTGGTGATGTCCGCAGGATTCTTTCTTACGATTGCCGCTCTCATTCTCTTTCCCGATCCCAACTCCCGAACCGTCTTTGTCCTCTGCGGGATGGCCGTCGAGGCTCTGGGTTTGGTTGTCGCCGTGCGCGGCCACATGGCGGCGCGAGGAGAAGCACGCAGATGAACACGACTCCGATGACCGACACAGCTTTTGCGCTTTCGCTTGCCCTGCTGATGGTGGCGCCGCTGGCCATCGCCGGCGTGGCGCTCATCAACACCGGACTGGGCCGCTGCCGCTCCGCCGCGCAAGCGCTGCTGGGCAACCTGACCATTGTGGCCGTGGCGGCGATTGTCTTCGCCCTGGCGGGTGCAACCTTCACCGGCGGCGCCGGACACATCCTCCAGTTGGCCGGCAAGCCCTGGAACTGGGCGGGCACGGCTCCGTGGTTCATGGGCGGGTTGAGCGCCGCTTCGCCGCACGCGCAACTGGCGCTGCTCTTTGAGTTTCTGGCCGTCGCTCTGGCCGCGCAAATCCCCTGGGGCTCGGGCGCCGACCGGCTGCGCCTGACCGCCGGATGCGCCATTGCCGCGCTGCTGGCCGCGCTCGTCTTTCCCCTCGTCGCGCATTGGGTCTGGGGCGGCGGCTGGCTGAGCCAATTGGGCGTCAACTTCGGCCTGGGCGCTGGCTTTCTGGACGGCGGCGGCGCGGCTACAGTGCAGGTTTTGGGAGGGGTAAGCGCTCTGGCTGTGGTCTGGATCGCCGGACCGCGCAGAGGCAAATTTCCCAAAGAGGGCCTCTCAACGGCTCTGCCCGGGCACAACGCCGTCTATGTCCTCTTCGGCTGCCTGCTGGCGCTGGTCGGCTGGCTGGCTTGGAATGTGGCCGGAGCGCTGCTGTGGCTTCATGCGCCGCTCAGCGCGCTGCCCTTGGCGGCGGTGAATACGCTGCTCTCCGCATCGGGCGCGCTGGGGGCCACCTTCGCCGTGACGCGCTTCCGTTTTGGCAAGCCCGACGCCAGCCTCTGCGCCAATGGATGGCTGGCAGGCCTGGTCGCATCGAGCGCCTGCGCAGGCGTTGTCCTGCCCATCCAATCGCTCTTTGTGGGCGTGGTTGCCGGGATTGTTACGCCGCTGCTGGTCGAGTTGCTGGAGCTGGCTCTCTCCATCGACGACCCCTCCGGCGCCATCACCGTCCACTTTGTCGGCGGCCTCTGGGGCTTGCTGGCCGCTGGCTTCTTTGCCGCGCAGCCCGGTCAGTTGGTGGCGCAACTGGTGGGCATCAGCACGCTGCTTGGTCTGGTGCTGCCGCTGGTATACCTGCTCTTCTGGCTGCTGAATCGCTTTGTTCCCTTCCGGGTGGACGCGGATGGCGAGCGCATCGGCATGGACCTGCACGAGCTGGGCGGCGGAGCCTACCCGGAGTTCGTCATTCACCGGGACGAGTCGTACCGGTGAGGCAGGGAACAGGGAACAGGGAACAGGGAACAGGGACCAGGGAACAGGAAACAAGGAAAAGGAATCAGGAAATAGGGAACAGGGGATCAAGGAGTAGGGAATAAGGAGTAGTTGGCGCCGGACTCGCCATATCAAGTTTTTACAGCAATGAACAAGCCGCGCAAATCTCCACCCCGAAGGGGTGGCGCGAAAATAGCCCCGGGTGGAGCGCAGCGGAACCCGGGGAATGCCGACCCGCCAGAGGATTGCGCCCCAGAGGGGTGCTGCGAAATCCTCTTGTTCATGAGGAGTAGAAAATCATGAGTACACACGCGGCATTCGATCACAGCGGCTCCAGCTTCGAAAGAGGAAGGCATCCTGGACGAGGTCGAGGCAGCGGCCATCAAGCGTGTCCTGGCATGGCAGCTTGCTGAGGCGATGAAGGCGGGCAAGATCAGCAAGCATAGTTGCCTGCAACTTTAAGATTGCGAAAAGAGCAGTTTTCGGTTTCCCCTCTGGCGTAGTACGATGAACCCAACAATTTGTTCGCAATTTTCCGCCGGATTCAGAAGCCCCACTGAAATCCGGCGCAAGGGTGAATATCGCATGGGATACCTGAGCCACTTGTTTTATCCGTGGGGCCTGATCGTCCAGGGTTTGGCGATTCTCCACTTCATCCGCCGCCGGCCAGACACCTATTGGCTTTACATCATCCTCTTTCTAGGCCCGGTGGGAGCCGGCGCCTACATCCTTATCGAAGCGCTGCCTGACATTGGCCTGGTCGGCCAGGGCTTCAAAGTCTTTCCGCGCCGCAAGCGCATCGGGCAGGTGCGGCTGGCCATCATGGACAATCCCTCCGGCGGGAACTACGAGGAGCTTGGCAACCTGCTGATGGACGACGGCAAGCTGCAAGCGGCGCGCGAGGCCTTTGACCAAGCCATCGCTGCCCGCCTCATCACGCCCGATACCTTCTACCGCCGCGGCGTCTGCGCCATTCTGCTGGGCGACGCCGCAGCCGCGCTGCCCGACCTGGAGCGCGTGGTCAGCAAAGAGCCCGACTACGACTTCCGCCGCGCCGCCGGATTGCTGGCTCACGCCTACGCGCAGACCGGGCAAAAGGAAAAGGCCGAGGCGCTCTTCCGCGCGGTGGTCGTCAAATCGACGCTCTCCGAGACCTACCTGAACTTTGCGGATCTGCTGGCCTCGGAGGGAAAGAACGCCGAAGCCCGCGAGTGGGCGCAGAAGGTGCTCGCCAAGAAGCCGACGATGCCCGGCTATCTGCGCCGACGCGAGCGCCCCTGGTTCAGCCGCGCCAGCAAGATTCTGAAGCGTGTGCCGGCGTAGAGACGGCTTTTGCGCCGGCTCGCCTACCGTCGCGCCAGCAGCAGCATAAGCACAAACAGCACTAGCGGCACCAGCGCAAGGCAGCCATAGAGCAGCAACTTGCGCGCGGCCGGCAATCGCAAGCCGCCCAGCTTAGGCCGCCGCTCGTCCTCTTCCACGCCCACCTGCTCCTGATGCTCCAGATCCCAGGCCATCTCGTTGGCGGTGGCGTAGCGGTGGCGCGGATCGCGCTCCAATGCGCGCAAAAAAATCTCCTGCAACTGGGGGGTAATCTCCGGGCGCAGCTTGCGAACCGGCTTGGGATCGTTGATCAGGCGCTCGTTCATCACCGCCAGCGGATTGGGGCCGCTGAAGGGCGTCTGCCCGGTGAGCATCTCATAGAAAATAATGGCCAAGGCGTAGATGTCGCTGCGCTGGTCGCCGCGCTGCCCTTTGACCTGCTCCGGCGAGATGTAATCCGGCGTGCCCAGCAAGGGTGACGGTCCGGCATAGGTCAGCCGTCGCGCATCCTCCTTCATGGCGATGCCGAAGTCGATCAGTTTGATGCCGTCCTCGCCGTCCACCATGATGTTTTCCGGCTTCAGGTCGCGGTGCACCACGCCGTGCTTGTGCATATAGTCCAGCGCCTCGCAGATGCGCAGCGTCAGGCGGGTGGCGCGGTCAATCGGCAGCGGGCACTGTTCAGAGAAAACCGAGCGCAACAGCCGTCCTTCAACCCATTCAATCACCATGTAATTGCGGCTGCGTTGTTCGCCGTTGTAGGTCTTCACAATGCCGGGGTGGTCCAGCTCCTGGCCGATCTCTGCCTCGCGCTTGAAGCGTTCCACCAAAATCGGATCCGCTTCCATATCCGCATGAGGAATCTTAATGGCCACCGTCTTGCCATTGCGCAAGTCTGTGGCCTTGAAGAGAGTGGACATGCCGCCGCGCGCCACCGTCGCCTCCAGGCGGTAATGGTCCAGCGTCTCTCCGGCTTGCAGATTTGCGGTCAATTCTTGCAGCATCTCATTCTGATTGTTGCATGCAGAGCGTAAGGAAATCCTCAAGAGATGCCTGATTTGAGTCTCCGGTTCTTGCATCCGAGCCGGGGGATCAATCCGCGAGATAAAGAGAACATAAAATATAAATGTTGATTTCCTTATGGTTTCATCATGCGTTTATCACGCGAACTTTATACGATCAATGCGTTACTAGAGTTAATCCGATGAGGATGGACGTTTGGGCGACCGCACCGATCCGGGTGCGGCGTATCGCTTCAACCTTTTGACTGAATTCATTTCGCGTTTTACAACGCAAAACTTTTTTGGAGGAACCACGCCGATGATGATCAACACCAATCGCGTACTGCAAACGATGGCCGCCGCCGCCATGTGTATCGCCCTTGTGGCTCCAGCGCAAGCACCGCCTGCTCCGGCTCCTGCCGCCGCCGCTCCCGCGGATGCGGCGCCCACACCTCTTTCGACTTTCGTTCTCACGGGACCGCTTTCCTGGGTTCCGGCGGCTGAATTTGATGCCGGCCCCTTTGGCAAGCTCTCCGTGAACGGCATCGTGACCGGCTATGCGCTCGGACAGAACAACGCCATCACCGGCGATGATGTCAAGCAGGCGACTCTCAGCAACGGCGAAATCTTTATTCAGAAGGCCGACGGAAAGTTTCAGTACTACATTCAGGCGGGTGCTTACACCATGCCGACCCTGGGCGTGCCGTTCATCAATGCTGAAAACACCATGAACTGGTACTACGGTCCGGTTCCGGTCGTCTATGCGAAGCTGCTGGCGGGCAAGAACACTCAGTTCCTGATCGGCTCCCTGCCCACCCTGATGGGCGCCGAGTCCACCTTCACCTACCAGAACTTCAACATCGAGCGCGGCATTATTTGGAATCAGGAAAACGCCATCAATCACGGCATCCAGATCAACCAGACCATGGGCAAGTATCTGTCCGGCTCGGTCAGTTGGAATGACGGTTACTACTCCAACCGCTACTCGTATCTCTCCGGTTCGCTTACCCTGACCAAGGGAGCGAATGTCCTGGTCTATGACGGAATGGGGAACCTCGGGCAGACCGCCTTCCAAACCGCGGCCACGCCGGTGCAGAACAACGGCTACATGCACGCGGTAATCTACACCTACACCAAGGGCCCCTGGATCGTTTCGCCGTACTTCCAATATGGTAAAGTTCCGGCCAACTCGAAGCTGGGCATCCCCACCGGCACCTCGGCATCCGGCGGCGCGCTCAACGTCAGCTATGCCTTCAAGAGCGGCTTCTCGCTCCCGGTGCGCGTGGAATACCTCACAAGTTCCGGAAGCACGACCGACGGCTCGCTGAATTTGCTGGGCTTTGGCGCCGGCAGCTCGGGCACCACATTTACCGTGACGCCGACCTATCAGAAGGCTGGCTTCTTTGTCCGCGCGGACTTCGCCGATCTGACCGCCTCTAAATCCACCGCGGGCGACGTCTTTGGCAAGGCGGGAACCGATACCAGCCAATTCCGTGTCGTAGGTGAGTTCGGCTTCATCTTCGGCAATAACATCGTCAAGAAGTAGAACAGTTCACAGCCTTCAGTTCTCAGTTTTCAGTTGTCAGAAATGCATGATTCAATGGCGGCTGAGAACTGAAAACTGATCACTGACAACTGAGAATTGTTTCCTCATTTCATCCTTATCACCAGGCTCCTAACATTGATCTAACAAGACCCGCCAGGACGAAATTCCAGGCTCAGGAAAACCTTATTTGTTTCCGGCGGTCCACCGCCGGGAGCTGACCAAAGAAATCTAACTCAGGAGAATGCACATGGCAGAACAAAAAGCACCTGAAATGCAGGCCACCCTGGGCCTTACCGGGCTTACCAGCAACGCAATGGCCCTCATCGCTCCCGGCGCCTTCCTATGGCTCACCTTCTACATCCAGGCCACCACCGGCGTAGCCAACCAGCCTTCCACCTCTCCCGCCATGTGGCTGGGCATCTTCGGCGCCTTGCTGCTCTGTTTGGCCACAGCCGTAGCTTACGCTGAAATCTCCAAGCTTTATCCCGGAACCGGATCGAGCTACTACTACGCCGAGCAGGCTCTGCTCTCCAAGGACAAGGCCTTCAAGTATGCTCGCGTCGCCAAGTTCATCGTCGGCTGGGGCTCGCATCTTTACTATTGGGTCTATCCCGGCGTGATGGTGGCCACCACCGGCATCTTTGTCGGCTATGTCGTCGGCTTCTTGAATCCGAACTTCATGAGCGGCTCCAATCCAGGACCACTCTTCATGGCTCTGATTGCGGTGGTCTTCAGCTTCTTCGTCGCCTGGATCGCCAGCAAGGGCGCGGGTGCTTCCACCTCCGTCAACCTGGCCATCAACGTGATTCAGATCGCCGCCCTGGTGCTGTTCAGCTTCCTGGCCATCGGCCATCGCGTCAGCCATCCCGAGGGCGCGGCTGCCTTCCAGTACGACGGACAGACGCTCGCAACTTACACCTATCAGTTCGCCACGGACAAGACCGGCGCCACCATTCGCGACGCCAACGGCGTGCCTCAGCCCTTGCTCGACTCCGCCGGCAAAAAAGTTCCCTTCACCATCAGCTATGCTGAGAAGGATGCCACCGGCAACTTCCTCGCTCACCCCAGCGCGGCTTCGGTCGTTGCGCCGCACAAATTCAGTTATCTCTTCATTCAGGCCACGGTCGCCATTCTGATCCTGGTCGGATTTGAATCGGTCACCTCGATGGGAGGCGAGGCTAAAAATCCAACCAAGCACATACCGATTGCCGTCATTGCCTCGCTGCTGATTCAAGGTTTGATCTGCTATTTGATCGAGTATTTCGCAGCCAATTACTTCCTTAACTCGGGGTACTCCATGCAAAGCGCTGCCAGTTCCGCGGCTCCCATCGGCGACATGATGATCATCGTCGGCGATTGGCTGCTGGGCCAGGGCAATGGCAAGTACTTCATGCTGGCGGAAGCCTTCACCGTCTTCCTCGCGCTCATCGGCACCACGCTGAGCTGCATGAACACCGGCGCTCGCGTTACCTACGCCATGGGCAAGGACGATGAGGCTCCTGAGCACTTCGGCATGCTGCACTCGAAGACGCTTTCGCCCCACAAGGCCATCTGGACGCTGGCCGTCATCTCCGCCGTCATCGGCGTCATCGCCGTCGCTTTGGTCTTTGGCGACGCAGGCGCTCCCACCGACGCGGCCATCGCCGCGCTGCCGCACAACATCTTCTCGAATTGGGGTTATCTCTCGCATGACCAGTTAGCCGCGCTGCCTAACTCGCTGCTGACCATCACGCTCACCTCCAACTTCGGCACATTCATTCTGTATGCACTGAGCTGCTTCCTGTGCATCGTTGCTTACTCCGGGCGCCCCGATTACAGCTTCATTCGGCACACGCTCATCCCTGGCTTCGGCCTGCTCGCCAACCTGGTCCTCATGGGATTCTACGTAGCCGGCCCGGTCTTCGGACTTGGCACCTTCAAGGAACCGCTGCTCGCTCTCGGCATCTCGGCCGTCTGGGGCATCTATGGAGCAATTTACTTCCTGCGCTCCTCCAAGGCCAAAGGCAAGGAGATCCTGCTCACCTCTAAATAAATTATGTAATTAGAGTTACATTGAAGCACTTCCGCTGGGTGGCTCTTTCTGCTTTGCAAATGGAAGCAGAAAGCGCCATCCGGCAATACTTTTGCAAGCAACGGAACTTCGGATGAAGGCAATGTTTTGAATAGGCGCGGCTTCAATCGTGCCATAACTGGGGCAAGATTGAAATCAAGCTTTAGCCCTGAGGGATTGGATGGTCGATCTCATGATTTGATCAAAGGTTCTAAAAGCCGGCCAGAAAGGGGATTCATTCCGTGAGAAGCTTATTTACCAGCTCGCGCAGTCAAACTCTCGATTTCGTTCCGGTGTTACCTGCTCCTGAATCCCAGGCATTTTCTCAAACATCCAAATTATATTTCCAGGCGGCTCCACTCATGCTCGACGTACAGTTTGCTCAAATCAGCGACATCGGCAAAGTCCGCACCAATAGCGAGGATGCGATGGGCTCATTCATTCCGCCCTCGCGCCGCGTCGCCCGCTCGCACGGCTATCTTTTTGCGGTCTGCGATGGCGTGGGCGGGATGGACTTTGGCGAAGTTGCCTCGGCTACGGCCATCCAAACACTCATTGAAGAATTTCCCAAGGCGCAAGCCGGAACCATGCTCACCACACTGATGCCGCGGCTGGTGGAACTGGCCAACTCCGCCGTGCATGATGTCTCGCTCAAGCCTGAATACCAGGGCCGCAACATGGCCACCACGCTGGTCGCCTGCGCGTTGCGTTACAACCAGGCCGTCGTCTCGCACGTGGGCGACTCGCGCTGTTACTTGGTCCGCAACAAAGTGGCGCGCCAGCTTACGCAGGATCACACCTGGGTCAACGAGCAGCGCAAGATGGGCCTGCTTACCGCGCAAGAGGCGGCTGAATCCGACTCGCGCCATGTGCTGATTCGCTCCGTGGGCAAAGATATGTTTGTTGCGCCCGACACCACTTCCATCACCATTGAGCCGGGCGACATTCTGGTGCTCTGCACCGACGGCCTGCACGACGAGATGAGCGAGCGTGAGATTGCGCGCATTGTTTCGCAAGATAAAAAAATCGACGAGATCACCCGCGAACTGGTAGCCCGCGCAGTCGAAATCGACGGCGGCGACAACACCACCGCGCAAGTCATTCGCGTCCGCTCCGTCGAGCAGGTAGGAATGTACCGCGGTCGGCCCTATCGCATGCCCGCTTGAAAAGCAGGGAACAGGGAACAGGGAACAGGGAACAGGGAATAGGAAAAAGGGAATAGGGAACAGGGAATAGGAAAAAGGGAATAGGGAACAGGAAACAGGGAATAGGGAACAGGAAACAGGGAATAGGAAAAAGAGAACAGGGAATAGGGAACAGGAAATAGGGAACAACCCGCGCCGTAGGCGCAGCGGTCATTAGCCCACCGTTTCAACGGTGGGATGAATTGCGAACAACCCGCGCCGTAGGCGCATTGGTCATTAGCCCACCGTTTCAACGGTGGGATGGATCACCCCATCCTTCAACCGGAGTCCCGTAGGGACGGCGCAGATTGACCACACGCCATGCCATTTTTTGCGGAGCAAAAATCGTTCTCCTTCAAAACAATTGATTTCTCTGAGTTCTCTAAAAAAGAAACTCTTACACTTTCCTTACCCTTTACCCGCCAATTCCCGATACAGTAGTAAGAAGCAATCATGAGGAGCAAGCTACACCATGGGATTTCATGACGGCTTTGCGGCCGGAGAGCAGATTGATTCATACCGCATTGAAGAGCAGATTGCCCGCAGCGGCATGGCTACAATTTATCGCGCCACCGACACGCGCGACAACCGTCAGGTGGCGCTGAAGATTCCCCACCCCGACATGGAAGCTGATCCCATTCTCTTCGATCGCTTTCAGCGCGAGGCCGGCATCGGCGAAAAGCTCGATCACCCCATGGTGATGCGCGTCTATGGCGGCGAGGAGCGCACCCGCATTTACATGGTCATGGAGTGGTGCCAGGGCCGTTTGCTGCGCCAAATTCTCGACGAAGGCCCGCTCTCCGAGGAGCGCGCCGTCCACATCGCCACCGAGGTGCTTGAGGGCCTGGATTACATCCACGCAAACGGCGTGGTGCATCGGGATCTGAAGCCGGAAAACATCATGGTCGATGACCACGACAACATCAAGCTGATCGACTTTGGCATCGCCGGCGACGCCGCCGCCAAGCGCCTCACCTACGCCAACTTCACCGCCGCCATCGGCACCCCCAATTACATCTCGCCGGAGCAGGTCAAAGGCCGCCGTGGCGATGGCCGCAGCGATATTTATTCCATGGGAGTAATTCTCTACGAGATGCTCTCGGGCAAGCTGCCCTTCAACGGCCCGAATCCAATGGCCGCCATGAATGAGCGCCTGCTGAACTATCCCGTGCCGCCCTCGGTAGCCAATCCCGCCATCTCGCCGCAGTTGCAAGAGGTCATCTATCGCGCGCTGGAGCGCGAGCCGAAGAACCGCTACTCGAAGGCTAGCGAGTTCGCCCGCGACCTCGAACATCTCGATCAAGTCGGCGTCGAAGACCGCATCGAACTGCGCGACTGGCAAAAGCGCAAATCGCAATCCCTGCGCAAATTCCTCTACTACGGCGGCCTCGCACTGATTCCAGTCGCGATTCTGCTGCTGATGTTCCTGCTCGCCCATAAGCGGTGAGGAATATGCTGGAGCAACTTGGGCGCGTGGCCTCTCCGGTCCGAAGATATGGGCCTGGGTCACGCATTTTTATGCGATCGATACGATGGGATATGGGCCATCCGGCTATCGCCAAAAAATTGCTGATTTAGGGAGCCTCTGAATAAGTCGAGGTTTTGAAAGGGCGCGGCTTTAGCTGCGCCGCAAGTGGCTCTAATTAAATGCGGGCTTTAGCCCCCGAGGGAATCTTTGCTGCAAAGAACGAAATGAATCAGAGCTTCCTTAGAACTGATTTGTGGTGTTTCTTATCTATGAGTTATTATTGATTGATATTTTTTGCAAGGTGAAATCGCTTGATGCGGAGAACGTTACTCTTTTCAGTTTTTTTACTGCTCTCCCCCATGGAATTCCGGGGCCAGCAAGTTCAGGGCGCTGGAGGCTGCACTTTACCCGAGCCGGAGTTTCACTCCAGCAAGCCTAACATCTTCAACGACCAACAGGAACAATGGGTTGGAGATGCGCAAGCGGCCCAAACCGAACCGATGTATGATTTGGTTCCGGAGAAAGAATCCGCGGAACTGGAGCATATCGGCCAAAAGCTGTTAGCGCAGTTGCCGCCGACGCCAATTCACTATCATTTTCGGGTCTTTGAGTCTGAAGACGCCAATGCATTTTCGATTGCTGGCGGGTATGTATACGTCAGCCGCAAGCTGATTACAGATGCTCGCAGCGAGGATGAGATTGCCGGTGTGCTGGCGCATGAGATCGGCCATATCTATACGCATCAGGTAGCCATTTCATTCACACGGATGTTGAAAGTGATGCTTGGAGTTACCTCGGTGGGCAACCGCGAGGATGTCGAAGACAAGATACAACTGCTATTGAATGTCCCCTGGAAAGAGAAAGCGGACGAGGAGGAGGGCGACGCTGAAAGAGACGAATTGCTGGCTGACCGGGTTGGCTTGTACGCGATGGCCCGTGCGGGATATGCTCCCCGGGCTTTTTCTGAAAATCTTGACCGCGTGACCGCGAATAAAGGAAATACGGGCAATTTTTTAACGGATATGCTGGGAACCACCAGTGAGATCAATCTTCGGGTGCGGGTTGCACGCAAAGCAGCTGATTCGCTGCCTGATCGTTGCAAACAGTCTTCCTTCGGCTCATCTCCTGAGTTCAAGGCTTTTCAGGAGGCGGTTCGTATTGCGACGGTTCATCCATTGATTGAACCCACCCCTGGGCTGAACTCATTCAAGCTTGATCCGCCCATGGGTTCTTCTCTTTCTCAGGTGCTCTTCAGTCCCAACGGGGAATATCTGCTGGCGCAGAATGAGAACAGCATTCATGTTCTGCGCCGCTCGCCGCTCAAATTGTTGTTTACCATTGACGCGCCTGGAGCGCAGCTTGCGCGTTTCTCACCCGATTCGAGTCACGCCACCTTTTATTACCAGACGATGCGCGTGGAGAATTGGGAGATTGCAACAGGAAAGCGGGAGAGCTATCACGAACTGGTCGATTATGATGGATGCCCGCAGACGAGCCTTTCGCCCGACGGAAAGACCTTTGTCTGCCTGGCACTCAACCACGGCAGCGTTTGGCTAAAGCTATCGGATGTGGAGAGCGGCAATCTATTTTACGACAATAAGAACTTCTATCAGATATCTGCATTTCAGCCAATGGAGATTGTCTATCGTTATATTGCGGAACCGGGCATAGGAACGGTCACCTATAGCCAGGATGGCCGTTATCTGATCATTGCCACGGGAATCAAATCTTTTGCTTTCGATTTGAAAGATCGCAAACAGGTTTCACTCGAGAACGGCCTCACCCACTTGCTTCAAGGACGAATGGCGTTCGTTGATTCCGACAAGCTGGTCTTCGACTGTGATTGGGGCGGCAAGGCCACCGGGGACTTGTACACGCTGTGCGAGACGACATTTCCTGAGGGAAATCCGGTGAACAGTTTCAAATTGGGTGAAGGCCAGTGGATATGGCCGGTAACGCGCGGCAATCATCTCCTGATCGGACCCTTGCGCGACAACGCGGCTGTGCTCATTGATCCCTCATCGGGCAAAGCGAATGCAGGTTTCAAGCTGGATTCCCTTGATCTTTATAACAATGTGGTCGCCAGCGAAACTGAACGCGGTTCAGTGGCCGTAGGGGAACTGAGCGGCGAGCATATGGATTCGGCGGATCTTCCTGTCAATTCGTTACGTGGAAGCCTGGTGGCGGATTTCAGCTCGGATGGCCGCTTTCTTGCTTACTCCGGGCGTACGCGCAGCTCGATCTGGGACTTGAATGCAAAGAAGCAAGTGGTCCTGATGCGCCCATTTGAAGCGGTTGACTTTAATGATCAAGATTTGATGATCGCACGCTATCAAAAATCCCATCAGAAGCCGGGACAAAATTCGCTTATCGACCTGAAAACGGGCAAGGTCAGCGAAGGGTCAATCTGGGATAAGGACCAATTCCAGTGCGGTGGTGTCTTGGTAAAAACCTATACAACGGACAAGAAAGGCAATGTTGAGAACGCTCCCGAAATGCAGGTTGTTGATCCGGCAACGGGGGTAAAGCTCTGGTCGAAAAAATTTCCGAATGGAATGCCAATCGTGCGTCGAGGAGACGGAGATTCGTTGCTTCTTGTTTGGGATCTGCCGAATGACGAAGCAAATCGAGAGAAAAATCTGCTAGTAAAAACCTCTGATAAAAAGGATCAATGGTTGGAGCGCGGGCTGCTGATCGAAGTGGTTGGCGCCCGGACGGGCGAGCTTCGCCGAAAGATTTTGGTTCCGGAGCGGGGGCCGGAAAATGGTTCAACGGATTACCGTTGGGCTTCGCTGTATGGCGATTATCTTGTCGTGCGCGGCAATCTAAATAACAGCGTAATCTATCGCATCACGGATGGGCAGCGGATAGGCGCGTTTTATGGCCGAGCTGTGGCGGGAGATGGCAAGCTAGGATTGATTGCAACAACCAATTACGACCAAGAGATGACCCTTCTGGATGCGGCGACGGGCAAGGTCATGAAACGAGTCATACTAGACCACATTCCGCGGGCGGCGCGCTTTATTCCCAGTAAGAATGCATTGTTGGTTCTGACGGCAACACAGCGAGTTTATAGCATTGACCTGCCGATAGCAGGGCATTCAGAGCCGGAATCGAAGTAGTCGCCGGTTGCCCCAGGTCCGGATTTTCGGACCTGGGAACCACGAACCTCAATCAACAACATCACGCCACAGCCAGCCGTTTCAATTGAATGCGGTCGGCGGGGATTTGCGCAAGTTCGTACTGCGCTCGCTGCGTAACCCAGCTTTGCGCGCTGCCGCCGAAGACTTGCGAGAGCCGGATGGCCATCTCCGGCGAGATGCCGCGCTTGCAGTTGACCAGCTCAGAGAGCGTGGTGCGCGTGACGCCGAGGGCTTGCGCCGCCTGGGTGATCGTCAGTCCGAGCGGTTCGATGCACACGCTCAACACAACGCTGCCGGGATGAGGCGGATTCTTCATCGCCATGGGAAAACCTCCTTAGTGGTAATCAACAGTATCGACATCAAAAGCATGGCCATCGGCGAATCGAAAGATCACGCGCCAATTGGCTCGAACCGTGACCGACATCCATCCGCGCAAGGCCCCTTTCAGGGCGTGCAAATTGAATTCCGGAAGATCCATGTCTTCAGCGAAACCGGCGGCATCCAGACGGGCCAGGATCATGCGCAGTTTGGTCAAATGTTCCGCCGAAACGCCGCCAGCGTCGTCGTCCTCATAGAGGCGTTTCAGTCCCTCGTGGCGGAAGGATTGAATCAAAAGCAAACGTAATGCGTTACATTACGAATGTCAAGAGTCTGATTCCCACTATAGCGGAATCAGAATTGGTATACCCAGAGCCGG
>Ga0181529_10002275_pt1 | contig 23345 bp, 20 predicted proteins | sample PEATcosm2014_Bin_36_FD_119763 | JGI IMG/M metagenome (GOLD analysis project Ga0181529, IMG submission 119763) | Peatland microbial communities from MTU Mesocosm Facility, Houghton, MI, USA - PEATcosm2014_Bin10_30_metaG | ecosystem: Environmental > Terrestrial > Soil > Wetlands > Peat | place... | reverse complement strand
TGCTGCGCGACGGCAAAGTGGCCTTCATGCTCGAGAGGTCCGCCATCGAGGGCCGCGACCCGCAAGCTATCGCGGCGGATCTCACGCGCGCCTTCGACCGCTTCTGCACTCCGGTCGCCGCGCGCGCCAATCAGTAGCTCGACTTGCCCTTTCATCTGCAGAGGGAATCTTGATCTGCGCGGCATGCGGCGCAACCACCCCAGAAGGAAAGCCATTTTGCAGTTCCTGCGGCCGGCCGCTGGTGGGCTTTTCCGTCGGCCGAGCCGCCGCGCAGTCCCCCGCGCCGGATTTTTCGCCCGCGCCTTCCTCTACTGATTCTCTCGCGGTTCCTCGTACCGAAGATTACGCCGGTTTTTGGCTGCGCGTGCCCGCGGCGATGATCGATTTGATTATTCTCGCAATTCCGCTTGCGATGGCCGTCTCCTACTTATCCGTAGCGATGGGTAGCTGGCGCGCATTCTTAAGTCTCCATCCGGGACAACCGCCGCAAGAGATCGTCGCGGCCTTCGGCAGACCGTACCTGTTCCTGATTCTCTGCTTCTTCATCGTCACCAGCTGGCTCTATTTTGCGTTTTGCGAAAGCTCCACCTGGCAGGGCACGCCCGGCAAGAAATTCATAGGCCTCCGCGTCGCGGACCTGCGCGGCAATCGCGTTACGTTCGGTCGTGCCAGCGGCCGCTTCTTCGCAGGGCGCTTCGTCGCCCACGTCCCGTTCCTCGGCTCCCTCTACTTCGCGCTCGATTGCATCTGCGCCGGCCTAACCTCGCGCAAGCAAGCTCTCCACGACCGGTTTTCCGGCTGCCTCGTCCTCCGCAAGAACGAGGGCCTGCTCTATCGCGAATAGACCTCCCATATTTCGTTCGTGCCATTCCGAGGCAGGAGAGACGCCGAGCGTGTCACTCATGCCGCGTCAGCAACGCGAAACGTTCCTGGAATCAACACAGCTTGATTGGGCACTGGCCTGCAGCGTAGGCACCGATGCGCCTGAAACACGGAGGCTATGATGCCAACTTATTTCAAACCAATAGTCGCGGTCGCGCTTTCGCTTTTGATATTGGCGGGTCTCGCGGCGGAATCGAGTCGACAACAAACACTCACGCAATCAACTCAGGCGTCGGAACCTGGAGCCCCCAGCAAATCACATCCCAAGAAGTCCATCGTGTATCGAAACAAACAGTACGGTTTTACGTTCAACTTGCCTGCGAGCTGGAAGGGCTATTCGATTATGGTTGGTTCTTGGGGCGGAATCGTTTATGGGCCGACGGACGCAGAAGCGGGAGAGGAACTCGGCACAGAACCCAAAAGCACTCTAGAGGGTCCAAAGATTACAATCAGGCATCCGCTCTGGACTGGTGTAAATGTGCATCAAGATATTCCGATCATGATTTTCACAAAGGCCCAGTGGAGGTTCGCCGAAAATGGCTCGCTGGTGGTTAGTGCCGCGCCGATTGGACCTAGCGAAATTGGCCGAAACTCCAAGTACGTTTTTGCGCTCCCACCCCGATACGATTTCGGCGATGCCATCGGAGTTCAAGAAGTAAGCGACATCATCAGTGGTCATCCGCTTCGGGCTCGATGAGCCCTTGCGACGGTTCCCTCTGCAGGAACCGAGGATTGCCGCGCCCGCCGCGCAATGATAGGATGGCCTTTCATGAGCCCGGCGCCAGCCCCTAAAATTCGCGTAGGCATCCCCTATCGCACTAGAAAAGAAGAACTTAGCAACAAGCGCGACGCCTACGAAAAATACGTCGCAGCCGTCGCAGCCCACGGCGCCGAGCCCGTGGAAATCTCGCTCGGCCTAAGTCCCGCTGAGTTGAAGCACTTAGCGCAAACACTCGACGCAGTAGTCCTCCCCGGCAGCCCCGCCGACGTCGAGCCCTCTCTCTTTCACGCCGCGCGCGATCCGAAAACCGCCGACTCCGACGCCGACCGCGAGCGCACCGATTTCGCCCTGCTCGATCATGCCATCACCGAACACAAGCCCGTCCTCGCCATCTGCTACGGCGTGCAGAGCCTCAACGTGTTCCTAGGCGGTCCGCTGGTGCAGGACATTCCCTGCGCAATCCACACAAAAATCCAGCACGCCTGGACCGGCCACGAAGGTTCCGAGCCGCATCACGACGTGACGCTCGACGCTGGTTCCCGCCTCGCGCAGCTGGCCGGCTCCGCGAAAGCGCGCGTGAACAGCTCGCATCACCAATCCGTGCTTCAGCCGGGAAGAAATCTTCGCGTCGTGGCCCACGCTCCCGATGGCGTGATCGAAGCAGTCGAATGGACCGGCGATGCCAACTGGATCGTAGGCGTGCAGTGGCATCCCGAACGCATGGTCGCCTCGGACGAGCTGGCGCGGTCGCTGTTTCGCGATTTAGTCGTGGCCGCAGCCGCCACGCGCAAAGCGCCAGTGCATTCTTAGGCGCGCCGCACGGCGCGGCAGCAGGCGCCAGTTGATGCAAGGTGTCAGATTTTGCTTTCAACTTTTAACTGTAAACTCTGGACTCTTAACTTTTGACTCTCAACTCTGAACCAATCTCGGCACACCATTCATCGGGGGAAAAATGATTTCGCTCGCAGGCAAGGCTGCACTAATCACCGGAGGCTCCCGCGGCATCGGAGCCGCGACCGTAAAACTCTTCGCGCAGGCCGGCGCGGACGTGGTCTTCAATTACCACCGCAGCAAGGAAGCCGCCGCGCAGGTGGAGCAGGAAGCCCGCAAGCACGGAACGCGCATCGAATCCCTGAAGGCCGACCTGGGCAAAATGGCCGACGCCAAGAAACTCGTGGGCTTCACCCGCGAGCGCCTCGGCCGCATTGATATTCTCGTCGCCAACGCCGGCATCTGGAACGAGCAAGACGCCCCCATCGAAAAAATGACGGAACGCGAATGGGACGAAATGGTCCAGGTCAACCTGAAGAGCGTCTACTCTGTGATTCACTTTGTCGCGCCGCACATGATCGCGCAGAAGAGCGGCCGAATCGTCGCCATCAGTTCCACCGCCGGGCAGCGCGGCGAAGCATTTCACACCCATTACGGCGCCACCAAGGGCGCCATTATCAGCTTTGTGAAAGGCCTCGCCAGCGAGCTGGGCCGTTACAACATCATCGTGAATTGCGTCGCGCCTGGCTGGGTGGATACAGACATGTCCGCCTCGGTTCTGCGCACGAAGAACGGCCTGAAAGCCGCGCTCGTGCCCATCCCGCTGAAGCGCGTCGGCACCGCCGAAGAAATCGCGGGCCCCATCCTGTTCGCCGCTTCCGACCTGGCAACCTTTATCACCGGAGAAGTGATCAACGTTAATGGAGGCTCGGTGCTCTGCGGCTGATTTCACCGCTCATGAATTCACACGGAAGGAACGCTCATCGCATGACTTCTCGCCCAGCCATATTTCGCGCCATTGCATCGTCGCTATTGCTTGCTGCCGCGTGCCTCGTCGCCTCGCCGCGCGCCTTAGCGCAGGACGACAATACCGTCCTGCTCCCCGAGCAGAGCGCCGCGAAAGCCAAGGCCATCCTGCAGCAGGCCATTGAGGCGCTGGGCGGCCCTGTCTATCTGAACGTGCACGATGTGACCTGCGAAGGCCGCCTCAGCCAGTTCGGTCACTCCGGCGAACTCAACGGCTTCGAGCATTTTGTTGACTATGCCCAGCCGCCCTTTAAAGACCGCACCGAAAATCTTCCCAAGCGCAACATCATCTCCGTCTTTAACGGCGACAAAGGCTGGGAACTCGATCGAGGCGGCGTCTCCGAAGCCACCATCACCGACCTCGCCACCTTTCAGGAAGACACCAAGAAAGACATCGACAACATCCTCCGCCACCGGATCCACGAGGCCGGGATGATTTTCCGTTACGGCGGCCTCGACGTGGTGGACTACAAGGAATCCGACTGGGTCGAGCTGGTCGATAGCGACAACCGCACCTTCCGCATTGCCATCGCCAGGACGGACCATTTGCCGGTCCGCAAGGTTGTGGACACGCGCAATGCCAACACCCGCATGCGCAACGAGGAAATCGAATACTACTCGAACTATCACCCCATCAACGGCATCCAAACCCCCTATCAAATCACCCGCGAACGCAACGGCATCAAGGTCTATCAGGTCTTCTTCGATAAGTATGAGTACAACACCAGCATCCCGGACTCCCTGTTCACCAAAGAATCCCTAGAAGAACGCTGGGAAAAGGTCGGCAAAAAAGACAAAAAGTCCAAAGACAATTCCAACAACAAAAACAACGACAAGAACTGAGCCTGCGCTGCGCTCGAGCCAACCAACGTCTTTGACGTCATCCTGAACCCGCAGAAGCGAGCGAAGGATCCCTCCTCGCCGCTGCCGTTGAATTTGTAGCGGCCGGTTCAGTTTCATCGAACCGGGCACGCCTTTGCTCTTGGTTTTCTCTGTGTAAGTCTTTTGCCTTCCCCTTCGCATGAATTCTTTGGTCTTTATCAGTTTTTATCAGTGTTCATCTGTGGTGAATTTTCCTTAGCTCCAGCCCCTCCGCGTCCCTGTGGCTCATTCCCGCACGAGCGCGGTATAATCGTCGGATGCCAATAACGCACAAAAGCGAACAGATGCACGGCACGACGGTCCTGTGCGTGCGCAAGGACAATAAAGTCGTCCTCACCGCCGACGGTCAGGTCACTCTCGGTGACGGCGTGATCAAGCACAGCGCGCGCAAGACCCGCCGCATCTACAACGACAAAATCATCGCAGGCTTCGCCGGCAGCACCGCCGACGCGCTCTCTCTCTTCGGCCGCTTCGAAGGAAAATTGCAGGAATTTCACGGCAATCTCGCGCGCGCCGCCGTCGAGCTGGCCAAGGAATGGCGCACGGACCGTTCTCTCCGCCACCTGGACGCGCTGCTCATCGTCGCCGACACCAAGTCCACGTTCCTGCTTTCCGGCAATGGCGATGTGATCGAACCGGACGACGGCATTTGCGCCATCGGCTCCGGCGGTTCCTACGCGCTGGCCGCCGCGCGCGCTCTTTCCAAGTTCACCAAGCTCAGCGCCAAGGATATCGCCGCCGAGGCCATGCGCATCGCCAGCGAAATCTGCATCTATACCAACGACAATTTCAGCGTGGAAGAGCTATGACGGAGAAATCGGAGAAAGACATGGTCATCTACCTATCCGGAAACGAATCGCAGGCTCCCGAGCCGGAGCCGCTTCCGTCGTTCGACGAGCTTACGCCGCGCGAAATCGTGGTCGAGCTGGATAAATACATCGTCGGTCAGAATCTCGCGAAGAAAGCCGTGGCCATCGCGCTGCGTAACCGCGTCCGCCGCCAGAAGCTTCCGCCGGAGCTTGCCGAAGATATTCTGCCCAAGAATATTTTGATGATTGGTCCCACCGGCGTGGGTAAAACGGAAATTGCCCGCCGTTTGGCGCGCCTCGCCGGCTGCCCCTTCGTCAAAGTGGAAGCTTCGAAGTACACCGAAGTGGGTTACGTCGGCCGCGACGTGGAATCCATGGTCCGCGACCTCGTCGAAACCGCGATTGATATGGTGCGCGAGGAAAAACTCGACGAAGTCGCCGAGCGCGCCGAGCAATCCGCTGAAGACCGCCTGCTCGATCTGCTCTTGCCGCCTTCGCCCATTCCCGCCGACACCACGCCGACTACCGAGATTCAGCGCCGCGAGCAAGTAGCGCGCACGCGCGAAAAACTCCGCGCCCAGTTGCGCGAAGGCAAGCTCGATCAGCGCATGGTCGAAGTGGAAGTCCGCGAACGCCAGATGCCATCATTCGAAATCATCACCAATCAGGGCGTCGAGGAAATGGACATCAACGTAAAGGACATGCTCTCCGGCATGTTCGGCCAGCAGAAAAAGAAACGCAAAATGACGGTCGCCGAAGCGTTCGACTACCTCATTCAGGAAGAAGAAAACCGCCTGATTGATATGGACCAGGTTACCCGCATCGCCGTGGACCGCGTCGAACAAATGGGCATCCTCTTCATAGACGAAGTGGACAAAATCGCCGGTCGCGAATCCGGCCACGGCCCGGACGTTTCTCGTGAAGGCGTGCAGCGCGATATTCTGCCCATCGTGGAAGGCACCACGGTCAACACCCGCTACGGCATGGTGCGCACCGACCACATTCTGTTCATCGCCGCCGGCGCGTTTCACACCACCAAGCCCTCGGACCTGATTCCCGAGCTGCAAGGGCGCTTCCCGATTCGCGTCGAGCTTACCTCGCTCACCGAAGCCGACTTCATTCGCATTCTCACCGAACCCAAGAACGCGCTGATCAAGCAGTACGTCGCGCTGCTCGATACCGAGCCTTTCAAGCTGACCTTTACCGAGGACGCCATCGCCTCCATCGCGAAATTTGCCGCCAAGGTAAACGAGCACACGGAAAATATCGGCGCGCGCCGCTTGCACACCATCCTGGAAAAAGTGCTGGAGGATATTTCCTTCGAAGCCCCGGAAATGAAGAAGAAGTCTTTTAAAGTGGACGCCGCTTACGTGCAAAAACAGTTGGCGAACATCGTGAAGGACCAGGACCTGAGCCGTTACATTTTATAGAAAACAGAAAATGGAAAATCGAAAAGCGGCCGCTCCGTCCCAGTTTGCCCAGAGTTCACGAGTGCTGCCGCCCATTTTCTATTTTCTCTTTTCCATTTTCGCCGTTACCGTTCTTCTGGCCGGCTGCGCCGCTCCTGGCGAACCAGTCGAGCGCAAAGCGCCGACTCCCACAGCGATCAACGATCTCGCGGCCACGCAACAGGGCGACGATGTAACCCTCACCTTCACTCTTCCCAAGGATTCCGTCGAAGGCCGCGAGCTAAAGCAGCCTCTCGCCATCGAAATTTTCCGCGATTTTCAGCCGATCCCCGCGAGCTCCACGCCCGCAGCGGCCTCCGCCGTTCCGAAGGCCCCCACGCTGCTCGTAACCATCCCTTCCGCAATGGTGGACCAGTACGATACCCGCGGACGAATTCGCTACTCCGACGAACTCAAGCCCGAAGATTTCACCCAGCACCCCGGCGCGCAGGCCGTTTACATCGTGCGCACGCGTACTTCACCAAAAAAAATTTCCGCGAATTCCAACGCCGTGCCCCTGCGAGTTGAACCCGCCGCGGATCAGATCGCGGACGTAAAAGCCGAAATTACCCATCAAGGCGTGGTCCTCACCTGGACGCCCCCGCGGAAAACCGCAGTCGGCTCGGCACCGCCGATCGCTCTCTATCGAATCTTTCGCCATGAAGTGAACCAAACAGCCGCGTCCGGCCCCGCCCCGCAATCGCAAAAGCTCAGCGTGCAAATCGGCGATTGCCCTGCACCTCCATTCCGCGACACGCAAGCCGAGTTCGGAAAAACCTACATCTACACCGTGCGCAGCGTCGCGCAATACGCAGACCTGCAGGTCGAATCGCTCGATTCCCCGCCGATCGCCGTCTCGCCGCTCGACACTTTTCCGCCAGCCGCGCCCGAAGGCCTCGTCGTAGTGCTCGTCCCCGCGCAAGCCTCCGCCCCCGCCTATCTCGACCTCTCCTGGTCCATCAGCGCGGAAAACGATATCGCCGGTTACAACATCTATAGAACTGAGCAGGAAGGTGCGCCCGGCCAGAAGCAAAATCCGGAGCTGTTGCGTACTCCCGCGTTTCGCGATATGAATACCATGCCGGGCCATCGCTACTTCTACACCGTCACGGCAGTGGATCGCGTCGGCAACGAAAGTCCCGCCAGCGCGGCTGCACCCGGCGAAGTGCCTGTCGAATCTCCCACGGGAGCTGCGGCCGAAGTTCCGGTAGAAGTTCCAACAGCAGGCACACAGAAAGCGCAGCCAAAGTCATGACCGACCCAGTCACCACCGCTCACCCAATTCCAGTGCACGCGCACGTCTCGGTAAAATTAGTAAGTCCCGCCGTTCGAGTAGGCCTCTACACCGGCGCATTGCTAACTATCGTAATGGTCGGCTCCCTGATTGCCGCGAATCGCCTTTCCTGGCTTGATAATCGCGCCCTAGAACGCAACGGCGCGTCCTACGGACTGTTCCTCGCGATCATGCTCATCCCGATTTTCCGCTTCCTCAATCGCCCGCTGAAAATGTTCTACTCGGCCATGCTCGCCTGGGGAATTTTCGTGATCGCCTACGACATCGCCGGAATGTTTTTTCACAGCCTTTTCCAGGCGCTGCGCTCGCCCTTCGAAGCGTTCCTCGAGGGCGCCATCGTCTACGGCGTCTGCGCGGTGGGCTCCTGGGTGGGCGGCATGATCCTCGTGACGCGCCGGCACCGCGTGGCCCCGCGCCGCCGCCGCTCCGATTTCTTCGACACCTACCGCCGATGAAGCTCTGCCGATTTCAACCCCTGGAATTCGATGCGCACCAACTCACCCGCGCCGCGCGCGAAACCCGTCCCACTCCGCGCGCCGGAATTATCGAAGGTGATAAAATCCACGAAATCCGCGGCGAACTAAATGGCTCGCGCGAACGCACCGGCAAGACCTGGCCGCTCGATCAAATAAAATTCCTGCCGCCCTCCGCGCCTAGCAAGATCGTCTGCGTCGGCCGCAATTATCAAGACCACGCCAAGGAACTAGGCAACGCCGTCCCCGCGCTCCCGCTCATCTTCCTGAAGCCTCCGTCCTCGGTCATCGCTCCCGAAGAACCGATCGTCCTTCCTCGCATCTCGCAACGCGTGGACTACGAAGGCGAACTGGCCGTCGTCATCGGCCGCAGTTGTTATCACCTGAAAGACGACGAATCCGCCGCCCCCTACATCCTGGGCTACACCTGCCTCAACGAAGTCACCGCCCGCGACCTGCAAAAACTCGATGGCCAATTCACGCGCGGCAAGGGCTTTGACACATTCTGCCCCTTCGGTCCCGTCCTCGAGACGCAAATCGATCCCGCCGGCGTCACAGTCGAAACCTACCAGAACGGAATCAGGAAACAGTCTGGACACACGTCGGAAATGATCTTTTCCGTTGATGTTATAATCCGTTTCATCGCACAGGTGATGACGCTCGAGCCCGGCGACGTGATCGCCACCGGCACGCCCTCGGGCGTGGGCCCGCTAGCCGCTGGGGACGTCGTCGAAGTCAGCGTCGGCGGAATCGGCACGCTTAGAAATCCCGTCATCGCCGCGCACGATTGATCCGCATCAGAAAAGGCTCGCGTTGAAAGAACTTCTGAATGATTGGCACGAATGGCTCCCGCTAGCCGGCATCGCGGTGGTCGTCCTGGTCGGCATCGTGCTATGGCTGCGCCGCAAGCCCGAAAGCGAGACTGACATCGAACGCCAGCGTCGCGCCTACCTGAATCGCGTCGGCCGCATCGTCGAAGGCCAGGTCCTCGAAATCGTCGAGCACGCTCGTGACGCAAACGATCCCGCCGCCAAATCGCCCGGAATGTTTCAAAAACGCGCCGCGCCCTCCGCCAACGGCACGCAGAAGCTCCTCTACTACACCTATTCAATATCCGGCGTCACCTACGAAACCGCGCAAGACATCACCGGCCTCGAAGAAGCCAAACACCTGGGCCGCGTAGCGGCAGGCCAAACCGCCAGCGTCAAATACGACCCATCGAACCCCAGCAATTCCATCCTCCTCGCCGACGATTGGTCGGGCTTGCACTGAATCGTCCTCCAGGACAATTCACCCTGAGAATCCGCCAGCGGCGGACTCGAAGGGTAACGCACGTCAACTCGATTTTGCACGCGTAGCGCCGGCTCGTCCTGAGAACCTGCCTGCGGCAGGATCGAAGGGCGTCTCGCCGGCTCACTTGATTTTGCAGCCGTAGGGGCACGGCACGCCGTGGCCGCAAACTGAAATTCGCCCAAGCAGCAAAGCGGTGCGCCCGCTCGAATCGCAACGACCGAAAAAAACACCGAAATACCCGAGCGCGCGTCCAAATCGTAGGCCGCAATCACGTCAGAATGGTAAACTTTTGTGTTTTCCGGAGGATTGACTTGCCCAGCCTTCAACGCCTTCTCGCCGCGGTTCTGCTCATCATCTCCGCAGCCGCCGCGACAGCCGCAACACTGCACGCCCAACAAAATTCCGCAGCAGCAGCATCAGCCACAGCAGCTCCGCCCATCCTAGATCCCAGCCTCTATTCCGCTATGCGCTGGCGTCTCATCGGCCCCTACCGCGCCGGACGCGTCTCCGCCGTGGTCGGCGTCCCCGGCGATGCCGCCACCTACTACATGGGCACGCCCGGCGGCGGCGTCTGGAAGACGACCAGCGGCGGCACCACTTGGAAGCCAATCTTCGACGACGAACACGTAGCCTCCATCGGCGACGTCGCGATCGCCGCATCGAATTCCAATATCATCATCGTAGGCACCGGCGAACAAACCGCCGGCGACGGCGTCTATCGCTCCAGCGACGCCGGCACCACCTGGACCAACATCGGGCTGAAAGATTCGCGCTTCATCAGCACGGTCCTCATCGATCCGCGCAATCCCAACATCATCGTCGTCGGAGTCCTCGGCCATCCCATCCTCGGCATCGGCGCGCCCAGCGAAAATCGCGGCGTGTACAGAACCACCGATGGCGCCAAGACCTGGACCAAAACTCTCTACAAGGACGACATGGCCGGCGTTTCCAACATGACCGCCGACCCCGACAATCCGCGCATCCTCTACGCCGCACTCTGGAAGCCTTTCGATTTCCGCTCCGGCTCTGCCGATTCTCACACGCAAGATTCCTGGATTTACAAATCCACCGACGAAGGCGCCACCTGGAAGCCCACCTCGGAAGAAGGATTACCCGCGACACCACGCGGCCGCGTCGGTCTAGCCGTAGCTCCCGGCACCAAAGGCCAAAGAATTTTCGCCATCATGGAACCCGGCCTCTTTCGCTCCGACGATGGCGGGGCGCACTGGCGCCAGATCACCAAAGACCCGCGCATCACCGGTAACCTGTACATCTGCCGCGTCTACGTTGATCCGAAAGATCCAGACATGGTTTTCGTCATGCAAACCACCACCTACCGCTCCACCGATGGCGGCAAGAATTTCTCGGCCTATAAAGGCGCGCCCGGCGGCGACGACTATCACGTCCTATGGATTGATCCGCAAAATTCCAAACGCATGATTCTCGGCGTGGACCAGGGAGCCACCATCAGCCTCGATGGCGGCCTCACCTGGAGCAGTTGGTACAATCAACCAACTGGGCAGTTCTACCACGTCATCACGGACAATCAATTTCCCTACGTTTCCTACGCCCCGCAGCAGGATAGCGGCACCGCCGCCGTTCCCAACCGCAGCGACTACGGCGAAATCAGTTTCCGCGATTGGTTCTCCATCGGCGGTTTCGAATTCTGTTACATCGCTCCCGATCCCGCGAACCCCAACATCGTTTATTCCGGCGGCTGGTACGGCAGCATACTGCGCTGGGACAAAACCACTGGACAAATCGTGCATGTCTTCGTCCGCGGCGCGAAAGATCGCATGTCGCAGATGCCTCCGCTGGTTTTTTCGCCCCAGGATCCGCACACGCTATACCTCGGCGCGCAATACGTTCTGAAAACCACCAACGGCGGCGATAGTTGGGCGCAGATCAGCCCCGACCTCACTACGCCGTCGGCACCTCCGGCGGCGACAGCCGATCAACCCCACGCGCACCTCGCCGCGCCTGCGGGCGCTGCGAATGTAAATGCTGCGACGCCCGCGCCAGCGCCGTCCGCAAACACGCACTCCCCCCTAAATGAAGATGACGAAGCCGTGGACCTGGAAGAACGCGACGCAGGCGGCAAAGACGATTTCGAACTGGCCCAGCGTCCGCGCCGCACTTCGCTCACCGTCCTCACTCCGTCGCCGCTCAGCGCCTCGGTGCTGTGGGCCGGCACCACGAACGGCTTGGTGCAGACCACCCGCGACGCCTCGCAATCCTGGCAGGACGTGACGCCCGCCGGCCTCCCGAAAAACAGCGAGATCGAAGCCATCGAAGCTTCGCACTACGACGCGAACACCGCGTACGTCGTTCTGAACGCCCGCCAGGATCTACAGCCCTACATTTTCCGCACGCGCGATGCTGGAAAATCCTGGCAGCAAATCACCACAGGCTTGCAGCCCGGTTGGATCGCCCGCGTCATCCGCGAAGATCCCGTGCGCAAAGGATTGCTTTACGCCGGAACAGAAAACGCCCTCTACGTTTCCTTCGACGATGGCAACCACTGGCAATCCCTGCAGCTCAATTTCCCGGCCTCCGACGTTCGCGACCTCGCCGTGCACGGTGACGACCTCGTCGCCGCCACCTACGGCCGCGCCATCTGGATCCTCGACGACATCACCCCGCTCCGTCAGGCCGGCCCGGAAATTACGAAATCCAACGCGTATTTGCTGAAACCCGCCAACGTCGTTCGCACGCGCTACGACAACGACCAGGAAACTCCTCTGCCGCCTGAAGAACCCACCGCGAAAAATCCGCCCGACGGCGCCATCATTGACTACTACCTGAAGTCCGTTCCGTCCAATCCGCTCACCATCGAAATCCATGACGCGCACGGAAAAGTAGTGCGCCGCTTCGACAGCCTCACCCCCGCCGTGGATTCCACGCCGAAGAACGTCCCGGATTACTGGTTCGGCCCGCCCACACATCTCTTGAAAGATGCCGGACTGAACCGCTTCGTTTGGGATTTGCGTTACGATCCGCCGCAGGCTCTGAACTTCAGCTACTACGGCGGCCTGCTCGATTACATCGAGTACACCATTTCCGACCATGCCCTCCCCGCCGATACGCCGCGCGAACAGGCGCTCGGCCCGCTCGCCGTCCCCGGCCAGTACGAAGTGATCTTCATCGGCAACGGCACGGTAATGAAGCAGCCGCTTACCATCACGCTCGATCCGCGCGTCCACGTTTCGCAGGCAGACCTCGAAGCGCAGCTCCTCGCCGCCAAGCGCATTGATTCCGGACTCGCCGCCAGCACCCAAGCTTTCCAATCCATCACAAATCTTCGCGCCGCCATCGCCGACCGCCTGAAAACTCTCGGCGTCAAGCCGGAGGAGAAACCGAATGCGGACCGAATCAGCGCTGCCATGGGCGACGATGAAAAACATGAGGAAAAAAAGGACGAAAAAGCCGCAGCCGCAAGTCCGGAAGCCAAGGCCTCTATCGAAGCCCTAAGCGAGCTGGACAAAAAGGCCGCCGCAATTGTCGAGGGAACCTTTGAAGCCCCCGGCGTAGGCCCCAATAATCGCGACCTCGCCCGCACAAGTTTCTTCATCCAATCCGGCGACGCCGCTCCCAGCCAAACCGCCAAAGCCGTCCTCGAAGAATCCTGCTCTGAGCTGAACAAAAACCTAGCCGCCTGGCACGACCTCGACTCCCAATCCGTCCCAGCCACCAACACAATCATCTCCAAATCCGGCCTGGCCGCGCTTCCAACCGCAACAGTTATGTCCATAACCAGCACGTCTCACGACGCCGCCAGTTCAGCCGACGCCTGCGCGCCATAACCCGGAGGTAGCATAGGCAATCTTGCCGGTGCTCTTTCTTTTATCCCTGCTCCTGCTCGCCCGGGCGTGAACATCCAGTCGACACCGGGTATTCGTAGCGCCGGCGTCCCGCCGGCTCTTCTGTCTTGATCGCGCCTCCAACGCATCTGTATGGTCTCAGATTCGCCCGCGCCCCAATGTACACACAGCAGCGTTCGCATTTTCCCGAACAACGTGCTACCGTGGCCTGTGGTTCACCAACAAAATTCGCGAACGACTCACGGAATGAACCAGCCGCCTCCGCGCACCACGCATTTTCTATTCGATACAAACGCAAACCCATTCAATTCCTTAAGCCTCGCAAAACACGGGGCACTAGCCGTTTCTGTTCGATACAAATTTGGCCTTTCTCCCCGTTCGCTATTTCACACTTTCTTCGCCCGCCCTGCGACCTCCAGCCAGTCCCCGCTCGTCACTCATCACTCGCCACTCGTCGCTTCCTCATCATCACTCGCCGCACATCACTTCTTAAATCAATCGCTAGCGAAACATAATCGAAAGCCAGCGCAACTTATTGAAAACAATCACCAGGGACCCAAATCAATGGCTAGTTTTTGTCGCCTTTTTGACCCCTGGCCCGCTCTCCCGCGCCGCATTTCACAAATCACTACTCACTACTCACCGCTCACGCCTCCCTCCCATGACCACTCATCGTAAACACCACGACCGCCTGGAAGAGCTTCGCAAGCTCAACGCCGAAGCCGAAGCCGGCGGCGGCGCCGAACGCCGCGAGCGCGAACACAAGCAAGGCAAGCTCAGCGCCCGCGAACGCGTGGACCTGCTGCTCGATGAAGGCTCTTTCGAAGAGCTCGATAAATTCGTCCGCCACCACTCCCACGATTTCGGCATGGAAACCCAGCGGCCGCCGGGCGACGGATTCATCACCGGCTACGGCCGCATCGGCGGGCGCCTGGTCTACGTCTTCGCGCAGGATTTCACGGTATTCGGCGGGTCGCTTTCCGAAGCCAACGCTTCCAAAATCACAAAAATAATGGACCTGGCCATGCGCGCCGGCGCCCCCGTGATTGGCCTGAACGATTCCGGCGGCGCGCGCATTCAGGAAGGCGTGAAATCGCTGGCCGGCTACGCGGAAATTTTCCTGCGCAATACCCTTTCGAGCGGCGTGATTCCTCAGATCAGCGCCATCATGGGCCCCTGCGCGGGCGGCGCGGTCTATTCTCCGGCAATAACCGATTTTATTTTCATGACTCGCGACACCTCCTACATGTTCGTGACCGGTCCGGACGTCATCAAGACCGTCACCCACGAAGAAGTCACCAAGCAGGAACTGGGCGGCGCCATGACGCACAACGCCACCAGCGGCGTCGCGCATTTTATCTCCCGCGACGACGCCGAGTGCCTGGCAATGATCCGCGAGCTTTTCAGTTACCTGCCATCCAATAATCTGGACGACCCGCCGCGAAAACCCACCAGCGATCCGTGGGACCGCGTCACGCCTTCGCTCAACGCGATGGTTCCCGAAAATCCGCAACAACCCTACGACATCAAGGACGTAATCCACGCGCTCGCGGACGATTCTGAATTTTTCGAAGTCCACGAGCACTACGCGAAAAATATCGTGGTCGGCTTTGCGCGCTTCGATGGTCGTTCCGTCGGCATCGTCGCAAACCAGCCTGCTTTCCTCGCGGGCGTCCTCGATATCAACGCATCCATTAAAGGTGCCCGCTTCGTGCGTTTCTGCGATGCCTTCAACATTCCGCTCATCACCTTCGAGGACGTACCCGGGTTCCTCCCCGGCACCCAGCAGGAATTTGGCGGCATCATTCGCCACGGCGCAAAGTTGCTTTTCGCCTTCGCCGAAGCCACGGTCCCGAAAATTACGGTGATCACGCGGAAGGCCTACGGCGGCGCCTACTGCGTCATGGCTTCCAAACACATTCGCACGGACATCAACTTCGCCTGGCCCACCGCAGAAATCGCGGTCATGGGCCCGGAAGGCGCCGTCAATATCGTCTACAAACGCGAAATCGACCGCGCCCCCGAATCCGAACGCGAAAGCCTGCGCCAGGAAAAAATCGCCGACTTTCGCGAACGCTTCGCCAACCCCTACGTAGCCGCCGAACAAGGCTACATCGACGCCGTCATCGAGCCCGCCCACACCCGCGCCAAACTGATAACAGCCCTGCGCTCCCTGGAAAATAAACGCGACACCAACCCCCGCAAAAAGCACGGCAACATCCCGCTATGAAAGTGAATCGTCAGGGGTATGCTAAAATCATGGCAATAAAAACGATGGATCGCAAATTCACAGCCATTATCGAAAAAAAGGCTGGTGGTACATCGGCACGGTCGAGGAAATTCCCGGCGTCAATTCCCAAGGCCGCACCCTCGGCGAACTCCGGCGCAATTTGAAAGAGGCGATTCAGTTCATCGTCGACTCGAACCGCTCCATCGCCCTCAAAGAACATTCCCAGCAGGCCAAGCGTGAATCAAGCACCTTTCGCATCTGAGTTTGTAAGCGATGAAGCGGCGCGATTTGGTTCGTCACCTCGTCGAAAGCGGTGTGAACTTTTGCGCGAGGGTGGGCGCCATTCGGTGTATTGGAATCCACACAAGGGATTCACTTCCACCCTGCCGCGTCATCGTGAAGTGCATGAGTTTCTCGGCCGCAAAATCTGCCGCGACCATGGCATTCCTGGACCGAGTTAATGCAAGGAACTCACCGACGCCCGGTTGGCGTCTTGACACTGCGCGCGGCGAACCTTTAGCATCGAAGATTGCTTACGGGCCGGTTTAGCTCAGAGGTAGAGCGAGGGTCTCATAATCCCTAGGTCGTGGGTTCGAGTCCCACAGCCGGCACCATAGATTCGCGCGTTAGGCGTGGAAATGCGCCGCTGCATCGCAGCAAAGTGTGGCGCGCGTTCGTTTCAATTCCCCAAAATTGTCGAGTGCGAATTACTGCGCCGTGGCCGTGCCGGGCCGAACGTGCTCTTCGAGGTAGCGCAGCAGCAAACTGTACAGATGCAGCGTTGTCCCCGAGCCTTCGTTGATCGCGTGCGTGCGATTCGGATATTCCATGAAGTCCACTGGCTTATCGAGCTCGATCAGGCGATTGAGCAGAAGCTCGGTGCCGGCGTAATGCACGTTGTCATCGCCCGATCCGTGCACGACGAGCAAGTGGCCGCGCAAGCCGTCGGCGAAGTTGATGGCAGAGCTGCTGCGATAGCCTTCCACGTTCTGCAGCGGCAGGCCCATGTAGCGTTCCTGGTAAATCGTATCGTACAGACGAAGATCCGGCACCGGCGCAACCGACATTCCCACACGGTACAGATCCGCTGAGCGAAACATCAGGTTTAGCGTGCTGGAACCGCCGCCGCTCCAACCCCAGACAGCGATGCGCGTTGAATCCGCGAACGCATGCGATTGCAGAAAGACTTTCAGCGCAGCGGTCTGATCGTGAACGATTACCGGATGAATTGCGCCGTAGACGACTTTTCGCCAAGCGCGGCCTTTCGGTGCGGGCGTGCCGCGATTGTCAAAGCTCACCACGATGTAACCGGCCTGGGCGACGGCGCGATTGTAATCGTTGTTCCACGCACCCCATTCGTCCAGAACGGTTTGCGCCGCAGGCTCTCCGTAGACGTAAACGAGCACCGGATATTTCTTCGCGGGATCGAAGTGCGGAGGCTTCAGCATCCAGGCGTCGAGAGTGGTGCCGTCGCCGATATCCACTTTGAAGAACTCCGTGGGCGCAGCGAGCAGGGGCGCGGCACTGGCGCGCAGAGCGGCGTTGTCTTCCAGCACGCGGGCGGAGCGATGCGCGGGAAGTTCAACAAGGTCGGTCACTGGGGTGAGGTCGGCGCGCGAATAGGTGTGAAAAGCCCAATGCGCATCGGGGGACATATCGTAACCATGAGTTCCGGGCGCGGATGCGGGACTGACGCGCTGAGCGCTTCGCGAACCGTCCAATGGCGCGCGATATAGATAGCGCTGGGTGGCGTTTTCGGGAGACGCGACGAAGTAGAGCGCGCCGGCTTTTTCATCCACGCTGCCAAGCTCGATCACATCGTATGCGCCCGGAGTGATGAGCTGCACGCGCTTTCCGTCGCGGGAGACGAGATAGGCGTGGCGCCAGCCGTCGCGCTCGCTTAACCACAGAAAGTCCTGACCGTTGTGGACCCAGTGAATTTCGTCCATCACGTCCACCCAGGCGGAATCCTGATCGCGGAAAATCTGGCGGACTTGGCCTGTCGAGGCATCTGCGAGCAACACGTCGTTGGTATTCTGCAGGCGATTCAAATGCTCGACGGCAAGCTCGTTCGAATTTCCAGCCCACTCGAGGCGCGCAATATAATTTTCCCGCGGATCACCAGGGACCTGCATCCATGCTGTATCTCCACCCTCCATGCTGACGACACCGGCACGAACGGCAGAATTGGTGGTGCCGGGAATCGGATAGGGGATATTTAGAACGGAGGGATACACGCCGAGGCCAGGATAAGGAAAGCCGGTGACAATTTCCTTGGGCGCGCCGAGATTGTAGAGCAGCTTGAAAATTCCCACGCCGCTCGAATCAAATTGCCAGTAGGCGATGCGGCGGCCATCTGGACTCCAGCGGAAAGCGTCGCGAATATCCAGTTCTTCTTCGTAAACCCAGTCGGAAGTGCCGTTAATAATAGTTTGCGAGCCGTCGTGGGTGAGCTGCGTGATGTGTCCGGTGGAGATTTCCTCCACATAAATATTATTGGCGCGGAGGTATGCGACTTTCAAGCCGTCCGGCGAGAATTTCGCGAACATCAGCGACGATGCGGGAGCGTCACCGCCGAGTTTGCGCAGCGTGCCAGGCTGCAAGTCCAACACCCAGTAATCTCCGCGAGTGCGCTGGCGCCAGACCTGCGCGGAATTCGTGTAGAGCAGCAGGCGAGATTTGTCCTTGGACCAAGCGTAATTTTCGAACGCAAGCGGTTCCTTGGCGCCCGCAGGAATGAGCTTCGCTGCCGAGACGAGAACTTCGCGTTTCCCGGTGGCGGTCTGATAGCGCACGATGTCTTGCGCGTCTTTGATCGCGGAGGATGGTTCGACGGTGGTGTAGAACGCACCGTCGTCGAGCCAGCGCGCCGGACCGAAGTATTTGACTTCAAAATCCGGCGACGCGTACATGCGATGCAGCAGCTGGTCTGATTCCTGCGCTAGCTGCGCCTGCAGCGGGATGGTGGCGAGGCTCGAAGCGAAGAGCAGAGCCAGCATTGGCAGAAAGCGCAGCAAGAAAAGGCGCACAGAAAAAGCCGATGGCGTTCGACCTTCGAGATTCATGCAGTCTCCCACGTAGCCTGGAGTGATCCAGCAGTTCCTTTCGAAACCGTTCAATGCAAAACTAATTTTTTATCAATGGAAGTTGCTTTCGCGAATTTCGCGGCCATTCGTCGGCTGGATTGGGCGTGCATTGGTCGGATAGAGTTTCGCAAACGCCGCGATCTGCGCAGGTGAGGCTTCGATGGGAGTTTTCATCACGAACCACTTGATGCCTTCCTTGCAGGCAGGAATGGTAAGCGAGCCGTCGAACACGTAATAGTTCCGGTCGGCGGGCAAGAGATCGGCGCCGTTGATGACCACCTTCTTCAGCTCGACTTCTTTTCCCGTATCGTGGGGGATGTGGCTCCACAGATCGCGAAGCATGGCGTTTTCGGCGCCACTCTTGATGAATACGGCGACCACGGCGGCGCGGCCGGCCGCGGAATCCATGTGGACGAAGTGGAGTTCCATGTCGTACTTCTTGCCATTGATTTCGTTTTCGCTGACATGGTGGAAATGGAATTGGACCAACGGCAGCGCTGTTCCGTTGATGGTGATGCTGCTGCCGGGCTCGTAGTTGATCTGGATGGTGTGGCCATTGTTGATGATCTTCAGCGGCGAAAGTTTGTAATCAAATTGTATGGGAGCCAGCTCGGCCGGCTGAGCGCCGACGATATCGATGGGGGACTGGCGCTGGCCGGTCTTACAAGTGGCGAAATCGGGCTCAAGGTCGCCCCAGTGCTCGGGGCCTTCCGCTCCGCTGTAACCCCAGTGAGGAGCATTGGCCTGGTGCTCTTGCGCGATTGCGGGATGCGCGAAACAGAGCGCGACGCAGAGAACGAAAGACGCTGCTGTGATGCGGGTCAAACGAGCCGTCATTGCGGAATCTCCTTTCTGAAAGGGAAGCGTAGCATCTCACTTTGCAGGAGAATCTTCAAATATTCGGTGTGGAAATTCCGAATCGTGCGCGTATATTCGCAGGGGCTGAGCGGCAGCGAAGGCGAGAATATGCGGAACGTTTTCGAAGATGGCCGGGCGAACAAGACGCCGGGGAGAAGCGGAAAAATATGAAAACAGCACTGGGCGCTGTGCTTCTGATCAGTATTTTCTCCTGCGCAGCAGAGACCGAGCTTGCGCGAGCTGGTGGCGCGGCGCCGCCCGCAAAAGAACAGCCTGCCGAGGGCGCGCAGCAATTCGCCGCTCTGGGCGATTTGAAACTGCGCAGCGGCGCAGTAATTCACGATTTTCATATTGGTTATCGCACGTTCGGGCAGCTGAATGCGGCGAAGTCGAATGCGATCCTCTGGCCGACGTGGCTGGGAGGCAAGACGCAGGAACTGGTGCAATTCATCGGGCCGGATAAGGTGGTGGACAGCACGAAATATTTTGTGGTGCTGGTGGACGCGATCGGGGACGGCGTTTCGACTTCGCCGTCGAACAGCAAGACCCAGGCACGATTGTCTTTCCCGGAATTTACGATTCGCGACATGGTGGAGTCCGAGCATCGCCTTGCGACCGAGGTGCTGTACCTGACGCACGTGCACGCGGTGATGGGAATTTCGATGGGCGGAATGCAAACCTTCGAGTGGGTGGTGGCCTACCCGGATTTCATGGACGTGGCCGTTCCGATGGCAGGGTCGCCGCAGTCTACGTCCTACGACAAGCTGCTGTGGACGGCGCAGATGGACGCACTGCGAATGGATCCAGAATGGAGGGACGGACAGGGCACGCAGCCGATGACGGCCGGCTTCGCGGTGTACAACGAAATCGGCAATATGAACGTGACTTCGCCGACATTTCGCGTGGCAAAGACCAGTCCGCAGGATTTCGACAAGTTCATCGAACACACGCGGACGGAAAATACGATAAACGCGGCAATGGCATGCGATTCCATCCGGCAACGCGAGGCGATCAATGCGCTGGACATTCCCGGGGAATTCGGCGAGACGATGGAGCAGGCCGCGAAGAGCGTGCGTGCAAAGTTGCTCGTGGTGATTTCGCCGGAAGATCACATGGTGAATCCTACTCCAGCGATCGCCTTTGCGGGCATGATGGGCGGGCCGGTGCTTACGCTGGACTCTCCTTGCGGTCACTTGAGTCTCGACTGCATTTCCGCCGGGCCGATTGTGGCGAAATTCCTCGCCGATCCAGCGTCCGTGCAGAGCATGACGCTACATGGGTCAGCCAACCACTAGGAGAATGCATGAGTCGGGCCATGAAAACGAGCGGAGCAACGTTGGGAATCGTAGTGGCAGCTTTCGGGTTCGCGGGAAGCATTGGTTTGCGCGCGCGCGGACAGCAGGAAGAAGCACGAATCAGCGAAGTGACGGTGCAGCGCGCCGCAAAGTTCGACGTCTCGCCGCCGCTGCGTTCGTTGCACGGCTCTGGCGCGAGGGAGGATGTGCCGGATTGTGAAGGCGCGGGCTGCGGAACTTCGCCCGCTGATCCGGATGCGGATCAAGAACAGAAACCGGTGGAAATCGCGCCCGCGCCGGTGATTACCGCGGCCGGCGCCGCGGCAGAACAAAAAACGCAAGGCAAGAGGCCCGCAGTGCCACTGCTGGAAAGCTTCGACGGGCTGGGCTCTGGATTCACGGGGCCGCAGGGAAGCGCGACGCTGCGTAATCCTTCGGACAACAGTCTGGCGGTGGGTCCCGATCACATCGTACAAATCGTGAACACGCGGATCGCGGTGTATTCGAAGAAGGGCGCGCGTTATGACAAAACCGGAACCGTGATTTATGGTCCGGTGGCGACGAATGAGATTTTCACGGGTTTGGGCGGCGCCTGCGAAGCGCGCGACAACGGAGACGCCGTGGTGCGCTACGACCAACTGGCAAAGCGCTGGCTGATCGTGATGCCAATCTTCGGGCGCATTGCGCCGGGCGAATTCTCGGAACAGGGCAAACCGGCGCTTCCCGGCGAAGTCGACAATCCCGGACCAGCCGTCGCGCCGCCCGCGAATCCGCCGCAACCGCCGCCGCACACTCCTCACCAGGGTCCCGTGAAAAAAGAGGGAACATTTGCGATGTGCTACGCCGTGAGCGTGGGGCCGGATCCGCTGGGAGCTTACTACCGCTACGCGTTCGAGCGGACGCTCTTCCCAGACTATCCGCGGCCCGCAATCTGGCCGGACGGATATTACGTGCCGACGAGCACGGGCGACGACGTGATCCAGAAGCATGATTGCATCGCGGATCGCAGCAAGATGTTGTTGGGACAGCCTGCGACCGAGCAGTGCATCATCATTGAGGGCGTGAATTTTCTGAATAACGCGGATATTGACGGCCAGAAACTGCCGCCGGCCGGAGCGCCTAACATCATGCTGGCGGCCGGCGGAACACAATTGAAAAAAATATTCGAAGATGATGGGATTTATGCGTGGAAAGTTCACGTGGATTGGACAACTCCCGCTAACACGAAGGCCGACGGGCCGGTGAAGATCGCCGTGGCTCCCTATCACTATCTTTGCAACGGGCAATTGACGAACTGTGTGCCCCAGCCGGACACCGACCGGCGGCTGGACGTGCAGGGCGACAAAATCATGCAGAGAGTCGTGTATAGGAGAATCGGCAATCGTGAATCTATTGTGGCGGCGCATTCAGTGGCGACGCAGGCGGGCGGCGGCGGGGTGCGCTGGTACGAATTCCGGTTGGACAAGAAGCGCGACGTGGAACTTTACCAGCAGGGCACCTACGCGCCAGATGAATTTTATCGCTGGATTCCGAGCATCGATATGGATAAGAAGGGCGACATCGGTGTGGGATACTCGTTTGGCGGAGTGCCGAATTATGCGGGACAGAGGTTTGCAGCGCGGCGGGACGGCGACCCGAAGGGTGCGCTTTCTTACCACGAAACCGTGCTGGCGACCGGAGAAGCAGCGCAGAAGAACACGCTGCGGTGGGAGGACTACACGACTACCGCGATGGATCCGAGCGATGACTGCACATTCTGGTACGTGGGCGATTATCTGAAGACGAGCGACGAAAATTACCGGACGAGGATTGGAGCGTTTCGCGTGCCGGGATGCAAGTAAAACAGCGAAGTTGACACCGCGGTATTTCCTCTGGGATGAGACCTGACACATTGGTGATTGTGAATCCCGCATCTGGCGGAGGGCGGGCGTTGCGCGCCGAGGCGGAGGTGACGAGCCTGCTGGCAGCGCGCGGATGCCACGCGAAGTTCGTGCATTCGAAAAGTTCAGAGGATATTCGCGAACAGGCGGCGCGCGCGGCCACCGAGGGATTTCGAACCGTGGTGGTGCTGGGAGGTGATGGAGCGTTTCATCATTTGGTGGAGGGCATTCGCGGCAGTGATGTGGTGGCGGGATTTTTTCCAGCAGGAAACGGAAATGATATTGCGCGCGCTCTGGGGATTCCCTGCGATCCGGTGGCGGCGGCAAACGTGACCTTGAGCGGACAGCCGCGAACGGTGGACCTGGTGCGCGTGCGATTCGGCGATGGCAGCGTGGCGCATTATATGGGTGCGGGAGGCATGGGACTGGACGCGGAGGCGGCGCATCTGGCGAACACGCGGTTCAGGACTTGGCCGGGAGTGACGCGTTATCTTGCGGGAGCGTTCACGATATTTTTTCGCGAGCCACTATTGGATATATCGGTTGAGATGGAGGCAGCGAGCTGGTGTGGCCGCG
>Ga0181529_10002274_pt1 | contig 23353 bp, 17 predicted proteins | sample PEATcosm2014_Bin_36_FD_119763 | JGI IMG/M metagenome (GOLD analysis project Ga0181529, IMG submission 119763) | Peatland microbial communities from MTU Mesocosm Facility, Houghton, MI, USA - PEATcosm2014_Bin10_30_metaG | ecosystem: Environmental > Terrestrial > Soil > Wetlands > Peat | place... | reverse complement strand
TTTCCTTCATGGCCGGCTCCTCTCCGCTTGTGGCTCTGAACTGTGTTCCTCTTCGGCTCACAGGCTAACCCACGACCAGCACAGGGGGACCGGTCACTCCATGATGACTAACTGCCCCGGACATTTGCAGAGCAGCCCAACCTGGCCGTGTGTCAGGGCTGCCGAAGGCACCGCGCGAGCGGCTGCGGCCTTGACGCATGGACAGGATGGGCCAGAATCTTCCAGGTTCCGGAGAGGGTAGTAACATCGAAGATGAATCGACTTATGAAACCGATACAGCTTTCCACAGCGAACTGATTGAAATCCTTGATTTGCCGAAGCTCACCATGCAGGTCATCCCAAAGGCCTTCTATGAAATGGGCGACTCAGTCGGCTGACCGCCCCTTGCCTGCGGTATTGCGCTCGTAGCGTTCCTTATACTCCTGCTTGTAGCGTCCCACGGCATCCGCGTAGCTGATTGGCATATCCGGCGGAAGCGAACGGCGAACCCAGTTCAAAGTGACCTTCCTGGTTGCAGGATCAAGCTCAATCGAACCCGAGGTTATCGGGACAGGCTTGCCATCCGCGCTGGCGGAAGTCCCATCCATGAACCATGGCAGGTGCAGCACAAGGTGTTGCGGCTCGCTACCGCGGTCAAAGGACGGATGGATCTCCAGTTTGGCTTGGGTGTCGGAAAGCATCCTGAGCTCAAAGCCGATCTTGCCAAAATAGGTGGTGGCATTTTCAACTTGAATAACTTTTCCGGAATCGATCCAAGCTGGAGATACGGCAGAGAGCAGATGGAGGTTCGCCCCTTCTTCGCGCACCATCATATTGCGCATCATGTTGCGATACTCGGCTGCAAACCAGCCGTGTGGCGCGAGGTTTCCACTGAAATCGCGGTCGCCCCAGGGACGAACCGAGTACTCCCATCCCGCGTGGGTCGAACTGGTATGCAGCAGAACCGCGTAGAACTCCCGAATCGCCTGCTGCTGTTCGCCGCGAATGAGCTCCGTCAGCGTGTTCTTGATGGTTAGATAGTGGTGTAGATAAGTTCCCTGGCCGGGCTGACGATAAGTCATCAGCCCCTCGGCGTAATGCGCCTGGGTTGCCTTCAGCGTTGCTGTAACTCGCGGATCGAGCGGGGATAACTGCTGCTCGGGGGTTAGAGAAAGAAGATTGCCCCAATCGGCTCCGCCCATATCTCCATCCAACGCGGGCGGAATGTAGCCTCCCGTGCGCTCTGTGACCGCGTCGAGTTGCTGGAGGAAGTTCTTGCGCAGTTCTTGCTCAAGGGCGCGGAAACGGTTCTCATCCTCGCTGTGTCCCAGGTCGTGAGCCAATAGAATGGCGGCCTGCAGGCCATCCAGCGCGAGGAAGTTATAGCCGGTCAGATGTCCGGGGATGTACTCGTTGTCGCGCACGTCGGTGGCCGGCACAATGTGCAACGAATCGGCGGCGATGGCGCTCTGCATCCAGGCAACGGCGCGCTGTACACGGGGGTAGACTTCGGCGGCGAAGGCTTTATCGTGCGTAATACGGTAATGTTCGCCATAGGTCCAAAGCGCTTCGCCCCAGCCATCGAACTGCCCTGGCTGGGAGAGGAAATTGCCGTCCTCCTGCTGTCTGGCGGCGAAGAAGTTCACAACCTGCCGCCCGATGTCGGTGTAGCCGGAGGTATCGTACATGCGGACAAAGTCCGCCGAGTCGCGAAGGTAAAAGCCGTGGTAGTGAAGTTGGTTGATGGTCTGTACGTAGTCGTTGCCGATCTTGTTGAGCGCCATCAGGTCGTTGACCAGGCTGGTTTTGAAGACAAGATTGACCTTCTCTTCCGGGGTTTCGATCTCCATGCCCCGAGCCAGAATGCCATCCCAAAACTCCTCGACCCTGGCTTTTCGCTCGTCGAATTGCGCCCGGTCCACGGCTTGGAAGATGGGATCGGCGGCGGCGACTGGAAGCAGCGGCACCTTGAAATCCAGCACTCGCTCCGCGCCCGGCGCCAGCGGAACCTCAAACTCCGCAACCGCCATGGGCGTGGTAGACAAGGCCGCCATGGCCTGCTCCCCCGGAACAGACCGGTTGTAGTAATCCCGGTAGGTGGTGGAAAGGGCCATTTGGGATTCATGGGGAAAGAAGTAGATGGCCTTGTGGTCGCGCAGATAGGCATCTCCCTGCACGGCGTAAAGCGAATCTGGACGGAAGGGCTCGCCGGGCTGCTGGTAATCGCCTACGCGCTTTCCGGTGACAGGCCGCCGAAAGCGATTGTCCCCGGTATGGAAGGTGGTTGTCTGGTTGCCCTGGTAGCGCCACGCCGTGGTCAAAAAGCCGCACAGGGGTTCGCTGGTGGGATTCTGGATCGTCACGCGCACAAAGTTCACCACGTCCGCGCCCGTCTGTTCCGGGCCAAGCGAGGCCGCGAAGAAAGTAAAACGATAGCGAAGCCGATCATGCTCGATTTCGTAAGAGACGATCGGCAGGTAACCCTTCTCGAGGGTGCGAATGCGCTGTGCGACCGGCTCCCGGTCGACCCCGGCGAAGAAGACAAGTTCTCCAAAGCCGGTATAGAGCGAGCCCTCGGGCGTGATCTCCGCCCCAGAGGGTGAGTGCATCACAGAGATCTGATCGGTCGAGGCGCTGGGATAGGAAAAGGGCTCGTTGGGTTGATCCAGACTCGGATTGACCATCCGGGGAAAAGCCGATTGAGCGTCCTGATCCTCGCGCCGCAAAGTGCTTTGGCCTGGCAGAACCAGAGGAGCTAGAAGCAGAGTTCCGCTGAGCAAAAAGGCCAGCTTCATCGTTTGACACCCTCGAAATTGACTGATCCCCGTGAAGGGATGGTAAATCTAACATGAGGTCTCAAGTTACGCATATCAACGTATTTCACGGCTTGATTGCTGTTTTTCACAGTGAATCAAATCCAGTGAGCAGTATAGTAAAGAGCATGGAAGAGCGGACCGGAGCGCCACAACGGATTTTGGACCATTCAGAGCAAAAAGAACTGCTTGAACGGATTCTGAGTTCCGATCTGTTTCGCAAATCAGGCCGTCTCTCCGCATTCCTGAAGTTCATATGCGAAGAGTACTGGAAGGGACATACAGAGGCGATCAACGAACAGCGGATCGGCACGATCGTCTTCCAGCGCGCACCCGGGTATCACGTTGGCGACGACAGCATCGTCCGTTCGCAGGCACGGTTCCTGAGACAACGTCTGGAGGAGTACTTCAACGGCGCTGGCGCCCAAGAGAGCCTGCTGTTGCTGATCCCCAAAGGGTCCTATATTCCCGCATTCGAGCGGCGTCAGGCGCGCGATTCGGCACACTCCCCGGTCGGCCATGGATCGTCCGAGCATGGCGTTGGCGAGGCCCACTACACACCATCCGCCTTTTCCCGGTTTTCAACTGCTGGGAGAATCGCCTTGGCCTTGCTTTGCGTGATGGTACTGGCAGCGTTCGCATATTCCTGGAAGCAGAGCAAGGGGAAGACGGCGCAGACCGAGCAAGACCCTTCGGTCAGCCATTTCTGGTTATCGATCTTCGATCCGCAGCGGCGGGTTCTGATTGTTCCGGCCGACAGCAGCCTGGTCTTGATGGAAGAATTATCCGGACACACCGTCTCCCTCCCTTCCTATATTAATAAGGACTATTTGAAGACCCCGTCGAAGGAGACCGCATCGCTCTGGGGGGTTATCGTGGCCAGTCAATATACCAACATGGCCGACCTCAACCTGGTGGCGCGCCTGGAGCAGGTTCCTGAAGCGGCCAATGTCCGGCCCGAGATCAGCTATGCCCGCGATTTGAGCCTGAAGGAGCTGAAAGGTACCAATTCAATCCTGATTGGCGGAACTTTGGCCAATCCCTGGGTAGCTCTGTTTCGCTCAGCCGTCCACTTTGATATCGATTACGACTGGACGATTCATCATGACTTGGTGCGGAACCGGGAGCCGGGGGCTCAGGAACAATCCCTCTATGTTGAGAACCAGACTAACCAGTCCTATGGTGTGATCGCCTACGTGCCAAGCCTGGACGGTCAGGGACATTCTCTGCTGGTGGAAGGCACCAGCAAGGCTGGAACCGAAGCGGCAGCCGAGTTCCTGACCAGCAGTGCATTTGCGGCGTTCCTGAAGCAGATTGGCGCGGACAAAACCCACGTGCCGAATTTCGAACTGCTGTTGTCTACCCAGAATCTGGGCGGCGATTCCCACCATCCCGCGATTGTCTGCTGGCACAAGCTCGGATAACTGCCCTCTGAAGGGTATCCGCATACCACTCTATCTATTACAGTTACACAGATTTCACGGTGAATCACACCTTCGCACTGTGAAAATACTTGATGGGCTCTTCCCAACATTCGAATACTTGGCCAACGTTATTCCGCGGATTTTTACGCGGCAGCGGCATTCCATCCGCGCGTTCGAACACAGTCGCCGGGTCCATCAGGCGACTAGCCAACCGGATGGGTGAAATCAACCAGGTATTGAACCAGCCTAAAAATGGAGGCAGCAATGTTATTTGGATTTGGAGTATCACTTGGATTAGAACGGCCAAGGCATCTTCCTGCAAAAGCCAGCCATCTATGTCTCTCACTCTTTGTCGGCATACTGCTCGTGCTCACTCTGGCCATGCCGCGCGGCTTATCCGCCCAGGGCACAACCGGAACCATCACCGGCACGGTGACCGATCCGAGCGGGTCGGTGGTTGCCGGTGCCAAGTTAACCGTCAAGCAGATCGACACCAACATCACCCGAACGCTGATCAGCTCCGATGCCGGCACCTACAAGGCGACCATGCTGCAGCCAGGCCACTATAGCGTGAAGATCGAGAAGCCCGGTTTCAAGTCCTTCGAGCAGAGCGGCATCACGCTGGCCATCGACCAAGTGGTTCTGGTGGATGCGGCGCTGCAGGTCGGTTCGCAGGCCGAGAGCGTGGAAGTGACCACGGCTCCGCCGACGATCCAGACCGAGGATTCATCGATCGGCCAGGTCATCGACTCCCAGGCCATCCAGAGCGCGCCGTTGAACGGCCGTCTTGGCCTGATGGGCCTGATTGCTCAAGCTCCCGGCATCCAGGGCGTGGGTCCGCAAGACCAGCTGGCCACCCGCGGCGAAACCTTTGCCGCCGGCACCGGCAGCCGTAACACCTACGGCAGTTTGGGCAGCACGCTGGACGGCGTGACCAACGCCGAAATCACGCTGCAGCGCGCCGAACCCGAGGTTCCCTCACTGGACGCCATCTCGCAGTTCAAGGTTGTTGCCACGGGCGCACCGGCCGAGTTTGGTCAGCCTACCCAGGTCATCGTGGTCAGCGCCAGCGGCTCCAACAAGTATCATGGCGAACTGCTGGAGTACAACCGCTCCAAGGGCACGCAGGCCAAGTACTACTTCAGCCCCGGCGTCCGTCCCGCCTATGAGCGCAACGAGTTCGGCGGCAACTTTGCCGGGCCCATCTCCATTCCGCATCTCTACGACGGCAAAGACCGCAGCTTCTTCTTTTTCTCCTACGAGGGCTTCCGTCTGCAACAGTCGGCCTCCACCAGCACCATGCAGCCCACCGCGGCCATGCGCGGCGGCGACTTCTCCGCTCTGGGCAAGACCATCAGCAATCCTGTCACCGGTCTGCCTTTCACGGGCAACAAATTCACAGCCATCAGCACGGTTTCACAAGCCTTGATGACCAAGTTGATGCCGTGCGCGAGCGTGACCAGCTTTACGGCCGGCAACTGCAACGAACTGGTCTCTTATACCGAAGCTTCCGATCGCATCTCCGTGCACATCGACCAAAAGCTGGGCCCCAACGATCAGATTCGCGGCACCTTTCTGCACGCCAACTACGGCCCCAACCCCACCGTCGGTGCCGACAGCCTGCAGGGCGGGCGCTCCGGCGACGGCGAGAAAAATACCAATGCCATCCTCGGCTGGACCCACACCTTCTCGCCGACCATGATCCTGGACAGCAACGGATCGTTCTTCCACCTGCCCATCTATCGCGCTCCGCAGAATGTGGGCACCCAGTGGGAGTCGATCATTCCCGGCCTGGCGGCACAGCCCATTGAGGGCGCTCCGCATCTCAGCTTCAACGATGGGATCACCGGCACGGGTGAATCTGGTTCTCATGACCTGGAGCAGGCCGGGCAGATCAACACCTCACTGACCAGGATTCTGGCCAAGCACACCCTCAAGGCTGGCTTCAGCTACCTTTACGACAACCACTGGAACGTCTCCGCCAATCCGCCGGAGCATGGTCAATTCACCTTCACCGGTCACTATTCGGGCGATGCATTTGCCGACTTCCTGTTGGGATATCCAGTGAAGACGCAACAAGGAACTCCCTCCGCGGTGATCACCCGCAACATCTCCAGCCAGTGGGCTGGCTACCTCCAGGACGACTGGAAGCCGACGCCCAAGCTCACCATCAACATGGGCCTCCGCTACGACCTGCAGTGGTTCTCCGTCGGTCCTTACAACGACGCCTCGCTCTGGGTGCCTTCGCTGAGCAAGGTCGTGGTCTTCGGCAGCCAGTATCCCGCCGCCACCATTGCGTACGACAAGAACCTGCTGGCCGCCGCCAACCTGATCACGCTCTCCTCGGCCGCCAACATCTCCAACAACCCCTTCAGCTTCCTCGGCCGTCCCAGCAAGAACATTGCTCCCCGCCTGGGCTTTGCGTATGCGCTGGCGCCCAACACCGTCCTGCGTGGCGCTTACGGCCTCTACTTCAACCTGCTGCCGGCCTCCTATGTCGGCGAAATGTGGGGCGACAACTCCGGCGGCGCACCCTTCATCGACAACGAAACCCTCACCAATTCGACCAACGGCGCCACCGCCTTCACCATGAGCAATCCTTTCTCCGGCGTGGGCGCGTATAGCGGCAACACCTCCGTCAATGCCGAGCACCCGCTGGTGACACCCTATACCGAGCAGTACAACCTGGCTCTGGAACATCAGTTCAAGGGTCAAATTGCGGTGCGCGTCGGCTACGTGGGCCAGCACAACCTCAAGCAGAACAACTTTGGCGGCAACGGCAACACCAATCCGACACTGAATTTGAACGATCCCATCGATCCCACTCAACCCACCAATGCAATCGCCAATACCCCGATTCCATTGCTCGGCCAAATTCCCTATTACATGGCTCCGATCTTCCACACCATCATGAACTCGCTGCAGGCCGGTGTGCGCAAGCAGTTCAGCGGCGGTCTGGGCTTCGGCGCGGAGTATCAGTGGGCCAGAGTCCTGGGCACCGAAAACCTCCAGGACCCCACCGGCAAATATCCCAACGATTCCAAGGGCCCCATCGGCGGCATCACGCCGCAGGTGCTGCAGGTCAATTACTCCTACGAACTTCCCATCGGCAAAGGGAAGCTCCTGCTCGGCAACGCCAGCCCGGTGGCCAACACCCTTCTGGGCGGATGGCAGCTTTCCGGCCTGGTCAACGCCGAGAGCGGCCAGCCCTTCAACCCGACCTTCGACGCCGGCGTCTCTCAGGTGGACTACTCCAGCGCACCTGGCTTGCCGGGCGCAGTCTCCGGCCGCCCCAACCGCGTGGCTGGCGCAGCGCTCTATCCCACCAAGAAGACCATCAACAACTGGTTCAATACGGCAGCCTTCTCCTGCCCGCTGGTTACCGATCCTACCAACAGCAAGCAGTATTGCTCGGGCTACGGAAACGCCGGCTATGACCTGCTGCGCGGCCCCAGATATCAGGATTGGGACATCAGCTTGCAGAAGAACACCAAGTGGGAGCACTACAACGTGCAACTGCGCGTCGATGCCTTCAACGTCTTCAACCACGCAAACTTCGGCCTCCCCAGCGGAGACATCACCGCGCCGGGTGCTCAAACCATTACCAGCACGCCCAGCCAGTGGAACCCGCCGGCTTACGAGCCGCGCACCATTGAATTCGGCGCCAAGTTCTCCTTCTAGAGCATTCTTCCTTCGGGGAAAGACTTCCGTGCCCCATCCATTTCCGCGCTCTTTGCGAAAATGGGTGGGACACCGAAGAAACCCAGGTCAACACCATTCCGCAAAATGCTCTATCCCTCACTTCCAGTCGCGCGAGGGAACCATTCCCTCGCGCGCTTTTTCGTTCATATTCTTTGCATTTCCAACCAAACTTGAGCGCCCCGGATTCTGCTTTTGGGATCTGGAAGAGTGCGCCGGAGCGCTTGTGACTCTCAGCCCTGCACAAAACCTGCATTCAACTCCAGCATTGGATGGCCCGCGGCCAAGCCGCCTGCTCTCACTCGACGTGCTGCGCGGCCTCACCGTCGCCCTCATGATCCTGGTCAATAACGCCGGCGATGGCAACGTCTCTTACCCCCAGCTTCGTCATTCGGCCTGGAACGGCTGCACGCTCACCGATCTCGTCTTTCCCCTCTTTCTGTTCATCGTTGGCGCATCCATCGCGATGGCCTTCAGCGGGCGCCTGGATCGCGGCGCCGCGCGTCGTGCCATTCTTCCCCAGGTCGGCAAGCGCGCGCTCAAGATTCTTCTCGTAGGCCTGCTGCTCAACGCAATGCCCCTCTTCCACCTCGGCGGACTGCGCTTATTTGGCGTGTTGCAGCGCATCGCATTCTGTTATGCGCTGGCCAGTTGCATCTATCTTGCGGGACGGTGGAAATCCGCCGCTGCCGTCTGCGCGGCGGCGGTGGCCAGTTACTGGTGGCTGCTGCTGCATGTTCCAGTGCCGGGCTTCGGTATGCCAGGAATCTCCGTCGCAATCCTGGATCGCGCTGGCAACCTGACCGCGTGGATCGATCGCACTCTGGTGCCTTCAGCGCATTTGTATCATCAGAGCTTCTATGACCCAGAGGGATTGCTCAGCACCATGCCCGCGCTGGCGACAACCCTCTTTGGCGTACTGGCCGCAACCTGGCTTCAAAGCCATCGCACGGTCAATCAGAAGGCTGCGCTCTTGTTTACCTCTGGTATGACTCTGCTGGCTTGCGGGTTGCTCTGGGCCGAGAGCTTTCCTCTGAACAAACGCCTCTGGACCAGTTCCTTCGTGCTCTTCACGGCGGGCATCTCGATGGCTCTGTTCGCTCTACTTTATTGGCTCATCGACGGCCCGCTCCAGTTGCGCCGCGCAAGCAGGCCCTGGCTGGTCTTTGGCACCAATGCCATTGCCGCCTACGTCTTCTCCGAGGTCGTCCAGATCTATCTTGGCGTTATCGTGCTGCCCAGCGGACGCAACCTGCAGCAATGCCTCTTTGGCTTGCTGCCTCACTGGCTGGGACCACCGCCATTTGTCTCCGTAATCTACTCCATTCTCTTTGTACTTATGTGTTACATCCCAATGCGGGCATTGTTTCGCAGAAAGATATTCATCAAGTTATGAACCTTCCAGCGGCCCTCCGGCTCATGACCGCACAGTTCCCTCTCACAACCAACTGCTCGCGTTTAGATAGAATGGGCAACCTCCTGAAACTTCACCGCTAGCCCATCGTTTGTCATCCATGATTCGCGGCACGGCCCGGTTTTTCAAGTGCGATTGTCCCGAGACGTTTGTTCAGGTTCAATTGACCAGCCACCCCTGAGAAGCAGCGCTGGAACTTCCCTCTTCCCTACTTTCCCGGCAGCTTCAGCCCCAGTTCGCGCATGGCAATCTGCAAGTCGGCCCAGGCTTCCTTCTTCTGACGAGGATCGCGAAGCAGGAAGGCGGGGTGGTAGGTCACGATCAGCTTGGTGCCCCGGAAGGTGTGTACGCGGCCGCGCAACCCGGCCAAGGGCTGGCGCTGGCCCAGCAGATAGGTGGCTGCCGTGGCTCCCAGCGCCACCAGTACCTGCGGCCGGACAATGTCGATCTGGCGGAACAGGAACGGGGTGCAAGTGTGCGCCTCTTCGGGCTCCGGGGTGCGGTTCTGAGGCGGGCGGCACTTGACCACGTTGGCAATGTAGACCTGCTCGCGCTGGAGCCCCATGGCCACAATCATGTTGTTGAGCAACTGGCCGGCCTTGCCCACAAAGGGCAGGCCCTGGATGTCTTCGTCCGCGCCCGGGCCCTCCCCGACAAACATCAGCCGGGCGTTGGGGTCGCCATCGCCAAACACCAGCTGGTTCCGGCCCACATGCAGGGCGCAGCGCTGGCAGTCGCCGATCTCGTCGCGAAGGATCTGGAGCGCCGAGGCGCGCTCCGCGGGCGCAACCACGGCGCCAAGGGCAGGGGCGTTGGGAAAAACCTTGCGGGGCGGAATATCTGACTCCTCTTGAAACTGGTTGCTGAATGGCACCCTTGCGGGGGGCGGAGCAAGGAAAGGGGATGAGGAAGCGGCGGCAAGCCGCGCCTGATCAGCGGCATAGGCCTCAGCCGCGGCCCCCTCCACCGCGGCTTCCGCCTCCATCTTGCGCACAAAGGCCTCGTCCACCGGGCGGCGATAGAACTCCGTCAGCCCCAGATCGCGATAGAAGCGTATCCGTTCTTCCAGTGCTGCCCGGGTTGCCGAATCCATTGCGATAGGCACGCGTCTTACTCCACAATCAACTGCCGGCGAACCGCGGCCGGCGCAACCGTCTCACTCAACACGCGGTCCTGACGGCTCTGTTCGTCATCATGGTCGCCGTCCAACTGCACCATCAGGGAGCGCGGTCGGCGCAGGGCCACAATCTCATCCAGAATACGGTCAGCAAGCTGGCGCTTGGCCATCTTTTCCATCTCAATGGACGTTGTCGCGGTCAGGAAGGTGACGGCGTTGCTGTCCGCGTCAAAGCCCACGCCGGGAAGCATCACATCATTCACCACAATGGCGTCCACGCCCTTGCGCAGGAGCTTGGCGCGGCCGTTTTCCATGCTGTTTTCGGTTTCGGCGGCAAAGCCCACAATCAGCTGCCCAGGGCGGCGATGGCGCACGGCCTCCGCCAGAATGTCTTCGGTAGGCGCCAGCTCCAGGGTCAGCGGGCCGGTGCGCTTCAGCTTTTGCTCGCTGACGACAACGGGGCGGTAATCGGCCACGGCGGCAGCCTTGATCACCATGGTGGCCTCGGCCATGCGCTGCATCACGGCCTGGCGCATCTCGTCAGCGGTGGTCACGCGCACCAGCTCACAGTGCGCCGGAGGATGCAGTGCGGAGGGGCCGCTGATCAGGATCACGCGCGCGCCCCGGCTCTTGGCCGCCTCGGCCAGCGCGTAGCCCATTTTGCCGCTGGAACGGTTGCCAATATAGCGAACCGGGTCCAGAGCCTCACGGGTGCCTCCGGCTGTGACCATCACGGTTTCGCCCGCCAAATCGCGATGCCGACCGATGGCGTTGACCACGATCTGGGCAATCACGTCGGGCTCCGCCATGCGTCCCGCGCCCACGGTGCCACAGGCCAGTTGCCCGGTGGTGGGCTCAATGATACGCACACCGCGCTGGCGCAGCAGGTCGATGTTGGCCTGGGTGGCGGGGTGCATCCACATGTTGGTATTCATGGCCGGAGCCACAATCACCGGGGCCGGGGTGGCCAGATACATGGTGGAAAGGAAGTCGTCGGCAATGCCGTGGGCAAACTTGGCCAGGATGTTGGCCGTGGCCGGAGCCACCACCATGGCGTCCGCCCAGGCCGCCTCGGCAATGTGGTCCATGCCGTTCTGGGCAGTCTGGCCCAACTCCCAGCCGTCCCACAGGCTGGTGATCACGCGGTAGCCGGTCAGGGTGGCAAAGGTGAGCGGTTGTATAAACTTTGTGGCCGACTCCGTCATGGCCACATGCACTTCCATGGACTGCTTCTGCAAGGTGCGTACAAGTTCGGCCGCCTTATAGGCAGCGATTCCGCCAGTTACGCCCACCATCACTCTCATGCAACGATTGTAACTTTTTTTCGGGCGGCCAGACTTCCCCATCCGTAGCGGAACGCGAAAAGGGGCATCCAGCGCGGGCGCAACCCCGCGCATCGCAGGGTTGCGGGCTGACTGTGGACGCCTGCGCTTGCAGGCAATGCCGAGGTACTAGCTGGACAGGATGGTGATGGCCGGCCCATCCACAAGCGGCTTGTGGACTGGCTTATCGTCCTTCACATAGGAGATCTTGCCGGCTGCTATCTCGTCCTGCGCAATGCGGCAGGCCTTGCTGGAGGTGCTGGCCACCAGTGCCTGGGAGCCGTTCTGCAACTGACGGGCGCGGCGTGCGGCTACCAACACCTTGCGATAATTTGAATCGAAGCTATTCTCAATCGTCATCAGAATCCTCCCCGAACTCTAATTCGCCCTGCCGTGAGTCGCCCAGAATACCGAAGGCCTCCAGCACGGGCTTCAACCGCTCCTGCGAATTGGCCTGCAGGCACGATGCGGCAACCTCCAACACCCGGCGCGAGCGGAAAGCGATGGCTTCCCCGTTGCGGTAGAAGCGCTCCGCCTGCACCACGGCCTCCATCTGCGCCACCGCCCGATCCAGAACGTCGTTCACAAGAATATAGCCGTATTGGCTGTAATTCTCAATCTCGCGACTGGCTTCGCTGAGGCGTTTGTAGAGTTCCGCCTCGTTTACCTCGCCTTCGGCACGGCTCCGGTTGCGCAAACGGGTGCGCAGAACCTTGGGCGTGGGCGGCATGATGAAGATGCTGCATGCCTCGGGCATGCGCGCGCGCACCTGTGCTGCGCCCTGGACGTCGATGTCCAGCAGCAAATCGAATCCGGCGGCGCGGGCCTCGTCAAGCGAGGCGCGAGCGGTTCCGTAGAAGTTGCCAAAGACCTCGGCATGCTCCAGGAACTTGTCCTCGGCAACCATCTGCTCAAAGATCTCACGAGTGGTGAAGTGGTACTCGCGTCCATCCTCTTCCGACCCGCGCGGTTGGCGGGTGGTCCAGGAGACGGCGAAATCCACTTTGCTGACCTGCTTGCGCAGTTCACTGACCAGGGTGCTCTTGCCCGATCCTGAAGGAGCCGAAATGATGAAAAGGATGCCTGCCACGAATCCATTATCCTTTAAAACCATCGCCCGGTGAGGTGGAAATGTAGGTTTCCTCATGCAAAGGACGAAAACCCTGATGACGATGGTTACCAAAGGGCTGGAACTGCAGGCGACCACACCCAACCAAGAAAAATTACTCGATGTTCTGGATCTGCTCGCGGGCCTTTTCGATCTGCGCCTTCATGGCCAGGCCCAGTTCAGTAATCTGCGTCCCTTTGCCGCCCACGCCGCCGGTCTTCGACAGCAGGGTGTTGGCCTCGCGATTCATCTCCTGCAGCAGAAAGTCGAGCTTCTTGCCGATCTCGCCGCCAGCGCCCAGCAGCTCGCGGAAGTGGCCGATGTGGGTGACCATGCGGGCAATCTCTTCCGCCACGTCGCTGCGATCCACCAGAACGGCAACCTCTTCCAGCAACCGCTGGCGACTGAACTCGTTGCCGGCCGCGGCCGTGAGCCGCTGCGTGAGCCGCTCCTGATAGCGTGCTTCCACCTCCGGGCGCAGCACAGCCACCTGCTCCGTGGATTCAGCCAGCCTGACAAGATTCTCTTCCAGAATATCGGCAAGCGATGCGCCTTCGCGCTCACGCATGGTTTTGAGCTCGGCTACCAGCGGGCCAATCTGCTCGCGCACGCTGGCGGCCAGCAGCTCCTGATCCTCGTCGGAGCGCGTGTCGGCCTGCAAGGCTCCAGGCAGGCGGAAAGCCACGTTCAAGTCGGGCGCGCCGGTCAGTCCGTGCTCTTCGCTGGCCTCGCGAAATGCGGCCAGATAGCCGGCAACCAGCTCGCGATTATAGCCGCTCCTGGTCTGCGCGCTGCGCTCCACGGAGAGCGTCACATCCACATGCCCGCGCACCAGGTTGTCCTTGAGCGCCTTGCGGATATCGATCTCCAGCGCGTCCAGCCCGGAGGGCATGCGCAGCTGCACATCGAGAAAGCGGTGGTTCACGCTCTTCAGGCTGAGCGTGTAGCTGAGCTGATCGTTGACGCGCAACTGCACGCGCGCAAAACCGGTCATGGATGCAATCGGCATTCTTTCTTACCTTCCCGAAGTATGTGCGCCAGCAGCCTCGGCTTCCGCGCCATTCATGAACTGCAGTGCATGCAAACGTTGATAGGTGGGCGAGATATTGAGCAGCTCTTCATGCGTGCCAATGGCGGTAATGCGGCCATCCTCCAGCACCGCAATGCGGGTGGCGCGGCGGATGGTGGAGAGCCGGTGCGCGATCACGATGGCCGTGCGGCCCTGCATCAGATTGGCAAGCGCCTCCTGCACCAGCGACTCGCTTTCAGCATCGAGCGATGAAGTTGCTTCGTCCAGTATAAGAATCGGCGCATTTTTCAGAATGGCGCGCGCAATGGCCAGGCGCTGCTTTTCGCCACCCGACATGCGGAAGCCTTTTTCGCCAATCACGGTGTCGTAGCCCTGCGGCATGCGCAGGATGAAGTCGTGCGCCAGCGCGGCACGCGCGGCCTTCTCCACCAGATCGTGCTTGATCTCCACCTGTCCGTAGGCAATGTTGTTACGCACCGTGTCGTTGAACAGAATCGTCTCTTGGGTCACCTGCGCCACCTGACGGCGCAGCGAACCAAGCGTCACCCCACGCAGATCGATGCCATCGATGGTGATGGCGCCCGAGGTCACGTCATAAAAGCGCGGAATCAGGTTCACCAGCGTGGATTTGCCTGCGCCGCTGGGACCAACCAGGGCCAGCACTTCGCCGGCCTGCACCGTGAGATCGATGTTGTGCAAGATCTGGTGCTCGCCCTCTTCCGACGAGTAGGAGAAGCCCACGTTCTCAAAGCAAATCTGCTTCTTGAAGCGCTTGAAGCTGACCGCGTGCGGACGCTCCTTCACATCGTCTTCGGTATCAAAGAAGGCGAAGATGGAGGACGATGCGCCAATGGCCTGCTGGAAGCTGTTGTAGTATGTGGCGAAGCGGCGGACCGGATCGTAGAGCTTGAACAGCGCAATGATGAAGGTGATGAAGACCGAAGCCTCCATCCGCCCATGCAGAATCTCGTTGCGGCCAATCCACAACAGCAGCGCGATGGCGACCGAACCGATGGTGTCCATCAACGGCGAGCTGATGGCCTGAATGCGCACATTGCGCAGGTTGGCGCGCAGCAAGCGCTTGGCCGCTGACTTGAAGCGCAGCAGCTCGCTGATCTCGGTATTGAAGGCCTTGACGATGCGGTTGCCGGTGATCGTCTCATGAAGGATGTTCTGGATCTCAGCCAGCTTGTCCTGGCCGGTGCGGGTGCGGGTACGCACGGTGCGCCCAATGCGCCGGGCAGAGGTGATGACCACCGGCACAAACAACAGCAGAGCCCAGCTCAGCCGTCCACCCAGCAGAACCACCAGCGCCATGGTAAAGACGAAGGTGAAGAACTGCTGCAGGAAGTCGCCCAGCACGGAACTCATCGCCGTCTGCACGCGATCCACGTCGTTGATGAGCGTGGAGAGGATGGTGCCGGTCGGATAGCGATGATAGAAGCTGAGCGAGCGGCGCAGCGTGGTTTCGTACAGATGATTGCGCAGGTCGGTGATGGTGCCAAAGCCGGCGTAGTTCACCAGATTGGTGCCAATGTAATCGCAGATGCCCTTGATGAGGGTGGAGACCACCAGCGCAAATGCCACCACCGCCCAGGCGTTATGCAGCCAGGACGGAACCATCTGATGCACGTCGATCTGCCAGCGCGCCCAGGAGGTGGGGAACAAGGGCAGCGAGTTGCCCATCTTGTCAGGCTGCAGCACCACACTGAGGATGGGCACAAACAGAGCCATGCGCAGCGCGTCCAGCAGGCCCACCATGGCCAACAACAGAACGCCAGGCAACCAATAGAGCACGTACGGCAGGCCGTAGCGCATCAAACGCAGAAAATTCTTCATCGGGTGGTACCAACTCGCTGTTCCGCGCGGTTGCAGGCGCCGTCCCGGTGGGTCGTAGACATCATCTCCGTATTGTAGCCGCCTGCGGGCAGAATGGTCTCTGGAGGCTGAGAATCAAGGGGACTGTGGTGGGTCTCCCGCAAATCGTAGTCTATGTTTTGCGTCAGGGCATGACTTTAGTCGTGCCGCAAGTGCCATAAAACCAACCAGGGTTTTGCCCCCGGCGGAGCGCACGAAGCCAGTCTCCAATTCCTCACACGGTTCTTTAACTTGGGCTGACCCTTCACGGAGCCAGCCATCATTCGTTGCATCGGTTCCTGCTCCCACCCTTCCCCGCAGAGAGCGCGGAGAAGGATGGGCACCCGACTGGAATCCAAGGCGCGAAGCGCATCTGCCGCACCGCAGGTGCCTGCCCGCACCGCAGGTGCTATTGGTCGACGCGGTTGCGCCACTTGGCGGCCAGAGCCGGATCGGCCAGCACCTTGATGTAGACGCCGCCCACCACGCTACGCGCCTGGAAGCCCTGCTGCTTGCCATCGACGGTGTCGTACCAGTCGGTGAGCGGAACCCGCGTCGGCCCCGCGTCCACCCAGCGATTCATGGGCTTCACAATCTTCAGGAACTCCTCCGGCCTGTCGGCCAGGGTCGCCGTCCAGATCTCCCAATCCAGCTTGGTATAGCTCTTGCGCGAGTCCAGCGGCAGGCCAAACTTTTCGAGATGTTTGAGGTAGAAGGCGATCTCCGTCTGCCGCACCTTGGCGGGGAAGATGTTGAAGCCCAGGATCTGATCCCACACCAGGTTGTACTTCTGGCTCCAGCTTCCCGGCTTGTCAAATGCCAGCTTGTAGTGGTCGCCGTCAATGGCCAGCGTCTGCCACTCCGCGGCCATTTTTTTGGCCTGCGTACGATACTCCGCAGCCACATCGTGCTTGCCCACCCCATCCGCCATCATGGCAAAGGCCGCCAGCGCGTCAATGGCCTTGATGGAGAGGTTGGCGTTGTGCGCCAGATGGCCTGCAAAATCATCCGTCGAGAGCTGATTCTCCGGGTCGAGTCCCTTTTCGCGCAGATACGCAGCCCATTTTTCGAATTGCGGCCAGTACTGCCGGGCAAAGTCCCAGTTGCCCAGTTCCTGCTCCATGGCAGCCACCAGAATGAGCATGTTGCCGCTCTCTTCCACCGGCATCTGGTTCTCTTCGGTCCGCTCGCCACCGCCATACACCTGACCGTTGGCAAGGGGGTAAGTGCCCAGGTCGTGGGGAGCGAACGGGAACCGCCAGCGAGGCAGGGCCGCGTACTCCAGGATGGGCTTCACCTGCGCCTCAAGCAGCACCGGATTGAAGAACAGGAAGAACGGACCGGAGGGATACATCACGTCCACCGTACCGATGCAGCCGTTCGAGAAGTTCTCCTTCTCAAACATCATCGGTGTGCCGTCAAAGTCGGCCGCCAGTCCATGCGCCGCCAGTGTCTGCCGGTAGCTGAGGATCGCGATCCGCGCGTAGTCCGGTCCGCCCACCTTCTCCAGGTCGGCAGCCAATTCCTGGTCAAAGGCGGTTCCCCGCTTTTCGAGCGATGCGTACTCGCTCTCTGCCTTCTTCAGCATCTCCGCGGTGCTCATGCCATTGCGTTGCCAATAGGGGCGCAGCTTGCGGTTCAGGTACTCAATGGCATAGTCCTCGGTATACGCAAACAGGAGATGATGGCTCACCGGCTTGGCGGAGACCGTGCCAAAGGGGATGGCGACGGCAAGATGCGCAGCCTCGTCCTCGGGCGTACGCCCCCGCGGCAGACGCGGCATATCAATCTGGTCTTCCGTGGGCAATGCGCCGGTCTCGGCAAAGTTGCGCAGCGCGTCGTTCGAGAGAGCAAAGCTGGCTCCCGCCGCATCCGGCGCCGCCAGGCGGAAGTAGCCCCAATCAATGCGCAGATCGTCGCCCGGCCGGTTCAGCACCTGCTGGTCGCGCGATCCGGTGCTGAGCACCGTCAGGTCGCCCACATGCGCGCGGCTCCACGTCACCGGCTGGTCTGGCGCATTCACGGCAATCCCGGGGTCCACGTCCACCATCGCCGTCACATCGTGCTCGTCTTCGCCTTGAGCCGTCAAAGTCAGATAGGTCACCGGGCGCGAAAGCACCTCCAGATCCTTGGGCAAACTCGGCGTAAAGAAGTTGGCCGTCAGCGTCACCTGGCCCGCGCGAAAGGTGTAAACGGTGTGGGTCGCCGTAATCTCCAGCCCCGTCTGCTCCATCGCCGGAACATCCAGGCCCCGCTGCCGTCCGCCCATGAAGCGATAGGTCTTGCCGTCAATGCGGGCCAGGCCCACCAGCGCTTGCCGCGCGCCCGTCCAGTGCTTGGTGTCCTGGTCGGTCAGCTTGTCGGCCATCGACCAGACGCTGAAGTAGGGGTTGTGGGCAATCAGCGGAACAGCGGGCGGCCTCTGCTGGGCCACTGCTGATAGCGTTACCAAAGCAAGTAGGAAAAGGGCGCGAAGGGCCTCTGCAATCGGTTTCATTGTCACCTCAAAGAAAGCTGATTTCGCTTCAGACTGTGGCAAATTTCAAAATGTTTCCACGCCCGCTCCATCAGACCCAGCAATTGTAGACGAGCCACCGTTGGCTTGACCCCAAACTCAAAAGCCCAGCCAGAGATTTCTGACCAGGCTCTTGAAAATGGTTCAAATGAACTACCTATGCGTGGGTCAAATAACCCATTCCTGCCAGCATCCCGCGCATGTACGCAAGGCTCTCGATCACGCCCGGCATCGGGTTGTCGCCGTTGATCTCGTACTCCAGGTCCACAAAGCCCGGATACTTGATGTCGATCAACGCCTGGAACAGATCCTTAAAGGGAAGAATTCCCTGCCCCACGGCCACCTGGCTCTCGCGGCTGGTAAAGTTCGCTAGATCCTTCACATGCACGTCGTACAGGCGCGAGCCGGTGGCATGGACAGCCTCCACCAGGTTGGCGTTGGCACGCACCGCATGGCCCACGTCAATGCAGAAGCCAATGCGCGGGTCCAGATCCTTGATGGCCTTCAGCACATCGAACGGCGACGGAAAGAACTTATCCTCCGGCCCGTGGTTGTGGATGGCGATCTTGATGTCGTATTCCTTCACAAAGCGCTCAATCCACTTCAGCGACTCCGGCGTCGGATCGCCGGCGACGATCACGCCAATGCCGGCCCGCTTGGCGTACTCAAACTTACCGCGGATGTCCGCCTCGTCATCCTTCGGGAAGTAGATGGCGCCGGCCGCGTGCAGATTGATGCCGGCAACCTTGTATTCAACCAGAGCCTCAGCCTGCGCGGCAGGGTCCATGGGCAGATGATCCTTGATGTCCTTTACGTTGAGCTCCGTCATGTGGAGCTCCTTGAGGTAGCCAATCATCTGGGTACGGGTGAAGTTGCGGAAGGTGTAGCTGCACACACCAAGGCGGATCGGCAGCGGCTTGCCGGAAACCGGCGCGGCCTCAGCCACCACCGGAAGCGCGCCACCGGCTGCGCAAACAGCAGCCAAGGCACTGGATTGAATGAAGTTACGGCGGGAGAAACTGGATTTCATGGGGTGATTGCTCCTCTTTGTGGGCAGGCTCCCGCGCAAAGGCAGCACTCAAACCCTCGCTTGAGGACATTTGACGCTGCTTTGCAGACTGAAAACCGTGCCGCAGGAATTATATCGCCCCACGAAGGAAGTGGTTGGGGAGTATACTTTCGCCCCTGAAGGAGGCGCACTGGAGGGCGGAAAACCAAGAAAAAAGGGCGAACAGAGTCTCCTCTGTCCGCCCTTGGTCAAGCTATTCCGCAGCCGGAGCCGCACCGCTCCTCTTACTTGCCGAAGCGATAGACAAGGTTGGTGGTAAAGCCACGGCTGGCCTGAACGGTCGAGCCGAAGCCGACAAAGTGGTACTCCGGCGAGAGCCGGAAGGACATGTTGGACGTCAGGTTGTACTCTCCACTGACCGCGGCACTGGCCGCAAAGGTGGTCCCATCCGGGTAGAGGCCCAGGTTCTTGGGACCAATGCCGTTGGTGTCGCCTGAGAAGTTGCCCAGAGCGGCGCCCCCCAGCACGCGAGCCGAAATCGAGTACTTGGGCTGCATGTAGAAGCGGTAGGTGGGTCCGATCAGGAAGTCGTACTGACTGATGGCCGGACGCGTCAGGCCGTAGGGGTTCAGGCCCACGAAGGCGGTGCCGTAGTAGCCCCGAACATCTGCGGTAATTCCAAGCCGCTCATTGTGATAACGGGTCAAACCCGTGTCCCAGGAGTAAAAGGTCACGCGCTGCAGGTTCGGACCGGGAACAAAGCGCAAATACCCCATGCCGAGGTTCATCTCGTAGGTATGCGCATAGGTGTCGTGGATGGCTGCCACGCGGCGCTGCTCGCGGCGGGCGCGGATGCGGGCTTGCACGCTGGTCTGGTTGGCAGCGGTCGGAGCCTGGGGCGCAGTGCTGCTGCTCGAATCCTGAGCCTCAAGGGCGGTCAAAGAGCAGATGGCAAGCGCTAGCAAAAGGGCAATTCGACGAAATGAATACATCGGTGACGGGAATCCTCCACGGGAGTACGGAAGCTCACGGCTAAACCGTATGCTCCCCCCAATAGGTATTGAATCACATGGAGGGAGGCTTGTGCGCAGGCTTCTGTTGCTTTGGACGCAGCCGGAACCGATTCGCAGCTAAATCCGTCACCGAATCAGCTTGAGATCCGCCATCAACTGATCTTGATCGAAGCCGTTGGGGGCCTGATGCGTTCCCAGCCAGCTCTTGCCGAGCAGCGCGTGGGCCTCGTCGCAGTAGGCCAGCCAAAAGGCCAAGGTCATGGTTTTGAGTGCGCCCCAGGTGATGCAGGTAAAGCTGCTCTGGTCGTAGCTGGCCACAAAGACGCAATGGCCACCCCAGCTGCCCTTGCTGGCGTCACTGCCGGCATCGCTGGCCACGTCCCACACATCCTGCGTCTGGGCCGTCAGCGGCAGGCTGATGCCGATGTAAACCCCGCCAAAGAGCGCAATCGCCTGGCGAATCTCCTGCAGGTTGACCACGTTCGCATCGGCAAAGGCCAGCAGCCCATTGCCGTCCAGCCCCTGGCTCTTCCAATCCTTCAGCACGTCCAACTCAACGCCGCCGTTGTCGGTGGAGACATCGCCGGGGACATAACCATCCCACTTCGCGTAATACTCTTCGATCTCCGGGTCGGCGACGGTCTCCATTTTGCCGGTATTGGCGGTCCACACCTGGATGGCGTGCCCGGCTCCGGCAATGGTGCAGCAACCCAGCCGGTCATTGCACATCATCCCCCACTCCGTAACTCCGCCGGTCCAGTCCAGCGCTGGGGGAGGCGGAGGGAGTGCGGGGCTCAGATATGCCGCCAACCGCAGCGTACGTGAGTCCGTAACAACGGCCTTGCGGCCAAGTTTCATCTGAGCGTTGTCTGCCATGGGAGAAGCTCCTCGCCCGCCCATCATGGGTAAGCAAGAGCGATGGCGGGACTCGAGCGGTTCCAGAATAGATCTACCCACGCCAGCGGCTTGCAAGGTCGCCGCTCCCTGAGCGGTCGCGTCGACTTGAGGGCAGTGGTTTCCAGGTACAGCAATTCTGGAACCGCTCTAGAGCCACCTTAGCGCGAAGCTTCTATATCTTCTGCAAACCCGCAACCTTGCCAGGTCTCTGACCGTTTGACTCTTTCCCACGATTGGGTGCCCACCGCAGGTGGTCTGCTGCATGCAGGTACCGCGGAGCGAGTTGGCCCCACCGCAGGTGGCCGCAGGGGCTAAAGCCCTCGTTGCTTTTGTGGCACTTTCGGCACGACTAAAGTCTTGCCCTGACGCTTCTAGCCTTCCCTTGAGAGTTTTTCGGCAGCCTGCTACGCCCGGAAGAAGTTCTTGGCCAGGAAAAGCACGTTGGCCGGACGTTCGGCCAGCCGGCGCATGAAGTACGGGTACCATTCGGCGCCAAACGGCACGTACACGCGCACGTTGTAGCCCTCTGCCACCAGCTTCCGCTGCAGGTCGCGCCGCACCCCGTAGAGCATCTGAAACTCAAAGCGGCTGGGATCGATCTTGTGCCGCGTGGCAAACTGCTTGGCTGCCCGGATCATGGCTTCGTCATGGGAAGCCAGCGCGTGATAGATGGGGCTATCGAGCAGTTTGCCCGCCAACAGCACGTAGTTGGCATCCACGTCGGCCTTGCGCGGAAACGCCACATCAGGCGGCTCCTTGTAGGCTCCCTTGCAGAGCCGGACGCGAATCCCCTCCGCCACCAACTGCTCCACATCGGCTTCCGCGCGGTAAAGGTACGACTGGATCACCACGCCCACCGCGCCCCTGAGCCCACTCTGCGCGTTGAGCCGGCGCACAATCTCCAGCGTCAGCTGCGTCAGCCGCGCGTCCTCCATGTCAACGCGCACAAAGCTGCCCACGGATTTGGCGTGCTTCACCAGTTCGGTGGCCACCTGCTCGGCCAGCGCCGGCGCAATCTCCAGACCCATCTGGGTGAGCTTCACGCTGATGTTGGCCTTGAGTCCGCGCTCGGCAATGCGGTCCAGAACCTTGTGGTAAACCTCCGCGGCACGATGCGCTTCCACGTCGGTGGTTACACTCTCGCCCAGCGAATCCAGCGTTACGGCCATTCCCTGCCGGTTCACACTCTCTGCTGCATGCAGCGCGTCGTCAATCGTCATGCCCGCAATAAAGCGCGAACTGATGCGCACGCCAAAGCGCGAATGTTCCATGAACCGACGCAGTGGCCGATGATGCGAGAGAGCAAGAAAAGCAGAGCGCAACAAATCCATCGGGAAGCTCCTTCCCTGCGGCGCATGCAGCCTGTCGCCTGGATGAACCCCAACAGTTTCGCACACTTCCATCCACGTGGGCGAGGAAAGCTGTGGCCTGAACTCTCCAACCAGACTATGGTTGGACAAGATGCAAACTCTTCCTCGCAGAGCGACCTCAACGTCCCGGCAGCGGCTGATCCTCGTAACCTTGGCTACAGTTCTGTTGGCAGTGGCGGGGCTCGGCGCGCAATCGGCTCCACCTGCAACCCCAGGTGAGCGGCTCAGTGGAGGCTCCGTGGTTCTGGCGGAAGCCACCCGAGGGCAAACCGCGGTCCTCGTTGCCAGCTTCAGCCGCGACTCCTCATCCGCCGCCACCGACTGGCTCCACGCCCTGCACAGCGATCCGACCTTTGCAGCCGCCGTGCCCTATCAGGTGGTGATGCTAGCTCGTGCGCCTGGATTTGTACGCTCCATGATCCGCTCGGCTATGCGCCGCCAGACTCCCACGGCATGGCAGGCCACCACGGTGATCCTGACCGCGGACGAGCCCCAGTGGCGGGCATGGTTTGCCGCCAGCGACGACCGCGAACCGTGGATTGTAGTCCTCAGTCCCAGCGGGCACATCCTCTGGCGGGGCCACGGCAGCTATGCCGCCTCGGCAGCGGCTCTGAAAGCCGCGCTGCGCTAAAGTGTTATCAACCCGGCCAGTAAATAATCTCTGGGTAGGCGGATTCAAGCTCCAAGTGCAACATTTCCGAAACCGGAGATAGTTGCATATGGCGAAGAGCTATCGACACCTCGATCCACAGGAACGAGCGTTGATTGAGACGCAGTTACGGTTTG
>Ga0181529_10002273_pt1 | contig 23355 bp, 22 predicted proteins | sample PEATcosm2014_Bin_36_FD_119763 | JGI IMG/M metagenome (GOLD analysis project Ga0181529, IMG submission 119763) | Peatland microbial communities from MTU Mesocosm Facility, Houghton, MI, USA - PEATcosm2014_Bin10_30_metaG | ecosystem: Environmental > Terrestrial > Soil > Wetlands > Peat | place... | reverse complement strand
GCTGGTGCTGTCGCGTTTCGCCGGCGCCGCGCGGCAACTGGAAGCGGCCCTGCTGGTCAATCCGCACGACCCCGACGCCGTGGCGGACGCGCTGGACGGCGCGCTGCGGATGGGGCTGGAGGAACGGCAGGCACGCTGGCGGGCTCTGTGGGCGGTCATCGAGCATCGCTCGCCGCTGGTCTGGGGCCGGTCCTTCGTGGCGGCGCTGCTGCGCGCCACGGCGTTGCATGTGGCCAAGGCGCCGCTGGGCGTGCTGGCACCCACCATCGAACGCCCGCGGCCCCCGGCACGGCTGTCGCTGGAGCAGGTCAGGCCGGAAATCGAGGCGGCGACGCTGGCCGAGATGGTCAAGCCCGGGCGCGTGCTGAACTAGCGCGCCGGCGCGGCCGCCGGCATCGGATCACCGATCGCTTGTCAGGCTACCCGGCGCGGCGTTGGGCTGATAAACAGCCCCCGGCGTTAGCGTGGCCTGACGATCGCACGGGCGGGAAGACGCCGGATTGCAGCAGAGAAGGGTTCAAAATGGCTGATCATATCTACAAAATCGTCGAGATCGTCGGCTCCTCGCAGACGAGTATCGAGGATGCGATACAGCAGGCCGTCACCCGCGCTTCCAAGACGCTCGACAATCTTGGCTGGTTTCAGGTTGTCGAAACCCGTGGGCATATCCAGGACGGCAAAGTGCAGCACTACCAGGTGACGCTGAAAATCGGATTCAGGCTTGAAGAGGCGGCTCGGGGTTAACGCCGGCCGGCGCACGTTCCGAGACTTGTTTCGACCCCTCCCCCCATCCTTGGTCCGCTTCGCGGCCCAAGCCCTCAAGGGGGGAGGTTCCTGGTCGCTACCGCGTGAGGCCGCTGCCGGATGTGACGCCGACACCCCCGATGATGCGGCCGCTCATCCGTACCGTCACGCTGCCGGGAGCCGCTGGCGGCTTGCTGGCCTGGGTCTGGGTCGCGGCCGGGGCGGCGGGCGGCGGGGCGGTGTGCGGCGCCGGAGCATAGGGATCCGTGACCGTCAACTGCGCGCCGGCCAGGCTCGCCCAACCCAGCACGCCGAACAGCACAGCCAAACCGGTTCCGATCGAACGAACCTGTCGCATTCACACGCTCCCGGCGAGACGTCGGATATCATAGACCCGCGGCGGCGGTCACACCACCGCCAGGCGACGGTGCGGCGGCGCGGGCAATTCGACCCCGATCGCATCGCCCACCGCGACCACGCCGCCGGTCAGCACGACGGCCATCACACCGGTCTTGCGCACCAGATCGCCCGCCGCGTCGCGGCCCAGCACCGCCGCCATCAGCCCCGGGCGAAAGCCGTTGATCTGCTGGCACGGATTGCGCAGCCCGGTCACCGCCACCACCGCGGTCGCGCCCAGCAGCAACCGCGCGCCGGCGGGCAGGGCGAGCAGGTCGATCCCCCGCGTGGTGACGTTCTCGCCGAGCTGACCGGGTCCGACATCGAAGCCGTTCGCGGCTAGTTCGTCGAACAGTTCCGCCCCGATCAGATGGACCTGACGCAGGTTCGGCTGGTTCGGATCGCGCGCCACCCGCGAGCGGTGCTGCACCGTCGAGCCGGCATGCGCATCGCCGGCCACGCCGAGACCGGCGAGCAGGCGGATCGATAGCACGGGCGGCTTGGAAAAGGCGTGCCCGCTGTCCCGGCACACCGCAACCACGCGACCCGTCGCGGCGGCATTATTCAACGATTCGCATCCTCTCGTGACCGTGCCAGGACCCGGCGGTCCACCCCTGCATAAGGCGGCAAACGATCGTTGACAACCATAGGAACTCAGTTGAAAACGAGACTGGGATTTATGCTCCTGCTGATCATGACGGCAGGCCTGTGGTCCTCGTGGCTGCCCCGTGCAACACGAGGGCGCCGTGTTGTCGAATGGATGACGCCGCAAGCACTATCGATGGAAACAACCGTCGTGGAGAGGAACATGGAAACGTCCCGGAGTCAGGCTTCCGCAAAACGGCATGGCCGCAGAGACTTTCTCACAAAATCCGCGGGGGCCGTGCTGGCCACCGGCATCGCGCTGCCGCGCCATGCCAAGGCGGCGGACGTCGTCAACATCGGCGGGCTCTACCCGGTCACCGGCAGCCTCGCGCAAACCGGCCAGGCCTGCGTCAATGCCGCCAAGCTCGCCGTGCAGATGGTCAACGATGCAGGCGGCATCAAGTCTTTGGGCGGCGCCAAGCTGAACCTGATCATCTCGGACGTGCAGAGCGATACGACCGTCACGCGCACCGAAACCGACCGCCTGATCAGCAGCTACAAGCTGTCGGCGATCCACGGTGCCTATGCCAGCGCGCTCACGCTGATCGCGGTCGAGGTGGCGGAACGTGCGAAAATACCGCTTTTGACCGGCTCCAGCAGCGACCAGCTCAACCAGGGTGGACGCCGCTACACCTTCACACCGTTCGCGCGCGCCTCGCAGTTCGCCGCAGCACAGCTGCAAATGGCCAAACTGGTGAGTGACAAGCCGAAGGTCGCGGTGGTGTTCGAGAACACCGCTTTCGGCACCTCGACCTCCAACGGCCTGCGCGAACAGGCACCCGGCCTCGGCGTGGAAATCGTTCTGTTCGAGCCGTACTCGGCCGGCTTTGCCGATGCCAGCCCCCTGGTCAACAAGGTCAAGGCGTCCGGCGCGAACATGCTGTTCCCGGTTTCCTACCTGAACGACCTGATCCTGATCGTGCGCTCGATCAAGCAGGCCGGCCTCCAGTTGGCCATCAACGGCGGCTCCGGCGGGTTCGTGCTGCCCGAATTCTACAAGAACGTCGGGCCGATCGCTGAAGGCCTGCTCGGCGTGGAGCACTGGAACCACGACACCGACGCCAACGCGCTCAAGGTGAATGCGGAATACCAGAAGCTGTATGGCGAATTCATCTTCGAGTACGGCGGCGGCCTGGTAGCGCAGACATTCATGATTGCCGATGCGCTCGAGCGGGCGGCGTCGACCGATCCGCAAAAGGTGCGCGACGCGCTGGCAACGCTTGACGTCTCGTCGGGCTACGCCGCGATGTGTCCGGGCGGGAAAGTGAAGTTCGGCCCCGACGGCAAGAACATCTACGCCCATCCGGTCGGCGTGCAGTGGCAGAAGGGCGATCTGGTAAGCGTGTTCCCCAAGGAAGACGCGCGCGCTCCGCTGCTAAAAGCCTAGATCCGGCGGGCAACAATGCTGACCACAGTGGCACAGGCCGTCGTCAACGGCCTGCTCATAGGCGGAATCTATGCGCTCGTGAGCATCGGCGTCACGCTAATCTTCGGCGTGGTGAAGGTCGTCAACTTCGCCCAGGGCGAATTCGTGATGATCGGGATGTACATCAGCTACTTTCTCGCCAGCCGCTTCGGGATCGATCCCCTGGCCTCGCTGGTCGTCTCGATGCCGGTGCTGTTTGTCGTCGGCGTGCTGTTGCAGCATTTCCTCATCCGAAGAGTTCTGGGGCTTGGCGACATGCCCCAGATCTTCCTCACCTTCGCGCTTTCCCTGCTGATGATGAATGTCGCGCTGATGCTGTTCACCGCCGACTACCGGACGGTGCAGACCGCATACACCGACCTGGCGATCCACCTTGGTCCGATCTATGTCGCGGTGGCGAAACTCATCGCCTTCGTCGTCGCCATGGTGCTCAGCGGGCTTCTCTGGGTCTTCCTGCACACCACCGATCTCGGCCGCGCCATGCGCGCCGCGGCGCAGAACCAGGACGTGGCGATGCTGATGGGCATCAATCCCGACCGCGTCTTCTGCGTTGCCCTGGGGGTGGCGTTGGCGCTGGCGGGTGCCGCCGGTTCGCTGCTCATGCCGTTCTACCCGGCCTACCCCATGGTCGGGCAGGTGTTCGTGCTGATGGCTTTCGTTGCCGTCGTGCTGGGCACGCTCGGCAACATCACCGGCGCGCTGATCGCCGGGCTGATGATGGGCGTCGCGGAGTCCCTGGGGATCCAGTTCGTCGGCGCCGACTCGGGATTGATCGTGGTGTTCCTGATGTTCCTCGTCACCCTCATCATCAGGCCGAGCGGGCTGTTCGGCGGGTGGGCGCGATGATACGCACGCATCGCGGTGCGGGCACACTTTGGCTTGGCGCGCTCGTGTTGGTCGCACTCGCGCTTCCCCTGGTGGTGACGAGTCATTTTTATACGGACATCTTCATCAGGGTGCTGCTGTTCGCGTTCATCGGCGTCGCCTGGAACCTGATGGGGGGCTACGCCAAGCAGCTTTCGCTGGGTCATGCCGCGTATTTCGGGCTCGGCGCCTACACCTCGACGATCCTGCAGATCAAGTTCGGCATCTCGCCCTGGATCGGGATGTTTGCCGGCGGCGGGGTGGCTATGCTGGCGAGCCTGCCGATCGGCGCCGTGTGCTTCAGGCTGCGCGGACCGTATTTCGCGATCTCCACGATCGCGATGGCGCAGGTCCTGATGCTGCTGTTTCTCAAGTTTCGCGATTTCGCCTGGGGCGCCGAGGGCACGACCATACCGAACCTCGGCGACTCGCCGCTGATGATGCAGTTCGACGCCAAGGCCGCCTATTATTACATCGCGCTCGCCATGCTGGCCTCCGCGCTGGCGATCACCTGGTGGATTGAGCGGTCGTGGATGGGATACTACCTGGTGGCCGTCGGCGAGGACGAGGACGCCGCCGCGGCGATCGGCGTGAACGTGCCGAAAATCAAGCGGCACATCTATCTGATCAGCGCCTTCCTCACCGCGCTCGCGGGAACGTTCTATGTCCAGTACATCTACTTCATCGACCCGAACACCGCGTTCAGCTTCAACATATCGGTGGAAGCGGCCCTGGTGTCGATCGTCGGCGGGATCGGGACGCTGTGGGGCCCCGTCGTCGGCACCGTGCTGTTGGAGGTGACCTCCGCCCTGCTGCAGAGCTGGCTTGGCAGCAGCCTGGGCGGGGTGCAGTTGACGGTCTATGCCCTGATCCTGATGGGCGTGATCCTGTGGCGACCGACCGGATTGATCGGCGTGGTGACGGACGCATACGATCGCTTCGTCAACGCTGGTCCGGCGCGCGCGAGAGAGGCTTCCCTCGATGGCTGAGGCGCTCGTCGTTCGTAACCTGAGCAAGCGGTTCGGTGGACTGCAAGCCGTTCAGGACTTCAGTTTTTCGGTCGATGAAAACGAGACCATCGCGTTGATCGGACCGAACGGCGCCGGCAAGACAACGTGTTTCAACCTGATCACCGGCTACCACCGGCCCGACGCGGGATCCTCGGTGGTCGCCTTCGGACGCGAACTCGTGGGCTTGCGGCCGCACGACATCTGCGCCTACGGCCTGGCCCGCACGTTTCAGGTGGCCCGGCCGTTCGGCAAGATGACGGTGCTGGCGAACGTGATGACCGGCGCCTTCCTGCGCGACAGAAAGGTCGAGGTGGCGCGGGCGCGGGCCCGCGAAGCCATCGACTTCGTCGGACTCACGGCCCGGGAACACACCCCGGCGCACGACCTGACCACGATCGACCAGCGCCGGCTCGAGATGGCGCGCGCGCTGGCGACGGAGCCGCGGATTCTGCTGCTCGACGAGGTCATGGCCGGGTTGAACCCGGCGGAGATCGATCAGGCCGTCGCGCTGGTCGGCAAACTTTCGTCGCGCGGACTGACCATCGTCATCATCGAACACGTGATGCGCGCCATCATGGCGGTCGCGCGTCACATCGTGGTGCTCGACCATGGCCAGAAGATCGCCGAGGGCGATCCCCAGGATGTCGTTGCGAACGCGGACGTGATTCGCGCCTACCTGGGAACCGGCTACGCGAACGTGCCAACGCCAGGAGACGGCCCGTGCTGACGCTATCGCAGGTGAGCGCTGGTTACGGGTCGGTTCCGGCGGTGAGCGATGTCAGCATCGAGATCGGCGAAGGGGAGGCGGTCGGCCTGCTGGGCGCCAACGGGGCCGGCAAGAGCACCACCCTGCGGGCGATCTCGGGGCTGCTGCGGCTGACCTCGGGGACGATCACCTTCCTGGGGACGAACATCGCCGCGATGGCGCCGTACAAGGTCACCGCACTGGGCATTGCCCATGTGCCCGAGGGCCGCCAGGTCTTCCCTGAAATGACGGTGAAGGAGAACCTTGAGATCGGCGCCTATATCCCAAGCGCCAGGGCCGATCGCAGCCGCACCCTTGAGATCGTCTTTGGCATCTTCCCCGTGCTGGCCGAGCGGCAGAAGCAGCTTGCGGGGACGATGAGCGGCGGCGAACAGCAGATGCTCGCCGTGGGCCGCGGCCTGATGCTGAAGCCGCGTTTGCTGATGCTCGACGAGCCGTCGTTGGGGCTCGCGCCGGTCATGGCCGATGTCACCTTTCAGAAAATCCAGGAAATCCACGCAATGGGCACCGCCGTCCTGTTGGTCGAACAGAACGTCAGCCGCGCGCTGTCGCTGGTGCAGCGCGCCTACGTGCTGGAGAGCGGCAAGGTGATCATGCACGGCACCAGCGCCGAGTTGGCGAACAACAAGCAGGTGCAAACGGCCTACCTCGGGATATAGCGTCGATATCCTCGCCTACACCCGGCCTACCCGGACCAGCATCTTGCCGAAATTGTCGCCGTGCAGGACCTGGCGCAGCGCCTCCGGCGCGTTTTCCAGCCCGTCGACGATGGTCTGGCGGTGCTGCAACGAGCCGTCGCGCAGCCAGGGGGCGGCCAGCGCCCGCCACTCGGCAAACCGCTCCGGCTTGTCGGAAACGATCAGGCCCTCGATGCGCACCCGCTTGCCCACGACGAAACCCAGATTCGGCCCGGCGGGGAATTCGGCCGCGTTGTACTGGGCGACCATGCCGCACATCACCACCCTCGCGTGCACGTTCAGCAGGCCAAATGCCGCCTCCTGCACGAGGCCGCCGACATTCTCGAAATAGACGTCGATGCCGTTCGGACAGGCCTCGCGCAGCGCCCGCGCCAGATCGCCCGAGCGATGGTCGACACAATCGTCGAAGCTGAGGGCCTCCTGCACCCACATGCACTTGGCCGGCCCGCCGGCGATGCCGACCACGCGGCTGCCCGCCCGTTTGGCAAGCTGCCCGGCCACCGAGCCCACGGCACCGGAGGCGGCCGAAACCACCACCGTCTCGCTCGCCTTGGGCTGGCCGATGTCCTTCATGCCCGAATAGGCGGTGGTCCCCGGCATGCCGAGCACGCCCAGCCAGGCCCCCAGCGGGGCGGCGTCGCGGTCCACCCTGGTCAGCGCCGACGCATTTGAAAGGCTGTGGGTCTGCCAGCCGCGGCTGCCCACCACGATGTCGCCGGCGGCAAAACCGGCATCGCCGCTGGCCAGCACCTCGCCCACGCTCTCGCCGGTCATCACCCCGCCGATCGCCACCGGCGGGGTGTAGGAGGCGCGACCGGAAATCCGCCCGCGCATGTACGGGTCGATCGACAACAGAAGGGTGCGGGTCAGCACCTCGCCCTCGCCGGGGACCGGGATGGGGTCCTCGACCATGGCGAAATCCTCGGTGCGGGGCTCGCCGTCGGGGCGGCGGCGCAGCACCAGCGAACGGCGGACACTCTCGATGGCGGTCATGTCAGGCGGCCTCCGCTTTCAGTACCAGGCGACCGACGACGTGGCCGTCGCGCAGGCGCATCAGCGCCTCGTTGGCCTGGTTCTGTGGCATGGTGGTGATCGGGATGGCGGGTAGTCGCCCGGACTGCGCCAGCCCGACCAACTCGCGCAGTTCCTTCGGGTTGCCGACATAGCTGCCCTGGATCGTCAGCGCCCGGATGGGCATCAGCGGCAAGGGCAGGGAAAGCTCGCCACCGAACAGGCCGACCTGCACCAGCTTGCCGCCCTTGCCCAGGGCCGCGAAGGCGGCGCGGGCGGTCGCGGTGGCGTTCACCAGATCGATGATGGCCAGCGCCGGGCCGCCACAGGCCGCGACGATGGCCTTGGCCAGCTCGGGGTCCGAGCCGTCCACCGTCGCCGACGCGCCGGCGCGCGCGGCGGCGGCACGCTTCTCGGCGCTGACGTCCACCACGACGATGGCGCGGTGGCCCAGCGCCTCGAGGATCCCAACGGCCTGCAACCCGAGGCCGCCGGCGCCCACCAGCACGACCGGATCGTCGGGCGGGCGCGGCAGGACCTTCTGGATGGCGGAATAGACGGTGACGCCCGCGCAGGCATAGGTGGCGGCCAGGGCCGGGTCGAGCGTGCCGGGATCGACCAGGTGACGCGGATGCGGCGCCAGCACGTGCGTTGCGTAGCCGCCGTTGCGATAGACCCCGAGGTAGCGCGGGGTGGCGCACATGTTGTCGTCCTGCGACCGGCAGGCCGCACAGGTGCCGCAACCCACCCACGGAAACACGATGCGGATGTCGCCCGGCTTCACACCAATGGCGTCCGGACCGAGCCGGACCACGCGGCCGACGATCTCATGACCCATCGCCAGCGGCAGGGTCATGCCGCGATCCTTCATGCGCAACACCTGACCGCCGCCGAGGTCGTAGCGCCCCTCCCAGATGTGGATATCCGAATGGCAGACACCGCAATAGGTGGTCTCCAGCAGGACTTCGGTGCCGCGGGGCTCCGGCGTGGGCAGTTCGATCTCCTGCAAGGGGGCTTCGTTCTCGACCACCGCCCAGGCGCGCATTTTCTGTTCCTCCGGTTTCTTGTTAGGCGAGCGCGACGGCCGGCACTGCCGGGGCGACGGGCGGCGAGAAGAATAAGCCTCAGCGGCGACAGTGTCGACGTCGTGGCGGATGCGCTTGTGCCATGGGGCCGCGGCGGCGAGTACTTGCTCGCCTGATAATAGTCGTGCCCGGCAGTATGGTATTCGGGAATCGGCCGCGTAACAGGAACGGGTGCCTCGTTGTATTTGAGAGTCGTGCTCTTGACTTATAAGATCGCATCGGATAAGGGCTGTCGCGTCAATCCGGTATCAAATCGGATATAATTCGGAGACGTTCCATGAACACTTCCCGCCGCTCGGTCATCGGAATCCTTTCGGCCGGCGCTTGTGTTGGTTTCGTTGGCCCAGCGTTCGCCGCGGACACCATCAAGATCGGCATGACGGTCCCGATGACCGGTCCGGCCGCCAACACCGGCCAATTCCAGACCCAGGGGGCCAAGCTCGCAATCGAACAAATCAATGCGGCCGGCGGCGTGCTTGGCCGTAAGTTCGAACTCGTGATGGAAGACGATCAGACGACCAACCCGGGCATGGTCCTGGCGTTCTCCCGGTTGGTGAACCGGGGCGATCTTGCCGTCATCGTGTCGTCGCAGCGTTCCACCCAGGTCAACGCGATTTCCGACGACATCAAGAAGGCCGGACTGCCGGTGTTCATCGGCGGCTCGGACCCGACGCTGACCCATATGGGCGATCCCTGGATCTTCCGCACGCGGCCCAACGACACGTATTCGTCCAAGGTGATGGCCGATTTCGGCGTCCATGATCTGAAAAAGACGAAGTGGGCTGTCGTTTATTCCGTCGATGCGTTCGGCTCCAACGGCGCCAAGTTGCTGATAGAACAACTCAAGGTCCTCGGCATCACGCCGGTTCTGGAGCAGGGGTACAACGATGGGCAGGCGGATCTTACTCCGGTGGTCCTCGCCATTCGCCAATCGGGCGCCGACATCATTGGGACATACACCACGTTCGAGAATGACACTGCCTTGCTCGCCCGTCAGCTGAAGCAATTCGGCGTGGCCGCGCCGTGGCTCGGATCGATGTCGGTTGCCTCGACCACCGCCAGAAATCTGGCCGGTCCTGCCCTTTACGGGGTCTATGCGGTCCCTGATTACGATGCGAGCGCGAGCCCGCAGGCGAAGAAATTCTATGACGAATTCGGCAAGGCGTACGGTGGCAAAGCTGACGACAACTCGGCCTGGGCCTATGACGCGGTGACGTTGACGGCGTACGCGATGAAGCAGGCCGGCAGCACCGATCCCGTCAAGGTTCGCGACGCGCTGCATGCCGTCAAGGGCTTCGAGGGCGCCGAAGGCACCTACAACTTCGACGAGAACGGCGACGGCCTGCGCAGCTACAACGTCGTCCGCAATGACAACGGTGAACTCGTCTTCATCCGGCACATCGCGTTCGACAAGTAATCCGGCAACGAACTGTTCGTTATATTGACGCCCCTTCCGCGTTCGGCTGCGTTCATGCCGGACCGGGAGGGGCGTCCGCGCGTCCCGGCGAATCGAGAATGGATCCCAATGGTCGCCCGACACGACCGTGGATGCGGACCAGACCGGGAATAGTCTGGATCATGCACCGCCAAGCATCGCCCGGCCGCGTCGCGCTGCACGCCGTCTCGCCGGGCGCAAAGGCATCGACGAAGGGTAAAATCAAGCGAGCGCGCGGGCAACTCATTCCTCGCCCACACCCTCGCTCGGTTTGCCCATTTCCAAATGCGGCAACCCTGACTTCCGGGGCACTGCGGTTGACTTCCAAAATCGTATACGCTAAGTGCGGTACGCACAATCAGATGTGAAACTGGATACGTTGGGAGGGCTTCATGGAAACGTCTCGCCGTTCGATCATCGGAATCCTTTCGGCCGGCGCTTGCGTTGGTTTGGTCGGCCCGGCGTTGGCCGCCGACACCATCAAGATCGGCATGACAATCCCGATGACCGGTCCGGGCGCAACGACCGGCCAACTTCAGCACCAAGGGGCCAAGATCGCCGTCGACGAGGTCAACGCCGCCGGTGGCGTGCTTGGCCGGATGCTCGAACTCGTCGAGGAAGACGACCAGACCACGAACCCGGGCATGGTGCTCGCGTTCTCCCGCCTGGTGAACCGGGGCGATCTCGCCATCATCATCGCGTCGGTGCGTTCCACCCAGGTCAACGCGGTTTCCGAAGACATCAAGAAGTCCGGGTTGCCGGTGTTCATCGGCGGCAGCGACCCGACGCTGACGCATATGGGCGACCCCTGGGTCTTCCGCTGCCGGCCCAACGACACCTATTCGTCCAAGGTGATCGCCGAGTTCGGCGTCCATGACCTGAAGAAGATGAAGTGGGCGGTCGTTCACGGCACCGACGCGTTCGGCGCCAGCGGCGGCAAGCTGCTGATCGACCAGCTCAAGTCCATGGGCATCACGCCGGTTGTCGAGCAAGGGATCAACAACGGGCAGGCCGATCTCACCCCGGTGGTCCTTGCCATCCGCCAGGCGGGCGCCGACGTGCTCTCGACCTACATCGCCTTCGAGAACGACGTCGCCTTGTTCGCGCGCCAGTTGAAGCAGTTCGGCGTGAACATCCCGTGGATCGGATCGGCGTCGGTCGCCTCGCCGATCAGCCGCAATCTGGCCGGTCCGGCCCTCTTCGGCAGCTATGTGGTCAGCGATTTCGATGCGAATGCCAGCCCCGAGGCGAAGAAATTCGCCGAGGAGTTCAACAAGGCCCACAAAGTCATACCCGACGACCAGTCGGCCTGGCCCTATGACGCGGTCAATCTGACGGTCGAGGCGATCAAGAAGATCGGCACCACCGATCCCGCGAAGCTCCGTGACGCGCTGCATGCCATCAAAGGCTTCAAAGGCACCGAGGGCACCTACAACTTCGACGCCAACGGAGACGGCCTTACCAGCTACAACATCGTCCAGAACGACAACGGCAACCTCAAGTTCATCCGGCAGATCACACCCGCCGCGTGATGGCCTGACCGCTGCCCCCACGCCCCTGCCGATCCCGGCTGCGTTCATCCGGGGTCGGCAGGGGTGCTCTTTGCTCTCTCTCGCATAGGACCGTCGATGAGTATGCTTCCTCAGCTGTTGTTTACCGGCATCGGCATCGGCAGCATCTATGCCATGGTTTCCCTGGGCTTCGTCCTGCTGATCCGGTCGGCCAACGTGGTCAACTTCGCGCAGGGCGAATTCTCGATGCTCGGCGCCTATTTGATGCTGATCCTGCTGATGAGCTTCGGCGTTCCGTATCTCATCGCCCTGATCGTGTCGGTCATCGTCATGGGGGTGTTCGGCATCGTTTTCGGGCTTGTGACCTACTGGCCACTGCGCACCCGCGGACAGATTCCGGTCATCATCAGCACCATCGGCGCCGGCATCCTGCTGGAGAACACCATTCTCGCGACCTACGGGCCAAGTCCGCAGGTGCTGCCCGGCGTGTTCAACGCGTCGGGCGTTCTCGTCGGCAACATCTTCATGGACTCGCAGTACCTTTCGATCATCTTCACGGCGTTCGTCCTGCTGGCGTTGCAATACGTGATCTTCGAGAAGACGATGGTCGGCAAGAAGATCCAGGCGACCTCCCAGGACAGGGAAACCGCCGGCCTGCTCGGCATTCCGGTCGTGACCTTGATTTTCGGCATCTTTTTCTACAGCGCCGCGCTCGGCGGACTGGCCGGCATCCTGGTCGCCCCGATCCTGTTCGTCTCGGTCGGCATTGCCTCGGTCGTCGCGCTCAAGGCCTTTGCCGCCAATATCATCGGCGGTTTCGGATCGATCCCGGGCGCCATTATCGGTGGCCTTCTCATCGGCATCGTCGAGACCCTCGGGGCGGCCTACATCTCGGTTCCCTACAAGGATGCCTACGCGTTTATCATGCTGATCGCGGTGCTGCTGGTTCGTCCACAGGGCCTGTTCGGCGAACGCATTTCCGAGAAAGCGTGAGGACAGGCCCATGATGACAGCCGTTTCCATGCGCAACCGGGGCCTGCTCTATGGCGGCCTCGGCATCCTGGTCGTGATCGCGATCGCTCTGGTGGCGCCGTCGCACGGCTATTACCTCAACATCATGATGCAGGCGGCGACCTACGCCATCGCGGTTGCGGGCATCGTCGTCGTGCTCGGCTATTGCGGGCAGATCTCGCTGTGTCAGGCTGCCTTTCTGGGCATCGGCGCGTATTGCGTGGCGATCGGAACGGTCGATTATCATCTGCCGTTCTTCGTTTCCCTCGTCATCGGCGTTGCCGTCACCGGCATCGGCGGTACCCTGCTGGGCCTGACGACGTTGCGGCTCGGCGGGCATTACATCGGCATGGTCACGATCGGTTTTCAGTTGATCGTCACCATGGTTCTGACCAACTGGCTCGGCTTCACGCACGGACCCGACGGGATATCGGGCATTCCCCGCCCGTCGTTGGCTGGCCTCGACCTCTCGGGAGGCGCCACCTATCTCGGGCTCTGCCTTCTCTTCCTGGGGGCGGTGACCATGTTCGCCGTGTACCTGAAGATGAGCCGCCTCGGGCGCGCCATGCAGGCGGTGCGCGACAACGACCTCGCCGCCAGCACGTGCGGGGTCAATGTGTTCCGCACCAAGGTCATCGCATTCGCACTCAGCGCCGCCCTCGGCGGACTTGGCGGGGGCCTGTTCGCCGGCGCATTTGGCTACATCAGCCCTGACCAGTTCACCTTCAACGATTCGGTCGTGCTGTTGACGATGGCGCTGCTCGGTGGCGTCGAGTATTCCTTCGGCGCCCTGTTCGGCACCGTGCTGCTGGTCATGTTGCCGGAATGGCTGCGGTTCCTGCGGCAGGCCTACCTTGCCGTCTATGGCGCGGCCGTGATCCTCATCATCATCTTCCTGCCGCGCGGCATGTGGGGTCTGTTGATGGATCGCTTCTTCAAGCCCCGCCCGATGAAGGCCGTCGAGGTGGCGCCACTGCCTCTGCTCGCGCGCCACGGCATCCCCTCGGAGGACGTTGTGCTGAACATCGCCAAGCTCGCCAAGCATTTCGGCGGACTGAAGGCGGTGGACGAAGTCGATATGGTGGTGCGCCGGGGTTCGGTGCATGCCCTCATCGGACCGAACGGCTCCGGCAAGACCACCATCCTGAACGTGATCACCGGCCTTTATGTGACGACCGCAGGAAAGGTCGAATTTCTCGGCAACGACATCACCACCCTGCCGCCCCACGACCGCGCCCGGCTCGGCATGTGCCGCACCTATCAGAACATCCGCGTGTTCCGGGGAATGAGCGTTCTTGAGAATGTCGTCGTCGGCGCCGAGCGCGGTGGCAACGACGTGTCGGGCGTCGACGCCACCATGGAACGGGCGCTCGCCGCGCTCGATTTCGTCGGCCTGCGCGACGTCGCGCACCTGCCCGTGGGCGATCTGCCCTACGGCCATCAGCGTTATGTCGAAATCGCCCGCGCGCTGGCGGGCTCGCCCGAAATCCTGCTGCTCGACGAACCCGGCGCCGGCCTCAACCTGACCGAGAAGGGCGAGATGGCCGAGCTGCTGAAGCGCTTGCAGGGACACGGGATGACGATCGTCATCATCGACCACGACATGAAGCTGATCGAGCGGGTGGCCGACCACATTACCGTGCTGAATTTCGGGCGCCGCATCGCGGATGGCGATCCGAAATTCGCACTCAGCCACCCCGAAGTTATCGCCGCCTATCTGGGGGAGCCGCATCGTGATGCTGCTTGAGATCAAGGGACTTACCGCACGTTACAACGCCGGGGACGTGCTTAAGGGAATCGATCTGTCCGTCGAAGAGGGCGAGATCGTGGCCCTCATCGGCTCGAACGGGGCCGGCAAAAGCACCACCCTGCGCTCGATTTCGGGCCTGGTGGGGAACGTGTCGGGTTCCATCACCTTCGGCGGGACGCCGATCCTCGGCATGAAGACCGGGGCCATCGCGCGCCTCGGCCTTGCGCATGTGCCGGAAGGGCGGCGCCTGTTCCCCGGCCTGACCGTGCGGGACAATATCCTGCTTGGCGCCTCCAACCGGAGCGGCCTCTCGCGCGGCCAGATGGAGCAGGACGCGGATGAGATACTGGAACTGTTCCCGGACCTGAAACGCCTGGAGCGCTCCTATGCCTGGATGCTCTCGGGCGGCGAGATGCAGATGGTCGCGGTGGCGCGCGGCATGATGGCGAAGCCGAAGCTGTTGCTGCTCGACGAGCCGTCGCTCGGGCTCGCGCCGATGATTGTGCAGCAGGTGTTCCGCATCATCACCGAGATTCGCGCGCGCGGCGCCACCGTGTTGCTGGTGGAGCAGAACGCCAATATGGCGCTCGCCGTCGCCGATCGCGGCTACGTCCTGGAGGCCGGGACGCTCCTCCTCTCCGGCAAGCCGGAGGAGTTGTGGAACAACGATCACGTTCGCGCCGCCTATCTCGGCGGGCTATCCGCTTCGGCCTGAGCCTTCGGCGGGCAGCGCGGCGGGGTGATGGGGCCGTCGCGCGCGACCCGGTCGCGGCATTTCGCGTCCGGCGCGGGGCCGTCGCATCCGGCTTCGAAATGGAGAAACATCATGAGCAAACCCCATAATTTCCTGAGCCAGCTGACCGGGTTGCTGGCGACGCCGAGCGCCCAGAATCCGACCGTCGCGATGGTGGAGGCGGCCTATCGCCATCACGGACTGGACGCGCGCTACATCAATTGCGAGGTGTCGCCGGAGAATCTCGGCGACGCCGTGCGGGGCGCGCGCGCGATGGGCTGGCTCGGCTTCAATTGCTCGAAGCCGCACAAGGTCTCGGTGATCGCGCACCTGGACGGACTGGCGGAGTCCGCCGCGGTCATCGGCGCGGTGAACTGCGTCGTCAATCGCGGCGGCCGGCTGATCGGCGAGAATACCGACGGCAAGGGGTTCATCGCCTCGCTCAGCACCGTCACCGACCTCGCGGGCAAGCGGATGGTGTTGCTCGGCGCCGGCGGGGCCGCGCGCGCCATCGCGGTGGAGGCGGCGACGGCCGGCGTCGCGGCCATCACCATCGTCAATCGCACCCCGGCACGCGGCGAGGAAGTCGTCGCCCTGATCAACGACAAGACGCGGGCGCGGGCGGAGCTGGTGGTCTGGAACGGCGCCTACCGGGTGCCGGATGAGGCCGAAATCCTGGTCAACGCCACGTCCATCGGCCTGTTCCCCGATGTCGATGCCAGACCCGATGTCGAGTGGTCCAGCCTGCGGCCCGGCCTCATCGTGGCGGACGTCATCGCCAACCCGCCACACACCGCCTTCCTCGACACCGCCGCCGCGCGGGGCTGCCGCACACTCGACGGCCAGGGCATGATCGTCAATCAGGCGGTGATCGGCATCGCACTGTGGACCGGCGTCGCGGTCGATCCATCCGTCATGCGGCGAAAACTGGAAGAGTTGTTCGGGTGATAGCAAGGAAAGCTGGGGTCGCTGCCCTGGCCTTGCTTACTACTTAGTCCCCCACCGCCGCAGCCGCAGCGCGTTGGTGACGACGCTGACGCTGGATGCCGCCATCGCGGCGCCGGCGACGACGGGGCTGAGCAGGCCGGCGGCGGCGAGCGGGATGCCGATGGCGTTGTAGGCGAAGGCCCAGAACAGGCCCTGGCGGATGGTGCGGTGGGTGCGCCGCGCGATGTCGAGGGCTTGCGGCACCAGGGCGGGGTCACCGCGCATCAGGGTGATGCCGGCGGTCGCCATGGCGACATCCGTGCCGGTGCCCATGGCCAGGCCGACGTCGGCCGCGGCCAGGGCCGGGGCATCGTTGACGCCGTCGCCGACCATCGCCACCACGGCGCCCTGGCGGCGGAGCGCGGCGACCTGTTCGGCTTTGTCCTCGGGCAGAACCTCCGCGACAACCCGGTCGATGCCCAGCGCGGCGGCGATGGCGTTGGCGGCGCCGCGGGAATCGCCGGTGAGCAGGACGATGTCGATGCCGGCCCGGCGCAGCGCGGCGACGGCCTCGCGGGCACCGGCGCGCGGCGCCTCGCCAAAGGCGAGCAGGCCGAGCGGGCGCGGCACCGGGGCGGTCTCCGCCAGCCAGGAGACGGTGCGGCCCTGCGATTCCAGCGCGGCGGCGGTGGCGTCCAGGGCGCCGGGAGCGATCCCGGTCTCGTCCAGCAGGCGGCGGCTGCCGAGCAGCAGGGTGGCGGCCTCGACGGTGGCGGCAACGCCGCGGCCGGGCAGAGCCCGGAAATTCTGGGCCGCTGGGGCGGCGACGGCGCGGCGGCGGATCGCCTCGGCCAGCGGATGTTCGCTGTTGGCTTGCAGGGCGGTGGCCAGGCGCAGCACGTCCGCGTCGGTGAGGCCGGCGGCGGGGACGATGGCGACCAGCTCCGGGCGGCCTTCGGTGAGCGTGCCGGTCTTGTCGAAGGCGACCAGGGTGACGGCGCGGGCGCGCTCGAGCGAAGCTGCGTCGCGGATCAGGATGCCGCGGCGGGCGGCGGCGCCGGTGCCGGCCATGATGGCGGCGGGGGTGGCGAGGCCGAGCGCGCTGGGGCAGGCGATGACGAGGACGGCGACGGCGGTCAGCAGTGCGGCCGATACGCCCGTGCCCGCCGCCCACCAGCCCAGGAATGTCAGCAAGGCCACCGCCAGCACAGCGGGGACGAAGACGGCGCTGACGCGGTCCACCAGACGCTGGATCGGCGGTTTGGAGGCCTGCGCGCCCTCGACCAGGCGGACGATGCGGGCCAGCACGGTCTCGGCGCCGACCGCGGTGACGCGCAGCACGAGCGCGCCGTCGCACAGGATGGAACCGCCGGCGACGGTGGCGCCGGGGTCGGTCTCCACCGGCAGGCTCTCGCCGGTGAGCATGGCGGCATCGACGCTGCCGCTGCCCTCCAGCACGACGCCATCGACCGGGATGCGCTCGCCCGGGCGCACCGCCACCGCGTCGCCGACGACAACCTGGCCGATCGGGATGGTCTGCCCGTCGCGCAGCCGGGCGGTGTCGGGGCGCAGGCCGGCGAGCGCGCGCAGGGCGGCGGCGGTCTGGCCGATGGCGCGGGTTTCCAGCCATTTGCCGAGCAGGATGAAGGTGATCAGGACGGCGGAGGACTCGTAGTAGAGCGCCGGCATGGCGCCGGCCGGGGCGGTCAGCAGGTTCCAGGTCGAGAGTCCCCAGGCGGCCGAGGTGCCGAGCGCGACCAGCAGGTCCATGTTGGCGGCGCCGGCGCGCAGCGCCTTCCAGCCGGCGGCGTAGAACCGGGCGCCGAGCCAGACCTGGACCACGGTGGCGAGCCCCGCCTGGACCCAACCCGGCAGCATCCAGGGCAGCCCGGCGGCGTGTCCCACCATGCCGGCGAGCAACGGCGCCGACAGCACAGCGGCAGCGGCGAGGTGAGCCAGCTCGCGGCGTTGCGGGGCGGGGTCGCGGGCGGCGGCGATGGCGGCGGCGGGGCGGGCATCGAAGCCAGCGCGGCGCACCGCGGCGGCGAGGCCGGCGGCATCGGCGCTGCCCTGCTCGTGGATCACCCGCGCGCGGTTGGTGGCGAGGTTGACCTCGGCGCCCAGCACTCCGGGGACACGCCGTAGCGCCCGTTCGACGCGGGCGACGCAGGACGCACAGGTCATGCCGGTGATGTCGAGGTCCAGGCTGGCCCGGGTCCCCGCGGGCGAGGCTGCAAGCAGATCGGTCATGGCGATGAAGATGGGGACGGTTCCCCCGGCCCGGTCAAGAGGGCGGCGCCATTGTTGTGGGTATGCGTGGCGTGTCGCGAATTATTTCCGTCCCGGCGATGAAAGCCCGGCGTGGATGTCCCATATCCAACCGGGTGTGGCATGCTCCGGGAAGCCAAAGCCGAAGCCGTGGTCACGGAACGGATCTTGTCGGAACTGGAGTACGCGTGAGCAAGCCTGAATTCGGCCTCAAAATGACCTGCACGGCATGCGCCGTGCGATTCTATGACCTTGCCCGCACACCGGCGGTATGCCCGATGTGCGGCGTGGAGCAGCCAAAGCCGAAGCCGCGCGCCGCGCCGGTGGCGCGTTCGAGCGCGATCCGATGGTCCAACCGTCCGGTCCCCCCCACCCTCGAAGCCGTCGTCCCCGAACCCACTCCGGTCGAAACCGATCCGTTGGAAGAGATCGAGGAGGAGGAGGAGGCGGACGACGCCGAGGACATCGAGCTGGCGGACGACGAAGATGCCGCGCTCAAGGTGAAGCACGACGACTGAGCGGACGATCCGTCCCTCGCCGGCTCCCGTCGGTCACCGCGCGGCCAACGCCGCCTGATATCCGCCATCGCACTGGTGCGGTTTCGCCGACACCGCCATGCGTTCCATGCGCAGCGGCACGCATTCCTGCGACCCCGCCCGGGCGCTATAATTTTGCCAATTCGTCAGCTGTACTCTCGGGAGGAAGCAGATGAGGATCGGTGTTCCCAAGGAAATCAAGACGCACGAGTACCGGGTGGGCCTGACCCCCGCTGCCGTGCGTGAACTGGTCGCGCACGGCCACAGAGTGGTGGTGCAGCAGGGCGCGGCCGTCTCCATTGGGTTCCCCGACGACGCCTATCGCGCCGCCGGCGCCGCCATCGCGCCGGACGCCGAAGCCGCCTTCGCCGAAGCCGATCTGATCGTCAAGGTGAAGGAACCCCAGGCCGGCGAAATCGCCAGGTTGCGGCCGGGGCAGGTGCTGTTCACCTACCTGCACCTCGCCGCCGACCGCGAGCAGACCCTCGGGCTGATGAACTCCGGCGCCACCTGCATCGCCTATGAGACCGTGACCGACGCGAGGGGCGCGCTGCCGCTGTTGGCGCCGATGAGCGAAGTGGCGGGAAGAATGAGCGTGCAGGTCGGCGCGCACTGCCTGGAGCGTGAGCAGGGCGGCGCCGGCGTGCTGCTGGGCGGCGTGCCGGGTGTGCCGGCCGGCCGCGTGGTGGTGATCGGCGGCGGGGTCGCCGGCACCCATGCCGCCACCATGGCCGTGGGCATCGGCGCCACCGTCACCGTCATCGACAAGTCATTGCCCCGCCTGCGTGAGCTGGAGCAGCAGTTTCCCAGCCAGTTGCACACCTTGTTCTCCACCACCGCGGCGATCGAGGCGGCGGTGCTGGAGGCCGACCTGGTGATCGGCGCGGTGTTGGTGACGGGGGCGGCGGCGCCCAAGCTGGTCAGCCGCGACATGGTGCGGCGGATGCGGCCGGGCTCGGTGATCGTCGACATCGCCATCGACCAGGGCGGCTGCTGCGAAACCAGCCGGCCGACCACGCATGCCCAGCCCACCTATGTCGAGGAGGGAGTGGTGCATTACTGCGTCACCAACATGCCCGGCGCGGTGGCGCGCACGTCCACGCTGGCGCTCGGCAACGCCACGCTGCCGTTCGTGCTGGCGCTGGCCGGCCGGGGCTGGCGCGACGCGGTGCGGGCCGATCCGCATCTGCTGGCCGGACTGAATGTGCACGCGGGTCAGGTGACGTACGAGGCGGTGGCCACGGCTCTCGGCGTGCCCTACCGCGATCCCGCGCGGGCGCTCGCCGACTGAGGCGAGGCTACACGATATTGCGCTCGACCAGCCGCCGCCCCTCGGGGATGCGGCGAAAATCCAGCGGCGACAGGTCGAGCGTGGTGTAGCCGCCGGTGGCGATCAGTTCCGCCACCCCGCGCCCGATCCCTGGGGCGTGCTGGATGCCGTGACCGGAGAAACCGGTGGCGAACAGGAAGTTGGGGAAGTCGGGGTGCGGGCCGACGACCGCGTTGCCGTCGAACAGATTGAGCTCGTAGTAGCCGGCCCAGGAGCCGGTGATCTTGACGGCCTCGAAGGCGGGCACGCGGTCGGCCAGCACCGGCCACATCCGCTCGGTGAACTCGGCCTCGTCCACCTCCAGGGGCGGTTCGTCGGGGTCGGGCTCGCCTTCGTCCGGCGAGCGCCCGCAGATGAAGCCCGCGCCCTCCGGACGGAACCAGACGCCGGTGGGATCGACCACCAGCGGGCAACCGGGCAGCGTGTCGCGGCAGGCCAGGACGAACACCATGCGCCGGCGCGCCCGCACCGGCAGGTCGATGCCGAGCCATCCCGCCACCCGCGCCGACCATGGTCCCGCCGCGTTCACCGCCACGTCGCAGGGCAGCACGCCGCCATCGGACAGGCACACGCCGCGCACCGCCGCGCCGGCGCGCTCGAAGCCGACGGCGTCCCGCGCCACGTAGGTCACGCCCAGGCTGCGCGCGCGCCGGCGGAAAGCGGCGAGCAGCGCCGGCCCGTCGAACCAGCCCTCGCCCTTCAGGCCCAGCACCCCCGCCACCACGCCCCCGGTCGATAGCCAGGAAAACCGCGCCGCCAGGGCGGCGGGGTCGAGCAGCGCCACCTCGGCGCCGGCCGCGCGCTGCACCGCGTGGTTTTCGATCAGCGCGTCCCGCCCCGCGGCGGTGGCGAGGAACAGATAGCCTGGCGTGCGCAGCCCCAGCGCGGGCCCCTCGCCATCCACCGCCAGAAGGCGCCCGGCCTCGCCAAGGAAGGCCAGGCCGGCCTGCGACAGGGCGATATTCAGCGGCGTGGAGAACTGCTGGCGGATGGAGCTGGCGGAGAGAGCGGAAGCGGCGCGGGCATAGGTCGGGTCGCGCTCCACCACCGTCACGCCGCCGGCGAAGCGCGGGTGCGCGGCAAGATGGTAGGCGATGGAACTGCCGATGGCGCCGCCACCGACGATGACGACACGGCGGCGATCGGGGAGAATGGGGGCGTTCGCCATGGCATCCCTCCTGCATGGCGGGCAAAAATACGTCAACCACCGGAGCCCAGCATGACCGATTCTGATGGCCCGATCGTGATCGACCTGCCCCGTGCCCGGGCGAGCCTAACGTTCGCCCGGCTGGTGCCGGCGCTGCGGGCGGCCTTCATCGCGGGGGCCAACGCGCCGCTGCGCCACGCCCACCTGCTGGAACAGCCGGGCAGCGCCACCGCCACGCTGCTGATGATGCCGGCCTGGCGGGGCCGGTCCGCGCTGGGGGTGAAGATCGTCACCGTGTTTCCCGACAACGGCACACTCGGCCTGAACGCCGTGTCTTCGACCTATCTGCTGTGCGACGGCGCCACCGGACGGCATCTTGCCCTGATCGATGGCAACGAGATCACGGGGCGGCGCACCGCGGCGGCCTCGGCGCTGGCCGGCGATTTTCTCGCGCGGGGCGATGCCAGTTCGCTGCTGATCGTCGGCGCCGGGCATATTGCATCCATGCTGGCGCCGGCCTGGGCGGCGGTACGGCCGATCCGGCACGTGCGCGTGTGGAACCCGCGGCTGGCCCGCGCCGACACGCTGGCCGCCGCGCTGCGTGGGCAGGGGTTCGACGCGCAGGCGGCCGGCGACCTGCAAGCCGAGGTCGGCCGCGCCGACATCGTTTCCTGCGCCACCCTGGCCACCGCCCCGCTGGTGCGCGGCGCCTGGCTGCGGCCGGGTACCCACCTCGACCTGATCGGCGGCTTCCGCCCCGACATGCGCGAGGCCGACGACGACGCGGTGCGCGCCTCGCGCGTGTTCATCGACACCGAGGCGGCGCTGGCCGAGGCGGGCGATCTGACCCAGCCGCTCGCCGCCGGTGTGCTGGCCCGTGAACGGATCGCCGGCAGCCTGTTCACCCTGTGCCGCGGCGAGACGGCGGGACGACGGACCGCGGACGAAATAACCCTGTTCAAATCGGTCGGCAGCGCGCTTGAGGACCTGGCGGCGGCGGGGCTGGTCTGGCAGGACGTCCAGGAGTCGGCCGGCGACGGTTGACGCGCCGGCGCACATCGGCACACTAGTAAACATAGCCGGGAGGAAATGCCGTTGGTTCGTCTCACCATGGAAACGCTGCTGCGGTCGATGCCGGGCCGGCGCCCGGTCGCCCCTTGACGGGCGCCGCCGCGCCAATGACCCGGCAGCGCAACCTCGCCAGGATAGCGGGCCGTGCCACCGTGCAACAGATCTACGAGGATCTGCACGACCGGATCGTGTGCGGCGAGCTGCGGCCCGGCGAGGCGCTCACCGAGGCGGGTCTCGCGGAGACCTACGGACTCAGCCGCACCCCGATCCGCGAAGTGTTCTGGCGGCTCAACAAGGAGGGCCTGCTGCGCGTGGTGCCGCAGGTCGGCACCTTCGTCGCGCCGATCAGCATCGCCGCGGTGAACGACAGCCAGTTCGTCCGCGAGACGCTGGAATGCCAGGCTATCCTGGATGCCGCGCGCGCCGCGACACCCTACGACGTGGCAAGCCTGCGCCAACTCCTCGCCACCCAGACCGAGGCGATCGAGGCCGGCGCCATCGCCCGCTTTTTCGCGCTCGATGAAGCGATGCACCGGCGGCTGATGGAAATGGCCGGACACCCCTCGGTCTGGCCGATGATCGCCAGCGCCAAGGCGCAACTCGATCGCGTGCGGTTCCTTTCGCTCAAGGAGTCGGGCTGGTCCGTCATGATCCTCGCCCAGCACGCGGCCCTGATCGACCACGTCGCCGCGCAGGACGGCGAAGGCGCTCGGGCGGTAATGCAGGAGCACCTGCGCACCGCCTTCGCCGCCATCGACCGCATCGCCGCGGAGAATGCCGATTTTTTCGAGGGCCGGGGGACCGATCGTTGATCCCCCTGGGCTGCGCCTAGAACCCCTGGCTGGCGCCGCCGTCCACAGGCAGCAGCGTTCCCGTCACGAAGCGGGCCGCCGGAGAGCACAGATAGACCGCCGCCCAGCCGATATCGTCGGGCTCGCCGAAACGGCCCATCGGCGTGCGCGACAGAATCTTGGCCGTGCGCTTTTCGTCG